>Ga0335071_10002708_pt1 | contig 18825 bp, 20 predicted proteins | sample Lox_Sample_15_FD_206724 | JGI IMG/M metagenome (GOLD analysis project Ga0335071, IMG submission 206724) | Soil microbial communities from Loxahatchee National Wildlife Refuge, Florida, United States - Lox_Sample_1.5 | ecosystem: Environmental > Terrestrial > Soil > Wetlands | place: USA...
GTCGGTAACACGACAAAGCTGCCTGACGCCGGGCCTGGAAAGGATCGTGTGGTAGTTGTTGCATATTTCAACGACGGCACAGCGCAAGTAGTCCTCGACACGTATGTCTGAGCGGATTGACCGAGCGATTCAGATCAGAGGTGGAAAAAAGATGTACATGAAGAAAGAAGATGCAGTATCACCGGTCATCGGCGTCATCCTCATGGTCGCCATCACGGTGATCCTCGCCGCGGTCATCGCGGCATTCGTGTTCGGTATGGCAGGTGGAATCTCGAAGACCAAGACGGTTGCAGCAACTGCCCGGCAGAGCGGGAACGATATCGTCGTTACCTGGCAGGGCGGTCAGGACAACGGGTACGTGGTCGGGTACGGTGTTATCCTGAACGATAACACGGGGGCTCTCTGTCCCGTTAATCCAACCTCGTGCACCTTTGTCAACACCGGGAACTCGGTCGGTAACTCCACGAAGTTCCTGGGCAGAGGGGATTCCACGAACAACCATGTCATCGTGAACGCCTCATTCACGGATGGTTCTGGCCAGGTTGTCCTGGACACCTACGTCTAACCCAATATCTTTTTTCGCCGGTCACACCGGTAATTCCCACATCGGGAACCATCGCAGGAGTAGACGATGGTTACACAGACTGCAGACTGCTACAGGATATAGTCAGGTTATTTTGATTCCCAGCTACCTGATGGCCATTCCTCTTCAGGTCGCGGGCCCCTTCACGGGATTCAGGTAACCCTCAAGAAGCGCAAGCGCCTCCATCTCCCTCGGCCCCCCGCATCTCTGCACGATGGCCCGGTGGTGATCGATGAGGGCCTTGAGGGCCGGGTCATGGTTCCAGAGCCAGCGTGTCCCGTGAACAGCCGCCTCGATAATGCTGTTATATCCCCGGTTCACCGGGTGGACGAGCGGGGTCACGGTAACCTCCTTCATGGGGCTCAGGGATATTGTCATCGATTCCCGGGCCCGGTGCTCGACAGCTGCATCAAAGGCGATCCAGGCCTCCACCTCAGGAAGCCGGTGGACAAGGAACCCTTCGACCTGCTCCTCGACGTATGCGGAATCCGGGAGATCTGAGAAGGCCGTGCGGACGAAGAGGACCGGGTCGTGGACGACATTTGCGACCACCCAGCCCCACCGCTCGACGTTTATCGCCGTATGGCTCCCCCGGAAGAGCACCATCCGGTATGTCCCGTCCCGGTGGATGATACCCATGGGGGCGGCATTCAGCCACGTGGTGGCGATGACCTCGTTTATCCCTTCCTGGAACAGTCCCATTCCCATCCCTCCCCGAGGGCAATGTAGATTCCCGCGATGATGATATCCGCGGTCGAGCCCGGGTTGATGCCCCGGTCGATGCACTCGGCGTCGAAGTCGGCGATGTCCCGTTTCCCGGCGAGGACCTCCCCCGCTTTCTGTTTCACTTCCGCTGCGACCGCAGGCCCGTGTTCCTTCACGATGAAGGTGTCTGTCTCCGTCGAGAGGAGCATGAGGAAGGCGGAGACCACCCCCTCCTTCCCGCAGCCCGACCGGTGGAGTTCGTCGGCGGCCCTCCTCGTGAGCCGGAAACCGTTCACCCACTCCCGGGCGACCATGTCATGCTCCCGGGAATGGTCCATGACATCCACCAGGGTCATTCCCCGCTCCCTGAGGGTGTCGGCGGCCCGTGGGTCGGCAATATCGAGGGGGTCGGTCGGGAGGGTCCGGACCTTCGTGAGCGAGAAGGCCCGGTAGAACTCGACCGCGTCATCGACGGTGGTCTCCTGCACGACCCGGGCTGCCCCGGCGATATCCCCTCCCCTGAGGAGGGGGACGAGGAGGATGAAGGCCCCAAAATGGGTGTTCCCGCCGGAATGATCCGTGGTGAGCCGGACAGCCTCCCGGAAGACCTCCCCGATCCCGGCACCTCCCCCGCACCCCGGGCCCGAGGCGGCCTTTTCGAGGGCAGGGCGGGCGAGGATGGCGGAGGCGAGAAAGTGCTCGAGCCGGGTCGTGTCATAGTCATGGCACCGGTCCACGTTCCCCGGCTTCGGGGAGGCGGTGACCTCGAGCATCATGGCCATCTGGGCCCGTTCAACCGGTGTCATGCCCGTCCCGGGACGGGAAGACCCGGCACATGATGGCACGGGAGAGTTCCCGCTTTTTCTTCATGTACTCCTTCTTCGAGAGGCCCATCTGCTCGAGGGTCGCGTCCCGGAGGAGGCAGGGGGAGCTCGCCTTGCAGCACCAGGCGAGGGAGCCGAAGCAGGTATACGGCCCTTCCTCGAGGGTGGTGCCCTTCACCGCCTCCTTCTTGATATCGACGTACTCCTGCTGCGAGAGTCCCACCTTCGAGAGGGTCGGGAGGAGGGGGCAGTCCTTGACCGGCAGGCAGCAGAAGGTGAGGGCCCTCACGTCCCCGCCCCGGCAGAGCTGCTTCGGGGCATTGTACCAGCCGAACTCGTTCGCGTACCGGGTGATGGCGGCGTCGAGGCCCGCGAGGGTCTGCTCGTCGGAGCGGCGGGCGAGGGAGACAACGTCCGCCCCGTGGGAGAACATCTCCATGACCCGGTCGAAGGACTGCATGCCGTTGTTCGCGATGATGGTGATGGGCGAGGCGTTCCTGATCTGCCGGATCTTCGCATAGCCCTGGTCCATCAGGTCGACGTGGAGGATGTCGGCCCCCGCATCCCAGAGCATCCGCCCGAGCTTCGGGTCGTTTTCCGCGACCCCGGCACGGATCTTCACCGATACGAGCACCCCCTCCCGCTTGAGGCCCCGGACCATGTCAGCGAGCCTGTCAGGGTGCCGGAGGAGGAACTCGCCTGCACCCGCCTCGACCATCGGTGCCTGCCGGCAATGGGCATCGATCTCGTAGATGACCCGGTCGCCGAGGGAGGCCGCGAGGCCGGTCAGGGCTTCGGGTGAGGCTGCCCTCACGTTGATCCCTCCCACGACCGGGGTCGCGGCAAGAAGATCGGCCTGTTTCTGGAGCTCGGCGACGGGGTCGCCGGGGAGGAACTCGCACCTTCCCCCCCCGGCCATCTTCCGGCTCGCGGCAATGGTCGGTGGATCGATGGAATACCCGCCGATGAAGGCCATGCCGACATGCCCTGCCCGGGCCGAGACGTACGCTGCGTCAACGGTTCCCGCCATGGCCGCGATGGCGATCGGGGTCTTCACCCTGTGCCCGTTCACGGACAGGTCGAAGGGATCGCCGGTGGGAGACATGGATTCTTACCTGTTTCCCTCACGAACCTTATCTTTATCTCTCCAGCTCCCGGAGGAGGTAGCCATCCGGCGTTCTCCCGAGGGGAATGTGGGTCCTGAACTCGTCTATCCCGATCCCCGGGCCGCTCCGGTAGCAGCTGACGAGCGCGGCCCATGGGATGAGGTAGGCCTCCCGTGCCTTTCCCGGCCCGAACCGGAACTCGATGGCAAGGTAGCCCCGCCGGCCCGTCCGGGCGAGGAAGGCGCTGATGGCCTCGACCTGGTGGAGGCCGTTCTTATCGATGTGGAAGTGTTTCTTCCAGTAGAGTTTCGTCCCATGTATGGACTTGCACTCGATCGCGCAGTAGAAACGGGGGTCGAGCGAGTCCACCAGCACGTCCACGTACTGGGTGGAATACTTGTGCTGCTTCAGCCGGTACGCGAAGCCCTGCCTCTTGTTTTCCCTGAAAAACCGGTTCAGGCAGGCGACCATCTCCCGCTCGAAGTCGCTCATGCCACCAGCTTCCCGGCCCACAGCACGCGGCCGGACGATTGTCCCACGGTACAGGGTGTGCGCCGGCATCAGATAGCATTAACCCCCCGGCGCGGATCGGGCCACCGGGCACCGGTGGCAGCCGGAACGGGAGAGAAGGCGACCGGTTGCCGTTCCATTCCGATAGTCATTTTACCAAGCCCGGCCCACGATTCCTCATGAGCAAAAAGGGCCTGTTGCTGGTGGGCCACGGGAGCTCGCTGCCCTATAACAAGCAGCTCGTCGAGGACACCGCGCGCCTCGTCTCCCGCAAAGACCCGGGATACATCGTGAAGTGCGCCTTCATGAACCTGAATTCGCCCACCATCCAGGAGACCCTCGAGGAGTTCAAGAAGGAGGACGTGGACACCGTCGTCGTGGTGCCCCTCTTCCTCGCAAAGGGGGTCCACATCAACAAGGACATCCCCGGGGTGCTCGGCCTCCCCGAGGGCTCGTTCCGGGGCAGGCTCCTCAAGAACGGCTCGGAGATCCCCCTCGTATACGCGGACCCGATCGGGAGCGACCCCCTCCTCGCCGAGCTCATGCTCAAGAACGCGGCGCGGGCCCTCAGGGAGCGCCTGTAGACCATCGCATGGAGATCCTCGTCCTCGATACCATCCATGGCGGGACCGAACTGGCCCGGGCACTGGAAAGCGCAGGCCACCGGGTCGACACGGTCGACGTCTACCGGGGGGAGGCGGGGATCGCTCCCCAGGATGCCGGGGGCAGGTCGTACGACCTCGTGGTCGCCCCCGTCCACCTCGATCCCGCCTACCCGATCCTCTCCGCCATCCAGGCCCCCCGGATCACCCACCATGGAGCGGTCCGGATGCTCCTCCGGGGGAGGACCCCTCACCCCATGGTCGAGGTCACCGGGGCCAGGGGAAAGACCACCACCGCGTACGCCATTGCGCACGCCCTGAAAGGCCCCGGCGTCCTTCATGCTTCTCCTGGCACCCTCCTCTACCCCGGCCGGACCCTGCTCTGGCGCAGGTCCATCACCCCAGCCTCGGTGCTCCCTGCCGCTGCAGAGGCGGTGAAGGCCGGGGGCTGGCTGGTCGCCGAGGAGTCGCTCGGGGTGACCGGTGCCGGAGACATCGCGGTCCTCACCTCGGCGGAGGATTACCGCATGGCAGCGGGGCGGCGCCCGGCCCTTGCCACGAAGCTCGAGACCATGCGGGACGCCCCTGTCGCGGTCGTCCCGGCGGGGGTGCGGTTCAACCACCCGCACCTGGTGGATACCGGCGAGTGCGTCCTGTGGGATGGCGAATGCTTCGCGTATGACCACAATGGCATAGAGGGGGAGTTCAGGAATCCCCTCGGGGAACTCGAGGCGTACCGCGAGCCCCTCTCCATCGCGGCTGCCACCCTCTGCGCCCTCGGAACAGATCCCGAAGTCCTCTCGGGGTTCCCGGGAGTCGAGGGCCGGCTCTCCCTCGAAGTAAAGGACGGGATCGTGATAGTCGACAACTCGAACAGCGGGACGACCGCGGAGACCACCGGGGACGCGGCCGCCTATGCCCGGGCCTCCTCGGGGGGCGGGTGGGTCACCCTCGTTATAGGGGAGGAGGACCGGACCGTCTGCGAGGGGTTCCCGCCCGCGGACATTTCCGCCTCGATCCGGAAGATCCACCCCGACCGGCTGGTCCTTGTCGGCGAGCGGGGAAGGAGCGTCCGGCCGGAGGGCTTCGGGAAGCGGGTCGCATACGCGGACACCCTCGAGGCGGGCCGGGAGCTTGCCCTCGGGGAAACCCCCGGCGGCGGGGCGATTGTCCTCGCGGTCAAGACCTGGAGGTGACGATGGCGATACACTACGTGCAGCCGCGGCCTTCCTCCATTGTGGCCGCGCTCTACACCGCCCGCGACCTGGACGTGGACGTCGCGATCCTCCACGGCCCCTCGGGCTGCTCCTTCAAGCACGCCCGGCTCCTCGAGGAGGACGGGATGCGGGTCCTCACCACCTCCCTCGCCGACCACGAGTTCATCTTCGGCGGGCAGGGGCCCCTTGAGCGGGTGCTCCGGTACGCCGAGGAGAAGTTCTCGCCCTCGCGGATGGCGGTCATCGGCACCTGCGTCTCGATGATCATCGGCGAGGACCTCCCGTCCGCGCTGGCCGGGGCCGGGATCTCCACCCCGACCATCGTCGTAAACATCCATGCGGGATTCCGGGAGAACATCGAGGGGGTGATCGTGACCCTCGAGGCCGCGGCGGAGGCTGGCTGGATCGATGCCGGGGAGCTTGACCGGCAGCGGTACCTCCTTGCCCGGGCGAACGAGGTTGAGCACCTGCGGGGGGCGGCCATCCGCGAGTACATCGAGCCCTCGCGAGGTGACCTGAAGCACGTCGTGGGCGAACGGCTCCTCGAGCTGGCCTGTTCGGGGCAGCACGGGATGGCGGTGCTGAACGCGAAAAAGGAGACCGCCTACATGTTTGCCGACGAGCTCCTCGCCCTCCACGATGTCGTCCCCGATGCCCCGGTCACCTACCTCGCGAACCTGGAGGAGCGCGGGCTCCCGAAGGTGAGGGAGGACGCCCGGATCATACGGGCCGGGATGGCGGAGCGGGGCCTCGCACCACGGCTCCTCGGGGCACTGGACGAGTACGGGGCGAACGGTGACGCCATCGGCGAACAGGTGACCGCCGAGAGCCCCGCCTTCCTCCTCCTCGCGGGCGTTCCCCACGCGGTCCCCCCCGAATACACGAAGGGGGTCGAGGTCTTCTCGGTGACGAACGGCCCGCGGCAGGTCGAGCCGATCCGGATGCTCGGGCACCGGCACGTGGTGGTCGAGGTTGACCTGCACCCGAAGACCCTCGGCGTGCGGCACCTCGTCGAGAGCGAGTTCGGGGCGGTGCTGAGGTCCCTCGGATGAAGGCCCTCGTCGTCTCGGGCGACCGGTCGGGGACCGGGAAGACCTCCATCTCCCTCGCCCTCGCGTCCCTCATCTCGGAGCGGATGCCCGTCCAGACCTTCAAGGTCGGGATGGACTACATCGACCCCTCTTACCTCTCGGCGGTGACCCGCAGGCCCTGCCGGAACCTGGACGGGTTCGTCATGGGCGATGCCGACATCCAGGCATGCTTTGCTCATGGCTGCGAGGGCGCCGGCTTTGCGCTCATCGAGGGCGTGCGGGGGCTCTACGAGGGTGCGGACGCCCTCACGGACCGGGGGTCGACCGCGGGGGTAGCAAAGGACCTTGGCATCCCCGTCATCCTCGTCGTGAACGCCCGTTCCATCACCCGTTCGGCAGCGGCCCTCGTGAAGGGGTTCCAGGCCTTCGACCCGTCCATTGATATCCGGGGGGTGATCCTGAACAGCGTCGGCGGAGAGTCCCACACGAGGAAGGCCGTGACCGCGATCGAGCACTCCTGCGGGATTCCCGTTCTCGGCGCGATCCCCCACGATACCCGCGTCGAGCTCACTATGCGGCACCTGGGCCTGGTCCCGTTCCGCGAGGGCGGCGATGACGAGGGGTTCAGGGGCCGGCTCGCGGCGGTGAGGGAGCTCGTCGCGGAACACGTGGATCTCGACCGGGTGATGGCCTGTGCCGCCGATATCGCCCCGGCAATGACGGGGCCTTCACCCTTCGCCGCCGGCCCTGAACCGGACGTGACCATCGGGGTCGCATACGACGAGGCCTTCAACTTTTACTATGCCGACCTCTTCGATCTCCTCCCTGCCCTCGGGGCCCGGGTCGAGACCTTCAGCCCGGTCCATGGCAGGCTGCCCGACGCAGACGGGTTTATCCTCGGTGGCGGGTACCCCGAGCTCTTCGGCACCGAGCTCGAGGCAAACGAGGGAATGAAGGAAGCGATCCGGGCGGCTTCCGGGGAGGATGTACCCATCTACGGGGAATGCGGCGGCCTCATGTACCTGACCGACCGGATCACCCTCGAGCCGGGCTGGCGGGGGGGCAAGGGGGAGTCCTTCGCGATGTGCGGGGTGTTCTCCGGCGAGACCCGGATGCCGGCCCGGCGGGTCGTTTCCTACGTCGAAGGGGAGGCCATGGGAGGGCCGCTCGGCACCGGGCCCTTCCGGGGCCACGAGTTCCACTACAGCGACGTGGACCTCGAACCGGCCACGAAGTTCGCCTACCGGATCACCCGGGGACTCGGGATCCGCGACGGGAAGGACGGGGCGCTCGTCGGCCGTACCCTCGGGTCCTATGCCCACCTCCACCCCCTCGCAAGCCTTGGTATGTTCAGGGCGTTTGTTGAGGGGTGCCGCGGCAGGGCATGATTGGGGTGTTCTCCGTTCTTCACGGATACCTTATCCTTTCAGATTACGCACGGGAAAACGCAACAGGAGCAATGAGGAGGATGGAGCATTCCTGCGGACTCATCGTCTCTGGTATGTGAACGGCTGACCAAGGTCTATGCGGAGAGTCCCGTCCCGGCCCTCGACTCCGTCAGCTTCACCCTTCCCACCCGGGGAGTGTTCGTACTCATCGGCCGGAATGGTTCGGGAAAGACCACCCTCGTCCGCATCCTGGCCACGAACCTCGAGTCCACTGCCGGAACCGCCACGCTCAACGGGATCGACGTGACGTCGGAACCGGATAAGATCCGAAAGCGGATTGCCATCGTGCCCCAGGAGGCACGGCCCATCCCCTGGATGACTCCCCTGCAGTCCGTGCTTTCCTATCTCCTCTGGCGGGGGCTCGGCTATGCCGAGGCGAGGCAGAAGGCCCGCGAGGTGCTGGACCGGCTTTACTTCGGCGAGAAAGCGGACGCCCTGAACCGCACGCTTTCCGGGGGCATGAAGCGTAAGGTGCTCGTCGCCATGATACTCTCCACGGATGCAGAGGTCATCTTCCTGGACGAGCCCACCACCGGGCTCGACCCCATTTCCCGGCGTGATTTCTGGGAGGTGCTCCAGGAGATCCGAAAGAACCGGTTCGTGGTGCTGACCACCCACTACATGGAGGAGGCAGAACAGCTGGCGGACACTATCGGCGTCCTGGAGGAGGGCAGGCTGATCGCCCTCGGCACGCTGGACGAACTCAGGAGGAGGATGCGGTATAACTACAGCGTGAAGCTGCTCTCCCTGCCGGCACCCGCTGTCAGCCTTACGGAGGGGGAGATGGTCAAGGGACGGGACGACCTCCCGGTCATCCTCACCACGGAAGAGGAAGCCTTCCGCATCGCCCAGAACCTGTCCCGCGAGGGGATCAGGTTCACCATCAACCCGGTGGTTCTCGAGGACATCTTCTTCTACCTGGTACATCACGGGGGCAATACCGGTGGCGGTTAAGGAACCGGCCCGTAGAAGCCGGCTCAGCCAGGTCCTCGCCGGGATCCTCGTGAACTCCGTGTACGAGATGAAGAACTACCCCGTCGTGCTCCTGAACACGGTGGTCTCGCCCCTCTCCTTCCTGCTCGTGATCGTGTTCGTCAGCCGCGGCAGCCTTTTCGGGGTGGGAATCGAGGGGGGATTCATCATGGCCATATTCTCCGCCGGGATGGGCCTCTCCACCGACCTTTCCCACCTGAAAAACGATTTCAAGCTGCAGGACATGATCGTGAGCTCCCCCACCAGCTGGCTTACCTACATGACGGGGATCTCCCTCTCCGAGATCGTCTACTCCATCCCCGCCCTCCTGGTGCTCACCATTCTCGCCTGGTTCGGGTTGTCCCTGAGCCTGGCGGGGGCACTCGAATTCGTGGCGGTGCTGCTGCTGGTTTTCATCACCTCGAGCTCCATCGGCTTCACGCTCTCCACCTTCTCGAGCGACATCGTGCAGAGTTTTGCCTTCACCCGGCTGATCTCCACGTTTTTTTCCACGATCCCTCCCGTGTACTATCCGATTACCTACATTCCCCTCCCGTTCCGGTACCTGGCCTACCTCTCACCCACAACCTATGCGGCGGAGCTGGTTCAGAATATTGGCGGGTACCTGTCCCTTTCTTTCACCGCGGTCATCACTGACTGGGCCATCCTCGTCGCTGTCACGATAGCCGTGTTCGTCCTTGCCCGGACCAAGGCGCGGTGGAGAGAGGTCTGATGGGTTCATACCCGATCGTTCCGCAAGCTGTAAAAGCGGCGCGCTCCAACCTTAGGGCCATGTGGATCTACCTGGATGGGAAGTTCGTCCAGAAGGAGGAGGCGAAGGTCTCGGTCTTCGACCACGGGCTCCTCTACGGCGACGGGGTCTTCGAGGGCATCCGCGCCTACCATGGGAAGGTCTTCCGGCTCGATGCCCACATCGAAAGGCTCTATGACTCGGCAAAGACCATCAACCTGAAACCATCGATGACGAAGGAGGAAATGAAGGCCGCCATCCTCGAAACCATGCGGAAGAACGGGCTCCGGGACGGCTATATCCGGCCCGTCATTACCCGCGGGGTGGGCGACCTCGGGCTCGACCCCAGGAAGTGCCCGAGTCCCACGATCTTCATCATCGCCGTGGAATGGGGTGCGATGTACGGGGACCTCTACGAGAAGGGTCTCACGGCAGTCTCGGTCTCGGTGCGGAGGAATGCCGCCGAGTCGCTCCCGCCGAACGCGAAGACCCTGAACTACTTAAACAACATCCTCGCGAAGATGGAGTCGTACCTGAAGGGCGGGGACGAGGCCATCATCTTCGACACGAACGGGTATCTCTCGGAGGGCTCCGGGGACAATATCTTCGTCGTGAAGAACGGGGTCCTCGCCACCCCGCCGTGCCTGAACAACCTGCGGGGGATCACCCAGCAGGTGGTCGTCGAGTGTGCAAAGGATCTCGGGATCGAGGTCTGGTGGCAGAACATGGGCTTCTTCGACCTCTATACCGCGGACGAGGTGTTCGTCACCGGGACGGCCGCAGAGGTGGCCCCCATCGTCGGGATCGACGGGAGGACCATCGGGGACGGGAAGCCCGGGCCCGTCACGAAGAAGCTCATGAAGGCCTTCCGCGAGGTCACGAAGCGGGAAGGGACCCCGATTTAGCGGGCAGAGACCAGTCCGGGATCCCGTTCATCATTCTTTTATTCCCACCTTGCGCCGTCATTCCGCCTTCGGGCTCGGGAGAGCCAGGCGACCGGGGCTGCAAGGCGTGGATCACTCCACGTCACCACACTGATAACTCCGGGGGCCGGTTCCGGCCCTCGGAAACAGGTTTTGAAAAAAGGATATGAACGGGTTCCTTACTCCAGCTTCTTCCTGACCGCCATCACGACGAGCCCGATTCCGACGAGGCTCGCAAGCGAAACGGCGATGGTCGGGAACTCGGGGACCGAGGGGGTCGGCTCATTGATGAAGTCTTTGATCGTCTCGGAATTGACCGCGCAGGTCAGACCTGCGTAAAAGGGCGGTGGACCATTGCCAGGGACGACATTCGTCCATCCCGTCTGCGGGACCTCGGTTATCGTCCACCCTGTCGATGCGCAGGCGTCGTCATAGGTGTGGTCCGCCCTCCCTAACGCGGTAAATACATGCTCTACTGTGCAGTCATCGGTCCCGAGAACGCTGGCTGGCGGGGTGATGATAAATTCCCAGTTATTGAGCGCCTCGGAAGCGACCACGTCATGACTGCCGGCTATTTCCGTGCAAACTCCATTCAGATCGGTGTCCTGGCACTTGTGAATCCTGAAGGAACACCCCGCAGAAACGGGGGCGATGAGCACACCGAGGAGCACCACCCCCACGATGATCCCGATCATTCGACTGAATCCTGTATCCATGTGAATGAACCTCCTTGGTAAGATACTTCCATTCGCAGGGAGCACTCCCCTGGCCCCCTGCCCGGTACTGGGCTTCACCACTGGTGAATTCCCCTTCCTTGACATGTCCGGAATGTATATTTAAGTTTTATGGGGAATCTCAAATTTTGAAAACCTTGAAAGGTTAACTACTCCTTCTGGAGCGCGGGGGTGAAGCCTGGTTATAACAACCCCGGGGGCCTACGGGCCCTTCAATTCTCAGCCTTTACCTCTGCGGCGCTGGCCTTCGGCTCCGGGATCCGTATCTCGTACCGGGTGCCGCCATCCCGCTCCATCGTGATGGTCCCGTTCACCTGCGAGACGAGCCCGTGGATTAGCTTCATTCCGAGGGTATTGGATTTCTGCCAGTCGAATCCCGCGAGTATCCCGACACCATCGTCCCCGATCCGAATCACCAGGCCCGACGGCTCCCGCTCTGCCGAGATGGATATCTTCCCGTCCCTCCCGTCGGGGAAGGCGTACTTGAGGGAGTTCGTCAGGATCTCGTTCAGGATCAGCCCGACGGGGATCGCGAGGTTGATGTCCAGGGAGATCCCCTGGAGCCGGAGGTCGAGCCCCACCTTCTGCGTGACCTTCTGGGACCGCATCAGCTCCTCGGCAAGCTTCGTGATGTAATCCTTGAGGTCGATCCGGGAGAGCTCCCGGGTCTTGTACAGGCGCTCGTGGACGAGTGACATCGCCCTGACCCTCGCCTGGGTGTCGGTGAGGGCGCTCACGGTAGCCGGGTCCCCCACCTTCTGTATCTGGAGGTTCATCAGGCTGTTCACGATCTGGAGGTTGTTCTTGACCCGGTGGTGGATCTCCCGGAGCATCACCTCTTTCTCATTGAGGGACGCCGCGATCTGGCCCTCCATCCTCTTCCTCTCGGTAATGTCGATGAGGGTCCCGAAGATCGCGGGCCGGCCATGGTAGATCATGGACGAGCCGTACGCTTCCACCTCCCTGATCGCACCGTTCTTCTCCCTCGCCCGGAACTCGACGTGCTCGGCAGGGGTCTCCCCGCGGGCCAGCCTGCCCATCGCTTCCTGCACCTTCGGGAGGTCCCCGGGGAGGATCATCGGCTCGAAGAGCGTTCCCGCCATCGGCTCCCCGAAGTACCCGGCCATCTCGGCGAGCCGGGGGTTCGCGTACTGGATCGTGCCGTCCTGGACGAGGAAGACCCCGACCGTCGAACGCTCGACGGGGTTCCTGAACATCTCCTCGGATTCCCGGAGGGCCTCCTCTGCCCGCTTTCGCTCCGTGATGTTGTCGAACACCGCAACGAAATGCTCCCTCTCCGGACTGAAGACCGATATCGAGAACCATATCCCCAAAGCCGGTACGTAGGTCTCGAACCGTTCCGGCCTGCCGGTGGCCGCCACCCGTCCATAGATCTCGAAGAGCTCCGGGTTCGAATCCCTGATCCCGGGGATGACCTCGCTGACCTTCTTACCTGCGACCCCGGAAAGCCCCGTGAGCCTCTCGAAGGCCGGGTTGACGTCGAGATAGACGAAGTCAGATGGACGGCCCTCGTCGAAGAGCATCCTGCACAGGGCGTACCCGTCGAGCATGTTCTCGAAGAGGGAACGATACCGCCTCTCGCTTTCCTGGAGTGCCTTTTCCGCCCGCTTGCGCTCGGTGATGTCGAGGTACGTCCCCAGGACACCGATCACCTCCCCCTTTGCATCGAGCAGCGGCACCTTATTCGTAAGAAGGATGATGGACTCTCCCGCCGGGGTGGTCTGCGGTTCCTCGATCATGAGTTTCGATTTTCTGCTCTCGATAACCGCCCGGTCATCGGCCCGGTAGAGCTCTGCCTGGTCCCGCCAGCCCATCGCGTAATCGTCCTTGCCGATGATGTCTTCGGGGTTTTCGAACCCGGCATCCCTCGCAAACGGAACATTGCAGCCCAGGTAGGTCAGGTTCTTATCCTTCCAGAAAACCCTTACCGGAATGGTATTGAGAATTCCTGCGAGAATCTGCCGGGAGTCACGGAGGGCCTCCTCCGCCCGCTTCCGCTCGGTGATGTCACGGATGATGATGAGGTCGGCAGGCCTGCCACCGTAGGTGACCAGGCCCGCATTGATCTCGGCGGGAAATCTCGTGCCGTCCCTGCGCAGGAGGGCCGTCTCGTAGATGGGTGGCACGGGCTCGCCGGCAAACCGTTTCCGGTGCCGGTCCACCAGCCGTTCCCGCTCATCGGGGGGGAGGATGGCCGTGAACGGGAGACCGGCGATCTCGTCGACGCTTCCCCCCCAGATCCTGGCCAGGCCCGGGTTGGCGAACCGGAAGACCTCGTCCTGGACGATGGCGATCCCGTCGTTCGCCCGGTCGACCAGGTTCCGGTACTTCTCCTCGCTCTCCTGAACCGCCTTCTCGGCCTGCCGCCGCCCGGTGACGTCCCGGAAGATGCCGAGCTGGAACTTCCGGCTCTGCATGGTGATCGGGGTGGAACTGATGTCGGCGATAAAGGTCGTGCCGTCCTTGCGGTGTACCACTACGTCAGAGGAGAGGGCAGTCTCCCCCCTGACATGCTTTTTGAACTGCTCGACCGCTGACGGCCTGCGCTCCGGGGGGACGAGATCGATCACCGAGAGTCGATACAGTTCCGCCGGCGCATAGCCGGTCAGTTTCAGGATGGCTGCATTTGCCATCACGAACCGCCCGGTTTCTGAGTCGGCGAGGAGCAACCCGTCCGGTGAAGAATCAAACAGGGAGCGGAATTTCTGCTCGGAGTCGGTGACGGCTTTTTCTGCTGTTTTCCGGTCCGTGATATCCCGGAAGCTGATCAGGAGGAACCGGTGCCCTTCGACCGACACCAGGGCAGGGTTGATATCGGCGTAAAAGACGCTCCCGTCGCGCCTCCTGAAACGGATGTCGCTTCTCTCCCCCTGCTCCCCCTGCGCGAACTTCGCGATCTGCTCGAAGATAAAAGGCAGGTCTTCAACCGGGTGGATATCCGAGATGTCGAGGCCGGCAAACTCCCCGATCCCGTACCCGAGCATCCTTGCACAGGCGGCGTTGCAGGTGAAGAACCGCTTCGTGTCCAGGTCGACGAGGAACATCCCGTCGCTCGCATGGTCAAAGACGGTCCGGAACATCCCGCTCCCCGCCGGGATGTCTATTCCTTCGGTAATACCCCCAGCTCTCCTGTGGAAATAGTTTCTCTTCCGAAACTAAATAATTTTATTCAGACCGGGACCTGGCTGTTTTCATGAGGACCCGGTATGAGGCCCCGGAGAGATCCCTCACGTTTCGAATGCCTTCACCGCGTCGGGGAGGCAGTGGACCACTCCCCTGATGCCCGACACCGTGAGGGTCATCAGGATGGCGTCCACCACCTCGGCCTTTGTTGCACCGGCCTGCCTCGCCATCGGGAGGTGGGCCCTCACCGCCGTATCATCGCCCATCGCCGTCTTCATGGCGATGTAGATCAACTGCTTCGTCTTCTGGTCGAGCCCATTCGAGGCGACGAGGGACATGATGAGCCCGTCGAAGGCCTTCGCTACCTCGGGCGCCTCGCGCCTGAACACTTCCATCGGGTTTTCGGGCATGGTGATGTACCGATCAGTTCTTCTTCCCCCTCGTATATCAGGACGCTCCCCGGGTTCCCCGTGGGCCGGGATCGCCCATATACCCCACAAATCCGTTCCCGGAACCTTTTTGTGAACCGGAACGCAACGATATCAGGCGCTGCTATAGTGTAGACCGGCCAATCATCCCGGCCTTTCACGCCGGGGACTGGGGTTCAAATCCCCATAGCAGCACTCTTTGCCTGATTCATCCGGTAACGGCCGTTCCTTCTCCTGCCATCTAAGCCCTTTCTCGGGGGCATCCATTCCACGGGGTTTGATAAGAGACAGAATGTATAAATACCGAACGAGCATCGGCTGATCCATCAGGAGACCAGAGCATGCCAACCATTGAGAAAAAGAGCCTGGACCGGCCGGAAGAGACGTTCAAGCCGGAAAAGATGAGGATGGAGGGCGTCACGATGAGGGGCCTCCCGATCCGCCGGATTACCGCCGACCCCGGGTGGCAGTGGTCGAAGCACGTGAAGCCGATCCAGAAGACCGAAAGCTGCCAGAAAGACCACCTCCTGGTGATGATCTCGGGCAGGGTCCATGTCCGGATGAACGACGGGAAGGAGGAGGAATTCGGGCCCGGCGACGTGGGCTCGATTCCCCCGGGACACGATGGCTGGACCGTCGGGGACAAACCGGCCGTGTGGATCGAGATCCCGAATTAAGCGGGAAAACGGGGCCTTCTTCTTCCATGAACCCGCTCATCGCAGGGATCGGCCTCTTTTTCGTCACAGAGGGCATCGCGAACCTCATCTACTGGCGGGCTGATCGCCATCCCTGGTATTTCCAGGCCGGGCGCGTGACCCGGGTGGTGCTGGGTATGGTGCTCGTGGTAGTAAGTACCTGAACAGGTCCGGCAGGGGTCTTGGTTCCCTGGTAGCCCGGTCAGAACCCGTCGCCATTCATGAGGGACGAGAAATCCGAACCACCCATGGACTGGAGGAGGGATGAAACGAAGGACATGATGACGATGAAGATGACGATGAGGACGACGACCGCGAGCAGGATGAACAGGAGGATGTGGACCGGTTTCGCCGGCCGGAAGGGAACCTGCCCGGAGTTCATCTTCTGCGCCGTCGACCAGGCGTCGTACAGGCCGTACATCCAGGCGACCAGCCCCGGAATGAGGAGGACAAAGGCCCCGATAAGGGTCCCGAAGAACACCGCGATGCCCTTCCCCAGCTCCCCGTTGTAGACCTGGCCGAGGCCGGGGAGAAACGAGGAGCAGGCGGCCGCAAGGAACGGGCTTTTCTGCTGGCCGGGGGTCCTGTTGCCCGGCTGGCCAAAGACAGCAATGGGATCCACGACCGCGCCGCAGGAGTTGCAGAACCGGGCGCCCGGGGCCGCGACCGGCTTCCCGCACTCGGGGCAGTATTTCGCCACGATATCCCTGGTACCCGGTGGGGCGACCGACTCGATAAACGTTCTCCGGATTCGGGCGGAAGATCGCCTGTTGGTTTGGACATGCACGCCCGAGGTCAACCCGGGCTTCACCCGATACCCTCATCCCCTCAGAAACGAAAACGGTGAGGATATGCCAAACCTCACCGTGGCGGTCCTCGGTGCTCCCGACTTTGCAAAGGAGCTCGGGAAGAAGGGGACCTCTTCGGACATCACCCTCTACAACCTGAAGCGGGGCACCGACACCGTGACCTTCATCGAGCCGACGCGGTACCCGGAAAAGATCGCCCCCCTCTTCTTCTCGGTCTCGCTCGCGGACCGGGCGATCATGGTCGTCGACGAGGTGAACGCTTCGTTCGGCGAGTCGGTCCTCATGCTCCAGTGCGCCGGGGTGGCAAAGGGACACCTCATCCTGCACAATTACATCACGAGAGAACAGCTCCTGCCCCTGATCCGGGGAACGGTGCTCGAGGGGTACGAGGTCTGGCCCGGAACCCTGATCGCCCTCCGGGAAACTCTTCTCGACGAGGCGGCCGCGAAGGGATCCGGCCCTGCTATCCCGGGGGAGCCGGGGAAGATCCCAGCGGGGTCCGGCAGATCCTGCGTGGGAACGGTCCCGGTGGATCACTTCTTCAATGTCCGGGGAATCGGCACGGTCATCCTCGGGGTGGTCGCTGGCGGAGAAATCCGGACGCACAACACCCTGCAGGTACTCCCCATTGGAAAACAGGTCCAGGTGCGGTCCATCCAGAAGCATGACGACGATGCCGAGGTCGCGTACCCGGGCGACCGGGTCGGGATCGCCCTGAAAGGGATCGAGGCAGACGAGCTCGACCGCGGATACGTGCTCACAAACGATCCGGGGATCCGGACAACCGGCCTCATCTCGGGCCGGCTGGACCTGGTGCCCTACTGGAGCATCCCGCTGAAGAACGGGATGGCGGTCCACGTCAGCCACTGGATGCAGTTCGTCCCTGGGAAGATCGAGCTCGTGGAGGACAGCAACGGCGACCGGCGTCCCCATGTCACCATCCGGTTGGACAGGGAGCTTGTCCACCCGCCCGGCGCCCGGGCCATCATCCACTACCTCGAGGGCGGCAAGCTCCGGGTGACAGGGACGACACCACTTCCCTGATACTCCGGGTGATCGGGTGGACTCTCACCTCACCCTCGACAGGTGGTACTTCCCCGACAGGTACTCAAGGTCCTGCACGACGTAGACAAAGGCCAGCCAGCGCCACGTGCCGAACCGCTCGCCGAGCCGCGATGTCACTTCTTCGATCTCCGCCCTCGGGTGCCCCGGGGTCTTCCCCAGGAAGAGCTCCGAGAAGATCACCACGCTCCAGCTGTCGATCGGAAAGGTCCCGAGGATGATCCCAACCGAATACGGCCCGATGCCGGGGATCGCCATCAGCCGTTTCACCGCCTCGTTCTCGGGAAGTGCCGAGAGCTCGTCCGGGGTTATCGGGTGCTCCGAGAGGTACCGGGCCGCTGCGACCAGGCGTTCGGCCCGGTATCCCAGCTTCGCGGTCTTCCTGAGCTCCTGCGGCCCGACCGTTGCGAGCACCCCTGCCCTCGGCCACAGGGTTACCTCGCGGCCGTCGAATTCGATCCGCTGGCCGTAGTGGTCGAGGATGGCATCCATCATCCGGCTGCTCCGGGCCCAGGGTGCCATCTGGAGGAGTATGGCGAGGATGACATCCCCGAAGAGGTCCCTCGCCATCCCGACCCTCATGCCCTTCAGGTGTTTCACGACGGCGGAGAGGACCGGGTCCTTCCGGGCGAACCGGTAGAACCCGGGAAGATCCTCGTCTCCTCCCAGTGCGGCCCACACCTCCCGTTCGAGGATCCCCGCGAGGTCGCCGGAAAGCGGGGTACCCCCGAACACGGTGACTGGCACAACGTTCCCTTGTGCCGAGAGCCTGAGCCCGAAGGGGATATCACCGGCGTACATCCCGGTCCACAGGGTCCCGCGCTCGAAAGTCTCGCGTGGCGTGGACCAGTGCCAGCCGGCGGGTTTAGCGACGGTGAGAGAGAAATCGAAGGGCTCGGGGATGCTGAGGGTGAACCGGTGGACTTCGTGAAGCTTCATCGGCTGTCAGTCCGGAAGCCCGAGGAACCCCCCGGGCGCGAGGCTCGTCGCGAGCATCACCATGTTGATCTCCCGGTGTTCGACCCAGCTTCCCCCCTGCCGGTTGCGCCCATCCAGCCAGAACCGGGTTATGACATCGCCGACGGAATGGTACTGGCTCACCGCCTCTGCCTGCACCTCGAGGGAGCTGTCTCCGGCGATGCCCTTGACGAGGCGTCCCAGATCTTTGACCCCCGCAAGCCCGATCGAAAGCCCGAGCTCCCGGAAGGCCAGCCGGTACTCCGCGGGGAGCCGGGTGTTCCCGCTGCCCGCGAAGTCATCGAGGCCGGTGATGGCGGCATC
>Ga0335071_10002710_pt1 | contig 18824 bp, 13 predicted proteins | sample Lox_Sample_15_FD_206724 | JGI IMG/M metagenome (GOLD analysis project Ga0335071, IMG submission 206724) | Soil microbial communities from Loxahatchee National Wildlife Refuge, Florida, United States - Lox_Sample_1.5 | ecosystem: Environmental > Terrestrial > Soil > Wetlands | place: USA...
CATCGACGCGATCTTCTCCGCGGCCGGCATCGCCGACGGGCCCGGAGTGATGCGGGTCAACTTCATCGCGCATCGCCATCTGATCGAGCGGATGCTCGCCGAGGGTACGCTGCGCCGCGGCTCCGCTGTGTGCTTCATCTCCTCGGTCGCCGGCCTCGGGTGGGAGGGGAACCTGCCGACCCTGCTCGAGTTCCTGGCGACACCCGACTACGAGTCGGCCGCCGCCTGGATCGATGCGCACGAGGGCACGAACAACTATCTCTTCAGCAAGCAGGCGATCAACGCCTACGTCGCGCGCCAGGCGTACCCGTTCATCGCCAGGGGCGTGCGCATCAACGCCATCTGTCCGGGCCCCACCGTCACCCCGCTCGCCCAGGCCAACGCCGCCGTGTGGCTCTCCTTCGGGCAGGACTACCGAGACGCCACCGGCCTCCCGCACCTGACGGCCGAGCAGATGGGCGACGTCATGCTGTTCCTCAACGGCGACGCGGCGAGCGGAATCAGCGGCGTGAACCTGCTCGTCGACGCAGGCCACGTGATGTCGTCCTCCACGGGATCCTGGGCGGCCGGCAAGGCGCTCGTCGACCTGCTGATGGGCCGCACGCAGTGGAAGCCTTGAGGATCGGACGACACGGAGAGGTGACATGACGTCCTACGAGAGCGCCGCGCAGCCCATCAAGCTCGGCTACCTCTTCGACTTCAAGCTCCCCGCGTTCTACCCGCAGGAGATGAGGGCCGACCTGACCCGCTCGTTCGAGCTCGTGTTCGAGGAGGGCTTGAAGCGGAAGATCATCGACCGCCGCGTGGAGATCGTGTTCCGCGAGGTCGAGGGTCTCCCGAAGGGAACCGTCAAGGCCGTGATCGACGCCTACGGCGAGCTGGTCGACGAGGGCTGCCTCGTCGTCTTCGGCCCGAGCATCACCGACAACGCGGTCCCGACGCGCGAGGCCATCGAGCAGCGCTTCCGCGTTCCGGCGGTCAGCGTGACCGGCTCCGAGGACTGGCTGGGCGAGTGGACGTTCGCGTTTCCGATGGGCTCGCTGACGGAGGAGCCGATCTTCTGGGTCGACCTCCTGGCGAAGGACGGCCACGAGCAGGTCGGCGTCCTGATCGAGCAGTCGCTGGTCGGCGAGACCTACCTGCGGAGCTTCCAGCACGCGTGTCGCGGCTCGGACATCCGCATCGTGGCCGAGGAGCGCATCGCGCAGACGGCGCAGGACGTCCGCGCGGCGGTCGAGCGGGTGCGCGAGGCGAAGCCGAGCGCGCTCGTCCACTGCGGCTTCGGCTTCGGGATCCTGCACGTCAACTCGGTGCTGGAGGCGCTCGGCTGGGACCCGCCCCGCTACACGAGCACCGCGTTCGAGAACGCATGGATCAATCCGGTGCTCTGGAAGGCGTTCCTCGGATGGACCGGGATCGACCAGTACGACGAGGACAATCCCGTCGGCCAGGGCTTCCTCGACCAGTACGAGGCCGCGTACGGGCGGCGCCCGCAGTACTGCGCGCCGGTGGTGAACCGCGACATCGCCACGGTGCTCCTCCGCGCCTTCGCCGATTCGCATCCGCTCTGTCCGCGCGGCGTGAAGGAGGCGCTCGAGCGGGTGAAGATGCTCCCTGCGGCGACGGGCGCGCCGGGAACCCGCGTGTCGTTCGGGAAGTGGACGCGCCGCGCCTGGATGGGCGCCGGCTACCTCGTGGCGCGGCGACTCGATCCAGACGGTATCCACACGCATCGCGTCGCTCGCTTCGGGGAGGTCTGACCGATGACCGTACAGACGATCCCGTCCGAGGCACCGAAGCGGTCGCTCGCGGCTGCGGCGTGGATCGTCCTCGCCGTCGCGGTCATCGGGTTCGTCGCCCATCACGCGCGCATGGGCGCCGTCTCGCCGCGCATCGCCAATCCGGAGGTCACGGGAGTCCCGCGTCCCGTCGAGTTCCTGCGGGCACCGGTCGACTGGCTCACCATCCATCAGGTCGGGACCGTGATCATGATGTCGATCCTCGTCGTGGCGTGCGTGCGCGCGTGGCGGAGGCAGCCCGGCCATCCCTACGTCCTCATGGTCCTCGCGTCGACGGCGATCGTCTGGCAGGACCCGATCATGAACTGGGCGCCCTACGCGGTCTACAACCCGCAGCTCTGGCACTTCCCCGAGGACTGGCCGCTGGTGCGGCTCTCGCCGACGGTCGAGCCCTTCATCGTGATCGGCTACTCGACCTTCTACTTCCTCGCCCCGTTCTTCGCGAGCACCTGGCTCCTGCGCCGCCTCCGGGCGCGCGCGTCCGCCGACTCGTTCCTGTGGCGCCGGCCGCTCCTGAGTCTCGCGGCGCTGATCCTCGTCACCGGATTCGTCATCGACGCGGCCCTGGAGATCTTCCTCGTTCGCACGGGGCTCTACATCTACTCGCAGGTGATGCCGTGGGGCTCGGTCTTCGCGGGGACCACCTTCCAGTTCCCGCTGATCTGGGAGTCCGCGCTCGTCACCGTCGTGATGATTCCCGCCGGCGTCCTCTGCTATCGGGACGACACCGGACGCACGCAGGCCGAGAAGCTGGCCAGGCGGCTGCCCTGGCTCCGCACGCGCCCGGCACTCGCCACGTTCCTGGTGATGGCCGGCATCCTGAACGTCGCGTACTTCTTCTACGGCGCGGGCTTCGGCGCCATCCGCGCGGCGAGGCTCGCGACCGCCGTCGCCTGCCCGTATCCGTTCCCCGAGGCCAAGGTCTACGACCCGCAGGGCTTCTACGAGAGCGAGGGGCAGCCCGGGCCCTACTTCGGTGGGCACTGGAACGGCTGGATGACCGCGCAGCCGAACGGGCGTCCGACCGAGAACCCGGCGAAGCCGGATGCGCGTTGCAGACCCCATGACGCGTGAGCCGAGAAGCGTCGTCATCACCGGGGCGTCGCGCGGACTCGGCCTCGCATCCGCCGTCCACCTGTACGAGCGCGGATGGCGCGTCGTTGGAGCGATGCGCTCGCCCGACGTGGGACTCGAACGCCTGCGGGCGGGCACCGGTGCTGCCGTCGGGGATCCACGCCTGATCGGAGTGCGACTCGACCTCGACGATCCGACGTCGATCACCGCGGCCGCGAAGGCGATCGAGGGCGCGGTCGGTGCGCCCGATGCGCTCGTGCACAATGCCGGGATCGCCGCGGTGGGATGCGTCGAGGAGATGCCGTTCGAGGTGTGGGAGCGGATCTTTCGCACGAACCTCTTCGGTCCGGTGCGACTCACGAAGGCACTGCTCCCCTCCATGCGGGCGGCCGGGTGCGGGCGGATCGTCGTCATCTCGAGCCAGGGCGGCGTGCGCGGCATGCCGTCGATCAGCGCCTACTCGGCCTCGAAGGCGGCTCTCGAGCGATGGGCCGAGGCGCTGGCCGAGGAGGTCGCGCCCTTCGGCCTGGGCGTCACGATCCTGGTGTCCGGAGCCTTCCAGACGGACATCCTCACCGAGCAGACCCCGCATCACGGCGATCTGAACGGACCCTACGCCGGGCACTACGCGGGGATCGAACGCACGGGCCGCTCGATGATCCGCCTGCTCGCGAACCCGCCGGAGCGCTTCGCTCCGGCGCTCGCCCGGGCGCTCGACGAGCGGGCTCCGTTCGCCCGACACGCGGTGGGCGTCGACGCCCGCATGCTGCTGGCCGGCAGCCGTGTCCTGCCTGCCGGTCTCCTTCACCACCTGGTGGCGCGGGCGATGAGCCTCCCGCGTCACGGCGCACTCGGGAGTGATCCGCATGGCTGACGTCCGCTTCGAGTCGCGGATGCTGATCGACGGCAAGCTCGTCGGCGGCGAGGCCGGCACCTTCGCGAACCTGAACCCGGCCACCGAGGAGGTGCTGGGGGAGGTCGCGGACGCGTCGAAGGCGGACATGCACCGCGCGATCGATGCCGCGCGCCGCGCCTTCGACGAGACCGGCTGGTCGACCGACCGCAGCCTCCGCAAGCGCTGCCTCGAGCAGCTCCAGGAGGCGCTCGAGGCGGAGAAGGAGGCGCTCCGCGAGGAGCTGATCCTCGAGGCCGGCTGTCCCCGCATGGTGACGCACGGGCCGCAGCTCGACGCGCCGCTCAAGAGCGCGCTCCGCTACCCCGCCCGGCTGATCGACGAGTATCCCTGGGAGACGAATCTCGGCGACGCCATGGTCGAGCTCACCGGGCAGGTCACCACCCGGAAGGTCTGGCGCGAGCCGGTGGGCGTGGTCGGCGCGATCGTGCCGTGGAACTTTCCCTTCGAGGTCACGATCCACAAGCTGGGCCAGGCGCTCGCCACCGGGAACACGGTGGTCTTGAAGCCCGCCCCCGACACGCCCTTCAACGCGACGCGCCTCGGGCGCCTCGTCGCCGAGCGCACCGACATCCCGTCCGGCGTGGTCAACGTCGTCACCGCGTCCGACCACCTCGTCGGGGAGGAGCTCACGCTCTCGCCGAAGGTCGACATGATCTCCTTCACCGGCTCGACCGCCGTCGGGAGGCGGATCATGGAGAAGGGCGCGGCGACGATGAAGCGCCTGTTCCTCGAGCTCGGCGGGAAGTCGGCCACCATCGTGCTGGAGGACGCCGAGCTGGCGCGATCCTGCGCGATCGGCGTCGCACCCTGCATGCACGCGGGTCAGGGCTGCGCCGTTCCGACGCGGCTGCTCCTCCCGCGGTCGCGCTACGACGAGGGCGTGCAGATCCTGAAGGCGATGTACGCATCCATCCAGCCCGGCGATCCGCAGGAGCCCGGCACGCTGTGCGGCCCGGTGATCTCGGCCAGGCAGCGCGCGCGCGTGCTCGGCTACGTCCAGAAGGGAATCGACGAGGGCGCCAAGCTGCTCGTCGGTGGCACCGATCCGCCGGCCGGGCGCGACAAGGGCTTCTGGGTCCGGCCGACGCTGTTCGTCGACGTCGACAACCGCATGACGATCGCGCAGGAGGAGATCTTCGGTCCGGTCCTCGCCGTCATTCCGTTCGAGAACGAGGAGGACGCGATCCGGATCGCCAACGACAGCGTCTACGGGCTGGCGGGCAACGTGATGTCGGGCTCGCTCGATCGCGCCCTCGCCGTTGCGCGCCGCCTGCGCGCGGGCTTCATCGGCGTCAACGCCACGGCACCGTACGGGGCCGACGTGCCGTTCGGCGGCTACAAGGCGAGCGGCGTCGGTCGCCAGAACGGCTACGCCGGATTCGACCAGTACACCGAGGTCAAGTCCGTCGGGCATCCCGCCGGCTGAAGAGGACGCACGCGATGCAGCTGTTCGACGATCTCGAGGAGTTCGGGAGCTTCGACGACGCCGTCTCCGGCGACGTGCGGGACCCGTACACCGGCCTGGCCCAGATGCGGCGCTCGAACCCCGTGCAGCGCCTCGACATGTCGGGCATGCCGCACGAGGCGTCCAAGCCCGTCTTCATGGTGTACCGCTACGACGAGATCGCGCAGGTGCTGCGCGACCACGAGACGTTCTCGTCCGGGATCATCGTCGCCGTCTTCGGCGACGTCTTCGGCAAGCACGTCATGCTCGGGATGGACGAGCCCGGCCACCGCCGATACCGCTCCCTGGTCTCGAAGGCCTTCTCTCAGAAGACGCTGGCGCGCCGGCAGGACGAGCTGGTCGAGCGGGTGGGGAGCGAGCTGATCGACCGCTTCGCCGGGCGCGGGCGCGCCGAGCTCGTCCGCGAGTTCACCTTCCCGTACCCGACACAGATCATCGCCGGCCTCCTGGGCCTGCCGCGCGCCGACTACCCGCAGTTCCAGCGCTGGTCGATCTCGCTGCTCAGCTTCACCGTGAACCGGGAGCGCGGCATCGCGGCGTCCGCGGCCCTGAAGGAGTACTTCACTCCGATCCTCGCGGCGCGCCGGCAGGAGCCGCGCGACGATCTCATCAGCACGCTCGCGCACGCCGAGATCGACGGGGAGCACCTCTCGGACGAGGAGATCTTCTCGTTCCTGCGCCTGCTGCTCCCGGCCGGCGTCGAGACCACGTACCGCTCGACCGGGAACCTCCTGTTCGGGCTGCTCTCCAACTCCGACCAGCTCGACGCCGTCCGCTCCGACCGATCCCTGATCCCGCAGGCGATCGAGGAGGCGGTCCGGTGGGAGGCGCCGCTGCTGATCATCACGCGCGTGGCCACGCGGGACACGGAGCTCGCGGGTGTCTCGATCCCGGCGGGCTCCGCGGTGATGCCGATGCTCGGGGCGGCCAACCGGGACGAGAGCCGGTACCCGGATCCGGACCGCTTCGACATCTTCCGGCCGCAGGTGCCCCACATCGGGTTCGGTCATGGGACCCACGTCTGCCTCGGGATGCACCTCGCCCGGCTCGAGATGCGGGTCGCGCTCGAGCTCCTGCTCGACCGCCTGCCCGATCTGCGTCTCGATCCCGAGGGCAAGGACCCGCACATCCGCGGGCAGGTCTTCCGGTCCCCCACATCGCTGCCGGTGCTGTTCGAAGCATCCCCGGCGGCCTGAACGACCCTACCGGTCAGCGAGGCAGAACGTGCGAACGGTCGTCGTCGGAGCATCGAGCGGTCTCGGCCGCTGCATCGGGATCGGGCTCGCCCAGCGCGGCGCCCGCGTGGCGCTCCTGGCACGGCGGCTCGAGCGGCTCGAGCGCGCGGCCCGCGAGGCCGGGGACGGCGCGCGCGCGATCGCGTGCGACGTCACGGACGCGGCTTCCTGCCGCGCGGCGATCGGCGCGGCGGCCAGCGCGCTCGGCGGGATCGACGCCCTCGTGTACGCACCGGCGATCGGACCCCTGGCGCGCCTGGTCGACATCGACACCGAAACGTGGCGCCGCACGTTCGACACCAACGTGATCGGCGCGGCGATGATCACGGCGGCGGCGATTCCGCATCTCTCCGCCACCACGGGCCGCGCCGTGTATCTCTCATCCGTGAGCGCCTCGCTCACGCCGCCGTGGCCCGGGCTCGGCGCCTACACGGTGAGCAAGGCGGCGCTCGACAAGCTCGTCGAGGCGTGGCGCGCCGAGCACACGGACGTCGCCTTCACGCGCCTGGTCGTGGGCGACTGTGGCGGCGGCACCGGCGAGTCGCAGACCGGCTTCATGGCGGGATGGGATCCGAAGCTCGGTGCCGAGCTGGGACCCATCTGGATGCAGCGCGGCCTCTTGAGCGGGTCCCTGATCGACGCCGACGATCTCGTCGACGTGGTCCACGCCGTCCTGCGAGCCGGCGCGACGGCCTCCCTGCCGGCCGTCGTCGTCACTCCACGCGCCCGCAAGGCACAGAGCTGAGGAGAGGAATCCCATGAAGATCGCTGGAAGAGCCGCCGTCGTCGTCGGCGGAGCGTCGGGCATGGCGCGGGCCACCGCCGAGATGCTGGTTCGAGAAGGTGCACGGGTGTCGATCCTCGACCTCCCCGCATCCAGGGGCGCAGAGGTCGCGAAGGAGCTCGGCGGCAGCTTCCACCCCTGCGACGTCACCGACTTCGCCGGCACCGAGGCCGCGCTGTCGGCGGCCTGCGACGAGCTGGGCGCGCTCCACTTCGTCTGCAATACGGCGGGCGGCGGGATCGCGATGCGCACGCTGACCAAGGACGGTCCCCATCCGCTCGACGCGTTCCGGCGCGTCGTCGACCTCAACCTGATCTCCACTTTCAACATCGCGCGCCTGGCGGCGGCGCGAATGAGCCGCAACGAGCCCGACGAGAACGGCGAGCGCGGGGTCATCCTCAACACCGCGTCGATCGCGGCCTTCGAGGGACAGATCGGCCAGGTGGCCTACACGGCGGCCAAGGGCGGCATCGTCGCGATGAGCCTCACGATGGCGCGCGACCTCGGCAGCCTCGGCATCCGCGTGATGGCGATCGCGCCGAGCCTGTTCGAGACCGGCCTGACCCGCGGGATCCCGGAGGCGATGGCGGCGACGCTGACCCGGGACGCCGCATTCCCCAAGCGCATGGGGAAGCCGGAGGAGTACGCGCGCCTGGCGCAGGCGATCTTCGAGACGCCGATGCTGAACGGCGGCACGATCCGGCTCGACGGCGGCCAGCACTTCGCTCCCAAGTAGATGGGGATCGGAGGCGACAGCGGATGAGGCTTCTCCCCGAGCTCACGCCGGCGAACCGCTGGTTCTGGACGTCGGGCGCCGACGGGACGCTGCGCATCCAGGGCTGCGCGGACTGCGCCACCCTCGTGCATCCGCCCGTGCCGATCTGCCCGCGCTGCCGCAGCCGGCGCTGGGAGCCCACGCCGGTCTCCGGGCGCGCCGTCGTCGTGGGCTACACGATCAACGCGCATCCGTGGCTCCCGGGCTTCGATCCGCCGTACGTCGTCGCCGTCGTCGCCCTCGAGGAGGATGCCGACGTCCGGCTCACCACCAACGTCGTCGGCTGCGAGCCCGCCGAGGTGCACATCGGCCAGGAGGTCGCGGTTCGCTTCGAGCCACACGAGGACGTGTGGCTCCCGCTCTTCGAGCCGACCGGCGCGACGAAGCCCAATCCGGTCGGCGAGCCGTCGATCCCGGCGCCGCGACCGCCGCTGCGCGCGGATCGCTTCGAGCACCGGGCGGTGCTGTCCGGGATCGGTCGCTCGGCGATGGGCCGGCGGCTCTTGGTGGATCCGCTCTCGCTCACGGTCGACGCGTGTCTGCGAGCGGTCGAGGACGCCGGCCTCGCGCTCGACGACATCGACGGCCTGTCGACCTACCCGGGAATGGTCGGCATGGGGATGAGCGAGGGCGGCGCCACGGCCGTCGAGGAGGCGCTCCGCCTGCACCCCACCTGGATCAACGGCGGCGGGGATCTGCCCGGGCCGGGTGGAGCGGTGGTCGCGGCCATGCTCGCGGTCGCGGGCGGGCTCTGCCGCCACGTGCTCTGCTTCCGCACCGTCTGGGAGTCGACCTTCGCCAAGCTCGGGCTGCGGGGCGCCTTCGGCGCGCGGACCTCGGACTGGATGCAGTGGCGGATCCCGTTCGGCGCCATGTCGGCGGCGCACTGGATCGGGATGAACGCCAACCAGTATTTCCACCGCTACGGAGCGACCCGTGAGCTGCTCGGCTACATCGCGCTCAACGGGAGGGCGAACGCGGCGCGGAACCCGGTTGCGATCTACCGCGAGCCGATGACGATGGACGACTATCTGTCGGCTCGTCCGATCACCAGCCCGTTCGGCCTCTACGACTGCGACGTACCCTGCGACGCGTCGATCGCAGTCGTCGTATCGGATGCGGCGGTCGCGCGCGACCTCCGCAAGCCCGCGGTGCGCATCGAGGCCGTGGGAACCCAGATCCTCGAGAGGGTCTCCTGGGACCAGGGGACGATCACCCACGAGCCACAGGTGCTCGGACAGGCGGCGCATCTGTGGAGCCGCACCAGCCTGCGGCCCGACGACGTCGACGTCGCCCTCGTGTACGACGGGTTCACCTTCAACGCGATCTCGTGGCTCGAGGCACTCGGCTTCTGCGGGCTCGGCGAGGCGAAGGACTGGATCGACGGCGGCCGGCGGATCGCCCCGGGCGGCGACGTTCCCGTGAACCCGCACGGAGGCCAGCTCTCGGAGGGCCGGACGCACGGCTTCGGCTTCCTCTACGAGGCGGTTGCGCAGCTACGCCACGAGGCCGGCGAGCGGCAGGTCGCCGGAGCGACCACGGCCGTCGTCACGTCCGGAGGTGGTACGCCCTCCGGTGTCCTGCTGCTCCAGCGGAACGGCGCCTGACGAGATCGAGGGGTCGGCGCCCCTCGCTCAGCCGACGAATTCGAGAGCGCGCGCTTCTGGCAGAGGCTCCGGCCGGGAGTCCGCCGGGAAGAGCGCCCGGACGGCCGCGACGGCGCGCGCGAGCGGGTCGGGCGGCGGAGCAGGGCGGGTCCCGAACGGCTGGCCCAGGAAGGCCGCGTGTCCGCCCCGCACGAGCTCGTCGTGGAGCCGGCGGATGTCGCGCCCGAGCCGCGGGATCCCGAGGCTCAGCACGCGCCCGCGGATCGCAGCCTCGGGATCGCCGAGCGCGCCGCTCGCTTCGCGGCCGGGGTCGAAGATGTAGACCGGCTTTCCGGTGGCGCACGCCTCGGCCAGCATCGACACGCTGTCGCCGGTGACGACGAAGGCATCGGCCAACGCGAGGTAGCCCCAGTACGGGTTGTCGGATGCGCCGGGGACCCAGCGGAAGACGTGCGCCGGGACGTCGAGTGCGTCGCGAAGAGCGGACGCGGCGCGCACCGACGTGCGCGCGCTCGTCGTGACGAGGAGCGCGCCGCCTCGGTCGCGCACCAGATCGCCCGCCTCGCGCGCGAGCCGCGCGGCCGTCCGGGTGCCGAGCGTGAAGAGCTCGCTGCTCCCGCCCACCAGCACGGCGACCCGCGGACGGGGGAGGGCGGCGAGCTTCGGCTCCCATGCCGCGGCGGCGGCGGCGAGACGCTCCGCGTTGGCACCATGCAGCGGGAGCGGGTTCCACATCACGCCCGGTCCGTGCGCGATCCGGTATTGCGGCGTCACGATCACGAGGTCGAAGCGCCCGGGCTCGCGCCACGGCCGCCCGACGTGCACCAGCTTCGGCGGCCGCTCGGCGCGCGATCGGATCCAGCGCGCCACGGGCTCGCTGCGGCGTCCAGCCGAGAGCACGAGGTCGGGCCACGGCGGCTCGAGCCGAGTCGACGCGTCGCCCGCGCGGCCGAGCAGGGTCGCGTCGAAGAGGAGGTTGGTGACCAGCTCGGTCGGCCGATAGGCGAGCCGCTTCGCCTCGTAGCGCCAGCCGAGACCTTCGGCGAGTGCGAGGAGCTGGGCGTTGTCACCCGCCTTCTGCCCCATCAAGACCCACACCCGCGGCTCGGGGGGCGCGGTCACGGACGGGTGGGCCTCATGGGACGGCATGAACGCGCGGCGTCAGCCGTGGTAGGTCGCGTGCCACTGCCGGAACACGAGCACGTTCCAGAGGAGCTGCCAGTGGTCGCTGGCAGCGGCGAGATGCTCGTTCCAGTAGGCGCGCACCGCGGTGGGCTCGAACAACCCTTCCTCCTTGAGGCTTCGCTCGTCGAGCAGCGCGTCCGCCCATTCCCGCAACGGGCCGCGCAGCCAGAGCGGGAGCGGGCTGGAGAATCCCTTCTTCGGACGATCGACGAGCTCGCGCGGCACGTGGCGGTACAGGAGGCTCCGCAGCAGGTGCTTGCTGCTCGCCCGCCTGCGGTACTTGAGCGACGGCGGCAGGCGCCAAGCGTATTCGACGACGCGATGGTCGAGGAACGGGACCCGCACCTCCAGGCTGTGCGCCATGCTGGCCCGGTCCCACTTGGCGAGCGTCCCATCCACCAGCGTGCCCAGCAGGGCGAAATAGCCCATGCGATCGATCGGATCGGCGACGACGTCGCGGTGCTGCGGAGCCTGCCAGCGCATCGGATGCTCGTCCGCGGCGCCGATCAGCGGAGGCGGCCCCGCCGTCGCGCTGTAGAGCTGGGCATAGAGCTCGCTGATGCCGCCGCCGCTGCGCATGACGCCGGTGATCTGCTTCACCTTGTTCGCGAGCAGCTCGGGCCGGCGCCCGGCCGGGATCACTCCGTGCAGCGCCGTGAGGCCGGCGACCACGCCATCCAGTCCGTCCGCCACCATGCGGCGCTGCCTCGGCGACAGCCGGTCGCTCACGCGATTCACCGCGCGCACGATGAAGTAGCCGGGGTAGCCGCCGAACAGCTCATCGCCGCCGTCGCCCGACAGCGCCACGGTCACGTCGCGGCGGGCCAGTCGGGAGAGCACCATCGCCGGAATCTGGGAGCGGATGGCGAGAGGCTCATCGAACCAGCGCGGGAGCTCCGGGACGAGCGTGCGCGCGTCCTCGGAGGTGACCATCAGCTCGGAGTGGGAGGTGCCCAGGTGCTTCGCCACCGCGCGCGCGTGCGCGGCCTCGTCGTAGCGCTTCTCGTCGAAGGCGATGGTGAAGGTGTTCATCGCCCGGCTGCTGTGCGCCTGCATGATCGCGACGATCAGGGACGAGTCGATTCCGCCCGAGAGGAACGCGCCCAGCGGTACGTCCGCGATCATGCGGCGCGACACGGCGTCGTGGAGAAGCGCGTCGAGCCCTTCGAGCGCCTCCGCCTCGCCGATCTGCAGCCGGTTCGACTGCGCGGCCGCGGCGACCAGTGCGGGATCCCAGTAGCTGGAGACCTTGGGCTCGCCGCCGGGAGACAGGACCAGGAACTCGCCCGGTAACAGCTTGTGGACGCCGCGATAGATGCAGTGCGGAGCCGGCACGTGTCCCCACCGCATGTACGCGCAGAGGCTCTCGCGGTCGATCTCGGGCTCCCAGCCCGGATGGGCGAGCAGCCCCTTGAGCTCGGATGCGAACAGGAACAGCGGACCGAAGCGACCCCAGAAGAGTGGCTTCAGCCCGATGCGGTCGCGGGCCAGCGTGAGGGTCCGGGCCGCGCGGTCCCACACGGCGAATGCGAACATGCCGATGAGCTTGCGCAGCGTCGCCTCGACACCCCACTCCGCGCAGGCCTCGACCAGCACCTCGGTATCGGAGTGGCCGCGGAAGCTCCGCCCCGACGCGGAGAGCTCCTCGCGCAGCTCGGCGTGGTTGTAGATCTCGCCGTTGTAGGTCAGCACCAGACGCCCGCACGAGGACGTCATGGGCTGATGGCCCGCGGGCGAGAGATCGAGGACGGCGAGGCGCCGGTGCGCCAGCGCCACTCCGGCGGCAGGATCGGCCCAGACCCCGTCGCCGTCAGGACCGCGGTGCCGCAGTGGCTCTGCCATGCGGGCGGCGATGCGCTCCCAGTCCTCGGCCGGGTAGGCACATCGGGTGTTAGCGAATCCTGCGATTCCGCACATCGCTCGGCTCCTCGGCGCGCTGTCCGGACGGCGGGCCTTCCCTCTGACGGAGGATTAGGTCGTTTTCCTCGATGGGTCGCCCCCTCCGAGCCCTTCTTGCAGAAAAATAAGCGCCAGACTGCAGGCACCGTGCCACCGGGCCCCGACCCGGGTATCAAGCCATCCAGGATGGACGTGCAGCGAAGAGCGCGGTCGGGGGTTTCCCGCGCTCAAAGGTCGAGCACTTCCTCATAGAGCTGTCTGTGGCGCCGCGCCACAGTCTCCCAGGCGAAGTGCCTCGTCGCCCGCTCCCGGCAGGCCTGCCCGAGCTGGACCCGGAGCCGATCGCTCCGCAGGAGCTCCGGCCAGGCCCGAGGACCGCGGCGCTCCGATTGAGCTCGCGCAGCGCCTCGTCGTCGAGACCGGTGCAGAGGCGCACGAGCTGGATCACGACCTCGGCGGAAGGAGCGACTGTAGAGCGTGACCCGCGGGCCGATGGCGACTAGCGGTCGGCGAAGCCGGATCGGGCGGCGGGCGGCGCCAGCCCAGGCACAGGAGGGCGCCGACGGCCGCGCTCGTGAGCCGCCCGTCGCCCGGCTCGGGCACGTAGATGCCGACTCCGTCGCTCGGCGTGATGGTGTAGCCGGCGGCGACGAATCCGGGTGCGTAGGAGATGACGGAGTCGACCACCGCATCGAAGTCGGCCGTGAACGTCTCCTGGTTGTTGGTCGCGACATTCATCGAGAGCGCGCGGATCCGACGCGTCATGGGAATGCGCCTGCCATCGGTTGGATCGATCCGCAGCAAGATCCTCGCCTCAAGTGGAAGCTACGGACGGCGAAGGCGCGGGGTGTCCTGCGCGGCGAGGATTGCGAGGCGCGTTGCCGGCGGCTCCTCTTCAAGCACCAGTACTGGGTCGGAGTGCTGGCCGAGGTGCGCCGAGGCGAGCCGCCAGCGCCGCGACGTCCGCGAGCGACCGCAGGGTGTCGTTGAGATGGGTGCAGGTCGAAGGACCCGTGAGCTCCGCCCGCACCATCGGCCGCAGCTCCTGCACCGAGCGGCCCACGATCCGGCCCGCGCTCGGAACCGCGGCCTCGCACTCGAACCACGGCAGCACGTGCGCCTCCGCGTCGACGCGCGCGACGCGGAGCCCGGCCGGATCGATCTCGGCGCGCACGGTGTACTCGTGCACGATCGTCTCGACGCCGTCGGCCGCGACGTGGCTGTCGCGGAAGAGCACGTCGGCGACGAGCAAGGACGTCGGGCGCAGATACTGGAGGTCGAGGCGGCGGTGGCGCCGCATTCCGTGCGCCGGGAGCGGAGCCATCTCGTGCCACGCGATCGGATCGTCGGCGCGCGCGAGGCTCGGCGCCGGAGGTCCGGTCGAGAGGGGGACCTGCCCCGAGCGCTCGATCTCGGTCTGCATCGTGCCGCCGGTCCGCCAGCCCGCGCAGAGATCGGCGGGGAACGAAGGGCGGTGCCCGGGCGGATGGCGCACGCCGGCGGCTCCGAACGCGTAGCCGGAGACGAGCGTTGCGACCGGGAGATCGTCGAGGAGGAGATAGAGCAGCGAGCGCGCCTCGCGGTGCTCCGGCAGCGCGCGGTCGAGCTCCGCGCGGAGCCCGCCCGACGCCTTCGTACCCACCAGGGCCTCGGCGCCCCGCTCGGTGGGCCGCGTGCAGAGGCCGACGATCTTGCGCTCCGGAAGGAACGCCACGCGACCGAGGAAGCCCGCCTCGCCGGCGACCCGAAAGGCTCCGCTCTCCGACGTCACGAGATCTCGCGCCCGGCCGACGAGGACGACGTCGCCGAAGAGCCCGTCCGGCCGCAGCATGTCGATCGTGCTGGTGCGGCGGATCGATTCCGGCGCGCGCGGTGGCGTCGAGCGCGTCGGATCGTGGACTCCGTGCGCCGGATGGAGCGCGTCGGTCAAGGATTCCATCCGGACGGCTGTCGCCCGTGCCGCGCGAGCGCGCAGATCTCCGCGGCGTCGACGTCGAGCAGGAATCCCGCGCGGAGCGCAGCGGCCAGCGATCCCTCGAACCGCTTCACGTGCTCCTCCGCACCGCCCGGGTAGAGGCGAGCCAGGGTCTCCGCGTCGAACGGGATCGTCCTTCCGAACAGGAACAGGAAGCCGTCGCCGCCGGGCGGATCTCCGGAGAGGGCCGCCGTCGGCGCGTCCACCCACGGCGTCCGGATGCCGCCGCGCGCGATGCCGAGCGGGTCGCGCGCGAGCCGGCTCGCCGCCGCGTCGAGCGACTCGAGCCGCGCGGCCTCCGGGGGCGGCGTCCCGTCGCGCACCCAGCGCACCAGGTGCGCGAGCGCGGCGTTGAGCACGTAGTGCTGCTGGGGGCCCGAGTTCACCGCGGTCCCCGCGGTCATCCCCAGCAGCTGCGCGGTGGGCGCGAGGCGCGCCGCGAGCTCTTCGACGCCGATTCCCTCGCGATCCACGTGCGAGGCCATCAGGCCGTACGTGTCGAAGTGTGCGGCGCCGGCCAGCTCCCAGAGCCGGAAGCGCGGGCCGTCGGGCTGCCGCGCGCGTCCGCCGCCGAGCGTCACCACGTCGGTCTCGCTCTGGAAGGTGAGCACCGGAACGCGCACGTCCTCGCGGATCCGATGTCCTTCGCTGATCAGCGCGCCGACCTTCGAGACGTCGCCGTCGGCGGCCGCTCGAAGATAGGAGCCGTCGAGCGCGGCGGCGGTGCCCGGGCGCCCGTGGATCAGGAAGGCGTCGAAGCAGCGCTCGATGGGATCGACGGCGTTGACGTAGGTGACGAGGAAGCCGGCCGACTGCGATTCGCCGATCGCGATCAGGTGTCGGGTCGCGAGAGGTCCGAGCGGGCCGGATCCGGGGGTCCGCAGCGCGCGTCCGACCTCGCTGTAGATGTCGAAGGCGAAGGCGTCGCCCGGGTGCTCGAGCGACCCGTAGCGCGCGGCGTTCGCCTGCTTGAGCGGCATGCCGGGCACGAGGCCGCCGCCGTCGATGCCGGCCTTCTGCGCGGAGACGCCGACCCAGGCCGAGCCCTGGCGCATCAGGTGGCGTCGCAGGAAGAACCAGTCGGGGGCCGCGTCGATCCCGCCGCTCACGTTCATCCACTCGACGAGCGTGGTGCCGTCGAAGCGGGCCGGATCCGCGGGCCGGAGCACCACGATGCGCGTCCGGAACGGGGCGCGCCCGGCGGGCTCTGCCTCCCAGCGCCCGTCCGTGCTGCGCTCGCCCCGGAGCGCGTAGCTCGTGGCGGTGCCCGTCACGAGCCACTCCTCGCGCACGTAGCCGGCGCCCGCCGGCTCGACGACGCCGACGAGGAAGGGCTCGCCGGAAACGGGGCCCTCGAAGCGCGCGGTCGGGGATCTCATCGACGCATCTCCAGAGGTTCGATCGGTCGCGACGCTAGACACAAGGGGCCTGCGCGAGCGGTCGCACGCCGAAGCCCTCGAAGGCCGCCCGCGCCGCCCTCCGCTCCGCGGTCGTGCGCGCCCCGTCGCCGGGCCCACCGCGCGCTGCCAGCAAAGACGCCAGATCGGCGCGCGCGCGCGCCGCATAGAGCGAGGCGCCGATGCGCTCGTTCGCGGCGATCGCTTGCTCGAAGTGGCGCTCCGCCTCGTCGAGCCGGCCCGCCGCGTGCGCCAGGATGCCGAGGTAGCGGGCGAAGGAGCCGCGCGCCACGATCGCGAAGTTGAAGATCACGAACTGATCGCCGAAGGCGCTGAGCCGCTCGTAGATCCGCTCGGCACGCTCGGCGTCGCCGAGCTGGAGGACCATGCACGCGAGCCAGCTGCACGTCACCAGCGGCTCGGGGTCGCCGTCGAGGAACTGGTCGGAGACGAGGAGCTCGTAGTCGGCGAGCGCGCGCTCGCGCCGGCCCCGCAGCAGGTCGTAGCGGGCGATGACGGCGCGCACCGCGGGCGCCAGCGTGCGATACGGCTCGAGCCAGGTGGCGGAGGCGGTCAGCATCGCGTCGAGGTCGTCCCAGCGTCCCTGCTCGAAGCGCACCATGCCGAGCTGCATGGTCAGGTTGGGGAACGCGTTGGGATCGTCGGCCTGCTGGGTGAGCTCGAACGCGGTGCGCGCCGCGCTCTCGGCCTCGAAGAAGCGGCCCGCGCCGTTGGCGCGCAGCGAGCGCCAGCGCGGCAGGAAGCTCAGCATGCTGCGGACGGGGATCTCGCGCGCGATTTGCTCGATGTCCTCCGCGTCGCGCTCGGCGCCCTCGAGGTCGCCGGCCGCGTAGCGATCCACCACCCGCTCCCCGCGCGCGAGGCATCGCTGCGCCGAGCGCGGCATCCGGTCGGCCCACTCGACCCGCTCGGAGCCGAACTGCAGGCGCGCGGCGAGCGCCTCCGGAGCACAGAGCGCGTTGCGCATCGCCATCAGCGAGAGCGCGATGAACTCGGGGTTCGCCGCCTCCTTGGCGGCGTCCACGCTCAGCTCCGCCAGCACGATCCTGCGCTTGGGCTCGCGCATGTAGTGCAGGTGGGCCGCGATCGACGACGCCACCGCCGCGCGCAGCGCGGGTACCTCCGCAGGCAGCGCGGGCAGCGCCTCCTCGAGCAGTGCGAGCGGCTCGGCGAAGCCGATCCGGAAGTGTGCGCTCAGCACGAGGCCCGCGCGCGCCAGGTGGACGGGGCTCGCGATCTCGCGCGCGAGCTCCGCGGCCGACCGCGCGCTCTCCCACGCGCCCTGCACGTCGCGGGCCGCGAGACGGGCCTGCGCCAGGCCGAGCAGCAGCTCGCAGCGCTCGAGCGGATCGCCGGCCGGGGCTCGCGCGCGCAGCTCGAGCGCGGTCTCGTAGAAGCTGGCGGCGTCGGCGAAGGCGAGGCTCCGCTCGGCGAGCTGCGCCGCGCGCATCGCCGCCTCGGCCGCCTGGTGCGCGACGCGCTCCGCCGCGCGCGAGAGATGATGCGCCACCTCCATGGCCCGGGCCGCGTCGTCGCGCGCGTCGGCGCGCAGCACCTGGCCGATGCGCTCGTGAAGTCGCAGCCGCAGCATCGGCGTCACGTCCTCCGCGATCGACTCCAGGATGAGTGCGTGGACGAAGCGCCAGCGATCGCCGTCGCCCGGCTCGACGAGGCCGGCGCGATGCGCTTCCGCGAGCGTCTCGAGCACGGCCGGCGCGGGGAGATCCGCCACGCTCGCCGCCAGCTCGAGCGCGAACTCGCGGCCGAGCAGCGCCGCGCCCGCCAGCACGTGCTGCGCCGTCTCCGAGAGCGCGAGCACGCGCGCGCGGATCGCCTCTCGCAGGCTCGGCGGCAGCTCGCCCGCGCGAGCGCCGGCGACCTCGACGCCGGGCCCGCCCGCGCGCCCGAGCTCGTGACGCACCAGCTCGCGCAGGAAGAACGGGTTGCCGCCGCTGCGCTCGTGCAGCTCGATGCACGCCTGCGCCGAGGGCTCGACGCCGGCGCAGCGCCGCAGGTACTCGCCGACCTCGTCCCGGGTCAGCGCCTCGAGCTGGTAGCGCTCGCACGGCGCGAGGCGGCCGATCTCCGCGATCGTGCGAACCAGCGCTGCGTCGCCGCCGAGCGCGGCCGGGCGATAGGTGGCGACGACGAAGAGCGGCACCTCCGCGACCCAGCTCGCCATGAACTCGAGCACCTCGAGCGACGAGCGCGCGGCGCGATCGAAGTCGTCGAGCACGAACAGGATCGGCGTCGCGCGCGCGAGCCGGCGCACGAAGGTCGCCACCCGGTCGAACAGCCGGTAGCGCGCCTCGAAGTCGCCGTCCGGGCCGGGGACGATGGCGGCGTCGGGGATGCGGTCCGCGATGGCGGGGACGATGCGGGCCAGCTCGGCGGCCACGCCCTCGAGCGCGGCGTCGCTCTCGGCGGAGCGTTGCTCGACCAGACCGGTGAGGATCTGCACCCAGGCCCCATACGGCGGATCGAGCACGGAATCGCCGCAGCGTCCGACCTGCACCGTGAGGCCGCGCGCGCGTGCCTGCTCCGACACCTCGCGCCCGAGCCGGCTCTTGCCCATGCCCGCCTGTCCCGCCACGAGCGCGATGTGGCCGCGTCCATCCTTCGCGCCGTCGAACATCGAACAGAGCTGCGCCGCCAGGCGCTCGCGACTCCCGAACAGGCGATCCGGATCCGG
>Ga0335071_10002713_pt1 | contig 18803 bp, 19 predicted proteins | sample Lox_Sample_15_FD_206724 | JGI IMG/M metagenome (GOLD analysis project Ga0335071, IMG submission 206724) | Soil microbial communities from Loxahatchee National Wildlife Refuge, Florida, United States - Lox_Sample_1.5 | ecosystem: Environmental > Terrestrial > Soil > Wetlands | place: USA...
AGTATAGGCATCTTCGTTCAATTCACCGGGGGTCACTTGTTATTTACCAATTTCCCGACCCTCCGGCGGGCTGATTCCGGTCGCCGCGAGACCGTTCAGCAGCCGCTCCCCAACCCCGTCCAGCAGGTGAATCACCGTGTATCCCGTGCCGCCCGGCGGCCAGTACAGTCACTTTGGCTTTGCCTTCGAAATGTGGTCAGAATGTTAGTTCCGTCTTCGCCCACCTGCAATCGAATCCTCGGTTCACTCCGTGTCATTTCCGGTGCATGACCCCGTGCAGGTTTCCAATGTCCTGAAGCTCTCAGTTCCATCGTCGACGCAACGCAGATCAGAATTGAAAGGATGTAAGCAGTTTTTCAACGTAAAATCAGCGATTGAAAGTGAGGGCACATGCGCGCGCAACTCCTACGATCTCCAATCTGCTTTCTTTTGGCAATGGCGCCCAACCTATGGTCACAACAGGCGAGCTCCTGTACGAAACTTCTGAACTTCAAAGATCCCGGTGTCGAAATCAGTAAGGCCGCATCCATTAGGGCCGGTAGCACTGTGCCGGTTCCTTTCAGCGCGCCTCCGCAGATCCTTGTCCTGCCTGCATATTGCCGTATAGAGGGAGTCATCAACCAGCGTATAGGGGGTGGCGGAGAAGAGTTCGGCATCAATTTCGCGCTCGCCATGCCGGATCAGTGGAACGGTGATTTCCTGATGCAGGGCGGCGGGGGCGGAAACGGAATCGTGAACCCGCCGGTAGGACTCACCGCCTCGGGAGATACGCCCGCACTCACGCGCGGTTATGCCGTTGTCAGCACTGACACCGGCCACAAAACCATAACGGCGCCTTTGATTTTGGTTTCATGAGGGACCAGCAAGCCTACCTTGACTTCGCCTATCAGGCGAACGCGGAAGTGGCAGCGTTAGCCAAGAAAATCATCGCAGAGTATTACGTCAGACCTGCGGCGCATTCCTATTTCAGCGGGTGTTCAACAGGCGGCCGTGAAGGGATGATCCTTTCGCAACGCTATCCTATGAGCTTTGATGGAATCATCTCGGGCGACCCAGCCATGCGAACTGGTCTCTCGAATCTTGCAATTGGTAAATGGATACCGGCTGCATTCAACCAGATCGCACCGAAAGATGCGGATGGGAAACCAATGATTGAGAGGGCCATCACCGACAATGATCGCAAACTGATTATGAACGCCCTGATGAAGCAGTGCGATGCAAAGGATGGGGTGGCTGATGGCATGATCTTCGATCCTCTCGCGTGCGACTTCGATCCAGTAGTTCTGGCCTGCGAAGGCGGCGAAGGCGATTCTTGCCTAACCCCTGAAAAGGCTGCCGCAATAAAGAAAGCATTCAACGGGCCAACAACATCGCATGGAGTGCAGGCGTATCCGGGTTTCCTTTATGATGCGGGAATCACAGCAACATCGGGAATTCGAGGTCTCCTTGTTCCAGGCCCGGGGATCTTCGGGCCTCCACCAACGGCCACAGAGGTCGACGTAGACACTGAATCGATCAAGGACGTTCAGCCACTCGTTGACTCAATGTCGACAAATCTGTCGACATTCGCTGCTCATGGAGGGAAACTGATTTTCTTTCACGGTGACAGCGACCCATGGTTTTCGCCGCTTGACACGTTCGATTACTACAAAGATGTGGCTGCTGCCAATGGTGGTCTTGACGCCGTTTTAAAGTGGAGCCAATTCTATTTTGTTCCGGGAATGAGTCATTGCGGCGCCGGCCCTTCGCTCGATCAGTTTGATCTGCTAACGGCTTTGTCGAATTGGGTGGAAAAGGGAATCGAACCAAAATCGGTGATCACGACTGGGAAGGCGTTCCCCGGACGGAGCCGGCCACTTTGCCCGTACCCGAAGCATGCGCAGTACACAGGACAAGGGAACACTGAGGACGCTGCCAACTTCGAGTGCCGCTAAGTGCGAAATCGTTACGCACAGGCCAAGTACGATTGCTGTCTGGAAGGCGCCGGCCGGTTGTGGCGTCTCTGCGGAGATCCTGGACAATGGCATCGGAAGAAAGGCTTCAACGATTGAACTCCAGACTCACGCCTGTTCGGGTTGCTGCGTTCGTCTTGCTCGTGCGATCAGATTCGACGGTGCTCCTGCTGGGTGAGACCGGCACCGGCAAAGAATTGATCGCGCGAGCCATTCATGAGCGTGGCCGGCGCCGGCGTCATGCGATGGTCAAGGTCAATTGCGCCGCAATTCCCAGCGGGTTGCTGGAAAGCGAGCTCTTTGGTCATGAGCGCGGCGCCTTCACCAGCGCGATCAGCCAGAAGATCGGCCGGTTTGAGACTCGCCGACCAGAGGTCAATCTTTCTCGACGAGATCGGCGATATCCCGCTGGAGCTGCAACCCAAGCTGCTTCGCGTCTTGCAGGAGCGGGAATATGAGCGGCTGGGCAGCACACAGACCAGACAGGTGGATGTTCGGGTGGTGGCCGCGACCCACCGCAACCTGAGCGAAATGATCCTGCAGAGGCAGTTTCGCAGCGACCTTTACTACCGTCTCAACGTCTTCCCGATCTGCATCCCTCCACTGCGTGAACGCGGGGATTCCGCATCTGGTGCGGCATTTTGTCCGGCAGTTTGCCCACGGGATGAACAAGACCATCAGCGGAATCTCCGAGGAAACAATGGAGGCTCTCACCCGATATTCGTGGCCGGGCAACATTCGCGAACTGCAAAATGTAATTGAGCGCTCAGTAGTGATGCATGAAAAGGGGAAGCTTACGGTGAGGGAAAGCTCTCTCTGCCGCGAATGCCGTCCCAGCGCACCGGCTTTTTCCTTCTTCGGCAGCTCATCGATTGGGGATCGGGAAGCGATTAGCGCGGCGCTTGCCGAAGCAATGGGCAGGGTATCGGGTCCGTCCGGTGCGGCAGCCAAGCTTGGTATCCCGGCATCTACGCTGGAATCAAGAATCCGCTCGATGAACATCAACAAGTATCAGTTCAAAGTGGCGTAGACTGACTCCCCTGCCTCTCAAGGCGTACGGGTGGCCTCCAGCGCATTTCGTATGTTTGTAAGCGCAGCCTGGAGATTGGATAGTGAGCGGCCGACAGCGACTTTTCGAATAACTTCTCCTTTGAGACCAGTCAGCGACGACTGCTCGGTACCCATGGCCATGATCAGATAGAAGCCCGGACGGCCTGAGTCGTCACGGCCTCGCACGCAGAAGGAGAGGTCCAGCGCGGTGTCAAAGTAGTGGCTCGAATATAGCTGCTTCTCTGCGACGGCGTAGGCCAGATCGTCTGCGGGATATCCCTTCCTCACCGCCAAATGGATGATGCGCAAGGTTGGCCTAAGTCCAAACTTGACTTTGGCCCAATAGAACCGGTCCTCCACATTTGCGGGCTTCGCGTCAGGATAAGCCAGAAGGTAACTGTAGAAATCCGGCAATTGCGCCGGCAGCGCCTTCGCATAGCTGAGCATATAGGCAAACTGTTGGGCCACGAAAGTCGGATTGGGCTTGTCGTTATAGACTCCCAGCGCATGATTACCTGCACGTTGGTAAGCCTGGAGAAGGTGCAGAGCCTTGTTTTGAAGGTATATGTCAACTCGATCACCCGCATCAGGAGCCGACCAATCGATGGACCTCTGAAGATCGTCAATCGAGCTGCCCGGCAACTGAATCATGCAGTCACCGGGATGACACTTCTGCAGGTCCTTGAGGTCGTCGCCGTCCAATGTAAAGCCGTCTAAGTCGGCGAGTTGCGGCGATTGCTGGAACACCTCGAGAGCCAGGTAGCCGGGAAGCCTGCGCATGCGATCGAAGTCCAGAATGAGTTTGAGATAGCCTTCAGGCGCAGCGTGAATGTAGACCGCGCCGAGAAGAAAGACCTCGGTGGAGGCTCGGGGCGGCATGCTCTTCACAACCGGGATTCCATGGCGGATGTCGTCGATCTGATCCTGGGTCAGGCCGGCATTCTGCTCGAAGAATGTCTGCAGACGGGGACTCGGTTGGGCGGTGCCGTACCGACCGAACGAAGCGGCCAAGGTCAGCAAGAGAAGCGCAGGCAGTATTCTTCGCATTATGCCAACCTCTCCACTAATTGCACGGCGACTTCAGGAGATCCAGGTTCTGGATGATTCTCCAGCGCTTTTTTCACGTCATCGCCGGTTACCGTCTCCTGCTTCAGCAGTTGCCGGGCCAAAGTATCATGGGCCGCGTGGTGGCCCTTCAGCAATGCCTGAGCGCGCACATACTGTTCGGTCACCAGACGCTGGACCTCGGTGTCGATCACTTCACGAGTCTCGGGACTGATCTGGCTATTGTCCTCGACGGATCCCCCGAGATATTGGAGTTGCTGACCCGCGTAGCGTACCGAGCCGAGCTTTTCGCTCATTCCGAATTCGGTCACCATGCGGCGAGCCAGCTCGGTTGCCCGCATAATGTCGTCGCTTGCCCCGGTGCTGATGGTTCCGAATTCCACCAATTCGCCAGCGCGCCCTCCCAACATCACGGCGATCCTGTCCTTCAATTCGTCGATCGAGAGCAGATAGCGGTCTTCGGTTGGCAGCTGCATCGTGTAACCCAGCGCGCCGCGGCTGTGTGGAACGATACTGATCTTGCTCACCGGCTCCCCATGCGGCACCAACTCGGCAACCAGCGCGTGGCCGGCCTCATGATAGGCAACCGTAGTTCGCTCCTGTTCGTTCATTACGCGGCTTTTCTTTTCAGAACCTGCAATCACCCTTTCAATAGCGGCTTCGAAATCATCCAATGTAACGGATGCGGCGTTATGCCTGGCGGCAAGGAGCGCCGCTTCGTTCATGGCGTTCTCGAGGTCAGCACCACTGAAACCAGCTGTCATGCGCGCCGCCCGGTCCATGTCGAAGTCTGCCGCGAGCTTCACATTCTTACTGTGGATCTTCAGGATTTGCACACGGCCAATCAGATCCGGATTGCCGATGGCGATCTGGCGATCGAAGCGGCCAGCGCGCAGGAGTGCGGGATCGAGCACCTCCGGACGATTGGTGGCGGCCATGATAATCACGGGCGCGCTGGCGTCGGTCTTGAAGCCGTCAATCTCGGCCAGCAATTGGTTGAGTGTTTGCTCACGCTCATCATTGCCGCCCATGCGGGCTACGCCTCCCCGGCTTTGACCTATTGCATCGATCTCATCGATGAAAATGATCGCGGGGGCTGCCTTGCGCGCCTGCTCGAACAGGTCGCGCACACGCGCGGCGCCCACACCGACGAACATTTCCACAAACTCGGAGCCGCTGGTCTCGAAGAACGCAACATGAGCCTCGCCCGCGGTCGCTTTTGCGAGAAGCGTCTTGCCCGTACCTGGAGGCCCGACCAGCAAAACACCCTTGGGGATATGCCCGCCGAGTTGAGCGAATTGCTCAGGCGCCTTCAGAAACTGAATGATCTCCTGGAGCTCGGCAATGGCTTCATCCGTACCTCCGACATCTTTGTAAGTGACCGTAACATCTTCCGGCTTGACCTCGATGGCCTTGCTCTTGCCGACGCCAAAGATGCCGCTCATTCCTCCGCCGGCGGCCGCTCCCGCCCCCCGGTACGCCATGTACCAAAACGCACCGAGGAGCAGGAGTGGCAAAAGGTTATCGAGAAGGATCGTGCCCAGGGGATTTGGCGGGCGCTCGAAATGGTAGGTTATGTTTGCTTTCTGCAACTGATCAATCAGTTCGGGATCGCCCGCCGGCGCGGGTATGGTATTGAACGGAACCGTCGCAGGAGACGCACCCTGCTTGGGGTTCTTCATTTCACCAGCGATGATTCGCTCGCCGACAGTCACACTGGTAATTTGTCCGGCAGCCAAATCCTTCTTGAAGTCGCTGTAAGGAATTTCAGCGTTCCGAGTCGCCTGATTGAGAAAAATCAACGGGTACAGCCATAAAACGAGCATGCTGGTGATGAAGTAACCGACCGCGAAGCGAAACCGTCGCCTGCTTTGCTCCTCGCGCTTCTTCTGCTCATCGCGGTCGTTCTTTCCTGGTGGTATTGTCGACGTTGTCATGATTCATCTCCCTTACTTCATTTCTTTTTCAGCAGGCTCAGGGCAAATAGCAATACGGAAATGATGACAATCGTCGGCCCAACCGTCGCCGTTTTGAGAATCACCGTACTGACTACGAACCCCGCACCCACCGAAAGCACGCTCGCCACACAGGCGAGAAAAACAAAATGCGACATTCGGTCGGTAAGATGACGTGCCGTTGCTGCCGGAATGATGATCAAAGCACTGGAAAGCAATGCACCCATAAAGCGCAGGCCAACCAGAACCGTCAGGCTGAAGATGAGCAGAAACCCGAGGTCTAATCTCGCAACCTTCACTCCGGTTGCCTCAGCCAGCTCTGGAGAAAAAAGCTCCAGGATCAATCGATCTTTCATCTTGAAGATGAAGAGGGCAATTAGAACGACGGCAGCCGCTCCAAGGAGAAAACCAACCAGCGAGAGCTTCTCGAAGGTGCCGAAAAGCGCTTCGAGCATATCTTCGTTTGGAGTAACAAGGGCTCCTATTCCGAGACAAGCAGCAAATACCACGCCGATGGAGGCATCTGTCGCCAGTCCCGTTCTCTTTTGGAGCTGCCAGATAAGAAGGGTTCCCAGGAACAACGTCGCTCCGCCGCCAATCAGCGGGTTGCCCTTGAGAAGATAGGCGATTCCGAGCCCGGGAAGGGCAAGATGCGAGATGACGTCACTCGCAAGCACCATTCGCTTCATCAGGGCGACAGATCCAACAAGGCCGGCCGCGACGGCAAAAAGCGCGGCAAGCATCACCGTATAACTGTGGCTCGCGTCCATGCCGGTTGTGTCCTCTCTGTTCGGCGATCAAATGGCTCTCGCTTAAGTCAATGTTCCTCAATGTGGCGATAGAACTTGAGCGGAGCCCCGTACACTTCCTCGAGCATCTCCGGTGTCAGGATTTCCTTGGGCGGTCCCATGCAGAGCTTGCGTTTGCCCAAACACAAGACCCGGCTCGCGTAGCGATAGACCACGCTTAGATCGTGGGATACCAAGATCACTGTGATGCCTCTCTGTTCCTGTAATTTGTGAATCAACTCGTAGATGCGTTCTTCACTTAGTTCGTCGAGGCTGGCCGTCGGCTCGTCGAAGAGGAGTACGTTAGGATTCCCGAGCAGCGCAAAGGCAATCAAAGCCTTCTGGAACTGCCCTCCCGAAAGAGTGCCGAGGGCAGCATCTGCAAACTCCGGGGAAAACTCCAATTCTGCGGAAGCTTGTTCCGTTTCTTTCTTATCAAGATGCAGAAACCGAACCTTCGCATCCAGCAATTCCCCGACTCTCAGGGGAAGCTGCCGGTCCGCTGGAACTCTCTGCGGAACATAGCCAAGGTGCGCCTCTTTGCTCCAATCAACTTCGCCTGCGAACGGAACCAGGTGCTGCAAGGCCTTAAGGAGCACGGTCTTTCCGGCGCCGTTCGGTCCGATGATCGCAAGGCAATCTCCGGAATCGACCTCGAAACTCAAGTCGCCAAGCACCACGCGATTCCCGAAGGCAACGTGGAGATCTCGAACTGAAAGCAAACGGTCTGCCATGCCAAACCTCTTTTTGTTCCCTGCCTAAGCGGATTCGCCGCCAAACTCAGGCCGCAGCGACCACGAGCTGCCCGCTCCTGGCTGCGCTTTGTGAGTTGCTCGATGCAGGAGAACCCGCTTTACGGCTTCCACCATGAGCAAATAGACTGCCGTCGCGATGGCGACAAAGACGAAATAGCTCAGCGGTAGCGGAGTAAAGCCGAGCACCTTTGCCATCGGGCTGAACGGCAAATATGTCCCGATGGCCACAACTGCAAGGCAGGTTGATAGCAAAGGAACACTAGGACGGCTGGTGAGTGGATTCTTCGAGGTGCGGATCACGAACACGACCAAGGTCTGCGTGGCAAGCGATTCCACAAACCACCCGGTGTGAAACTGCGGTTGGCTGGCATGAAAGAAATGCAGCAACACATAAAAGGTCAGAAAATCAAAGATGGAACTAATGGGGCCGACAAAGATCATGAAGTTTCGAATCACGCCGATGTCCCAGCGTTGGGGCTTGACGAGATAGGTGTCGTCGACATTGTCCGTGGGAATCGTAATCTGGGCCAGGTCGTAGAGAAAATTGTTCAACAGGATCTGCGTGGGCAGCATGGGCAGAAACGGCAGAAAGAGCGACGCCCCGGCCATGCTGAAGACATTGCCGAAATTGGAACTGGTGCCCATGAGCAGATACTTCATCACGTTGCCAAATGCTTTGCGGCCTTCAATGATGCCGTCGTGGAGCACGCGAAGGCCGGGCTCGACGAGGATCACGTCGGCGGCGTCGCGCGCAACGTCGGCCGCGCTGGGCACGGAGATTCCTACGTCGGCCGTATGCAGCGATGGTGCGTCGTTGATGCCGTCGCCCATGAAGCCGACTGCGTGACCATCGTGTTTGAGTGCCAGGATGATCCGGTTCTTCTGCGCCGGTGAGATGCGAGCAAAGGCCTGTACCTCCTCGGCGTCGTGGGCCAGAGCCGGGTCCGTCATATGGACGATTTCGTCGCCCGTCAGAACGTGCCCAACGTTCAGCCCAACCTGTGAGCACACGCGGGCCGTGACCAGATCGTTGTCGCCGGAGATGACCTTAACCTCCACTCCGTCTCGTTTGAGCGAATCCAGAACCTGCGCAGCGTCGGGCAGGGGCGGATCGGAAAAGGTCAGGAAGCCGGCGAGGATCAAGTTGCGTTCGTCCTGAATGGAGTAGTCAGCCTGCGTGGGGACGTGGACATAAGCCACGGCCAGTGACCTGTATCCCTGACCATTCAGGTCGTTGCTGACTTGGCGAATGGCCTTTAGGGAAACCTCGTCAACGGCTTGCACCTTGTCATCGGCCTCGTAGCCGGCGAGCAGTGGAATGATGTTTTCCGGAGCGCCCTTGGTGATGAGGACGCGTTCAGACTGCCGTTCTACCACGACCGAGAGCCGCTTGCGTTCGAAGTCAAATGGAATTTCGTCGCGCTTGACGCTGCCGTTTGTGTTTTGCGAAGTCTGACGAACGATGACGTCATCGAGCGGACTGCGAATGCCAGTCTCGAACTTGCTGTTAAGAAACCCGAGCTCCAGAGCGTGGCCGGAAGGCCTCCCGAAGGCATCGAGAGAGCGATCGAACGACATGATTCCTGTAGTGAGCGTTCCCGTTTTATCGCTGCAAAGTACATCGAGACTGCCCAGGTTTTCAATCGATGAGAGGTGCTTGACGATCACCTTTTTGCGCGCCATGGCGACGGCGCCTTTGGACAGCGTCACCGTGGTGATCATAGGCAGGAATTCCGGCGTGAGGCCGACAGCCAGCGCTACAGCGAACATAAGAGATTGCAGCGGATCGCGGTGGCGTGTAATGCCAACGACAATCAGGAAGAGCACGAGAAACAAAACTGTTGCCGCGACCATGCGGCTGAAATCCCGCAGGCCGCGGTCGAAAGCTGTCTCCTCCGGTCTCGCAGCCAGACGGGCCGCGATGTCGCCGAACGCTGTATGCGAGCCGGTAGCCATGACCTCAGCAGTTGCCGTTCCACTTACGACCGAAGTGCCAAGAAAAACCATATTCGGCGCATCGGCACTGGTCGACGCCGGTTCTGCAGTCGCTGCCTTCGGAGTGGGAAGCGACTCGCCGGTCAAAGCCGCCTGTTGGACATAAAGATCGCGCGCATCGAGAAGGCGAGCGTCCGCCGGAACCAGGTCACCGGCGGAAAGCCGAACAAGGTCCCCTGGCACCACCTCGCTCCGTCGAATCTCTTTCCAGATTCCATCACGTTGGACGGTTGCCGTTGGTGCCACCTGATCGTGCAGTCGTTCGACGGCTCGCTGCGAGCGATAGGTCTGGCTGAAGTCCATGATCGCGCTGAGCAGAACGATGGCGCCGATGATGCAAGCATCGATCCTGTCGCCCAAAACTGCCGATGCTCCTGCGGCAAAAAGCAGGATCAGGGTCAAAGGGCTCGAAAACATATGCAGCAGATCGTGAATGGGCGAATAGTGTTTTGTCGCGGCAGGCTCATTTGGCCCAAACTGGAGAAGCCGCGCCTGGGCTTGCTCTGTGGTCAAACCGGCAGGCGCAACAGATGCGCCATCAACTATGGCGGGCATGAGCAGATTGCTCCCGAATCGATGGGGCGCAAGCTTTGCCAATTGAATGCTTCAGCCCATGAGCCAACTTGCGCCGCGTGCGGAGAATTCTTGACTTCATTGTAGCCGCCGGAATGCCAAAGGCCTGGCTCGACTCCATGACCGAATGATCGTTCACCACATAGTACAGAAATGTAGTTCGCTCCGATGCGGGAAGTCTCATGATCTGCTCTTTAATCAGCGCATTCATCTCGATAAATGCGCAGATCCTTTCCGGATTGGGCCGCTCATCAATGGCGAAATGCGCCAACCATCCCTGTTGATTGTCATTCATTTCGTCCAGGGAGTATTCCAGATAATTCCTCTTCCGCTTCTGCCGGCGAAGTGTCATGAGCGCCGAGTTGATGACAATTCGCGTAAGCCATGTCGAGAACGACGACCGGCCCTGGAAGGATTGCAGACGGCAAAATGCGTTGCACAGGCCATCCTGTAAGGCGTCCTCTGCATCCTCCCTGTGGCGAAGCATGGCGTATGCAACGCTCTTAAGTCTGCCCATTGTGGGAGCGATAAGAAGATCGAAGGCCCTTCCATCTCCCGCTATCGCCTTCTGCACGAGAGCCCACTCGTTGCTGGCAGAGCGCGGAGCAGCAGTGCCCTCATATTCGTACTGACCCATGATGCTCGTATTCATACTGCCCTCTTTTCGGCTCTCAGGCCTTCAACGATCCCCACAGCGTAGTCAGATGGCGAAGAATCAGATCAATCGCCAAGCAACGATCACAAACGCAGCTCTTCACATGTTGCGAATGCCAAGCGCCAGGGCGGCCCACGCCCAGCCCGCAAAGATCAGATCGATGCCGATGAATAGGCCGATCGCCCAAAGCCCAGAAAGCGGCCACTGAGCCAGCAGCAGCAATCCCATGAGCGAAGAGATCACTCCGTCAGAGGCTTGCCAGCCCCAACCCGCCTGATGGGTCCAACAGGCAGCGACGAACTCGAACAACCCGCCGGTCAGGAAGAACATCGACATGACAAGGGTTGCAACCTCCGCGCTGATTGTCGGCCTGATCAGCAAGAGGAAGCCGGTGACGACAAACAGGATCGAGGCGAGCAAATGCAGGAAAAACCCGCTCCAGTGCCCCACCATAAATGCGTTGATAAACTCCACGACTCCGGCGAACAACAGCATCCATCCGAAGACCACCATTGAGGCCACCGTGGCCGCAAAAGAGCGGATTACAGCGGCTACACCAATCACCACCAACGCGATTCCAAATGCGAAGAGCCATCCCCAGTTATGGATCATCTCCGGGCTGGCCTGAACCACTGTCATTGAGTCGAACATTGTCTTCTCTCCTCTTTTCATGGATTTCGGTTAATTACAACCGGCCAGGAACGGTGCTCTTGTCGTGGCCGGATACCGGGGAGGGCTGCTGCGGTTAAAGAATGATTCGCCTTTGTCGCGCCGGCACGCTCGACCCACGAACTGGCGAACTTACCGCGCAAAGGTGGTTGGGAATTGAAGCCGGATACTGCAGCTCTTGACCTGGTCGGATATCACGCGCGATCCCATTGCCTTCAGCGGCCGTCGTTTTCCGAGCGTTCCTCAGGCCGTTGAGGGTCGAAGCGACAACCAGGCACAGCTGCAGCTCAATGGTCAGAATCAGAGGTTCTCCGCTCATTAGCTCAATGCCTCCAGAGTCTTCCGGGCCGCCAGGGAGTACATCAGCACGGTAGTGCCGCTGACCATCAGGTTGATGCCCAGGATGATTCCGATGGCCCAGGTCGAACTAGACGGCCAAGGGAGCGCAATCAGGAATGCCAGCAAGAGCGTGACGAGGGCGTCGAATAGAACCCAGCCAGAGCCCGAAACGATGCGGAACTGGAAAAAGGTGGCGAGTTCCAGAACGCCTTCCATCACGAAAATCACCGCCAGCACTACGGTGAACGACTCCAATGCGAGTTGCGGGTGGAGTCCCAGATAGGCGCCGCCAAAGACGTAGACGAGCCCAATCAACATGCGCCAAATGAAAGCCCCTGCCCCTCGGCTGGCGAAAGCGGATGCCAGATAAGCCAGGCCAGCAATGGCGATGAGCCACGAAGCTACGACTGAGACAGCGATTCCCGTTGCGAGCGGGAGAATGATTGCCAGGAGCCCCAGCAGGATCATGACGATTGCCCATCCTATGGATGCTCCCGTAACTTCCTTAATTACTCTTTTTGCGTTTTCCATGAGGCTCCCTCCTTATCGGTGATCCGCGGGAAGTGAGGCTCCTGATTCCTCACATCCGCACGGAATTCTCAATGAATGGTTCGGCGAGGACGGCGACTGTGTTTCGGCCATCAGTTCACGGATATCTCCGCGCCTCTCCCGCCAATCTCACGGCGATCGCTCGGCCTAGCGAAGAGCGGCGCAAGGCAAGATCGCTCTTCAGTGCGTCTTCACCTTCGCTTCGATTTCCTTAACCGATTTTTCGAAGGCTGCGACCCGCGCTTCGAGGTCCCTCTTGGCCTGCTCCCACTTGTCGTCGCCCGTCCTCTTCAATTCCTGGAGCTTCTGATGGATCTCAAGCTTTTGGGCAGCGAGGGCGGCAATCGCCTTGATCTCGAAGTTGGCTTTCGCAACCTCGGCCCGTGATTTCAACGTGTCAAGCTTCGCTTCAGCGCTGTTCAGCTGGGACTCAAGCTTGTCGTGGACAACGTGCTTCGCGGTACTCACTTCAACGCTCATGTTTTTCTCCTCATCTTTCGTGTTTGGTTTGCTGCTACGGTTTCTCGAATTACATCCACTTCTAGTGCAACGCAAGGGCCAAACCTAAACCATTGATAATGTTCGGGAAGAGGAACACCCGGGTCGTAGTTCCCTCGCGAATTCGCGAAAGCGCTGGGAATCCTCTGTGAGAGCAAAAGAGCGGATCGACGCAACAGCCGGCCTCAAATATCGCGAGGCGGTCCCTTGGTGTCAGGCGCCAGATCCGCCGCATCAAGACGAAATCGACTCTTGCTGTTGACTGGGCTAGCAGGTGGGACTCGTGAAGCGGGGCGCATCAGCATCTGCTCAGAGAAGTTTTCCCAATGAAGCAAACTCTCTTCTTCGACCTGCGCTGCCTAAGCTTCCGGCAAGAAAACGATCAAGCTCAGAGGCGTGGCAGCGGCGAGGACGGAAGGCGATTCCGTCCTCGGGACCATGCTCAGTGCCCAACAGCCGCGGCTGCAGCCACACTGAATCTCGGCAATACACCTGCAAGGGGTTGAGCAAAGAGACGCACTGTGGGTCTTTAGACGTGCACCTCGGCTGCTTTTGTCTTCAATGCTTCAGCCTTCGACTTGAGCAGCTCAGCCTTGGCCTTGGCTTCGCGTTCTGCCGCCTGACGCTGTTGTTTGTTTTTTTCCAGCCGCGTCTGAAGCTTCGAGTCAAGCTGGTTGATCTTCTCCAGCAGCTTAGCCTTTCGATCGGCCCTGGCGTTTGCGTGCTCTGCCTTCAATTGCGCCAGGTCAGCTTTCATCGCCTCGTTCTGTGCGTCGTTCATTGTGTGCCTAACGACTGACAATGCCCGCCGGAAGACTTTTCCTCCAATGGCTTCCATGCGGAGATCCACCGGAGTTGTCCATTCCTCCTGAATCTCCGCGGCTACGGCAAATTTTCCAGGTACCAATTGTTCGGAAACGTCGTCAATGAAGTCCGCGTCGATCCTGGCATTGTCCAGGTCAGCGATGCCGCCGCCCAACAACCCGACGGAAGCACCAATTGCAAGACCCACCGGGCCACCAAGCAGACCGATGAGACTTCCAAGTGACGTCCCGACGAGCGTCCCGAACAAAGCATTCTCGTTAGTCTGCTTTACGGTCGCAGAGCCATCTGCGTTCTTGCCGATCACCGCATCGGCATAGACTGAAATGCTCCCCTCGTCATTCAATTCGTTAAGAGCCCGTCTTCCTTCATATGCTTTCGGTTCGGTGTCGAATACAACGACTAACATTCTGTCCATGGCTGCAACACTCCTTTTGAATTTTGTCCTGCAGCCTTTTGAATGCATTTCAGCCGCCAATCGGTAAGCGCCTCAAAACATTGACGGCCATCCATTGTGGATTCACATTCTTATCGCGATTTCGCGAAGGTCGCGAATTTACGGAGAAGTCGCGATCATTCGACTTGAGACAACGCGCGTCATCAATGATTTAGAAGTGGCAAGCCCATTGCTTTCCGTAAGACAGCGCGGCCAAGAAGCGTTGCACCTTGGCCTGAATGCACACTTCCAAATGGAATGGGAACTATCACTTCTCTTCCCTGAGCGAAAGCCGTTTGCCCGGCCGCGATTTTGTTTCTTCCGGGAAGGGAGAATCATCTCACCATGAGCGTTCTCGTCAAGCTTGTGACGTCCACGTCGGTGTGGAAATGGATTCACCGTCTGGGGGGTCCGGGCTTGATCCTGCTCGGTATATCCGACAACACCCCATTTGTCTCTGCACCGCCGGGAAGCGTCGACGTCTGCGTTATCCTGCTCGCGGCACACCGGCCCGAGTGGTGGGCCTACTTCGCGTTGATGGCCACTGTGGGAGAAGTGATCGGAGGTTATCTCACTTACAGGTTGTCAGAAAAAGGCGGCCAACAGACTCTGGAGCGGAAAGTAGGGAAAAAGCGGGCGGAAGCAATTTACAAGGGCTTTGAGAAATTCGGAAGCATCACGGTACTCGCCGGCGCTCTTCTTCCGCCTCCGTTTCCCTTCACCTCTGTCCTGATGACGGCAGGCGTCATGCAGTATCCCCGCAAGAAATTCTTATCTTCGCTGATCGTAGGGCGCGGCCTGCGTTTTTTTGCAGGGGCTTTCCTGGGACGGATCTACGGCCATCAAATGATCAGCTATTTCTCAAGGCACTACCACGCAGCCATGGTTTTCCTGATTTCCATCGCGATGGCGGCCGGTATTGGCGCGCTGATCTACTTCTTGTGGTACCGGCCTGCGCAGGCGCTTAAGAAGCGCGCCGGCGCGCAGTCTTGAAGATCACACTGCCTCACGTGACGAGGAGGGCAACAATGCCACGCGCACGCGCCTCCATGATTGCAGCTTTGACGTCGGGGTCCAGCACGCCGTCGCGCGCGATCGTTCCATCGTAGTCAAGCGCCAACACACCGAATTTCATCACCGGCCTTTTTCCACAGCGAGTTTGAGAGTTCCTTTGAACCGCTGTCTCTCTTCCTGATGCGGAAGCATCGTTCGCAATGCTGACTGCCGAGCCCAGTGCGTTGGGCTTGTCCGATGCTACTTTTCGTGCAGCATCTCGACGGCTTGCAATAGGACTCGCAAATTGTCTTGCCCCTTGTACACCGGAGGAGGCGTTCTATCCAGACCCAGTAGCGAATAGACCGCAGTTTGCGCGGATCGGATCGAATACTCTACGGTGAACACAACATCTTCCGGAAGTTCGCAGAATTGCCCAATGAAAGCGAGATTCTTCGAAGCGGGCGGCACCACCTGGGGCCGGTCTCCCTTCGACCGGCATAGAAACTGGCTGGTAATGAAGGGCATCATGCAGGGAATGCAGGTCGAAGTTTCGAGGATCTTCCTTGAGTGCTCCTCAATCCTCAGGTGTCCCATGATCTCCGTCATGATCTCCCAGCCAGTGCATGCCGCCATCGGCTTCTTCACGTAGTTTCCCGGCATATCGACAAACAAGCCATAGCCCCAAAAAACGTTTACGTCCGGCGGCTGCCCGATGAAATGCGGCTGATGAGGTAATACGATCGATGCCAGCCAGCTTGACTCGGGAAATGTGATGAGCCCCCCTTCTCCCGGAACATTGCCCGTGCGATCCCGGACGAGTTGGAAGAAGGTGGGGTCGTGAAGCGTGGCGGTAAAAGACAGCCATTTTGATTGCTGAATGTGTTCGGTGAAATTCGCTGGATATCCGAATTGCGGATTGCCGACAGCAATGTTCTCCCACAGCCTCCAGGCGCCGCCGTCAGACTTTCCCTTGAGCACGGGAGCAGTATCCATCGAGCCCAGGCTGGAAGCTTCTACCATCGAGCCAAGCGTCACAATGACCTTGTCGTCCTTAGCCACATTGATATCCCGCAGACTGTTTCCGCGCCGACAAAGGATGGTTTTCACCGCGAATCCATCCACGCCGTCACTGAATTCGAGATCGGTGACGCGGGTATCGAGCTCGAATCTCACCCCCCGGTCCACCAGCCATTTCTCGAGAGGACGCACCAATGAGTCGTACTGGTTATAAACCGTCCGCCAGATTCCTTTGAGCGTGTTGAAGCCCGACACCATGTGCGTGAAGCGATTCAGATAACGCTTGAACTCTTGAGCACTATGCCAGGGCTGAAACGCAAAGGTCGTGCACCACATGGTCCAGAAATCCGTTTCAAAAAACGATGGCTCGAAACAATCCGAGATGCTGCTTGCTCCCAGAGACTCCTCCGGTTCAAGCGACATGCGCTCCAGGGTCAGGATGTGCCCCTCCGTCAGGCCGAATTTTAGAGCGTCCACTCTGTGCCCATTCCGGAAGATCCGCGACTTGGACGACGTCTTCATCATCTCGTTCCACTGAAAGATCTCCTGGGTTACTGTCTTGCTCTCATCCAAAGTCGGTATCGAAGAAAACAGATCAAAGGTGCAGACGTATTTACTCTCGAACATTCTGCCGCCGCGCATCACATATCCATCTTTCGGGTTTCCGGCGGCGTCAAGGCTCCCACCGATTTTGGCCGACTCCTCCAGAATGGTGATGTTATGGCCTGGGATGTCTCCGTCGCGGATCAGGAAAGCGGCAGCTGCGAGAGAGGCGATTCCTCCTCCAATCAGGTAGAATTTCGCGTGATCGTTGGCGAGTTTGTCAGTCATTGGGATTCAGTCCTTTCTTCTAGCGCATCGAGCGAATGGCGAGTTTGAGCTTGCCGATTGCCCCATGGCGCTGGACCGCGGAGCGTCGACTCCAGATCCCAGTCACTCAGGCTTGTGGCAGTTCCTCACATCCTGTCATGCTGCAATCGGTGGGCCACATTTGAACCCTTGATGCAACTCACGTAGCGTGGCCACAGTATCTCGATCTCTACGCGAATTCGCGAGATTCCCGAGATTCGAGAAGTGAATTCGTGAGGCTTGCTGATCTACGCCATCTTGAACTGATACTTGTTGATGTTCATCGAGCGGATTCTCGATTCCAGCGTGGACGGCGGGATACCGAGCCTGGCTGCCGCACCCAGCGGCCCGGAAACCTTGCCTCTGGTTTCAGCCAGCACGGCGCCTATCATTTCCCGGTCTCCCATCAAAGAACCGTTCATTGGGGCCAGTGTCGCCGTGCAGCCGAACTGTTCGTGACATAGCCAACTTTTCTTGACTGTGAGCTTTCCGTTGCTGTGCATCACCACCGAGCGTTCGATCACGTTTTGCAACTCACGGACGTTTCCCGGCCACGGATACTGGGTCAGGGCCTCCATAGTTTCCGCAGAAACTCCATCGATGATCTTGTTCATTCTCTGGGCGAATTGATGTACAAAATGCCGCACCAGCAGCGGAATGTCTTCCGAACGTTCACGCAACGGAGGAATCGAGATGGGAAAGACGTTGAGGCGGTAGTAAAGATCGCTGCGAAACTGCCTTTCCAGGATCATCTGTTCCAGATTGCGGTGGGTCGCGGCCACGACCCGAACATTCACTTGCTTTGTCTGAGTGCTGCCCAGCCGCTCAAATTCCCGCTCCTGCAGAACGCGAAGGAGTTTCGGTTGCAACTCCAGCGGAATGTCGCCGATCTCATCCAGAAACAGCGTGCCCTCATCGGCCAGCTCCAGTCGGCCGACCTTCTGGATAATTGCTCCGGTGAAGGCGCCTCGTTCATGGCCAAAGAGCTCACTCTCCAGCAGTCCGCTTGGAATGGCAGCGCAGTTGATCTTGACGAACCTCTTGCATCTCCGGCGGCTGCGCTCATGGATGGCGCGCGCGATCAGCTCCTTGCCAGTGCCGGTTTCTCCTAGCAGCAGTGCCGTCGAATCGGTGGCCGCCACCCGCTCGACCAGATCCAGCACTTCACCGAGAGCGCGGCTGTGGCCCACGACTTCTGCAAAGCCGGGTCGAGCCGGAGTTTCCTCATCGGAATGAGGAGCTTCACTTACTCCAGAGCTGCCAGGGAAATACATCCGTTCATGGCGCAGAGGGTAATCTGAAATACCAGCTGAAGTCACAATTAACCTCCAATTGACTCGTGGAGTTCGAAAGGGATTTTGGACTTACGCCGTTGTGGCCGGATTCGTTCTTAGCTGGAAGTATGAGATTAGTCTCGCCCGTGCGATACCCCAAATAGAGTCGTATGCTGACTAATTTGGGCCGCATGCCAACTCTCTTGAGGGTGGCGAATGACCTAACCGCAGCCGAAGACTAGCTCTTTCGAGCCGGGATATCGATGCGCTTCAATCCAAAGAGGTGCGCATCGATTGACCAGATCCCGGGCCCGATCATTGCACTTGCGGCTGCGAGGGTTCCCACGAGCAAATGAATCCACGGATCCGCCGGATGCGAGAATGCATTCCATATCTCGATGAAGGTAGCCAGCGCGCCCGCAACGGGTGTCCACAATCCGACAAGTAGAAGTAGCCCGGCAATTGTCTGGAGCGAAGTCAGGATGAATGTTCCCACTGGAGGGCCGCCCAGCAGGAACCTGACCCCATTAGAGACCAGTGCGGAACCGCCTACCAGGCGCATGAGC
>Ga0335071_10002714_pt1 | contig 18801 bp, 15 predicted proteins | sample Lox_Sample_15_FD_206724 | JGI IMG/M metagenome (GOLD analysis project Ga0335071, IMG submission 206724) | Soil microbial communities from Loxahatchee National Wildlife Refuge, Florida, United States - Lox_Sample_1.5 | ecosystem: Environmental > Terrestrial > Soil > Wetlands | place: USA...
GACAGTAACCCCATTTCCTTATTTCCGATAAAACTAATCGGTAACCGTAACCTGATTTCCGCATTACTATTTTGTAAGCACATTGTTGCGTATTAATCGGACCTGCTCGACCGGCGGGAAATTTACAAGGAGTTTCGCTACTTAGCATTAATTTACAATAGTTAGCTTTTATTGCCGATAAATCCGGAAATGGAGTTGGCCGTGTCAACGGAAGTTTGCAACTTCGGAGCCATCGTAAGCCTCTTCAGTTAGCCGCTTGAGCCGCGAGCTCGTGAAGCCTATCCAGCGATCCCAAGATCTTGTCCTCCCGGATATAGCTGCGTTCGCTCGCCCAGTCCTCAGCGTACTCGACCAGATAGCAGATCGTGAGCCTGACGTAGGAGTCGACCGAGGGGAAGACACCGACTACCCGGCTCCGCCGGCGGATCTCCATGTTCAGCCGCTCCTGGCCGTTGGTCGAAGAGATCCGCTTTTTATCGACCTCCGGGAAGTCATAGAACGAGAGCGAGTCCTCGAGCCCTTCTTCCAGGCATCGGATCGCCTCGGGGAACCGCTTTTCATAGTCCTCGATCAGGGCGGAAGCCGCCCGGCGGGCGCTTTTCTTATCAGGCTCGAGCCAGATCTGCTTCAGATGGGCCGCGAAGCGGGCTTTTTCCCGATGCGGGACCTTGGCCAGGATGTTCCGCATGAAGTGGACCTTGCAACGCTGCCAAGACGCGCCCAGCCACTCCTTACGGACGGCCGCCTGGAGGCCGGCGTGGGCATCGGAGATGCAGAGCGCGGTTCTTTTCATGCCTCGGCTCTTGAGCTTGCGGAAGAACGTCCGCCAGGAGTCCTCCGATTCGTCGAACATGGGCTCTACAGCCAAGATCTCCCGGCATCCGGCCTGGTTCACCCCACAAGCGATCATCACGGCCACAGAGACGACCCTTCCCTCGACCCGGACCTTCTGGTACAGGGCATCGATCCAGAGGAACGAGTACTCCTCGGCCAGGGGACGGGTCCTAAAATCGGCGACGAGAGCGTCGAGATCCTTGTTGAACTCCGAGACCTGAGACGCCGAGATGTTCTCGATGCCCATAGCCCGAGCCAGGCGCTCGATTTTGCGGGTCGAGACGCCGTTGATGAAGGCTTCCTGGACGACGGCGATCAGGGCTTGCTCAGATCGGCGTCTCTCCGAGATAAAGAAGGGCACATAGCCGCCCTTGCGGATCTTGGGCACGAGAAGGTAAACCGTCCCCAGTCGAGTATCCATCCTTCGGACTCTGGCCCCGGAAAAGTAGGTCGCTCGATCGCTCGAGTGCTCGCCTTTCTTGGCCCCGACCTTGGCTTCCGCCTCGATCCTCATCATCTCCGTCATGACCCACTTGAGCATCGCCAAGAAGGGATCCGGCTCGGTAACGAACTGCAATAGCGCTTTCGTGAAGGGTGCCTTATAATGCGGCTGAGCCATCGTAGTAAAATTCCTCCTCTCATTCGGTGTAGTGGCCAATGAGAGTTTACGATGGCTCCTCCTTTAGTCCAAATTGCAACCATCCCTATACACCAGCAATGGAGTTACTGACACCAATTAAATTTGCAATTAATTCGGAAACGGAGTTACTGACACCGATTTGACATCGATTTCGGAGAATTGGATTTCCGTTGCCTGAGGCCGGAATTCGGGGTATATTCCCCCCGGCGCGGCAGGGTCGGAGCCATGAGGATCGTCGTCGACAGGAACATCCCGTTCGCGGTCAAAGCCTTCGCCCCGTTCGGCGAAGTCGCCGCCCTGGCCACGGCGGAGATCACGCGCGCCGCCGTCCGCGGGGCCGACGCCCTCATCCTCCGCTCCGAGACGAGGATCACGCGGGCGCTCGTCGACGGCAGCCCCATCCGCTTCATCGGCTCCGCCTCGATCGGCACCGACCAAGTCGACCTCGACGAGCTCGACAAGCGGGGCATCGCTTTCGTCAATGCGCCCGGCTGCAACGCCGATTCCGTGAAGGAGTATGTCGCGGCGGCCCTCCTCCACGCCGCTTCCGCGACGGGCGTCGCCCTCCGAGGGCGGACCCTGGGCATCGTGGGCGTGGGCCACATCGGCCGCAAAGTGGCGGCCATGGCGGCCGCGGGATTGGGAATGTCCGTCCTCCTCAACGATCCGCCCCGCGCCCGCGCGGAAGGGCCGGCCGGCTTCGTCCCGCTCGACGACGCCCTGGACGCCGACGTCGTGACTCTCCACGTCCCCCTGACGCGTTCGGGACCGGACGCGACCTACCATCTCTTCGACGCCGGACGGATCGCCCGGATGAAGAAGGGATCGCTACTGCTCAACGCCGCGCGGGGCGCCGTGGTGGATTCGAAGGCCCTGCTGCGGGCGCTCACGGCCGGGCCCCTGGGCGCGGCGCTCCTCGACGTCTGGGAGGGCGAGCCCGATATCGACTTAGGCCTCTTGGCCCGCGTCCTCGTCGGCACCGCCCACGTCGCCGGCTATTCAATGGAAGGCAAGGCCAACGCCGTCCGGCAGGTCCGGGAGGCGTTCTGCCGGCATTTCGGCCTGAGCGCACCGTGGGACCCCGCAGCCGAGCTGCCCCCGCCGCCGGTCCGCGAGATCGCCGTGGGCCCGGAGCCGCTGCCGGCCGAGGAGATCTTGCGGCGGGCCGTCGCGGCCGTCTACGACATCCGGCTGGACGACGAGCTGCTCCGGCGCGGCGCGGCTCTCCCCGCGGCGGAGCGGCCCGATTACTTCCTGGGATTGCGCGCGGGCTACCGGGTCCGCCGCGAGTTCTCGAACGTCACGGTCCGGCTGCCCCGCGTCCACGCGGCCGTGGCGGCGCCCTTCGCCGCCCTGGGATTCAACGTCGCGCCGTAGCGCGCACCGGCGGGTCCTGCCGCCGACCAACCCCACCGGCCGGCTCTCTGGAGCCTGGGCCCCACGCGTTTCGCGCGTCGCCCTCGCTCATCACCCAAATCGCAGGGTCCCATTCGCTTCGGCCGCCGGGGCGCCCCGGTCGGCGTCACCCGCTCGGTGCTATGCTGCGGACCGCGGCCGAGGGAGGCGGAGCGAAAACCCGTCGAAGGCCGGGCGGCGCGCAAAGCGGGGGGCCCTGGCCCAAGAGGGCCGAGCGGGCACGGTTCGCCCCGCGCGCGGGGCGAGAGCGAGGGCCGGAGTCGGAGCGGTCGCGCGCGCTGGGCGCGGCCGCGTGTATTCGTCCCGCCTCCCTCGGCGCCCGTTGGAGGGGTCTGCCCCTCCAATCCGACGCGGGACGGGTTCCCCAGCGGGCCGAGGGATGCTGTCCCCCTCTTCTGCGGCTTTCTTTTACGGCCGGACGGAGAGGGTGAGCTTCAACACCCCGCGCTGGTCGAGGGGATCGAAGCGCTGCGCGGGGTCCCAGCTCCGCTGCCAATTCTTGTTGAACACCAGGTAGATCTCGTTGCCGGGCGAGATCTGCCACCGGAGCCGCGAGCTCCAGCCGAGCTGGCGAGAGATGTCGTCGTACTGGATGTAGTTCATCCAGCCCAGGTCGGGGGAAAGGTAGAGGTCCGCCTTGATCTGGTAGACGTCCTCGGAGAAGTTCCCCTCGGGCAGCAGGCCGCGGACGAGATCGGCGTTGAAGGACAGGTTGGCCGTGCCGTTGAGCTTCAAGGCGAGCCCGGCCCGCCACTCGCCGAGCCTGCCCGAATAGAACTGGCCGAAGGTATAGCTCAGATCGAAGACCCACGGCCGGTGGGTCGCCGTATCGACCCCGACCGAGTAATTCGTGTAGTTGTAGCCCTTGGCCGCGAGCGTGACCCCGCTCGCGATCTGGAAGTCGTAGGGCAGGACGTCGCGGTAGACGTTGGCGTTGAACGAGAAGCGCTCGCCGCTCTCCATCTTGAAGCTGAGCGGGGAGAGGGTGAGATGGCGCGTCTGGAGGTTGCCGGAGAGGTCCCAGTAGTAGTCCGCGCTCCCGGAGAAGAAGAACTGGCGGACGACCTTGTCGAGCCAGCCGCTCATCGGCCGGGGCTGGTAGGCGAGGCGGATGTAGCCCGTCTGGATGGACTGGCGCATCAAGTAGCCCAGCCCGGGATCGAGGGCCTCGCCGTAGAAGGCGTAGACCGTCTGGAGGTTCCAAAGGTCGTTCGGGAGGTCGGCCCGGACGCCATAGCCGTAATGCCGGCCCTCCGTCTTGTCGTTCCAGTTGTAGACGCCCCACGCGGCGAGCATGATGTTCTTGTCGCCCAGGAACTTGGACGAGGAATAATTGAAGTCCGCGCCGGCGAGCGAGTTCTTCCCGCCGGTCGGGCTGCCGTTGGTGAAGATCAGGCCGATCTTGCTCTGGGCGAAGATGTTCTGGACGACGCGCGCCGCGAGGAGGTTGCGGCCGGGCTGGCCCTGGCCCGCGCCCGTCTGGATGTCGATGGCCGCCAGGTTGGTGTCCCCCGTCCGGCCGTAGAGCTTCGTCCCGAAGACGACGGGGATCTGGGTGCCGTTGAGGATCCCGATCTTGCGGCTGATGAAGGGCATGAAGCTGACGCTCGAGCTGAAGCTGAAGACCTCCGACCCCTCGAGGAAGAACATCCGCTTCTCGGGGAAGTTGATCGGGAAGCGAGTCAGGTTGATCAGCCGGTCGTCGACCTCGGTCTCGGCGAAGTCCATGTTGTAGCTGACCGCGCCGACGAGGCTCGGGGTGAAGCTCTTGTAAATGTCGAACCCCCCGTCGAGCCGTCCCGTCGCGGAGGCGCCCGGCGCGCTCTGCGAGACGCCCGTCAGGCCGTAGGGGCGGAAGGTGATGCCGAGCCCCTGCTCGATGTCGGCGATGCCTTGAAGGAGGGCGGCCTCCCGCGGGTTGTAGAAGTTGCTGTCGCGGTTGGCGCCGGACGCCCGGACGGTCTCCTGCTTGCGGGCGATGACGCGCTCGACGTTGATGCCCCATGCGTCGAGGCCGGGGTTGAACGAGATCGTCTTGAACGGGATCCGGATCTCCGCCGTCCAGCCGTCGTCGGCGACCCGGCTGCGGGCCTCCCAGATGCCGTCCCAGTTGAGGCTGGCGCTGCCGGCGTAGACCAGGCCTTCGCTCCGGGCGCCGAGCGGGTTGACGTAGAAGATGAACGCCGTCCGCTTGTCCTGGAAGGGATCGAGCAGGATCCGGACGATGTCGTCGCTCGGGCCGGACGGCGCGCCGCCGTAGTACATCATCATCGACGAGGCCGATGTGCCGGCGTCGTGGGCCATGGTATTGGCCGCGATCCGCTTCGGCTCGGCGTCGAAGCAGCGGACGCCGATGTAGAGATTTGCGTCATCGTAGAGGATGCGCAGCTCGGTCCGTTCCGTCGGCCGGCCGTTCGCCTGGGGCTCGTACATCCGGAACTCGTCGAAGGGGACAGCGGCGGCCCAGGCCGCGTCGTCGAGCGCGCCGTCGATCTTCGGCCCGGCGCCGACCCGGACGGCCTTGACGACGGGCGCGGGCGCGTCGGCGGCCTGCGCCGCGGCCGCGGCGCGGACGTCGAGCCCGGCCGCGGCGAGGGGGACGAGGAGGGCGAGGAGGGCGGTCTTTTTCATCTTCATCGTCTCAATCCAGGGAGGCCGCGGCGGCTCGGGAAATCCGAAAAGAGCGGTATTGTAGCCCGCGTCCGGCGTTATTTCAACCGGGACGGAGTTATTCCGCGGCGCCCTCGCCGGCCGCGCGCCGGAGCGAGAGCCGGCTGAGGACGAGCTTGTAGAGGGCCTGGAGCTTCATGAACTCGGCGTCGGTGTGGGCTTCCTCGGTGTCGAGGACCTCGAGGTTGGTGAGCGTGCCCGCCTCGTAGCGCGCCTTGGCGAAGGCCAGGGCCTTGCGGGCCTGCTCGATGTTGACTTCGACCGTCTCGAGCTTGCGCTCGCTCGCCGTCACGTCCGAGATCGCCTGCTCCACTTCGGAGCGGACCAGGTCCTCGAGCTCCCGGCTCTTGTCCTCGACCGTCTTCAGGTTCGCGGCCGCTTCCGCTTTCATCGACCGGGTCAGGTGGCCTTCGAAGATGGGCACGACGGCTTCGATCGCCGCCACGAAGTTGAGCTTGAGCGGGTTGAGGTCGGGGATGTAGCCGTTCTTGGCCCCGACGGAGAGGTTGACGCTGACGACGGGCGCGTCGTGCAGGCCGGCGAGCTTGGCCTGGATCTCGGCCGTCCGCTTCAGATTCGCCAGGGCCTTGCCCTCCGGCCGCTTCTCCATCGCGGCCGGGACCAGGACCTCGGGGTCGAGGCCGTGGGGCAGGCGGGCGAACTCGCCCTTGAGCGTGAGGGGGCCGGCGCCCTCGAGCCCCGCCAGCCGCCGCAGGGCGACCTGCTGCTTCTCGAGGGCGTTCTCCAAGTCGGTGATCTGGTTGCGCACCGCGGCGATACGGACCTGGGTGTTGAGCACCTCGAGCTCGACGGCCGTGCCGATCTCGAGCTTCTTCCGGGCGATGGCCAGGTGGTCGTCGAGCGTCTTGAGGTGGTCGTTCTGGACCCGGATGCTCTCCTGGAGGAAGAGGATGGTGTAGAAGAATTGGGCGGCCTGGAACTCGAGGTCGCGCTTCAGGATGTCGCCGCGCTCCTGGGCGCCTTCGACCTGGGCGCCGGCGAGGTCGATCGCGGTCCGGGTCCGCTTGCCGTCGTAGAGCATCTGGCGCAGGCCGGTGTGGATGTCGTAGTTGTTCGCCGGGAAGAGCTGGAAGTTCCCCAGGCCGGGGAAATCGATCGACGGGACGGGCCCGATCCGGGCGTAGGACGCTTCGCCGCGGACGCCGGGAAGGAGCGCCGCGCGGCTCTCGTCGACCTTGGCCTTGAAAACATCGACCGCGTCCTCGACTTCCTTCAGGGAAGAGTTGCGGGCCAGGACCAAGCGGACGACGTCCTCGACCGTCAGCGTTTCGGCCGGGCCCGCGGGGGATCCTGCGACCGGCCGATCGGCGACGGTCGCGGGGACGCCGCGGAGATCGTCGCGCGCGGGGGCGGCCGGTTCGAGCGAACGGGCGTAGGCCGGAGTCAGGAGGGCGGTGATCAGAAGGATCGCGGGAAGGTGTCTCATCCTCGTAAGCCTTTCGATGGATTTCATTCCGGGGCCGCGGCGCCGCCGCCGGAGCGGCGCTTCAGCTTGGGCGTCCGCAGCAGGAAGAGGAAGATGATGCAGCCGAAGGTGATGCCGGAGGCGAGCAGGAAGTCGTCGCCGATGGCCGACACGGTCGCCTGCATTCCGACATGGCTGAGGGCCAGGGACTTGGCCCGGGCGGCGGCCTCGGCCGCCGTGCCGCCGGCGACGTGGCCGGCGAAGGCCTGAAGCCGGGCGAGCGTCGCCTTGAACACGGGCGAGCCGGCGTCGATCGCCCCGCCGTAGACGGCGTTGTGAAAGAGGACGCGGCGGGTCATCAGCGTCCCGAACATGGCCACGCCGAAGCTCCCGCCGACCTGGCGGATGACGTTGAACATGCCGGACGCCTGGGCCATGCGCTCGCGCGGGATCTCGGCCAGGGCAAGCGCGTTGAGGGGCGTGAAGAGCAGGGCCATCCCGACCCCGCGCAGGATGACCGTCAAGGTGATGTAGCCCTGCTCCGTATAGAGCGACAGCGTATGGTTCAGGTAGAAGCTCAGGGCCATCAGGCCGATGCCGATCGTGCCCGGGATCTTGGGATTGAGCCGGTCGGAGAGGAAGCCCGCGACCGGGGCGATGCCGCCCTGAAGGAGGCCCATGGGCAGGAAGAGGAGGCCCGCCTGGAAGGCCGTGTAGCCGAGCGAGTTCTGGAGGTAGAGCGGCAGGAGGAAGGTGCTGCCGAACATCCCCAGGCCGAAGACGAACAGGGCGATGTTGGCCAGGCCGAAGTTGCGGCCCTTGAACAGGCTGATCTCGATCAGCGGGTGCTTCACCGAGAACTCGTTGATCAGGAAGATCACGAGGGCGACGGCCGACAGGGCGAAGCAGGTCAGGATGTAGGTCGATCTCCAGCCGCCCGTGTTCCAGGCGGCGTTGCCGTTGGTCAGGGCCAGGAGGAGGGCGCCCAGGAAGACGGCCACGGAGAGGAAGCCGACGATGTCGAACGACCGGATCCGCTCCGATTTGTACTCGCGCTGGATGAGGACGGTGGCGAAGACGCCGACCAGGCCGACCGGGATGTTCACGTCGAAGATCGTGTGCCAGGCGAAGTGGTCGACGAGGTAGCCGCCGATCATGGGGCCGAGCGAGACCGAGGCCGCGGAGGCGATGGCCCAGAAGCCGAGGGCCAGCCCCCGCTGCTCGATGGGGAACTCGCGGGTGACGATGGCCATGCCGACCGGCATGAGGAAGCCCGCCCCGGACCCCTGGATGACGCGGAAGGCGATCAGGCTGTTCAGGTTCCAGGCCAGGGAGCAGAGGAGCGAGCCGGCCGTGAAAAGGCTCAGGGCCAGGAGGTAGGTCCGCTTGTAGCCTAGGTGGTCGGCCACCCAGCCCGACGTCGGGAGCATGATGGCGAAGACCAGCATGTAGGCCGTCACGACCCATTCCACCCGGTCGAGCGTCACGCCGAAGACGCCCATGATCTTGGGCAGGGCGACGTTGACGATGGTCGAGTCCAGGACGGCCATGAAGGTCCCGATCATGATGTTCATCAGGACCCACCAGCGGTAGAACTCGTGCTCGTGGTGCAGGGACCGGATCTGGCCGATCGCCTGGCGCCGCATCGAGCGGGCGATGCCGGTGACCATGGATCAGCGGACCTTGATGCGGATCTCGACCGACATGCCCGGCCGGAGCGGGAAGTCCTTGCGGGCGGCGGGCGTCAGGCCGTCGAAGAAGATCTTCACCGGGACGCGCTGGGTGATCTTGGTGAAGTTGCCCGAGGCGTTGTTGGGCGGGATCAGCGAGAACTGGGAGGCGGCGTAATCGCCGATCTGGGCGATCCGGCCGGCGAACGGCCGGTCCGGGTAGGCGTCGACCGCGACCTCGGCCGCGTCGCCGAGCTTTAGGGCGGCGATCTTGGTCTCCTCGAGGTAAGCCGTCACCCAGATGCGGCTCGTGTCGTAGATCGTGAACACGGCCTGGCCGGGCGCCGCGACGTCGCCTTCCATCAGCCAGCGCTTGGCCACGACGCCGTCGAACGGGGCGGCGAGGGTCATGTTCAGGAGCTGCGCCTCGACCACGCCGAGCTGGGCGCGGGCGACCGAGATCCGGGATTCGGCCACGGCCAGCTCGGCCTTGGCCGCGTCGAGGGCCTCCTGGGCGTGGACGTACTGCTCCTTGGTGACGATCGCCGCCTTGAACTGCGTCTCGGCCCGGGCGAAGTCGTCCGTGGCCTTGGCTAGGGCGACCTTGGACAGGGGCAGGCTGTCCTGGGCGAGCTTCAGCGCGGAGCGGGCCTGGTCGACCTGGGCCCGGAGGTCGGTCTCGTCGAGGGCGACGAGGACATCGCCCTTCTTGACGACGCTCCCCTCGTCGGCCCCGAGCTTGACGATCCGGCCGAGGACCTTGGCGCTGATCGCGACCCGGTCGGCGTCGAGGAAGGCGTCGTCGGTCGAGACGTAGTCCTTGAGCTTCGTGTACCAGTACCATCCGCCGAAGGCGACGGCCGCGATGAGCAGGAGGAAGGGGATGAGGACGCGCTTCTTGCGGTAGATCGGCACATCATCGATCCGCTCGTCGTCGTTCCCGGCGGCGCCGTTGGGGGCGGGCCGGGGGCCGGCCGCCGGGGGCCGGGGCGGGAGGCTATCGGGCGCGGGCGGCGTGGGGCGTTCGTTCGGCATCGTTCGGTCTCCTCGATTCGAGATTCTGTCGGACCTTGGCCAGCAGGGATTTCAGGGCGCGGACTTCGGCGGGGGCGAGCCCGGCGGCGAGGCTCCGGTCCAGGCCGGCCCAGACGCGCCGCACCGGCGCCTCCAGGGCGCGACCCTTCGCCGTCAGCCCGACCCGCGTCACGCGGGCGTCGGCCGCGTCGGCCCGCCGCTCGACGAGCCCCGCTCTCGCCAGCCGCCGGACCATGATGCTGGCCGTGGCCGGCTCCACGCGGAGGCGCTCGGCGAGCTGGGCCTGGGACAGCGGGCCGTCGGCCAGCCGGAGGAGGACGAGGTCCTGCCCGACGCGCAACCCGTGGCGGGCGAGCTCGCGGTCGCCCCGCTGGCGGAGGGCCTTGTGCGTGTGGACGAGGGCGCCGAGGAGCGTAAAGTCGATCCTGGGTGCGTTCGTCATGGGATAGGGCGCCTTCGAAATCCTAGTGGGATAGTCGATAGACGTCTAATTAATAGCACACCGCCGGCGGCGCTGTCAAGGCCGGCGCCCCGGGCGCGGCTCTAGCCCCGCGGGCAGGACAGATCGAGTGCGGCGGACAGGCGGGCGAGCCCGGCCGCCGCATCCCGGCCGACGTCGACGCGCAGGGCGCGGCGGCCGCGCTGCCGGAGCGCGGCGAGGTCGCCGTCGGCTTGGGCGCGGACCAGGCGACCGAACGTATAATCCGTCTCCGGAACGGCCAGGTCGGCCGCGGGACGGTCCACGATCTGGAGGACGAGGGCCTCGTCGGGCCCGCCCTTGTGGAGCTGGCCGGTCGAGTGGAGGAAGCGCGGACCGCGGCCCAGCGTCACGGGCCGGCCGGCCATGGTCAGGAGTATCCGGCGGAGGCCGTCGAGCTCCTCGGCGATGCCGAGATCCGGGGCCAGGTAGGCCTGGGGGCAGATGTAGTCGCGGGGGCGCGCGCCGCGGAGCCACCCCTGGACGGCGTCTCGGAGCGCGTCCGCGGCGCCCGATTCGACGCCTCCGGGGGCGCTGCCTGCCCCGCTCCCCGGCGCCGCGGCCATCGCCTTGCGGGCGAGGTCCTTGGCCAGCTCGACGTCGGGCTGGTTGAAGGGATGGACGCCCAGCGCCGAACTCGCGGCGGCGACGGCCAGCTCCCAGTGGAAGATCTCGCGGCCGAGGGCGGCGGGGCCGTCGAGTCCGATGCGGATCACGGGCCGGCCGGCGCGCTCCGCCGCCGCGGCCTCGGCGTCGAGCGCGGCCGCGTCGTCGCCCGCCAGGGCGAGGAAGACGAACGCGCGGTCGGGGGCGTCGAGCGCGGCGTTCGAGGCGGGCTCGCCCGCGACCGGCACCAGCCCCTTTCCGTCCTTGCCGGTGCTCTCGGCAATCAGCTGCTCGAGCCAGTCGGGGAAGCTCCGCAGGCCCGGCGACGTGCGGAGCGTCAGCTTGTCGACGCCGGCCAGGGCGAGCTCGCCCAGCGCCGCGCCGAGGCGCAGGCCGGGCGACTGGTCCGCGGGCGCTCCGGGTCCGTCAGCCGCCGCCGCGCCGCGCGCGGCCGCGAGAAGGGCGCCGATATCCGCGCCGATGAGCGCCGCCGGGACGAGCCCGAAATCGGTGAGCGCCGAGAAGCGCCCGCCCACGTCCGGGAGGGCCTCGAAGGCCCGCCGGAAGCCGCGCTCGCGGGCGAGCGTCTGGAGCGGGGTGCCGGGGTCGGAGATCGCCGCGAACCGGCGGCCGGGGGCGCCGTCGAGGCGGCCCGCCTTCTCCCAGAAATAGCGGAAGAAGGACAGCGGCTCGATCGTCGTCCCCGACTTGCTCGAGACGACGAAGAGCGTCCGGCGGAGATCGATCGTCCGCTCGACCGCGGCCACGGCCGCGGGGTGGGTGCTGTCGAGAACGAGGAGCGCCGGGAACCCGGGGGCGTTGCCCAGCGTTTTCTGGTAGAGCTCCGGGGCGAGGCTCGACCCGCCCATGCCCAGGAGGACGACGTGCCGGATGCCCTCCGCCCGGATCTCGTCGGCGAACGCGCGGAACGAGGCCAAACGTCGGGCCATGGTTTCGGGAAGGCGGAGCCAGCCCAGGCGGTCGGAGATCTCGGTCGCCGGCCCCGCCACCCAGAGCGACGGATCGCCGCGCCAGAGCCGCTCGCCGAAGCGCGCCGCGTCCCAGGCGGCCAGCCGCTTCTCGACGGCGCGCGCGATCGCGCCCAGCCGGAAATCGACCGTCCGGCCGCCCGTCATCGCCGGGCTCCGGCCAGCACGTCCTTGGCCGTCTCCACGATGTTCTCGACGGTGAAGCCGAACTTCTTCTGGACGTCGATGTAAGGCGCCGAGGCGCCGTAGGACGTCATGCCGATGGCCCGCCCTCGCGGACCGACGTAGCGGTCCCAGCCGAGCGTGACGCCTTGCTCCACCGAAACCCGGGCCGTGATCCCCGGCGGCAGAACTGCGTCCCGGTAATCGGCATCCTGCTGCTCGAAGAGCTCCCAGGAGGGCATGCTGACGACGCGCGCCTTGACGCCCTCCGTCTCCAGCGCCTGGGCGGCCCTGAGGCAGAGCGCGACCTCGCTGCCCGTGCCGATAAGGATGACGGCCGGCGTGCCGTCGGGCGGTTCGGCGAGGACATAGGCGCCCTGGGCCAGGCCGGAGGCCGGCGCGTATCTCGCCCGGTCGATCGTCGGCAGGTTCTGGCGGCTTAGGATCAGGGCCACTGGCCGGTGGCGGAAAGGCATGATCACCCGCCAGGCCTCGACGACCTCGTTGGCGTCGGCCGGCCGCAGGACGACGAGGCCGGGGACGGCCCGCAAGGCGGCGATCTGCTCGACCGGCTGGTGGGTCGGGCCGTCCTCGCCCACGCCGATCGAGTCGTGGGTGTAGATGTGGATGACGGGCAGCTCCATCATCGCCCCGAGGCGGATGGCCGGCCGGGCGTAGTCGCTGAAGACGAGGAAGCCCGAGCCGTAGGGCCGGATCTTGGAGAGCGACAGCCCGTTCAGGACCGCGGTCATGGCGTGCTCGCGGACCCCGAAGTGGAAGTTGCGGCCGGCCGGCGAGGCGGCGGCGAAGTCGCCCGCGCCCGGGAACGTCAGGCGCGTCTTGGTCGAGGGGGCGAGGTCGGCCGAGCCGCCCAGCAGCCAGGGGACGTTCTTGGCGATCGCGTTGAGGACCTGGCCCGAGCTGACCCGCGTGGCCAGGCCCTTGTCGTCCGGCGGGAAGGACGGCAGGTCTCTGTCCCAGCCGTCGGGCAGCCTCCGGTTCTGCATCCGGACGACGTGGTCGGCGAGGTCGGGGTAGTGCTCGCGGTAGCGGTCGAACTCGGACCGCCAGGCCGTCCTCAGGGCGCGGCCGCGGCTCCCGATCCCGTCGGCGAAGTGGGCCCGGACCTCGTCGGGGACTTGGAACTTCGCCTCCTCGGGCCAGCCGTAGGCCCGCTTGGCCAGGCGGACCTCGTCCTCGCCCAGCGGCTCGCCGTGGGCGGCCTCCGTGTCCTGCTTGCGCGGGGCGCCGTAGGCGATGTGGCTGTCGACGATGATCAGCGTCGGCCGGTCGGCCATCTCCCGGAACGCCTTCAGGGCTTCGGCGACGCGGGCCCGGTCGTTGGCGTCGGCCACGCGGACGACGTTCCAGCCGTAGGCGGCGAAGCGGGCGCCCACGTCCTCGCTGAAGGCCAGGTCGGTCTTGCCCTCGATCGTGATCCGGTTGCTGTCGTAGATCCAGCACAGGTTGGCCAGCCTGAGGTGGGCGGCGAGCGAAGCGGCCTCGGACGCGACGCCTTCCATCATGCAGCCGTCGCCGCCGATGGCGTAGACGCGGTAGCTGAACAGGCTGAAGCCCGGCCGGTTGAAGGTCGCGGCCTGCCACCGGCCGGCGACGGCCATGCCCACGCTGTTGGCGAAGCCCTGGCCGAGCGGTCCGGTGGTCGTCTCGACGCCCGACGTCCAGCGGTGCTCGGGATGGCCGGGCGTCCGGCTGCCGAACTGGCGGAAATGCTTGATCTCGTCGAGCGACACGGCCGGGCCGCCGATCGTGTCGTAGGTCGTGTCGGCGGCCTTGACGCCCGCGAGGTGGAGAAGGGCGTAGAGGAGCATCGAGGCGTGGCCGGCCGAGAGGACGAAGCGGTCCCGGTCGGGCCAGAGGGGATCCGCGGGGTCGTAGCGCAGGACGTCCTGCCAGAGCGTGTAGGCCACGGGCGCGAGGCCCAGCGGCGCGCCGGGGTGGCCGGAGTTCGCCTGCTGGACGGCGTCCATGGCCAGCGTCCGGATGGTGGCGATGCTCAGCTCGGCGATGCGGTCTTGGGGATCCATGACGGTCGTGTCCTCTCTTCGGAATCCGGTGTCTTTTTTCTAATCTAGCAACTTCACCGGAGGCTGTCCATATCTATTATGAGTCCCGCGGAGGGCGCAGGGCGGCGCAGCAGGGGCCGAACGCGCGACGAGGGCGGCTCCGCCGACCGGGGCGGGTCGACGCCAGGACCCGCCGGAATCGACCTGCTTTTCAAGGGCACTGGACGATGCCCTGGGCCCAGAGGCAGCCGCCGCAAGCGGGGTGGGCGTTGCCGTAGCAGTCCTCGACGTTCTGTTCGAGGAGCTGGCAGCCGCCGCAGACGTGGCAGGGCGAGAAATCGAACCGCCGGACGCGCTCCCGGAATTCGCGGTAGCGCTTCGATCGCCAGATCGCGCCCAGGGGGGAATCGGCCAGGTCGCCGAGGGCGAAGCTCCGGACCGATCGCTCGGCGCCGTAGAGGAAGGTCGTGTGATCGTGGAGGAGGGCCATGCAGGGCGCGACCTTCCCGTCCCAGCGGACGAAGGTCGTCCGATCCTCGATGAACCGGCAATGTCGGGACGGGGCGAAGATGCGGTTCCCCATCATCGTCAGGTTCCCCCGGCTTTGGAGGAGATCGTAGATCGCCTCGCGGGCGAAGGGGCTGACGTCGATCCGGGGAAGGCTCATCTCGACCTTGCCCGGGTCGAAGGTCAGCGTCTCCGTCGTGAGCGTCAGGAGGCAGAGCATCTCCTTTTCCATGTCCGCGCTGTAGGGCAGGACGCTGCTCACCAGGATCCGATCGGCGCCGACGCGGCGCGACAGCTCGTCCAGGGCCTTGAGGTCGCCGACGTTGCGGCGGAGGAGGACGAAGGCGATCCCGACGGCGATCTGGTGCCGGCGGCGGGCATTCTCCTCCTGGAGGCGCTGGAGGCTGGCGACGATCCTCTCGAAGCTCGCGCCTTTCCGGACACTGGTGAAGCTCGGGGCCTCGGCCCCGTCGAAGGAGACCCAGATGCGGTCGAGCCGGGCCTCGAACAGGCCGGCGACGAGCGCGTCGTCGAGCGTCGTCCCGTTCGTCGTCAGCTCGGTCCGGACGCCCAGGGCCCCGATCCGGCCGATCATGGCCAGGATGTCGGGATGGACGGTCGGCTCGCCGAAGCCGCCGAACATCACGGATTCCAGCGTCCGGAAGCGGCCGAGCGAGGCGGCCAACCGGGCGAACGTCGCCGGGCTCATGTCGCCCAGGGGCTCGGTCCAGGTGTTGCGGATGCAGGTCTGGCAGGCGAGGTTGCAGCGGGCCGTGGGCTCGATAGTGACGCGGGCCAGCGTGTGGAGGCTGGGGCGGACCGTCAGGCTTCCGGCGCCCTCGACGATCTCAAGAGGCCCTGCGGCGGACGCGCCTAGGGCCGTAAGCCATCCCGGAGGGAGGACGAGCCCGACCCTCCCCTTGGCGCGGACCTGGTGGACGCGCACCTTTGCCGCGGGAAGCGTCCGGTCGGTCCGGATCTCGCGCCGCTCCCTCATGACGTCTCCCGCGCCCCGGCCTAAGCTGGCGCGCCGGCGCCATCCTTGGCTGGGGAATAGCGGCGTTTGAAGGCGAGGGCGACGTTGACCAAGCCGATCATGACCGGAACCTCGATCAGCGGACCGATGACCGCGGCGAAGGCTTCGCCCGAATTTATGCCGAAGACGGCCACGGCCACCGCGATGGCCAGTTCGAAGTTGTTGCTCGCTGCGGTGAACGAGAGCGTCGCCGCCTTGGAGTAATCCGCGCCGATCTTCCGGCTCATATAGAACGAGACGAGGAACATGAGGAGGAAATAGACGACGAGGGGGACCGCGATCCGGAGGACGTCGAGCGGGATCTTGACGATATATTCACCCTTGAGGGAGAACATGACCACGATCGTGAAGAGGAGGGCGATTAGAGTGATGGGGCTGATGCGAGGGATGAATCTCCGCTCGTACCAGTCCTTGCCCTTGATCTTGAGCATTGTGAAGCGCGTGATCACTCCGGCGATGAACGGGATCCCGAGGTAGATGAACACGCTTTTGGCGATCTGGCCCATCGTCACGGCGACCGCCGTCCCCTGGAGGCCGAGCCGCGCCGGCAGGACGGTGATGAAGACGTACGCGTAGACCGAGAAGAACAGGACCTGGAAGATCGAGTTGAAGGCGACGAGGCCGGCCGCGTATTCCGCGTCGCCTTGGGCCAAATCGTTCCAGACGATGACCATGGCGATGCAGCGGGCCAGGCCGATCATGATCAAGCCGTACATGTAGTGGGGGTGGTCCTTGAGGAAGACGACGGCCAAGCCGAACATGAGGACCGGGCCGATGATCCAGTTCTGGACGAGCGAGAGGGCCAGGACCTTGCCGTTGCGAAAAACATCGCCGAGCTCTTCGTATCTCACCTTGGCCAGGGGCGGGTACATCATCAGGATGAGGCCGATGGCGATGGGGATGTTGGTCGTGCCGCTTTGGAACGAGTTGATGATCCCGACGATGCCGGGCAGGACATAGCCCAAGCCGACCCCCAGGGCCATGGCGGCGAAGATCCAGAGGGTGAGGTAGCGGTCGAGGGATTTCAGGCGGGCAGCGCCCGGGGTCATGTTCGGGCTCCTTTCATGGACCAGCGAACGTCGCATCGATCCAGGCGCCGATCTCGTCGCGGATTTTCCGGAAGCATAGGAGGACGTCCGCGTCGGATCCTGGACAGGCGGCGGGATCGGTGAAAGCCCGGTGAATCTGTTCCTTGCCGCCAGGGAAGAACGGACAAGCCGTTTCCCGGTCGTCGCAGACCATGACGACATAGTCGAAGCGGCGATTCTCGAATTCGTCGAGGCTCTTCGAGCGGTGGCCGCTGATGTCGATGCCGATCTCTCTCATGACTTGGATGGCTGCGGGGTGAACGCCGGTCGGTTCGGTCCCGGCGCTCGAGGCGCGGAAGCGATCGCCGCGACGGGCATTGATCCACCCTTCGGCCATCTGGGAGCGGGCCGAATTATGGACGCAAATGAAGAGGATTTCCTTTTTTCCCATTACCGATGTCCGAGGTGGGGTCCCTTCGGCGGCGCGCAATGTTGTCCGCGAATGTCCTCCCTGAGACAGATATCGAGCTCGGCGACATCCCGTCGATGCGTGCGGTAGCTGTCACGGTCGTCCTTGAGAGCGAGCTTAAGGAAGGCCGCGAACGCTTCGCGCCGTTCTCCGGGGATTTCGTAGATCATCCATCGTCCTTCGCGCCTGTCCTTCACCAAGCCGGCGTCTCTCAGGATCTGGAGATGATGGGAGATGCGGGATTGCTCCATCTTGAGGACGAACGTCAGCTCGCAGACGCAGAGCGTTCGTTCGAGGAGCAGGCGGAAAATCCGCAGGCGGGTCGAATCGCCGAGCGCCCGAAAGATCTTGGCCGATTCCATCCCGGATCCTCTCCTGGTTGCCATTAAATATGAAGAAAATATCATATGAATGAATTCGGACATTGTCAATCATAATATTGCTTTCTTGAACGTTGCCCAGAACATATGATAATATCTTCATTAGAAAGGTGAAATCATGTCCTCCCGTCCCGTCCGGCGCGAGAAAATCCCCTGGTTCCCGACGATCGACAAGGCCAAGTGCACCGAATGCCGGGTGTGCCTCGAATACTGCCATCACGCCGTCTATGCCTGGAGCGAGGAAACGGGCGGCGTCGAGGTCCGGCGGCCCTATGAGTGCGTGGTCGGCTGCACCGGCTGCGAGGACAAGTGCGCCGCGCGGGCCATCTCCTTCCCCGACATGTACGAGATCGCGGAGCTGATCCGAAGGCTGAGGACCGAACGCTAGGCGCCATGGAGACACAATACCTATTTCCCTTTTTTCGTAGCCGTTTCTCTGGCCGCTGACCGGCGAAAAATGCCGGAAATTGGGAAATAGGTATTGTGTCTCCAATTAAAGCGTGGCCCCTCTCTCGCCCGCTGCGGCGCCCTATTTCCCGGGCTTCACGGCCTTGATCCCGAGGCTGAGGACCGACGAGATGTGTCCTTCGAGATCCTTTTTTGACAGCTTCAGCTTTTTGGCCAACCCGGTCACGGACGGGTCCTCGAGCACGAGCTCGGCCGGGAAGGCCTTTTCGCTGAGGATCTCGACGTCCTGGAATCCCGCGTCACGGATGACGGCGAGATAATCCTCCTTGGCCATGGCGCCGGCGATACAGGCGACGTAAGCCTCGACCGATGATTGGATTTCCTTCGGAAGGGGCTTTTTAAGCGCCAGGTCCGAGACCATGATCCGGCCGCCGGGCCGAAGGACTCGAAAGGCCTCCCGGAAAACCCGTGGCTTGTCCGTCGAAAGGTTGATGACGCAGTTGGAGATGATCACGTCGACGGAGCTGTCGGCGACCGGCAGGTTCTCGATTTCCCCCAGCCGGAACTCGACGTTCGCGGCGCCATCTTTGCGGACATTTTCGCGGGCCCGATCGATCATCTCGGGCGTCATATCCACGCCGATGACGCCGCCGGACGGCCCGACCCGTTGGGCGGCGAGGAAACAATCGATCCCGGCCCCCGCCCCGAGATCGAGAACCGTCTCGCCCGCCTTCAATCCGGCCAGCGCCGTCGGGTTTCCGCAGCCCAATCCGAGATTGGCGTCCTCGGGGACGGCCTTGAGCTCCTCGGACGTGTAGCCGGCGATTTGGCTGGCCTGACCCTGGCTCACGTCCATCGCGCCGCCGCAACAGGGACTCGAGACGGGGCCGCAGCACGACGAATTCGTCTTTGCCGCCTGGGCATATCGGCTCCGGACCTGCTTTTTGATTTCGGTCTCTTTCAATTTCATGGGGATTCCCTTCTAAGAAATGATGTCTTTCATCAACGGCCCGAGCCGGC
>Ga0335071_10002715_pt1 | contig 18799 bp, 17 predicted proteins | sample Lox_Sample_15_FD_206724 | JGI IMG/M metagenome (GOLD analysis project Ga0335071, IMG submission 206724) | Soil microbial communities from Loxahatchee National Wildlife Refuge, Florida, United States - Lox_Sample_1.5 | ecosystem: Environmental > Terrestrial > Soil > Wetlands | place: USA...
CTTCTTCCTCGAGCCCGAGGAATCGATCTACCGGCTTGAAAGCGCCCTCACCGAGGCAACCGCCGCCTCTGGCCGCGACGTGGCTAGCGCGCTCATACGCGCCTCCCTCGGTTCGGCGAAGCTGACGGGCATAGCGATCGAAGATCTCGCCGACGCAGTTCTCGAGGTGCGCCGATGAGCTGGCGTCTGATCCGGTTCGAGAAGCGTTCCGCCGCGCTCAACATGGCGATCGACGAGGCGATAGCGGAGGGCGTCGCCAATGGCACAAGCCCACCCACGGTCCGCTTCTACGGTTGGGCCCCGTCGGCGGTCTCCATCGGACGCTTCCAAGCGGTAAGGGACGAGGTCGATCTCGAGCAATGTCGCGCTCAGGGAGTGGACGTGGTGAGGCGCAGGACTGGTGGAGGGGCCGTCTTCCACAACGAAATGGGCGAGGTGACCTACAGCGTGATCGCGCCCGAGTCGATGCTCCCGAAGGACATCGGCGCCTCCTATCGCCTGATCTGCGGTTGGATCGTTTCCGGTCTCCACCAGCTCGGCGTTGAAAGCGAATTCGCGCCGATCAACGATGTCGTCGTCGGAGGAAAGAAGATATCGGGAAGCGCCCAGACACGGTGGTCGGGGGTGGTGCTGCAGCATGGAACGCTGCTGCTCAAATTGGACCTGGACCGGATGTTCGTGCTTCTCCGCGTCCCCGATTCCAAGACCCGGACCAAGGGGATAGCCTCCGCGAGAGAGCGCGTCACCTCGCTCGATCGACATTCGAACGCAGGAATCGACAAGGTCCTTGCCGCCCTGGAGTCTGCCTTCTGCGGCGACCTCGTGCACGAAGTCGGAACGCTCTCGGCCGAGGAGCTCAACGCCGCCCGGCGCAAAGCCGTCGAGCGGTATCGAGCGGATTCCTGGACGTTCGAACGCTGATCAGTGAAGCGCCATGATGAACTCGGGGTTCTCCAGGTACTTCATCAGCTCGCCCATGAACGCCGCCGCTGCCGCGCCATCGAGGACACGGTGGTCCCAGGTCAACGACAGCGGCAGGATCTTCCGCACCTGCACTTGGCCGTCGTGCATCCAGGGCATATCTCTTATCCGCCCAAGCCCCAGTATAGCGCACTCGGGGAAGTTGACGATCGGCGTGCCGTACGTGCCTCCCATCGAGCCGTAGTTCGTGATCGTGAACGTCCCACCCTTCAGGTCCGCGAGGTCCAGCTTGCGCGCCTGCGCCTTCTCGACCAAGTCGCGGATCTCTTCCGCGATTGCGAGGAACTCCTTCTCGTCGGCCATCTTGATCACCGGCACGACCAGACCGTCATCGATCGCGATCGCGATCCCCACGTTGTAGTACTTCTTGACGAGGATCTCGTCGCTCTCCTCGTCGATGCTCGCATTGAGGTACTTGTGGTTCTTCAGCGCCATGCAGAGAGCCTTGACGATGAACGGGAGGAACGTGAGCTTGACCTTGTGTTGCTCCTCGGCCTCCTTCTTGAGCCTCTCGCGGAGCGCGACCAGCTCGGTCACGTCCGCATCGTCCATCATCGTGACAGCGGCGACCTTCTGCGAGGACTCGAGCATGTGCTTGGCGGTGGTCCGGCGGATGCCGCGGAGCGGTTCGCGGTCGACGTAGCCATAGATGTCGAACTTCGCAACCTTCCGCGGCGCGGCGGGCTTCGCATTGAAGGCGGCCCCGCGGACGTCCTCTTCGGTGATCCTTCCTCCCGGTCCGCTGCCAAGCACCGTCGTGATATCCACCCCAAGGTCCTTCGCGAGCTTGCGCACCGCCGGGATCGCCTGCACCTCCGCGCCTGCGGTGGCCTGGGTGATCGCTCCCGTCGAGGACACCATGACCTCGCCCTCCGGCAGCTCGCCCACGACCGACACCGACTCGCGCTTCTTTTCGATCGCAGGCGCGGCTTGTGCGGGCGTCACGGATGGCGCCTCCCCCTCGGCCCCGATGGTCGCGAGCACCTCGCCCACCTGCACCATATCCCCTTCCTTATGGTACAACCTGAGCACCTTGCCCGCGGACGGGGAGGGCATCTCCACCACGGCCTTGTCCGTCTCGACCTCAGCGATCGACTGGTCCTGCTTGACCGTGTCGCCCTCCTTTACCAGCCACTTCTTTATCTCGCCCTCGGTGACCCCTTCTCCCAGGTCCGGGAACTTGAAATCGGTCGCCATCACAACACCTCAGAAGCTCATCACTCTGCGAATCCCGTTCAGAATCCTAGCGGGGCTGATGTAATAGTAATTTTCTCCCTTCGGAAGCGGAACAGTGATGTCTGGAGCGGTCACCCTTTCGACCGGCGCTTTCAGAGACAGCAAGGCGCTCTCCCCTATCCGCGCCGCAATCTCCGCCGCCAGGCCGCAGGTCCTCGGCGCCTCCTGCACCACCACCGCCCTTCCGGTCTTCCTCACCGAACCGATTACCTTTTCCCAGTCGAGAGGAGAGAGCGTGCGAAGATCGAGCACCTCGACGGAGATTCCCTCGGCCTTCGCGTCCTCTACCGCCTTCTGGATGAGCGGGAGCATCGCGCCCCATCCGATCACGGTCACGTCCTTTCCATCCTGGACCATGCGCGCCTTCCTCAGAGGTACGAGGTACTCGCCGTCCGGCACCTCTTCCTTCAGGAGACGGTAGGAGCGCGTGGGCTCGAGGAAGATCACTGGATCGGGGTCGCGTATGGAGGAGGTGAGCAGGCCTTTCACTTCGAGGGGCGTCGATGGCACTACCACCGTGAGACCGGGTATCTGGCAGAACAGCGCCTCGGTGCTCTCGGAGTGGTGCTCGAGCGCTTTCACTCCCGCTCCGTAGGGAGCGCGCACCACCATTGGGACGCTCAGCCTGCCGCGCGAGCGGTTGCGCATCCTCGCCGCGTGCGAGATCAGCTGGTTGAGCGCTGGATACATGAAGCCCATGAACTGCACCTCCGCCACCGGTCTCAGGCCGTTGATCGCCATGCCGATGGACGCGCCGACGATTGCGCTCTCGGCGAGAGGGGTGTCGATCACCCGCGAGGCTCCGAATCGATCGTACAGGCCCTCCGTTACGCGGAAAACGCCCCCGTCCAGGCCGACGTCCTCGCCCAGGACTATCACCCGCTGGTCCCGCTCCATCTCCTCCCTCAAGGCGAGGTTGATCGCTGAGACCATGTTCATGACCGTCATCTCAGCCATCCCCCTTCCCGCTGAGGTCCCGGCGCAGGAACTCGATCTGCTCCTTTAGGTTAACGCTCATCGTCTGGTACGTGAATCGGAAGGCGTCCTCGATTGTCGGGGGCGGGAAGCTCTCCGCCTTCTTCACGGCCTCCTCGACCTCCGCCTCGGCTGCCGTCCGATACGCTTGCTCCTTCCCGTCATCCCAGAGTTTCCTTTCTTTTAAGTAGGTCCGGAAGCGGGCGATAGGGTCCCGCGCCTCCCAGTAGGTGAGCTCCTGCTCTTTGCGGTAGCGGGTGGCGTCATCGGAAGTGGTGTGATCGCCGAGCCGGTAGGTGTAGGACTCGATTAGGGTTGGCCCACCGCCGCTGCGCGCTCGCGCGGCCGCTTCCACCGCTGCCGCATATAGCGCGAGGACGTCGTTCCCGTCCACCTGGATGCCCGGGATCCCGTACGCCACCGCCTTCTGCGCGAGCGACCTCGCGGCGGTCTGCCTCTCCCTGGGGAGAGAGATGGCGTACTGGTTGTTCTGGCACACGAAGATGTTCGGGGTCCTCAGCACCCCTGAGAAATTGAGGGCCTCGTGAAAGTCTCCCTCCGATGTGGCTCCGTCCCCGAAAAAGCAGAGCACAGCGGACTTCTCCTTGCGATACTTCATTGCGTAGGCGATGCCGACGGCGTGCGGGACTTGCGAACCCACTGGCACCACCGAAGGTGTGACGTTCACCCCTTCGGCATAGTTCGAGCCCTCCTCGTTCCCCATCCAATACAAGTACTGCTGCCACAGGGGCACCCCTCTCCACAGCAACGCCCCCATCTCGCGGAAAGCCCAGACAGTCCAGTCATCCTTGTCCAGCGCCATGGCCGGCCCGATCTGGCTCGCCTCCTGCCCCTTGCTCGGAGGATAAGCGCCCATTCTCCCCTGGCGCTGCAGGCGCACCGCCTTTTCGTCCCCGATCCGGGTGAGCATCATCGCTTTGTACGCGCGGACCAGCATCTCCGCGTCGATGTTCGGCTCCAATTCCTTGTTCACGTTCCCCTCGCGATCCAGGATCTGGAGCATCTGCCCCTTCAGGGGGTCGAAGTCATCCACTAGCATGCCTTCATCTCCTCCGAGTCAGCGAATACCTCGCTAGCATGATATGAGCTGCGCACCAGCGGCCCGGCGAACACTTTGATGAACCCCAGCCCCTCCGCGAACTCCTTGAGCGCTTCGAACTCACGAGGGTGCACATAACGAACGACGTCCAGGGAGGCGCCCTTCGGCTTGAGATACTGGCCCAGGGCGATCACATCCACTCCCATGGAGTACACCTCGATCAAGGTACTCTCCACCTCGTCTCTTGTCTCGCCGAGGCCGAGCATCAGCGAGCTCTTGACCAGATACCCGCTCTTGTGCCTGGACAGATGCCGCAGTACATTGATCGAGCGCTCGTAGCCGGCCTGGGGATCTCTGGCCTTCAGCTGCAGCGACCGGACTACCTCGAGGTTATGGCCAATGACGTCCGCACCGCTCGCCTCGATGGTGGCGAGGGCCTGCTCTCTCCCCTTCAGGTCGGAAATCAGTAGCTCCACTTTCGTTTCGGGGGCGAGCTGCTTGACTTGTGCGACGCATTCAGCGAAATGGGAAGCGCCGCTATCCTCGAGGTCATCTCTCGTCACCGAAGTAATCACAACGTGATGCAGCCCAAGCGCCTTGGCGGTGCTAGCCAGTCTTGTTGGCTCGGAGGGATCGATAGCCTCCGGGACCCCATGCTTTGCCGCGCAGAACGAGCAGGAACGGGTGCAGACCGTTCCAAGGATCATGAACGTCGCAGTCCCGCTCCCCCAGCACTCACCGACGTTCGGGCATCTCGCAGAGTCGCAGACCGTGCTCACCCTCCCCTCCTTGAGAAGCGTCCTCACGCGTTCTAGCTCCCTTAGCGAGACCACCCTTACCCGCAGCCATTCTGGCTTCTCGTCGCCCACACCCGCAGTCAAACCTATCGAGTCGAGCATGTGAGCCAAGGGTTTTACTACTTTGCCAAACCGGTCGCGAGGCCAGATGCTCCTGAATTCCAACGTTCCGCGCAACTTTAAATAGCGCCGCGGGATAATTGGGGACTCGCTAGGCTTGACCGGGACGTTCGGCGTGTCCTTGTACACCGTAAACCGTCGATAGCGGGGGTGACTGCAGGGGGCGGCGTAACTGGAACCGTGCATGCCCAGTCGTCGACGATGAGGCTCTGTCCTTCGGGGCTGGTGGCGGTCTCGCGGCGCAGCTGGAGGGCTGCGCTCCTGGCCCCAATCAGGGGGATCGGGTCAGGCCCTGACGGGAGCAGCCTAACCCTGGACTACCGGCGCTCGAAGGGGGGCGGGGCTGAGAAGGCGGCTGGATCACATGCATGTGACCAGGCGACAACCTCTGTGGCCTAGCACTTCACTATTCTTTGTTGCACGGCGAGCAGGGTACGCGCGACGGGTCGCAGCCGGTGATGATCTCGCTCTCGAAATCGAAGAGCACTGCCTGCTCCCTTCCTGAATGGACCACGATCTTCCTGGTCGCATCGACCTTGCCGACGACCGCGCCGGCGACGCCGACCTCGCCGAAGAGCTCGATGATGCTCTGAGAATTCTTCGGCGCGCATGTTAGAACGAACCCGCACCCCTGATAGGACTTGAGCCATTGCGCGAACGGAACTCCCTTCGGGGTCGGGACCTTATCGAGATCCACCGTCCCTCCCTTTCCAGAAGTCTCCAGAAGCATTCCTAGGGTACCGAGCGAACCGGGGTTGCTCATGTCCTTGCCGGAGCGCGCGAGCCTCCGCCTTCCGATGTGGTTCATCGCCATCATCTGCTTGCGCACGAGCTCGGCGTCCTTCTTGCTGGTCGTGTCCCACGCGTAGTTCAGCTTTTCGGGATAGAACCCATCAAGGTCCATCGCGAAGATGATGTCGTCACCGGCTCTCGCGGTGTGGCTGTATATTACCTCGCTGCGCTTCGCTGACCCGAGGATCGCGACGTCCACGGCGTCGTAGTTGCAGTCGGGGTGGGTGTGACCGCCCACCACGGGCACCCCGAACTTGCGCACGGCGGTCTCCATGCCCCTCATGACCTGCCCGCAGATCCGCTCTTCCTTCATCGAGATGACGTCCACCATCGCCAATGGCACGCCACCCATGGCAGAGATGTCGTTGAGGTTGACGAGAATCGAGTAGTATCCTGCGAAGAACGGATTGGCCTTCATCAGCGTCTCCATGATGCCATCCGCCGCGAGCAACAGTACGTCGTCCTCTCCGTACGCTATCACCGCGGCGTCCTCTCCGTAGGATGCGAGGACATTCTCCGCTTGCGCTAGAGGAAAGAAATCGAGCACTTCAGAGATCGTCTTCTTCCGTGTGATGCCCGGATGCGCCCTGATGTCCGCGATGAGCGCCTGCAGGTCCATGTTCACAGCAACATCCTCGCCCATTAAATAGGTGATTGAGCTGACCGCTAGAGCAGCTTCGTCTGTTTCGTTTCCCTGACCAGATAGCTTACGTCCTGCCTTGATACGAGGGCGAAGACCATGAGATCGCAGAACTGTTTCTCCAACTTGGGGCTCTCCTCCATCAGGTAGGCCTTGCTGCTGTCTGGGACTTTGAAGCCCGCTTTGGTGAGAATCTGCTTGGCTTCTTGCCGCTCTTCCTTCGTTGCAGTTCTTCCAAACGCAGGACCTTCGATCCCTGCCCGTGTCAATTCTTCCTGGAAGATCGGTCTTCGGAACATTCTAAAGAGCGAATAGAGGGTGAGCTCGTCCGCCTCTTCTGAATTGGATGCGATAGTGCGTGCGGCCTCGCTGACCGTTTCGTAGATGTCCTTCTCCTTGCCCTTGATTGGCTGGTATATTTTCGATGGTGGCACTTCCTTCTCCCGAAGTACGCCGCTGTCGGTCAAGGCACGGAGGTATCCTGTGAGTATCAAGCGGTGCAGATCGAATCCTCGTTGCTCGAGCTCGCGAGAGATTGCGCTTATGGATTTCCCGTCCTCCCGGAGTATTTCGAGGATCGCGAACCTCAAATCGTGCTCTGGATGGAACATCTGCTCACAGATATGGTAACAAATATGGTAAAATATAAGCTTTCTCCGCCCACTTGGCAATTGTTAACTGTACCAGGTCGTTTTCCAAAAACTAGTTGACCATCACCGGCTTATTACACTCTTTGCCTTGAACAATGGGGATGGGTCACACTAACAATAACCCCAATTCAATTCAGGCGATCTTCCTTAAGGTGATAACATGAAAGGGACGGAGTCTTCGACCGACTCCCGGGGAATGAACGAACCCGGGCTCATCTACTCGGACGAGAAGGAATCTACAGAGCTCTCTCTGTTCGTGAGGACGTCGGACGAAGAGATCAAGAAGTGGGACAGAAGCAGGATATTCGACGCGCTGATGCGGGAGACGACGATCAGCGAGGATGCTGCCTCGATCGTTGCTAGGGAGGTAGAGAAGCTCATCCTCGAGCTGGAGTTGGATTTCGTCACAGCTCCGCTCATCAGGGAATTGACGAACGCGAAACTGGTGGAGTACGGCCTGGCAAAGGTGCGTAGGCAGCACACCAGGCTCGGCGTGCCGCTCTACGATGCGCGGCAAATCATAATGAGCCCGAACAAGGAGAACGCCAATGTCCCTCACGGGCCTGAGGCCACGAACCTCACGCTCTCGGAGCGGATCAAGAAGGAGTTCGCCCTGCTCGAGGTCTTCAGTCAGGAGATGGCGGACGCCCACATGCGCGGCGACATCCACCTTCACGACCTGGGCATGGTGGACAGACCGTACTGCTCGGGGCAGAGCATCGAGTACGTCAAGAAGTTCGGGCTGAACCTGCCGAACGCGATCTCGATAGCCAAGCCTGCTAAGCACCCGGAGGTGCTCATCGAGCAGATCATCAAGTTCTCGGCCGCGCTACAGGGACACTTCGCCGGCGCAATCGGCTGGGACGCAGTGAACCTGTTCCTCGCGCCTTATCTGGAGAACGTAGACGACGACCGCATGAAGCAGCTCGCTCAGATACTCATATTCGAATTTGCGCAGCAGGCGGTTGCCCGCGGCGGACAGTCAATCTTCAGCGACCTCAACCTATACTGGGAGATCCCGGACCACTTCGTTGGCGTGCCCGCGATCGGTCCGAAAGGGCAGTTCACGGGCTCGAACTACGAGGACTACCTCCCCGAAGCGCAGAGGTTCGTGAGCGCGCTCTTCGACGTCTACATGGATGGCGATGCGCTCGGCAGGCCGTTCTTCTTCCCGAAGCCGAATGTGCACATGACGGAGAAGTTCTTCCGTACCGACGGGCACGAGGAGTTCCTGCACAAGATCTCGCAGGTCGCCTCGGAGAAGGGGAATACCTACTTCGTGTTCGATCGCGGCAACACCGCGAAGATCAGCGAGTGCTGCCGCCTCGCCTTCCAGCTGGACAACAAAGACCTGGAGGACGCTAAGACCCCATGGAAGATGCGGTACTCCGCGATGCAGAACGTTACGATCAACCTGCCGCGCATCGCGTACGAGGCGCATCAGGACGATAACCGCCTCTTCGACATCCTCAGGGAGAAGATGGAGATGGTCGCGCAGGCCCACGTGCAGAAGAAGGAGTTCATCACGAAGCTGCTGGGAATGGGCAAGTTCGGACCGCTCTCGCTTCTCACGATGGAGTTGGATGGAGAACCATACTATCGCTTGCACAGGGCTTCGTTCCTCGTGGGCATGGTCGGTCTGAATGAGACGGTGCAGTACCACACTGGGCACCAAATGCACGAGTCGAAGGACTCGCTCAAGTTCGGGCTGCGCCTGATCTCGAAGATGCGCGAGTTCAGCAAGGAGCTCGGCGAGGAGTACGGGGTGAAGATGCCACTCGAGCAGACGCCAGCGGAATCGACCGCGTACCGCTTCGCACGCCTGGACATGAAATATTACCCGCTGCAGGCCCCGACCGTCATCCGCGGCAACAAGTCGACCGGCGAGGTGTATTACACCAACTCGACCTACATGAACGTGGGCGCGCAGATCAGCGCGATCGAGCGCGTGAAGCAGGAAGGCCTCTTCCACCCGCTCATCGAAGCAGGCTCGCTGACGCACGTGTGGCTCGGCGAGCACAAGCCCCCGGCGGAGAGTATCTCCTCGTTCGTCAAGAAGACGTTCGAGACGACGCAGAACGCGCAGATCGCGTTCAGCCCCGAGTTCACCTCCTGCCTCGACTGCCAGAGGACGACGCGCGGGCTCTACAGCACCTGCCCCTCTTGCCACTCTCCGAACGTGGAGGGCATCACGAGGGTCACGGGCTTCTTCTCGAAGACGAACAGTTGGAACAAGGGCAAGCTCGGCGAGCTGAAGGACCGCGTGAGGAACAACATATCATGAGCTCGCGCATCTCCGACAGCGCCAAACCCCTTCCCTCCATCTCATTTCCTTTCGACGCGGAAGCTACTCATCCAGAATCTCCCTTAACAATCTTTAAATACAATCGCTCTTGTGTGATAGAACGTAGCATGGCAGCGGAGCGAGGCGAATGACGCGAGTGCAGGTCAGCGAGCATGTGCTGTTGAACGTGCGGCGCAGGAGCCTCTGCGACAACTGCCTGGTCGTCAACTGCCTGAACGCAAAGGAGTCGAGGGTCACGAAATGCCGCGAGCACAAGGCCCCCTTCCTGGCGTTCAAGACCTGCGAGGTCTGCGGGCGCTCGTACGATATCTTCTCGAACATAGGCTTGCTCGACTACGACGTCTGCCCAGCCTGCAATCACGATCACCGCAGGCGCTAGTCAGACCAGCCGCGGACCGATGAGCTGCCAGATTATCAGGAAGAAGACGAAGAGCGCGAGGATCACCGTCACTGTCGACACGATGTGCTGCCGGTCGTGCTCGGTCGCGTCCTTCTTCACGCGCGACACGATCGCGTCGATCCCGTCCTTGAACAAGTAGCCTCCGTCCAGTGGGACCGCCGGCAGAACGTTGGTCATCCCGAGCATGAGATTGATCCAGAATATCCAATACAGGCAGTTCGCGATGAACCAGAAGGTCCCGCTCGGAAGCGCCCCCAGTGGGCCGCTGGCAACGAACAGGTCCGAAAGCGGGGATTCGACCGGGGCAAGGCCCTGGAACGGCAAGGCGACGAACAGCAGCGTCGACTGCACGAATCCCCCAAAGTCTTTCACTCCAGCGTACGGACTGGCCAGGTGCGTCACGATCCGGTCGGGGGTGGTGACCAGCAGCCCCATGTAGGCGGTGTCGATGCCCAGGAACCCGATATCCTTGGTGGTCGCGTTCACGAGATTGGGTGAGACCTGCAGCAAGTAGGCAGTGCGGTTCGAAAGCGTGATCGATAGAACGGATGGGTGGTACTGCATCGAAGCGATGTCGTACTGCAGCACGGTCGCATTGACGGTCTGGAAGGGCTTCGTAAGTGAAAGCGCATCCGAGAGCACGGACTGATTGAGGACCACCGTCCCATTGAAGGAAGCGAGGATCATGCCAGGTTTCATGCCCGCGGTGTCCGCCGCATACCCGGATGAGACGTCGATGATCGCGAGTCCAGAAGCGATCTGCATGGTCAGGTTCTGGCCCTTGTAGTAATAGACCACGGTCTGATTCGCCCCCGGGCTCGGAGCGGCGAGGCGCGAGAAGTCGTCGAGGGTCTTGATGTCGCTGTCTGCGACCGAGACCAGTTGTGCATCCGTCGGCAGTCCCGCGACCTTAGCCGGGCTGTTGTTGCCGATGCCGATCACCACTGGGTTGTCGCGCACCGGCACCACCGATGCCATGAACACGCTCGTGAAAAGCCCGGCGCAGATCAGCGCCATGAAGATGTTCGTCGACGAGCCGACCGCGTAGATGTTCGCGCGCCGGCGACGATCAGTCTTCACGATCTCCTGATCGTCCGGCTCGGCGAACGCGCCCAGAGGAACGATCATCAACAGCACCCCGAGGGACTTCAGCTTCAGTCCACCAACTCTGGTGAGGATGCCGTGCGCGATCTCGTGGATGACGATCGCCACCACGAGGCCGATGATGCCGTACACCACCGGGATGACTGGGTTTATGCCCGGGATGCCGAGCATCATCTCCGGAGTAGGGGCGCGGTCGGCCGGTATCCGCGAGACGATCGTCGCTTCCCAGATGAGGAGGGCCATGATGAACCCGCCTACGAAGAGACAGACCGCTTTGGACAACGCTGCATACGCGTTCCAGAAGCGCTTCGGTTTGGCCAGGCGGTCGATCAGCCTCAGTCCAGATTGCGTGCGCCACATGATGAATGGGCCATAGGTGCCGACACCATGGTTCGCCCAAAGCTTGTTCTTCTTGACGTAGGCGATGAAGGCGATCCAGACCACGAGGACTGCCAAGAACGCGATGTAGGGGGTCAGGTCCGCCATGTGGTCCTCGGCGCACTAATGTGAGAACGCTATTAAAGCGTTTATCGTGCCACTGGTCTCAACGCGCCTCTTCGTGTCCTCCGCGCCAGACGTCGTCGGAGATGTCGTCGTAGACCGCCGAGCACTCGTCCTTCTTGTGCAGCTCCTCCTCCTGCCGGCGGGCCAGGCGCAGGATCTGGTCTTTCTTCAGGATCCAATAGTGGATGCGCCAGAGCTTGCCCTTCTTGAGGTGCACCTCCTCCTGCGTGGTCGTGAGGAAGCCCTCCTCCTCGAGCATGTAGAAGACGTCCCGGTCCTCGGAGGTGAGGCGGTTGTCGATGACCTCGTCCGTGTAGCCGAAGAAGCTCATCAGGTACTCCGCGAGCTTCCTGATGTCCTCGTCCGACATCCCCTTCTTGCCGAGGGTGTTGTGGAGTGCCAGGACGACGTCCTCCATGCTGACTACGGTCAACTGTCTCCCCGGGGCGGCATACCGTTTGGAGAAGATAATGATACCGGGGTGTTTTCAAGCCCGGGCACTCTGGACGCGTTCGAATCTGTGCCCGAGGAACCAGAACACGCCCATCAGGGCGGCGGCGAACACGCCCATCAGGAACACGAAGTCGAGCAACCCATTGTACCCAAGGAAGATGCTCGATCCCCCGCTGCTAGGCAGGGACCAGAGCTTGATCAGGTCCCCACCGATGAAGACTCCCATCGAGCCGGAGGCGTAAGCGAGCGCGAGCTTCGATTCCCACGAGCCGCGGACGAAGAAGTAGATCATCGCCGCCCCCACCAGCGCCGGCAGTAGCCAGAGCGGGAAGTCTAGGACAAGGAACCCTTCGCGGTACTGGACCAGGGGGAAGGTGACCAAGGCGACTAGGGCGGTGAGGCCGAGGAAGGGCAGGACCCTAATCCTCTTGCGCAACAGCACATAGAGCGACACGGCCACGGGGACCACCACGCCAGTAAGGTTGATGGTGACGCGCGCAGGGCCGGGGACGATCTCGAACTGGAAGAAGGAGACGAAGAGCAGCGAGAACGTGATGAAGATCGCCCACCCGAAAGCGTCCGTCCAGGATTCGTAGTCCTGGAGGTCCATGATCGAGATGAAGGACACCCCATAGAGAACGAGCACCAAAATGAGCGCCATCATGAAGACGGCGATGAACAGGGTGAGCGGGATGTCCCCTTCCATGAGCGAAGAAAATCTCGCGAACGCTATAAAACGCTGAGCCTAGGCGGTTCGCTCTTTGTGCCAGAGCCTCTGGTAGAGGATGATCTCTCCCGCGATGAGGAGCGCGAGCGCGACCACCGCGACCGCCACTCCTGCATTCCCCTGCACGTCGCGCGTGACCTCCAAGGGGATGATGGTGTCCGCCGCGATACAACCGACGACGTACCAGTAGCGCAGGAAGTCGCGGCGCGCCCATTCCACCCAGCCCGCGTCATCGTACTTCGATGGCACATCCTGGTCCGTCTCGCCCTCTTCGGGCTCGGACGGTGCCCCGCCCTCCAACCTCCTCTTCTGCGCCATGTTCGGATCAGCGGAAGTGACAAGCCACGAAGTGCTGCCCGCCCTTGTCGGCAAGCAGCGGCTCGACCTTCTCGCAGATCTCCTCGCGATAGCGGCAGCGGGTGTGGAAGCGGCAGCCCGATGGCGGTTTCGCGGGCGAGGGAACGTCGCCGCTGAGCACGATGCGGTCGCGCCTCAGCTCTGGGTCCGGTATCGGAATGACGGAGATGAGAGCCTCGGTGTACGGATGGAGCGGCCGGCGGAACAGTTCCTCCTTCGGAGCGCTCTCAACCACCTTGCCCAGGTACATCACCGCCACGCGATCGCACATGTAGCGGATGGTGCTCAGGTCGTGCGAGATGAACATGAACGTCAGGCCAAACTCCGCCTGCAGGTCGTTGAGCATGTTCAGGATCTGCGCCTGCACCGAGACGTCGAGCGCGGACGTAGGCTCGTCCAGCACCACCATGTCCGGGTTAAGGGCGAGAGCCCTCGCGACCCCGATCCTCTGTCTCTGCCCGCCGGAGAACTCGTGCGGGTAACGGTAAAGGTGCTCGGGGTTGAGCCCGACCTTCTCCATGAGCGCCGTCACCCGCTCCCGCAGCTCCTCGCCCTGCGCCACGCCGTGAACGAGCATCGGCTCCCCGATGATGTCGCGGATGAGCATGCGAGGGTTGAGAGAGGAGAACGGATCCTGGAAGACGATCTGCATCTCGCGCCTGAGCTTGCGCAGCTCCTCCGGGTCCTTCATGTTCAGCGCGTACTTCTCGCCGATGTCGTCGTACTCGTCGGCGATCTTGTCCGGGACGTCGCCGGTGCCCTCGGGATCGACCTTGGCGATCTCATCTTCCAGCTCGATGACGCGCTCGCGCACCTCACCTGGCATCTTGTAGTACACTCGACCAGCGGTCGGGGAGGTGAGCATGAGCATGCAGCGTCCAGCGGTGGTCTTCCCGCAGCCGCTCTCACCGACCAAGCCAAGGGTCTCGCCGCGATTGATGTGAATGTCGATGCCGTCCACCGCGCGCACCGCTCCCTTCGTCTTCTTGAGCAGACCGCCACGGATGGGGAAGTGCTTCTTCAGTCCCCTGGTCTCGATCAGCGCATCGGTCATCCCATCACACCTCCATAGAGATGGCAGGTCGTGAAATGCCCCGGCCTGACCTCGACCAACTTCGGCTTCTCCTTCCTGCAGACCCCCATTGCGTATGGGCACCTCGGGTGGAAGCGACAGCCTGCCGGGGGCTTGATTAGGTTCGGGACGTTGCCCTCGATCGCCTCAAGCCTCTCGCTCTGCGAGGCGAGCGAAGGGATCGCGTTCATCAGTCCCTGCGTGTAGGGATGCAACGGCTCCTTGAAGATCGAACCAACTGGCCCGATCTCGGCCATCACGCCTGCGTACATGACCCCGACGCGGTCGCAGGTCTCGGCGACCACGCCCAGGTTGTGTGTGATGATCAGAATGGCCGTCTGCGTCTCCTCCTGCAGGTCCCTCATCAGCTTGAGGATCTGCGCCTGGATGGTCACATCGAGCGCGGTCGTCGGCTCGTCAGCGATCAGCAGCTGAGGTTTGCAAGCGAGGGCCATCGCGATCATGACCCGCTGCTGCATTCCGCCGCTTAGTTCGTGCGGATACGACGTCACCACGTTCTTCGGGTCTGGGATGCGCACGAGGCGCAGCATGTGCTCCGCGCGCTCCAGCGCCTCCATCTTGATCGGCCTTTCGTATCTGCGGATGAGCGGTATCTTCGAGGCGACGCGCAGCAACATGTCGTCCTGTTTCTTCAGCATGCGGTTGTAGTAGCGGCGATCGTAGCGTATCGAGATCCTCCGCAGGCCTCTCAGCGGGTCGCCGACGAAGCTCCCGCCGCATTGCGGGCACTTGTCGACCTCTTCCGCCATCAGGGCGGAGCAGTTCTTGCACTGGTACTCGCCCTTGACCGTACGCATGCGCTCGACGCGCTTGAACGAGGATATCTCCTTCAGGTCCCTCTCCATCTTCCTGACGACCGCCTGGGCCAGTTCCCTGCGCTCGTGCACGAGCAACACCTCGGCGATCTGGTCGCCGGCCGGGAAGACCGGGTTAAGGGCGCTCATCGGCTCCTGGAATATCATCGAGATGTACTTGCCACGGATCTTGCGCATGAAACCGTCGGACTTCTGCAAGAGGTCGTACTTCGCTCCGATCTTGTCCAGCTTGGTGTTGAGGTCCTTCAGCCGGGGATCGTCCTCGCTCACGCCCGGAGTGCGCTCGATGCTTTGGATCTCCTCGCGCAGCTGGCGCACTTCCTTCAGCTCCGCCAGGTCGGTCTCGAGGCGCTTGATGTGCGCCGGGTCCTTCCTCTTGGTATCGGCCTTCGCCTCGCCGAGCTTCGCTTCAGCATCAGCGATCTCCTTGTCGGTGCCACCCGGCATGAGGAAGTAGATGTGCCCGCTCTCGATCTTGCCCGGCGGCTGCGGGATCAGCCTGAGGATGCAGTTGGCGGTAACGCTCTTGCCGCATCCGGTCTCGCCCACGAGCCCGAACGTCTCGCCCTTCTTGAGGTCGAACGATATCCCGTCCAATGCCTTCACGATGCCCTGATAGGTGTAGAAGTTGGTGTAGAGACCCTCGACCGCGAGCAGTGATTCTTCTTCAGCCATCGTCTCATCTCCTCAGGCGCGGATCCAGTATGTCTCTTAACCCGTCACCAAGCAGGTTGAAGCCCATCACGAATAGGAATATGAACAGCCCGGGGAAGGCCCAGATCCACCAGGGGTTGAGCTGCTGACCATTGTAGTTCACTATCGACAAGAAGTATGTCTGTCCGTCCGACACCATCTTGCCCCATTCGGCGTACCCGGTCGGTGGACCGAACCCGATGAAGCTGAGGCCCGCCGCCACCAGGACGACCACGCCGATGTCCATCGTGGCGTTGACGAGGACGGGGGAGAGCGAGTTCGGGACGATATGCCGGAACAGGATCCTCATCCTCTTGGCGCCCACCGCTCTCGCCGCCTCGACGTACGTGTTCTCCTTGATCGTCAGCACCTGCCCACGCACTATCCTCGCATAGGGCGGCCACCAGACGAGCGTGAGGGCGAGCATGATATTCTCTAACGACCTCGTGAGAACGGCGACGACGGCCATCGCCAGAATGAGCGCTGGGACGCTGAGGAATATGTCGGTAATCCTCATCAGGGCCTCGTCGACGATGCCACCGTAGTAGCCTGCGATCGCTCCGAGAACGAGACCGACGACGACCGCGAGCGCGACAACGTAGAGTGAGATATAGATAGAGGTCCTCGAGCCCCAGATCACGCCGTAGTAAATGTCCGTGCCCAGCGGCCCGGAGCCGAACAAGAACGTACCTCCACCGATGTCTGCGGGCTTCGGCGCGCCCGGAGGGACAGGAGTCTGGAAATCCTGAGGAATAATCATTGGATCCCTCCCCGGTGGTGTTGGGGGCACTGGTGCAAACACGGGGGCGAAGATGGCAATTATGATGATCGAGAGCACTATCGCAATCCCCACCAAGGCCAGAAGGCTCTTGCGCATTAGGTACAGCGAGAATCGCCACTCCCTGATGCGGGGGCGCAACGACCTCTTGATGCTGTCCAAAGCCCCCTTGCTTTCCTCTGTCTGAGTCGGTTTCGCCTTTGCCATGCTATCAGTCCAGCCTCACGCGGGGGTCGAGATAGGCGTACATAACATCGACAATAAGGTTGACGAGGACATAGATCACGGCAGTCAGCATCGTGAATCCCATGATTGCCGCGCTGTCATTGTGCAAGGTCGCTTGCGCGGACCAGAAGCCCAGACCTGGCCATGCAAATATGGTCTCGGTGAGAACTGCCCCTCCGAGCAATCCTCCAAACGCTAATCCGACCACGGTCGTCGTGGGGATGAGGGCGTTCTTGCGCGCGTGTCGTCTTATCACCACACGCTCTGGCAGACCCTTTGATCGAGCCGTGCGCACATAGTCTTGACCCAACACTTCGAGCATGCTTCCTCTCATGATACGGGTGAGAATGGCGATAGTGCCGAAGGACAATGTGATTGCTGGCAGTGCGATATGCATCAAGGCGTCCCAGAACCTGGTGGCGTCGAGATTGAGAGCTGTGTCCACTAGAAGGAATCCAGTGTAATGATGAATATCGCTACTGAGGTAGAGCAGATCGTTGGACCGGCCCACCAATGGGAACCAACCCAGACGGTATGCGAAAATGTTCTGAAGGATGAGCCCAAGGATGAATATCGGCAGCGAAACACCTGCTAGGGCCATGATCCTGGTTGCATGGTCCACCGGCGTATTGCGGCGGACCGCGGACACCGTGCCAAGCGCGATACCCACCACCATCGCGATGACAATGCTGACTAGTGAGAGCTCGAAAGTCGCAGGGAAGAATGCAACAATAGAATCAGTAACCGGCAAATGGCTCGTGGGCGAATAGCCCCAATCCCCGTGGATGAGGCCATTGAACCAGTAAAAGTATTGGATGTACACGGGGTCATTGAGATGGTATTGCTCCTCAATGGCGGCGATCTGCTGGGGACCCATTCTTTCTGTGATGTAGGCGGCTGCGGGGTTTCCTGCCACGCGAGTCAGGGCGAAAACGAACACCGACACCCCTATCAGGACCGGTATCAACAGCAGAAGCCTTCTAGCGATGAACGTCCTCATCCTCAAGAATGAAGCCCCCTGATTTGCTTGAAAACATTACCTAGCTATAAATAACCTTCTTGAATCCAGATTGTTCGAACGGACGTCGTTGTTTTCCGTGTCATTTCGTAACAGGCGAGCGACGAAAACGAATCGCTTCTCGCGCCGTGTGCGTGGTGCTTCGAAAAAAAGAAAAAATGAAAAGGAAAGAGGTTTACGCTACTTGCTCAGGTCGTAGAACAAACCAGGCAGATCGGCCCACGTGGGGTTGTAGGCGAAGCCGTGCACCCATGTGCGCTCCACGTGGAAGTTGGTCGGCTGGGTCGTCCAGATGTAGTAGGCGTTGTCGTAGCACGACTGCGCTACCTGACCGTACAGCTCGGCGCGGACCGTGTCGTTCAGGGTGCTCGCGGCCGTCTTCACAATTCCGTCCAGGGTGGCGTTCTCCAGTCCGATGAAGATCGGGAACGCTCCACCGATAGCGCAGAACGGGTTCGCGAAGTCGTCCGGGTCAGGATAGTCGACCTGCCACCCGAGGAAGAACATCGGTAGCCAGCCCTTTGCTCTCGCGTCCAGGTAAGTCGGCCAATCGAGAGTGCTCACCGTGACGGTGATCTTGCCCGTCACACCGTATGCCGGGTTCTGACTCAACGTCTCTAGTCCCTGTTTGAGCAGCTGGCAGCCCGCCTGGCGACCTAGGTTGCCCGAGTTGTAGTACAGGACCAGGTTGAAGCCGTTGTCAGCGTACGAGCCAGTATGTCCAGCCCTTGTATCCGTCGTGTTCTGCAGGTACTGCGCCGCCTTGGTCAGGTTGAAGGTGTACAAGGGGACGGTCGTGTTGTACCCAAGCATGCCATCTGGAATCGGACCGTTCGGTTGGATCGCAGTGCCTTGCGCGATGACGTCCAGCAGTGTGGTGTAATTCAGAGCGTACGCGAAAGCCCTTCTGACATTCGTCTGGTTGAAGAAGTCAGATGGCACATCGCCCGCTGGGACCGAGGGGTTCGTGTTGTTGATGTGCTCGTTCAGTCCGAAGAAGTTGATCGAGAACATCGGCAGGTTCAGGTAGGTCCTGACACCAGGCTTGCCGATCACGTCGTCTTTGAACATAATCG
>Ga0335071_10002716_pt1 | contig 18798 bp, 8 predicted proteins | sample Lox_Sample_15_FD_206724 | JGI IMG/M metagenome (GOLD analysis project Ga0335071, IMG submission 206724) | Soil microbial communities from Loxahatchee National Wildlife Refuge, Florida, United States - Lox_Sample_1.5 | ecosystem: Environmental > Terrestrial > Soil > Wetlands | place: USA: Florida...
GGCGGCTCCCGCCGATCCTGGACCTGGTGGGCTTCGAGCTCGAGAGCGACGAGTTCGTCGCCGGCTACGGCATCGATTGCGCCGAACGGTTCCGCGAGCTCGGCGCCATCCACACCGTCTCCACCACGGGGCAGCCGTGAGCGAGCGCGCCCAACGGGCGACCGAGGAGTTCGCCGACCGCGCCGAGGCGCTCGCCGTGTTCATCGGCGCCGCCGGCCCCGCCCCGCGACTCATCACGATCGACGACAGCGCGGGCTGCCCGCTCTACCACGCCCTCGCCGCGCTCCAGTGGACCGGGGAGACCGGGCTCTTCCAGCTCTCCGACCGCCTGCACGCGGTCTGGTTCGCCGCGGAGACGGGCGTCGCCGTCATCGAGCGGGTGGTGGACGGCAAGCCCGCGTTCCGCTTCATGGGACCGCGGATCGAGGCCCCGCAGAAGGCGCCGGTGGACGGCACCCCCGTCGTGGACGAGATGTACGTCCTCGGCTACGAGTTCGAGTCGCGGTGGAACGCGCTGGCCCACTTCCTCGTGACCACCCAGGGCCGCGGCGCGCTCCTGTCGGTATTCGCGCCGCGGGCTCCCCAACTCGATCACGTCCGCCGCTGGCTGCTCGAGCTGTTCCAGGGACCCGTTCCCGAGGGCGCCGATCACCTGCACGCCGCGTGGTTCACGACCGCCGGCGCGGGATTCCTCTTTCCCCCGACCACGATGGGAGCCGAGCGCACGCGCGGCTGGTCCTACGTGGAGCTCGGCAACAGCGCAGAGGAGTAGCTCCCGCCTCGGCGCGCACGATGGATGGGTATGAAAGAGCGACGGCCCGCCTGGGTCTCCCCAGTCGGGCCGTCGCCGAAGCAGCTACCCGGAGCCGAGAGATTGCTCTCCCGTTTTTCTTCCTGCGGCCACCGGTTGTCTGTTGTCAGGGTCCCGGTAGGGCCGCCTGAAGCTCCGGCTTCGATCCCCACGCAACGTGCCCGCCGCATGGTTCACTGCTCCGAGCGCTTCGAGTCCGGCCGGATCGCGTACCGGCCTCTCGCACTGCACCCCGCTGCGCCACGGCGAGGTGGGTGAAGCGCGCGATTGGCTTCACCTGCCCGAGTCGATGGGTGCCCTGGGATCGTCGAGCGCCTGTGCCCTTGTTTGCATCGGCGCCCTCCCCCAAGCTGCCGCTCGGGCCCATCAGCAGGCGTAGACCAAGCAGAGCCCGATCCCTTCCCCGCTGACGACGAGCGCCAATATAGGATTCCCTGAACATCGTGCAAGTGCCGGAATTGCTTCGGGTTACGCCACTTCGATGTGGGTTGATTGTGGACTCCAAGAGGCCCTCCGCGAACGAGTTCCCACGGATTTCCCCACAATGTCGAGATGTGGACAAGGATCCCGTGTGGAGCCTTCGTGCTTGCCCCGACCCGCATCCGCTGACAGGTTAGGCCGCCTGACTCACCTCAACTCCGGACCGAGACCGTGAAACGCCCGCTCCTCCTCGCCTGTGCCACCGCGCTCGTCGCCGCGACTCCGCTCGCGGGGCAGCGCTCGCAGAGCCCCGATGCCCGCGTCGCCGCGCTGGTGCGCCCCGCCGCCATCTGGGCCCCCCTCAGGCTCCTCGCCAGCGATCTGCTCGAAGGGCGCGGCACCGCGCGCCGCGGCGGCGAGCTGGCCGTGCAGTACATCGCGTCACAGTTCATGGCCCTGGGGCTCGAGCCCGCAGGCGACAGCGGCACGTACTTCCAGCACGTCCCGATCGTCGCGCTCGATCCGTCGCCGGTCCTCTCGGTCACGGGGGGCGCGCCGGCGCGCGACCTCGCGTACCGCGACGACTACGTGGCCTGGGCCGAGCGCGTGGACACGCTCGTGCAGGCCAGGGGCGAGCTGGTGTTCGTCGGTTACGGCATCACCGCGCCCGAGTGGCAGTGGGACGACTACAAGGGGATGGATCTCAAGGGGAAGATCCTGCTGATGCTGGTGAACGACCCCGGCATCGGGAACCCGGCCATCTTCCGCGGCAAGGTCCTGACCTACTACGGCCGCTGGACGTACAAGCTCGAAGAGGCGGCGCGGCGCGGCGCCGCCGGCGTGCTGATGGTGCACAACGACTCGATGGCCTCCTACGGGTGGGCCACCGTGCGGAACTCCTGGACCGGCGAGCAGGTGCGCCTCGACACGCCGCCGACGTCGCTCGCCTTCGGTGCGTGGATCAAGGAGGCATCGGCGGCGGACCTCCTCCGCTCGCGGGGCCTCGACCTGCGGCAGTTGATCGCGTCCGCGGGCCAGCGCGACTTCCGGCCCGTGCCGACCGGCATCGAGCTCGGCGCGACCGTGCGGTCCCGGCTCGAGCGGAGGACGGCCGACAACGTGCTCGGACGCCTGCCCGGACGGGATCCGACGCTGAAGGACCAGGTGGTGTTCGTGAGCGCCCACTGGGACCATTTCGGCATCGTGTCCCCGGTGAACGGGGACTCGATCATGAACGGCGCCGTGGACAACGCCTCGGGCGTCGCGACGATGCTCGGGATCGCCGACGCGTTCGTCCGCGATCCGTTCCGGCCGAAGCGGTCGGTCGTGTTCGTCGGCATGGCGCTGGAGGAATCGGGGCTGCTCGGCTCCGCGTGGCTCGCCGCCCACCCGCCGGTGCCGCCGGCCAGGATCGCCGCGGACCTGAACCTGGACGTGACGAACCTGTTCGGCGCCACGCGGGACATCTCGGCGGTCGGCGCCGATCAGTCCTCGCTCGGCCAGCTCTTCGCGCGGGCCGCGCGCGCGGAGGGTCTGCGCGTGGTGGTGGACTCGATGGCGCTGACGCGCGGCGGCTTCTTCCGCGCCGACCACTTCTCGTTCGCCAAGGCCGGCGTCCCGGCGATGACACCGGGCGGCGGCAACGACTTCATCGGCAAGCCGGCAGGCTGGGGAAAGGAACAGAAGGACATCTACAACTCGGAGCGCTACCACCAGCCCGCCGACAACCTGCTGCCGTGGTACACGGTGGACGGGTCGGTGCAGCAGGCGCGCGTGCTGGCCAGGATGGCGTGGGACGTCGCGGAGGCGACCGCCCTGCCGACCTGGGACCCGACGTCGGAGTTCGCGGCGGCGGGACGGGAGCGGATGAAACACTAGAAGCAGGGGTTAGGGGTTAGGGGTTAGGGTGTAGACAAGACGAGGCGCCCCGGAATCCGAGGCGCCTCGGTCGTTCCTAACCCCCAACCCCTAACCCCTAACCCCTGCCTTCTCAGTCCCCCGGAGCCATCCCCGCGTACGGCGGGTTCCGCTGCAGCCCCGGCGGGACCGGGATCCGCGCGCGTCCGGGCGGCAGCACGGCGTTGAGCGCGTTCACGAACGCGCGGTCGCGCTCGTGCACCTCGCGCACCTGCGCGTAGAAGTCCCTGTAGAAGTGCTGCGCCGCCGACTGGTACTGGTCGCGCCACGGCGTCCAGCGATCCGGGGCCGCGATCATGCTCGCCACGTTGTCGCACTCCGCGGTCGCCTGGCTCGCCGCGAACGCGGAGTCCAAGCCCGCCACCGCCTGCTGCAACGCTGGATTGCCGGGCAGGATGCGCCGCAGCGTCCCCACCGCGGACGCGAAGCTGGTCAGGTCCCAGTAGACGTTCCGGCACCGTGCCCACCGGTCCCTCTCGCGCTGCGACAGGTCCGTGGGATTGCTCGCGCCCTCCATCGCCTGACCAGACGTGTTCCTGAAGACGTCCACGAGGGTGACGATCACCGAGTCGAGCAGGCGGCCGAATCGAGCGCCGTACTCCAGCGCGGCCTCCGACGTCGTGCCCGCATAGGGCGCCAGCGCCAGGCCCGCGGTGTACACGGACGCCGTTCCGGCGGGGCGAGCCGACTGCGGCGTCACCTGCGGCGCAGGCTGGGCGGCCGGGGCCGACGGCTGGGTCGCCGGGGCCGGCCTCGGAGCGGCATTCGCCGGATGGAACACCTTGCCCGACGCCTTCCCGCTCGGCGCGGCCGCTTGAGGCTGGGCGGTCGGTGGAGGCGGCTTCTGCGCGGACAGCTGTGTGGTGCCGGTGACGGCGATGAGCGCGATCAGCAGGAAACGGCGAGCCATGGAATCCCCTCGTGGGACCACGTCATCGGGAGACTAAACCCCGACCCGGGGATACGCTAGCTCGCCGGCGCCACTCCTCCAGTGACAGCCGTCACGCCGTCAGGCTGGCGCGCCATCCATCACGTGGACCCCGATGCTGGATTCGCCCATGCGAGAGGTCGGGGGCGAGGCGTTGAGGTCCGCGAGACCCAGCTCGCGTCGCAGCCACTCGACCGGTGCGACGCAGCTTTCTCCGCCCGCTACCTTCTCGCGGGTCACTCCGGTGAGGACCAGGTGGGTGCGTGCCCGCGCCGCCGCGAGGAAGAGGCGCCGCCGCGCCAGGGCGTCACGTCTCGCCGCGGCGCGCTGCGCCAGCAGCAGCGAAGAGAACGGCCAGACCCGGCGTCCGCTGTCGTCCTCGGGCCAGACGACCGCCAGGCGGCTCTCCGGGTCCACCCAGGCGCGGCGCGGCGGCGGGCCGCCCAGGGGCTCGTCCAGGCCCGCGACGAAGACCGTGGACCACTCCAGTCCCTGCGACTCCTCCACCGTATGCACGGCCACGAATCCGCCCACCCCATCGGCCTCGAGCGCGGCGCGCACCGGCCCCACCGCGGCGGGGTGCGGCACCAGCACCGCCGCGTCGCCGTCCCGGCCGGTCGAGTGCATCCGGCGCAGTCCAGCCGCGATCGCTTCAGCCTCCCGCCGCCTGGCGTCCGCGATCGGCTCCGGATGGTCCGCTCCGTCCGGCCGCTCTTCCGCGTGGCGCCGCAGCAGCCACAGCTCGACGGGCGCGGAAGCGGTCGGATCCGACTCGAGCCGCGCGATCGAGGGCGCGTATCCGCCGGGCTCGCTGGCGGGCCACAGCCTGGACCCCAGCGCGTTGAGGAAACGTCCGACGCCCGCTCCGAAGCGTGGAGCCTCGAGCAACACGACCGCCCGTCCTGCCTCGCGCAGCAGCGAGCGGAACTGCGCCTCGCCTCCCGCACGCCCGGCCGCGGCCCGCTGGTCGCCCGTCACGAACAGGGAAGCGGGCGACAGGAGCCGTCGCAGTTCCCCCATTTCGGCACTGGACAGATCGTGCGCGTCGTCCACGATCACGTGGAGCGCCCCGCGCGCGACGTCGGCCTCGATGCCCGCCACGCCGCGGCGGGTCTCCCCGGCGGGAGGCCGCGGGCCGACCTCGTGGGCGAGCGACTCCGCCGTCTCCCACAGCCGGCGGCGCACCGCCGCCGCGAGCGCCTCGCGCCGGGCCGCCTCCCTCAGGTCGATCCCGGCGACGTCCACCAATCCGCGGAGCCGTTCGAGACCCGCACGGTCCGACGACGTCGTGCGCAGGGCGCGATCGACCGCCGACCGCAGGTCGCGCGAACGCCTCGCCACGTCACTCGGGCGCCGCAGCTGCCGCCCCAGATCGCCGATCCAACCGGGCGCTCCCTCCAGCATCCGGAGGTGCCGGAGGACCTCGACCTGCGCGGAGGCAACGGACTCGTCGACCAGCGCGACGCCGCGACGCAGCCAGTCGCCTTCTCCTCCCGCGGCGCCGCCGTCGCGGGACGTCAGGGTCATCGTCTCGAGAAGCAGGTCTCGCGCCTCATCCGCGTGCTTCGTCAGCCCGAGCGCGGGCGCGAGCTGCGAGGCCACCATGGAGACGCGTTGCAGGGCCTCGGCCGGCCACCCCGCCGGCAGCGGCGGCGCGTCGGAGTCGCCGGGGACCAGGTCCGCGACCGGCACGACGCACGCGGTAGTCCGTTCCACCACCGGCTCCGGACAGCCCGCCGACATCAGAGCGCGCGCCAGGCGCAGCCGGAACGGCTGGACCTTGCTGTCGCTCGTCGCCAGGACCAGCAGCCACACGGAATCCAGTCGCAGCGTGGTCGTGAGCCTCGTGATCCGCGCGATCGCGGCTTCGGTCTTCCCGGTGCCCGGGCCGCCCTGGACGACGACCAGGCGCGCATCGGCGTTGACGGCGGACCGCTGCGCGACCGACAGCTCGTCGCGCAGGGCGGCGCGCGGTGTCCGGTGGGATTCAAGGTGCCGATGCGCGAGAGTCACGGTCGTTCCCCCAGCGCGCGCCGGAGCCGGGAAGGAAGCGGCAACGGGCTGAGCCGCGCCGCGCTCCTTCGGTTCTCCGCTTCGGCCTCGTGCTGGCATCTTCGTGGCGACGCGCGGTGGACGTCGCCCAGCGGCTACTGCCCCGGAACGGGCCACCGCTAGCGTGCGGAATAGCATATCCACCGCGCGTCAGCCCCCCGTCATTCGTCGGCGGGGGGCTGAGGCTAAGCGGTTGTCGTATCGGTCGTTAGATCGGACTTGCGGGGACGATGCCTAGTGGCGCCGCTTCGCCTTGGCGGCCGGCTTCGCGTGAGCGGTGGCGTGCTTCGGTCTCGCCTTGGGCCCGCTCCTCGCCGGGGCGTGCCGCTTCGGCGCGGCGTGGTGGGCGGCGTGCGCGTGCGGCTTCTTGGTGGCCACCCGCTTGCGCTCCTCTCGCGCGGCCTTGCGCGTCGCCGCCTTCGCGGCCTTGACCTGGGCCGCGCCGCTGATCTCCGCCGTCACGCGGTCGCCCTCGTCGCTGCCGATGAGGCCGCGGCGCACCGCGTAACGGATCAGCTCCAGCGCGTCGTCCGACCGGAACGGAGCGAGGCCCGCGGCCGCGCGTGACAGGTTCACCATCGCGTCGGCGACCGGGCTGCGAAGCACGTGCGCGATCCCGGGGACCGACTCGAGGATGCTGGAGATGGCTCCGCTGCTCAGCTCAGTTGGCACGGCGATCTCCATGCGCCCCAACACGTTAGGCGATCAGCGTCCCCGACCGGAGACATTCGTCGCCCAAAATGGCTGGTAGCGTGCGCCAACCTACGGGACGACAAGGGCTTCGTCAAGGAGACCGCCCTCCGGAGGCCCCGCGAGAGCCAGCCACAAATCAAAGCCCGGCAACGCATTAGCGCTGCCGGGCTCGGCTCCGGGACGAGGCGAATCCGTCAGACCGGTCGCCGCTTCACGATGATCTGCACCGCGTGGGACTTCGCCTTCGACGGCGCGTGCCAAGCCCGTACCGGCTGGCGGAGCGCGCCTGCCGCCCGCGGCGAGGTGGCCGGGCGCGTCATCGGGGTGCTTGGCGAACGCGTCACCCCGGGCCGCATCACGCCCGACCCGTGTGGCGCCGTCACGCGATGCGCCAAAGGCCGGCCAGCCGCGCGCGCCGCCTGACGGGTCCGCGCCGGACCTCCGCTGACGGCCGCGGTCGTCCTGAACGGTGCCGCGGGCGTGATCGCCGGCGCCGACAGCCAGTCGTCGATCGTCACGCCGGACGTCACGAAGTCGCCGCTTCCCTGGCCGCTGCACGGTCCTTCCACCTGGCACGTCGGGCCGTTCGGGTCGCCCCAGTAGTTGGAGTCCGCGTCGATGATCGCGCTGAACTCCAGGTTGTCGTTCTCGGCGCCGGCCTGGGCGTTCAACTGGATCGTGCTTTGCCGCACCACGATGGAGTCGTAGACGCTGCCGAACGGCACCAGCACTCCATAGTCGTTGCTCTCGATCCTGGACCGCTGGACGCGCCCGCCGCTCCCGCCCTCGAAATAGAGGCCCGCGTAGCCGGCGTTGCTGATCACGCTGCTGTCCACCAGGAGGCCCGGGCCGCCCCAGCTGTCGAGAGCGGAATAGGTGCTGCCTTCGGAGAGGCCGGTACTGTCGGCGACGAGGCCGTAGACGCGCGCCGTATCCGTCGTCGCCTCGACGTACAGCGCCTCGCCGAAGTTGTTCACGATGCTGTCGAGTCGGACCGCCACGCTGTCCACCTCGTACAGTTCGATCCCCGTGTAGTACGTCCGCCGGATGCGGGAGTTCTGCACCACCAGGCGTCCCAGATACTCGGCTTCGACCCCGTCGTAGCCGGCACTGTCGGCGACCAGCGAGTCCACGAACGTGTAGACGCCGTAGTCGGAATAGATCGCGTCGTCATACGTGTTCAGGATCGTGTCCGACACGCTGATCAGCGTGTCCGGGCCCCCGACGTAGGGCCCCGACCGCTCCGGTCCGGCGCGGGCGATCGGCGCGCACCCGTCGCACGGCCCGTAGAGGTACGCGGAGATGCCGTCGTAGCCGGCGCCCACGATGTAGTTGCCGTGGGTGCGGATGACGCTGTGGTCGCCTTTGACGTTGACCGCGTTGTCCCCGTACGTGTTCGAGATGCGGCTGTGGCTGAGCGCGAAGTGCCCGCCGGCCTCCAGGTCCACTCCGAAGCTGCCGTAGCCGCTGCTGTCCTGCCCCGTGCCCGCCATGACCAGCGAGTCGATGGTCACGGCGCCCGCGGTATCCACCGCGAGCCCGCGCCCGCCGCTGTTGGACACGGTGTCGGCGAGGGAGGTGACGGAATCCGCCGCGCGGCTGTACTCGATCACGTGGATCCCGACCGTCCCGCCGTAGGTGTAGCGGAAGGCCGTGCCGGTCCCCTGCACGCTGTTGTGGTCGAACGCCACGAGGTGCGCCGAAGCACCGATCCCCGTCGCTGGCGCTCCGGTCACGCGATTGCGCGAGATGGTCACGCGGCCCACGTCGCCGATGACGGGCGTGATGCCGGTATCGAAGGCACCGATGCCGGTGCAAGACGGGTTGGCGACCACGTTGTCGTGCACGTAGGCGACCGAGGCCTGCTTCACCAGGATGCCGCCGGTGTTGTAGGGCCCCAGGCCGCAGTACGCGTTGGTCCCCGCGGCGGTGCGCGTAACGGTGCTGTTCCGGATCACCGCGGTGTCGGCCAGATCCACGACGATGCCGCTGCTCGCCGAGTCTGCGGTCACGACGACGCCGTCCACCAGGATGTTGCCCGGTTCCTGGGGGACGTCGGAACGCTGCGGTCCGCTCGCGCGGGCCGGAGGCGCGTCGTCGCCGGCGGGCGCGGTCTCCATCTCGAGGGCGTTGGCGCCGTCGCTGCCGAGCCCCTCGATCAGGACCTTCCGCACCGTCACGTCGTGGGCCGCGAGGTACGTCGTGCCCGCCCGGATATCGAGGTTCGCCAGGACGATCTGGCCGCCCATCGGCTCCAGATCGAGCGCGGATTGGCTCGAGCTCCAATTCGGCGAGCCCCGCGGATCGATGACCGGGCGGTCCGTCGAGTCGCCGAGGATCGTCGCGGCCACGTCCGAGCCGATCTGCTCCTCGTAGGTCCCGCCCGCCACGAGCACCGTGTCGCCGTTGTGGGCCAGGTTCAGCGCGTCCCCGATGTACTCGAAGGGCAGCGCCTGATCCCCCAGCTGGGTGGGCGCGAGCCGCGCGCGTGCCACGTCCACGTACCAGGTCGTCCGCCGCGCGAGGACCACGACCTTGAACGTGGTCGCCACGCCCGGGCCGAGCCGGACGGTGAAGATCGCTACGCCGGGAGCCCGCGCGACCACCACCCGGCCGCCCTCCGTGGTCGTCCACCCCGCGATCGCCGGGGCGCTCGACGTCACGCTCCCCGTGTCCACGGCCACCGCGCGACCCGAGCTGTCGGCGGCGGCGAACACCACGGGCGCCGTCTGCCCGACCTGCAGCTCGAGGCTGTCGGGCATCACCGCGATCGTGATGGCCGAACCGGTCCCGCACGCGCCGGCCGCGTTGAGGAGGACGCGGTACCCGTTCACGGGCAGCCCGACCGCGTACGTCAGGATGATGAGCGCGTCGCGCGACGTGATGCGCCCGTCGCCGTCCACGTCGGCGAGGCCCGGGTTCATCGTCGTCGTGTCCACGGGGATGCCGACCACCACCGAGAGCGCCACCAGGGCGTCGAGGCTGTTCGCGTCCCCGTCGCCGTTCACGTCGCCCCACCGGCCGAGCGAGCGGCAGAACGTGCCGTTCACGATCTGGAGGAGCGGGAGGAGGCTCTCGAACGGCGTGACCGACGTCGCCGTCGCCGACATCTCGCTGAACGAGATCGTGACCGGGCTCGCCGCCGTGTCGGAGGTCACGTAGAAGCGCGCGTAGAAGACGACGACCGCGCCCGACGCGCCCGAGGGCTGGACCGCGGTCAGCAGCACGGTCCCCGAGTCGGCGGCGTGGGCCGCGTTGACCTGCGGCGCCGCGAAGCTCCCGGGCTCGACCGTGGAGAACTGCAAGAGTGCCGGATTGTACTGCAGCTTCGCCGTGTAGCTGCCCAGCGAGCGGCCGGGCGCGCCGCTCAGGTCCACCGTGACCGGCACGTCGATGTAGTCGCCCGCCCGGCCGGCGATGTTGCCGCCCACCCGCACCAGGACGCTGTCGGTCACGGCGCGCGCCGGGGCCGCCAGGCCCAGCGTCAGGAGCCCGGCGATGGCGGTCGCGAAGAAGGCGCGCGCCCTCACGGGTTCCTCCGCCACGACGGGGCCTGATCGTAGGTGGCCGGCTTCGTCACGCGGAAGATCGGACCGGTGGTGCCCTTGACGACCCACAGGCTGGGAGGGCTCCCGTTGCCGGGATCCACGCTGAGGATGAACCCCTTTGCTCCCCAGTCCCCGCCGGTCACGTTCCCCGCGAACCCGAAGGCCACCGTCGGCGTGCCGCCCGTGACCGGGACCAGCCGGATCCTCGGATCGCCGTTCACGCTGAAGGCGATCGTGTCGCCGGCGGGCGACCAGCGAGGCCCCTGGATCCCGCTGGTGATGCCGGTCGTCGTCACCACGACGTCGCTCGAGCCGTCGCTGTTCGCCACGTGCAGTTGACCGCTCGCGTCAACGTAGGCGAGCTTGGTGCCGTCCCGGCCCCACGCCACCGCCTGCACGCCGTTGATCCCGTTCCCCGTCGCCGGCACGTAGGCCTGGCCGGAACCGTCAGCCACCATCTTCCAGACTTGCCCGTTCTTCAGGTAGAGGATGCTGTCGCCGGCCGGTGACCAGTCGGGATCTTTGTCGATCGCCCCGTTGTCGGCGGTCAGCATCACGACGCCGCCCGTGTCCGCATCCGCACGGCAGATCTGCTGGCCGCTCAGGCCCGGACACTGGTACACGAGCGTCCGCCCGTCGGGGGCCAGCCGCGCCGCGCCCCCATCCGACGGCGATACCGCCGTGGCACCGGGAACCGCGATCGGGCCCGTGGACGATCCGCCGAGCACCGCCAGGCCCGGATAGTCGTTCCGGAAGAAGGCCACCGTGTCGCCCGGCGGCGTGAGCCCGGGGCACACGTCCGGAATGCCCGCGCCGGCGCGGGCCCCCGACGTCTGTATGCCGATGGCGTAGCTCAGCATGATGAGCGCGTCACGCGAGTTCGTGAGCCCGTCGCCGTCCGCGTCACCCAGCGCGAGGTCGAACCCGCCCGTATTGGGGAGCCCGACCGCCGCCGACAGCGCGATCAGGGCATCGCGCGAACCCACCGTCCCGCTCGCATCCACGTCGCCCCAGACCTGCGTCGCATGGCACACCGGATCGAGCGCGGACACCGCGGGCCGCCAGTAGGTGCCATAGGTCGAGCAGTAGTAGTAGTAGCACAGCGCGACCGAATCGCTCCTGACCCATATGTAGGAGCCGTCGGTCGCCCCCGCCTTGAGCTGCACGCGGAGGGCGTAGACCTCGGCGTCGGTCCCATAGGCGTACCCCGACGCGTTCACGGTGAGCGTCCCCGGGCCCGCCACCGCGCTGTTGACCGTGTACAGCCCGCTCCCGGACGCCTGCACGCCCAGCAGCTGCACCTTCGTCGTGTCGTACACGAACGTCACGGTCGCGGAGGCCACGCTGTTGTAGTAGTAGGCGTAGCTCGACCAGGGGTTGGTCTCGCGCACCGCGATGTCCGTCTCCACCCCGGGTACGGCCCCCACCGCCGTATCCCCCTGTTGGGTGCCGAGGTAGAACACCACCGGTCCCTGGGCGCGCGCCCGCGGCGCCACGAACAGGGCGGCTCCGGCCAGCGCTGCGATCACGAAGACGCGCCGGTTCATTGCCGCACTCCATGGCCGCGCGGCAGGGCCGCCCGGGCCGCGGCTTGCCGGGCCTGCTTGGCCTTGAGCCGGGCATCGAGCGCCGCCTTGTGCTGCTGGATCCGCAGCTCGCGCGACGTCAGCTGGGCGTTCAGCCGCGCCACGGCCGCTCCGAGGGCCGCGTGACGCTGCGCCGCCGATGACAGCGACGCCGGACGCTGCTGCACGGTCCGCTGCCAGGCCCCCTTCAGCACACCGGACCGCGCAGGCTGCGTTCCGGCCCGCGCGCCCGGCGCCGCGGCCCGGGCCGCGGTCACCCGCGGCGCGACCGTCGGGCGCGTCTTGTGCGCCACCGGGGCATCGAGGCCCGTCGGCGCCGGCGCCCGGACCACGCGCCCCGACGACGAGCGTGCCGCCAAGATCGTCCGGGCCGGCGCGGCCGGCGGCGGCGTGGCGCCAAACTCCGTCGTCGCGTACGGCGAGACGTTCACGCTGCCGGAAACGCTGTCACCCGACGACGAGCAATCCGACTGGCAGCTCGGCCCGTTCGGATCCCCCCACCAGTTGTTCGGCGCCTGCAGCGTGGCCTCGAGCGGCTGCAGCACCCCGTACGGCAGGTTGCCCTCGAAGTTGTTCTCCGTGACCAGCGTGCGATTCTGATCTACCGAGTAGCTCTCGTACGCGAGGCCGACCGCGTTCTGCGTGATGCGGTTCCGCGTGATCGAGTCCGCGCCGCCGTACAGGTAGACGCCCGTGTCGGAGGACGCCACGAGGTTCGAGTCCACCACGACCATCGCCGTGTCGGAGTTCCAGAGGTACAGGCCGTTCCCGCGGACGTTCCGCACGGTGTTCCCGTAGATCTGGGCCAGGTAGCTGAGCCTCCCGTGGGTGCCGATCGCGCCCCATGGGGCACGCATCCCCTGCACCGAGTTGAACCGCACGAGAACGGTGTCGAGATAGGTCGCGTAGATCCCGGCGAACGTCCCGCCCGTGACCGCGTTGGAATCGATCTCCGCCGTGGCGCCGGGCGTGTAGCCGTAGACGTAGATGTCGCCGGTGCCCCCCGAGCTCACCGTGTCACCCGTGACCGTGTTGTACGCGATGCGGACGTGGATGCTGCCCTCGGCGTAGATGCCCGCGTCCGCGTACCGGCCCATGCCGACGGTGTTCGAGAGCACGCTGTCCGTCCGGAGCGCCGGCCCGTTGTCGTCGTACACGTAGATGCCGTACTCGCAGCCGTTCGCCTGGTTGCCGGCCAGCGTCCCGCCCGCATACTCCACGTCGATCCCGTACCCGCCGGAGCTGCACGTCACGCTGTTGCCCAGCACCTGGAACGGCACCGAGTCGTCCGCGTAGATCTCGATTCCCTCGTATGGGACGTCGCTGATCGTATTGTTCGCGACGGTGTCCACCCACGGGCCGTACGTGGAGTACGGCTCGAGGTCGATCCCGTACGCGACGCTGGCGAACGTGTTCCCCACCACGTGGGCCGGCCCGGAGCCTTCGAAATAGATGGCCTCGTCATTCCCGTTCAGGAAGCTGCTGCTGTCCACCCGCAGGCCGCCGTCGTACGCCTGGATGGCCTGGTAGAACCCGAGGAACGTGGTGCCGCCCACCACCAGCTTCGAGGTCGAGTCGGTCTCCGAGCCGTACCACTCGATCGGGTACTCGATGTGGTGGAAGAACGAATTGGTCACCGCCATGCTGGAGTCGCCGTACGTGTAGATGCCATCGTACAGGTTCGTCAGCGACAGGCGGCTCGCGGTGACCCGCTCGTTCCCCAGCGAGAGGCCGGTCCCGCAGGCGTCGCAGGCCGGGTCCCCCGCCACGCTCACGTTGTCGAGCGTCACCACGCCGTTCCCCGACGGTCCGCCGATGTACAGGCCGGTGCCCCCCTGGATGCCCGTGATCTGCGAGTTGGTCACCCGCACCACCGGGACGGCGTAGACGTATCCCTCGCCGTACCCCACCTGCACCGCCACCGAGTCCATCGCCAGGCTGTCCAGGTACTCGACCTCGAGCCACCTCGACTCCGACGACGGCTGGATGATCGAATCCCGCTGGAACCTGACCCAGCCGCCGGCGTCGCCGCCGTAGGCCTCCACCGCGTATTCGGGGTTGTTGAACACGCTGTGGGAGATGACCGCCGAGCGGATGCCGTCGAAGTAGATCCCCTCGTAGTTCGCGTTCAGCACCGCGCTGCTGTCCACGGCAACACCCGCAGACGCCGCCTGCTGCGGCGGGCCGCGCCCCGGCGTACGCTGCGGCGCCGCACACTCTTCACAGTCCCCGGCGCCGGGACCGGCCGCGATCCCGATCTCGCCGACGTCGTGGATGCGCGAGCGGAGCACCGCGAGGCTGTCCGCCCCTGGCGCATACACGCCGTCGCCGCCGAAGTCGCCGATCTCCACATCCTGCACGACCAGGGTGTCCACCGGCGTCGGGGTATCGAAGTAGAGACCGTCGCTGGAGTAGCCGCTCGACGCGCCCAAGCCGGTCAGCCGCGACGACTCGAGGCGCACCGACGCGATCGGTCCGGTCCCGGCGCCCACCCCGTACACGACGTTCGTGATCCGCAGGCCGTGCAGCAGGGCCGACGCCGCCCCTTCCATGTCGACGCCGGCCTCGAACCCGTCGATCGCGAGGTCGCGCACGACACGTCCGCCGGTCCCGGTCAGCGTGATTCCGCCGAAGTTCGGCTCGGGCGGTGCCGCAACCAACGGCCGCGTCCCGTCGGACAGCGTGTCGCCCATCAGGACCGCCGGCCGGTCGAGCTGGACCGACTCGCCGTAGCGGCCGACCCGCACCTCCACCGTGTCGCCGCCCTGCGCGAAGGCGATCCCCTGACCGATCTGCGAGAACGGGAACGCGGCGGATCCGAGCTGGTTCCGGGCGTTGGCCGCCGCCGCGTCCACGATCTGCCGCGTACGGTGCGCGATGATGTGCACGACCGCCTGGGCCGAGTCGAGCGCCGTCCGGATCGCCGTCACCCGCACCGTGCCCGTGTCGTGCGCCTGGGCCGTGCCGTCCGGGGCGATCGCCAGCACGGCGGTGTTCGCCGACTTCCAGATCGCGTTGGTGACCGTCTGGAGGATGCCGGTCGAATCGGCCGCGCGCGCCTCGAACGCCATGGTCTGCCCGACCACGAGGTCCACCGTGTCCGGCACGATCGTCATCACCAGGGGCACGGTCGACGCGCACGCCCCGCCGGCCAGCCGGCCCACCTGGAAGCCCGTGACCGGGAGGCCCACCGCGTCCGACAGGATGATCAGGGCGTCGCGGGCGTTGGTCGTGCCGCTGCCGTCGACGTCGCCCAGCGTGACGTCGTAGGCGGAAACGTCGAGCCCGACCGCGTTGGAGAGCGCGATGAGCGCATCGCGGCTGTTGATCGCGCCGTCTCTGTCGATGTCGCCGAACATCCCGCGCGCCGGGCAGAAGTACCCGTTGCGCGTGGTCAGGCTCGGCGTCAGGTCCGCGAAGCTGCCCGCGGCGAACAGCTCCGTCACGGAGAGGTGGATCGTGTCGGCCTGCGTCACCAGCGGCGTGAAGTGCAGCGCCCCGAGCGTGATCAGGCCGCCCACCCCCGCCGGATTGGCCCCCGCGATCCGCGCCACGCCCGAGGTCAGCGAGTCTTCGTTGACGGTGACGTTGCCGAACGTGCCGTCGCTCCCGCCGTCGAGCTGCAGGACCGCGGGATTCCACTGCACGCGGGCCGCGAACGCGCCGAGCCTTTCGGGGCGCGCAGTCATGTCGAGATAGAACGGGACGTCGAACGGCATGCCCACCAGCGACGTCATGCTGCCGCCGGGGGCCGCCGTGATCGTCTGCGCACGAAGGCCGAGCGGCAGCAGGGCCGCCGCCAGGAACGCGACGAGCAACGCGCGCCGCATCATCGTGCCACCCCCGTCTTCCACACCGGCCGGTGCCGGCCCGGCGAGCGGCCCGTGGGCCGGACGGGACGCGGCGGCGCGGGCGGCGCCTGGCGCGCCGCCGCGTGCGCGGCCACCAGCGCGGCGCCGTGCAGCGCCTGGGCCGGCGACTTCGGCGGCCGCGGCGCCGCGGCCCCGCGCGCTGCCACCGCGCGCCGCGCGATCGGCGCCGGCGGCGGGCTCGGGATCGCCGGCGCGCCGCTCACCAGGCCGAGGGAGTCGACCGGCGTGAACTGCACCAGGCCCCCCGAGATCGAGTCGCCGGTCGACGACTGATTGCAGATCTCGACGCACCGCGGGCCGGTGACGTCACCCCACCAGCTGCTGTCCGCCCACAGCGTGGAGTTGAAGGTCGCCGCGCCCCACTGGGTGTTCCCGACGAGGTTGCCGTTCCGGAAGTACGACATCTGGAAGCTGCTGTCGCTCACGCCGACGACGTTCCGCGCGACCGAGTTGTACTCCGCGACGAACGGCGAGTACGAGAACAGGCCGTTGCCCGCGTTGTCCGCGACCAGGTTGTACGTGAGCGACAGCCCCCTCGTGACGTCGTTCACGCGGATACCGTCGCTGAGCGTCTGCCGGACCGAGTTTGAGTCCACCCGCGCCGTGTCGGACAGGTACCCGGTGTTGTAGGTCGACGAGCCGACCCAGATACCCCCGCTCGTGCCCCCGGTGATCGCGTTGCCGACCACCTGCACGTAGCCCAGGCCGTTGTACAGGTAGATGGCGGGGTTCGCCGAGGTGTCGCTCTGCACGGTGTTCCCCAGAACCTGGACGTCCGGTCCGAAGTTCGCGAACTGTCCGCCAAGCCACAGCAGCGAGCCGCACCCCGTCTGCGTGTTCCCGACCACGCTGGTCGCGCCCGGCTGGTACGCGTACACCGCGGCGCCGTACGGACTGCATCCGGCGATGGTGTTCGAATCCGCCACCAGGGGCGTGTAGTACGCCTCGATGCCGTGGTCGCTCCACGCCCGGATCACGTTGTGGTTTACGGCCACGGTGTCGCCCGAATACGCGTAGACGGCGTCGATGCTCAGCGAGTCCAGGAAGCTCCCGGTCAGGGCGAAGCTCGCGAGGTACTCCGCGTCCACCCCGTACAGGCTCGTGCCGTTGAAGCCCGTGAGTGACGAGCGCGAGACGATCAGCGTATCGCCCGAAACGCTGCAGCAGTGCTCGTCCTGGATCAACCTCGCCGAGCCCTCCAGAGCCGAGCTGTCCACGACGACCCGGCTGTTGCCGGTCGGCTGGACGAAGATGCCCACGTCCGCCGCATCCCGGAGCGCCAGGCCGTATACGCGCGCGTCGGGCACGTACCGGGAGGCGACCGTGTAGCGGGTCGTGTTCACCGCCGCGCTCCCGTTGTTGACCATCGACCCGCCGTTCACCCGCAGGACCGAACTGTACCACACTTCCAGCGCGCCGCCGGCGTTGTCGTGGGCGTTGAGACCATTCACCGCCACGGTGTCGCTGCCGTACACGTAGACGGCGCCGTCGTATCCGTTGGAGGTGTTGTTCCCGGACGCCTCCACGCTGTCGATCTCGACCCCGGGCACGTCCTCGATCGAGAGCGCGGGGACGCCGGCGTTGCGGGCGGCGCCGCCGTGCATGACGAACGCCGCCGTTTCGTAGACGTAGGCGGCGGTCCCGTCGAAGACCGTGGAGTCCACGATGACCGAATCGCCGCCGATCCCCTCGATGTCCACGTACCCCGGTCCGTTGTTCAGGAACAGGCTCTGCGCCAGCGTGAGACGGCCGAAGTCGTAGATCGCGGAGGATGCGTCATCGCTCGTCGCCGAGTAGTTCCCTGCGATGGTATCGCCCCGCAGCGCCACCGTGGCGCCGCCGGTCAGGCTCAGCGCCCACAGACCGTTGTTGCGCACCTTCGAGGAGTCGAACCGGAGCGCGCCCTGCAGAAGGCCCGCGGCGTTGAGCGCCACGGTATAGGCCATCCCGCCGGCCGCCATCGCGCCCGAGAAGTCGCTCGCCACCACGGACACGGACGCGCCGTTCACCAGCAGCGCCGGGCCGACGGGACCGGTCACGCGCAGGCGGCGCAACGTCACCGCGCCGGCGCTGTCCACGAACGCGCCGGCCGTTCCGAGGGCGACGCTGTCGCCGCTCACCGTGGAGGCCTGCGCGATCTTGAGCGCCAGCGGCTGCCCGCCGCCCTGCAGGCTCGCGATCCCGTCGCTCCGCACGTGGTCGAGGGCGGCCGCGCGCACGCTGTCGAGCTCGATCCCCATCCCGACCGCGCCCGCCACGGAGACGTGAGAGAGCTGGACGCTGTCGGCGCCGTAGACGCGCAGGCCCACGTCCCGACTCCCCTCGACGCTGACCGAGCCGAGGACCAGCGTCTGCACGATCCTCGCCACCAGCCCCTGCTGCGAGTTCAGCAGCCGCAGGCCCTGGATCGTCACCGCGCCCGCCACGCTGTCCACGCGGAGCGCGGGCGACTGGGGGCTGGCCGTGGTGCTGGCCAGTCGCGGGAAGCCCGCCGCCGTGGAATCGCCGAGCACGGTGAGCGGCTTGGTGAGGCGCACCGGACCGTAGTCGGCGACGCCGACGTGCACCGTGTCGTTCGCGGCGGCGTGAGCGATCGCCGTATCGATGGAGGCGTACGGGTAGAGCTGTGAGCCGAGCTCCACCCCGAGGTTGGCTGCGGCCACCGCGGGATCGACGTACCACTGGTGCCGCACCGCCGTCACGACGACGGGCACGCTGTCCTTCACGCCCGGCTGCGCGAACACCAGCGCCCAGGTCGTCCCCGGCGCCACCGCCACCAGGCTCCCGCCGGCGCCGGGCCGCGCGATCGTCGAGTCCTTGCTCCACCAGACGAGCCCCAGGCCCTGCACCAGCGCGCCGACGCTGTCCTTGACCGTCGCCGTGACCGGCAGGCTGTCGCCCGGCGCCACGGTGGGCGTGCGGGGCTGGATCTGCACGGTGGCCGCGCTCCGGAGCGAGCAAACGCCGGCGT
>Ga0335071_10002717_pt1 | contig 18797 bp, 14 predicted proteins | sample Lox_Sample_15_FD_206724 | JGI IMG/M metagenome (GOLD analysis project Ga0335071, IMG submission 206724) | Soil microbial communities from Loxahatchee National Wildlife Refuge, Florida, United States - Lox_Sample_1.5 | ecosystem: Environmental > Terrestrial > Soil > Wetlands | place: USA...
GGCCGCGACCACAATCTTGTCGCCTTTCTTGGCCGAGGCGGCATACGCGGCCGGCGCCAAAAAGCTCAGCGCCAAGAGCACCGTCAGAACCTTGCGAACACTGCTTCTCATGGCTCCCTCCTGTGAAGGCCGTTCAATGCGGCTTTCATGTCCAGAATGAGTTCACCCAATAAGCCTCACCGCGTGATCGTTTTGATTGAAGCCCGGGAGGGGTAGAACCCCTCCCGGAAACAGGATCGGTCAGAAGTACTTCGCTGAGAGGGCGTTGCGGGCTTGGGCCTGCTTGATGTAGGCGTCGACGTTGTCCTTCGTGGTGACTTCGTAGGGGATGATGTGGTTGGAGATCTTCTTGCCGTGAGCCACGTCGATGGCGAGTCTGAGGGACCACTCACCCTGTCCGAGGCCGTCCTGCCAGATGGAGTTGTCCACGACGCCGCTCTTGATCTTCTCCATGACCGGCATGTCGCAGTCCATGCCGCCCAAGAGGATCTTGCCGGCGAGGCCAGCGTTCTCCACCGCGGTGATGACGCCGACGAGCTGGCAGTCGCACTCGGTGGCGATGATGTCGATGCCGTTCGGATAGGTCTGGATCCAGTTTTCCGTAAGCTGGAGGGCTTTTTCACCGGACCAGTCGGCGGTGTTCTGGACGACCAGCTTGGCTTCGGGATGCTTCGCCAGAACCTGCTTGTACGCCTGCTCGCGGTATACCTGGGCGGAATGCCCCAATACCGCATTGACGTACGCGACCCGGGGATTCTTGATGCCCTTGGCGGCGGCGGACTTGAGGAGCCGTTCCATCTGCAGGGTACCGGCTTCCACGTCATCGGAACCGACATGAGCGGTCACGTTCTTGCTGTCCGAGGTCGTGTTGATGGTGATGACCGGGATGCCCGCCTTGTAGGCGATATCCACGGCGGCGGCGCTCTGCACCTTGTCGACCGGGTTCAGGATGATCGCGTTGACGCCCTGGGACACGAACTGTTCCACCTGACTCTGCTGCTTGGCCGGATCGTCGTCGGCGAACACCACCTTGAGATCCACGTCGGCGGCCTTGGCCTTCTGGTATTCCCACATCCCGGCGACCATGTAGCGGACAAAGCCGCTCTGGTTCCCCTGCATGAGGGCCGCGACCACAATCTTGTCGCCTTTCTTGGCCGAGGCGGCATACGCGGCCGGCGCCAAAAAGCTCAGCGCCAAGAGCACCGTCAGAACCTTGCGAACACTGCTTCTCATGGCTCCCTCCTGTGAAAGCCGTTCAATGCGGCTTGAACGGCCGTACGATAATTCTTGCCCGGACCAGCAACAGCGCCGTTCCCAGACAAGGCCGCTCCAAACTGTTCCGCCCAGCGTGGGTTCACATGGTCATTCCCCCGTCTATCGAAAGAATGGCACCGGTGCAGAACGTGCCGTTGATTAAATAGATGATCCCGTCGGCAATTTCTTCCGGAGTCCCGAAGCGTCCCATAGGCTGCCGTGCGATGAATTCCCTCTTCTTCGCTTCCGGATCGGGAAACTTCGCGAGCCGTTCATCCAGCGACGGCGTACAGGTGGTCCCCGGACAGACGCAGTTTACCCGCACCCCCTTGTCGATGAGATCCGCCGCCATGGCACGGGTCATGGACAGGACGGCCCCCTTGGACGCGGTGTAGGCGAAGCGATCCTTCACGCCCTTCAGGGCGACCGACGAGGACGTGTTCACGATGACGCCCTTGCGGCGGATGAGGTGAGGCAGCGCCGAGGCGGAGAGCAGGAAGAGGCTCCGCACGTTCACCGCCATGGTCTTGTCCCAGTCGTCGATGCTGGTGGTTTCCGCCGTTCCCGGCAGCACGACGCCCGCGTTGTTGACTAGGATGTCGATCCCGCCGTAGGCCGCCGTAGTCTCCGCGACCACGCGCGCGGCGGTGATTTCCTCCGACACGTCGCCGCCTACAAAGATGGCCCTGCCCTGGGCCGCTCGGATTCTTTTGGCGGTATTCGCCCCCGAGTCGGTCAGCGAATTACAGCACACCGCGATACCCATGGCACCGAGTTTCAACGCCAGAGCTTCACCAATTCCTTTCCCCGCACCGGTCACAATGGCCGCCTTATCGATCATGATCCCCTGCCCTCTTACATCCGCTCTTTACAGCATCGAGGCACGTTCGTTCGTTGTCGATCGCCGCTTCGCGCCGACGTGTTTCTTCGATGGCCGTCGCGGGACCATCTCACCGCGATGCGGGCCCGACCGGCTTGCAGAAGCCGCCGGGCTTCGTACCGATCCCGGTAGAGGCTGGTGTCGAGATGGAACGCGATATCCAGGTGTTCCAGCACATCTTAGGGGCCGAGGCTCTTGACATAAGCTCCGGCCCCCTGACGTATTTCGATGAGGTTCATCACCTGCAGGGCCATCATGGCTTCCCGCAGTATTCGGCCGGGACACGCCGATCATCTCGCCGAATTCAGGTGCCCACGGCAGCGCTTCCCGAACACCCAGACTGCCGTTCTTGAGGAGAGGGATGAGATTCTCAACAATACGCTCCACCGTGCGGGACCGCTTTACGTTGTTGAACGCGTATTGATTGAGAGATGTCCTCATTTTGATACCCAACCGCAGTCAACCAGAAGATCCGTGCCGGTGATGAAAGAAGCGCCGTCGCTGGCGAGGAAGTAAATGGCTTCCGCGATTTCTTCCGGTTCAGCCCAGCGATCAAAGGCCTGTTCGTGCTCCCGCAGCTTCTTCACCTGATCGAAGGGCATGCCGGTCCTGGTGGATTCGAGCTGAATGTCGCTGCGAAGCATGGGCGTATCCACCGAGCCGGGGCTGACCGAATTCACCCTGATGTTGTACTTGGCCAGTTCCCAGGCCACCGCCCGGGTGAAGGCGATGATGGCGCCCTTGGTGGAGCCGTAAATGGCGTGCTCCGTCTGTCCCACATGCCCCGAGACGGAACCCATGTTGACGATGGCGCCGCGCTTCTGCCGCTTCATGATGGGCATGACGTATTTCGTAAAAAGGAAGTGGCCGCCGACGTTGATATGCGTCACCTTCACGAAATCTTCCCAGGTGGTGTCTTCCAGTGGTTTGACCACCACGATGCCGGCGTTGCAGTTGAGCACGTCCACCCGGCCCCACTCCTTTTCAACCAGGGCGACCATGGTCTTGACGTCCTTTTCGTTGCCGACGTCGCCCTGGAAGTCGATGCACTCCACGCCGAGCGTGCGTATCTGGCCGCCCACGTCGTGGATCGCTGCGCCCCGAGCGATGATGGCCACGTTGTAACCGTTCTGCGCGAACTTGATGGCTGCCGCCCGGCCGATGCCTACGGATGAACCGGTAACGATCGCCACTTTCCTATCAGTCATCGCGGTCCTCCATCGATAGAACTAAATTAACAATGCGTCGTCGGCGTCCGCGCTTGCAAGAGCCTTGATACATTCACCTTCCTAAGAGGCCTTATTGGCCGGCGCTTTGCCGGCGGCGGACTTCTTCTGGGGAAGACCGCAGAGTTCCCGGGCGATAGCCGGCGTGGCCACGTCGCGTCCGAGGGAACGAGAAATGTCACCGATTTCTTTGACCAGTTCCCAGGTCTGGGCGACTTTGCCGTTCTGGAGATAGGGCCAGTCTTCGGTGCCCACCCGGACGTTGTCTCCGTGGGTGATGGCCGCCACCAGAATGTCCATCTGCTCCTTGCACATGATGCTCACGGTGATGACGCAGTCCTTGGGCATGAGGCTCTTGCGGTAGAGGTACTCCTGCACCGTGGGGGGCGACCACGTACCGCCGGGCCAGCCCAGGAAGAAGGTGGTGATGTAGGGCGGATCGAGGAGTCCCTTGTCGATGAGCCGGTTGAGGTTCCAGATCGATCCGGGATGCCAGATTTCCCACTCGGGTTTGACGCCGTATTTCCGGCAAGCCACGCTGTACTCCTCCAGCTCCTTCAGGGGATGGAGCACGTCGCAGGTGACCTGGGTGAACGCCTCGGCGTGGTGGTTCGCGATGATCGACACCATGTCGGACCGTTCCTCGAAGAGTTCGATGCGCTCCTGGAGCGGAATGCTGGACATCCCGCTCTGCACGACGATATCGCATTTCGCCCGCACGCCATTGATCACTTCGGACCACTGGCCTTCCGCGTGCGTGTGCAGGATGCTCGCCCCGGCTTCGCGGCAGCGGACCGTTTCTTCGATAATCTCGGGCGCTCTCGTGGGATATTTCACCGCGGAGTTAAGCCAGCAGATGTTCGGCGTCGCCACAATCACTAACGGTGTCTTTCTATCGCTCATTACGTTCTCCCTGCGTATGTTTCTGCCTTGGGCGGCGTCTATACCCGTATGATGCTCTTGGGCATGGAGGTCATCTTGCGACAACCGTCTTTGGTCACCATGTAGCAATCCTCCACGCCGATGAGGGCGCCCTTGTAAGGTTCCCAGGCTTCGATCTCGAAGACCATGTTCTCCTCGAACGGCCGGTCGAGCTGACCCAGAGCGCCGAAGAGGTGCTGATCCTCACACTGGAGCCCGATGGAATGGCCGATGGAGAAGGCGATGCCGTTGGGGACCGTCTTCTTGTACCAGGCAGTGGCCTCGTCGCTCAGGGCCTTCATGTTCACCCCCGGCTTGATCCGCACCTCGAAATAGTGCTGGAACTCCAGCAGGCCCTGAATGAGCTTGTCCGCCTCGGGATCGGCGTCGCCGATCACCACTTCCTGGTTGATGTCCGCCACGTAACCTTTGTAGACGCCGCCGAAATCCAGGCGGACGATTTCGCCGCGCTTCACCGCTCTGCCGGTGCCGGGGGCTTCGGGGTCCGAGTCGCCGATGGTCATGGTGAGGTGGTCCCAGTCGTCGGCGCCGTGCCTGAGCAGGGAATCCCGCCCTATCCTGAGCAACTCCAGATCCGTGACGCCCTCTTTCACCGCGGCGATGGTGTCCTTCAGCGCGGCCTCGGTGATGTCCGCCGCCTTCTGGAGGTACCCGATCTCCAGGGGCGTCTTTACCAGACGCATATCGAGGAAGGCCCGATCCGCCGCGACCACCGTCATGCCGCCGTCGTCCGCGAGGGCGTCTAGGAGGAATTTGGGCGCCGTGGACTCGATGCCCACCTTCTTGCCCGAAAGACCCCACTTGCGGATCTTCGAGCGCAGCGCTCGGCCCACGTCGGCCTGGCTTTCGATGCCCACCAGATCGTGGAACCAGCTGAAACGGTCGGTGCTCTTGAAGACGTTCCAGTGGATAACCGTGCCTTCGCCTTCCCGGCGTATCATCGCCAAGTTGGGGTACTGGTTGTTTAGGGCCAAGAGGATGGGATTCGCGGAGCAGTGCAGCAGGGGCATGCCGCTCAGGTAGTACACGTTCACCGGCGACGCCGCGATGAGGAGGTCCAGATCGTAGCGATTCATCACCTCGGCGGCCTTCTTCGCGCTGAATCCGATGGGTTGCACGTTCCCAACCTCCGGCAGGTTTTGGTTGATCGGGATCGCGGGGGCCAGGCGTTCCAGAATGTTTTTCCGGCAAAGGCCCCGGTCCGCGAGTGCGTTCACTTCGTCGACCTCCACGGGCCGGCCTTCGATGGCCGACAGGTAGCCCGCCAGTATGGCCGTGATGGCGTTCATGGCTTGGACCGGCGAGAACTCGGGTTCCCGATTTTCCAGGATGCTGCGGGCGAAGTGTTCATCCTCTTCCCTGGCGGAGATGGTGTAGTACTCCGGGAAGGGCGCGTGTTCGACTTCGGGCTCCACCCACTTCTGCTGGTCCTCGCCCATGCGCTCGTCGAAGGAGCAGAACCGCACGGGTCTTTCCCAGGCGTGGTTTTCGAAAACGCTGCCCCTGGTCCCGAATATCTCCAGGCTGTTGTAGGGGACGGTCATCTGGGTGAAGCTGACCATGATGTCCGCGACGGCGCCGTTCTCGTACTCGGCGATGGCGATGGCGTTGTCCTCGGCCTTTTCGGGCAGATTGATGGCCTGCTTCGACAGGTTGGCGGTGATACGCTTCACTTTCGAGCCGATGATGTACTCGATGCTCGCGAACTTGTGGGCCGCCATATCCATGAGGGCGCCGCCGCCGGCCTTGATGGGATCGCCCTTCCAGAAACCGCTCGTCGAAAGGCCGGCCACTTCGTTGACCCCCTCGTAGGCCCGGATCATCCGCACCTCGCCGATCAGGCCCTTCTGTACGATGTCGTGTACGCAGACGTGAGCGGGCAGGAAGCGGTGGTTCTCGGCGACCATGAACTTCACCCCCGCGTCCTGGCACGCCGCGATCATGCGGCGGCAGCCCTCGACGGTGGTGCTCATGGGTTTCTCGCAGAGCACGTGCTTGCCCGCCTTGGCCGCCGCCACGACCAGATCGTCGTGGTAAACGTGGGGAACCAGCACCAGCACCGCGTCGATGTCCGCCCCCAGCATCTCGTCCAGGGTCTTGTACGGAACGAGGGTCCCCTCGCTGTAGCGCTGGGCCATCTTCCTCGCTTTCTTGTAGTCCGTGTCGTAGACCGCCGTGAAGGTCAGGTATTTTGACCCCCGGTCGCCGTTGCTGTGGAACTGGAAGGCCTGTCCCGCGCCGATGATGCCGAAGCGCAGCCGTTTGTCCTCGGGATCCCTGGGCGCCTGCGTGGGCGGACGGTCCGTCCGGAACCGGTCCAGAAACAGCTCGAAGACGTTCTGGAAGACCAAGGCCTCGGGCTTGGGCCCAGTGTAGGTGATGAAGCCGCCCATCTGGGCCACCAGGGAATATATCTTCCCGTTCAGCACCCGCAGGACCGTCTCCGTGCTCATGGTGAAAATCACCGTGGGCTTGGGCGAAGCGCCCTTCCAACTTTCGCAGCCTCTTTCTCCAAAACTGATCGTGAAGATGTTGCCGTCGATATTGAACTGATACGCATAGGCCGCTTCGCCGATCTCGTACCGAATCTCGTCGGTGGTATTGCAGACTTGGGCGAAGAAGGCGAACTCTTCCGGGAGGTCCTCGGCCCCGATGGTTCCGCCGCGGAGCTTATCTTCGATCTGTCGGAAAGACTGCTCGTGTCCCGTCGATTGCCTGCCCCAAAGCAGCTCCATATCTAACCTCTTGCGCCCCTCTGATGGATGGACATCTCAAGAAACTGAACTTCACGACGACCACTAAGGCGGGACGATTCAATCCGCCGATCGGAGCTCGGTGCGAGATCCGTGAAGGCGGGCAACTCGACCTCCCTCCGGAGTCGGGCGGAGGCCTGGATGGCAAGGTGGATCGGCCCACCCAGCAGTAACCGCTTTCCGTGGGGCCGAAGCTCACCGGCATCGGAGAGCGTCACCCCCATGAGGATCTTCACCCGCGTGGATTTCCCGGCCCCGTTCTCCCCCATTCGCGCGTGGACACTACCGGTGGGTATCCGCAGACCGACCCCACGCTGCGCCCGGACGCCCCCGAACCGCCTCGAGATTCCGATCATCTCGACGGGCAGCTCGGACTGCCTGCCCTCGGAAGCCTCTCTCAAGTCTCGAAATGCACCGTGGGTCATGAGATCCTTGAAGAAGGGTGATGCAAAGGCCGGTCAGGCCGAGGCCGCGTGGAGGGACCCGCCACGCTGACCTCGCCACTCCGCCATCCGGTCCGAGGCGGCATCGCCGAACAGGATCCGGGTGACCTCGCTCAACTCTGGCGACCCCTCCAGTTCCTCGCGCCGGATGATCTGGGCCAGTTCGGTCCGCCGCCGCAAGAAGTCTTCCAGGGTGACAACCATCTCCCGTCGCGCCGCCGCCTCGACCTCGCAACGGAGCAGCCCGCAGGGCGGGAATATCTCGTCGGCGCCGCGCGGGTCGCGCCGGATCGAGTCGAGCAGAGCGAAGCTCTCGTGCCCGTGCCTTCGCCAGAGTCGCGCCACCGCCGGCTCGCCCAGCCCCAGGGGCCGCGTTTGATGCTCGAACTCGCTACGGGTGGCGGCCGGAGGCTCACCATACCAAGGGCGCCTGGGCCAGGGCAGGCGGACTCCGAGCCGCTCCACCTCGGCGCACGACGCATCGCCGATGTTCAGACAGTCGGTGAGCTTTCCACCGAAGACGGTGACGTGGCGTGCCTCGGGGTCGGTCTCGATGATGTGTCGGCGGGAGAGCTGCACCCAGTCGTGGCCGCGCGTCCACCCGGCATCCACCACCAGGGGGCGCACACCGCAGCGCTCGGAGATGATGTCGCGCTCGGTGAGGGGTCGCGGGAGCCGCAGCCGACGATTGATGTTGTCCAGCACGAAGGCGCGGTCCGCCGCCGTGACGCCCTCGTCCGGCCGTTCGGCTGGCGTGTCGGTGGTCCCGATGCAGGTGCGCCCCCCCATGGGGATGGCGAAGAACAGGCGGCCGTCGTCGGCGAAAGAGGTCAGGACGCGGGCGTGTGGCGTCACCTGGTCCACCAGGAGGTGAATCCCCTTGGAGAGGACGTGCCGGTGGGTGGTCGAAACGCCATCACGCTCGTTGACCTCGTCGGCCCAGGGGCCGCACGCGTTCACCAGCACTCGTGAGCGGACCGAGAGCTCGCGACCCGTAACCCGGTCCCTAGCGCGGGTGATCCACACCTCGCCATCCTTGTGAGATCCGAGAGCCTCCAGGTAGTTGGCTGCCAGGCACCCGCGATCGAGTGCCGAGCGCACGAAGCCCCAGACGAAGCGAGCATCGCCATCGGGCAAGAAGGCGTCGGAGTACTCGACCCCGCCATCAACGCCGTCGAGGACGATGACCGGCTCCTCGCGCGCAATCGCCGCCCGGGACAGGGGGCGCGGCGCCCGGGTGTGGAACCCACCGAGCGCCCAGTACAGCCAGGTCCCCGCCACAAGCTTCCAGCGCGGGTGACGCTGGTCGCGGGAGTGGGTCGTGAAGAAGCGGATCTCCTCGACCGCCGAGGGGAACGCCCTGAGGAGCTGGTTGCGCGAATGGCAGAGCTTGCGGACCAGCCCGAACTCGCTGCCCTCGAGGTACTTGATTCCGCCCCAGACCAGATTGGACGACTGCTGCGACGTCGCCGATCCGAAATCGCCGCGCTCCAGAAGAGCAACCCGCGCCCCCCGCGCCGCCAGAGCTGCCGCGATGACCGCACCGTTGATGCCGCCACCAAGGATGGCAACATCGAGCGTGGACCCCGACAGCCGAGCGACGTTTGATGCGCGAAGAGACGGGGACCCGGCAGAGTTCATTTATGGTCGCCAGAGCAACAGGACTGGAGCCGAAACGAACCGGATGTGACAGCTGATTGGTTCGTTTCTAGGCCGGTTCTTGAGCTTGAGTCAAGCCAGGTGGTTCGCTATGGTTCTCTTAGGCTCACTTGGGGCATACATGATGAACCCGAGACAGCGGCAAGTAGTCGACTTCCTCAGGCAAAATGGCGACACGTCGGTCCAGGAGCTTGCGCGAGCGCTCCAGGTCACCACCCAGACCATCCGGCGCGACGTGCGCAGCCTCGAAGTGGCGCGGCTGGTGGCGCGCTACCACGGCGGCGTGGGGCTCCCCTCCAACGTCGAGAACATCGACTACGGGCAGCGCCAGGTGATGAATGCCGATGCCAAACGGCGCATCGCCCGCCTGGTCGGGCAGCAAGTCGAGGCGGGGCGTTCGTTGATCCTGAACATCGGCACCACCATCGAGGAGGTGGCGCGCGCGCTCACGCAACACCGTGGGATCCGGGTGGTCACGAACAACCTGAACGTAGCGGCCATCCTGGCGCCCAACGAGCATGCCCAAGTGTTCATCGCTGGCGGGCTAGTCCGTACGCGGGACCGCGGGATCGTCGGCGAAGCAACGCTCGACTTCATCAGGCAGTTCAGGGTCGACGTGGGTGTCATCGGCGTCTCCAGCATCGAGGTGGACGGGACGTTGCTCGATTACGACTACCGTGAAGTTCGCGTCGCCCAAGCGATCATCGCGCAGTCGCGCGAGGTCTGGCTCGTGGCCGATCACTCGAAGTTCGCCCGGAGCGCGATGGTACGACTGGGCCATCTCTCGGAGGTGGACCGGTTCTTCACCGATCAGCCCGTTCCGACAGCCCTCGGAAATTTGCTAGAGACAGCGCAGGTCCAACTCTTCGTAGCCGATGCGGCTTGATGGTCATCCCGCCTGCACCGCCTCAATAGCGGAGGGGAAGGAGGCGCGAGTGCGAGAGAAGACGGGGCTGGCCCTCGACAGTTGCTTCTCGGCTGCCAAGATCGCCCTGGCCTAGGCGGAATACGTTCTTGGCCAAGTGGCGCCAGGCGGTCGAGGCCGCTATCCTCGACGGCGCCAGCGAGCTCCAGGTCTTGTGGCACGCGATCCTGCCGGTGAGCCTCCCGGCCCTGGCGGTGCTGGCCACGCTCCAGTTCACCTGGATCTGGAACGACTTCCTCTGGCCGCTCATCTTCACCCAGAGCGACAATCGCCGGACCATCATGCTGGGGATCGTCTCCATGAAGGGCCAGTACCTCGTCGCCTGGGGGGTCCAGGGGGCGATGTCCCTCCTCGCCACTGTGCCGACGCTCGTCGTCTTCCTCCGGGTCCAGCGCTACTTCATCTACGGCATGACCATGGGGCAGTGAAGGGCTAGGGAGGGAGGCCTCGCCGCCAAAGGGACGGGCGGGTGACCCAAGCCGCCCGCTAGGAACAGGTCATGCCCATCCCTTGGGCCGGCTCACCGGCTGACGCAGAACAGCGGCGGCTCGACGAGAACGAGCGGCGGGAGCGGAACTGGACCCGATGGGGCCCCTACCTCGCCGAACGGCAGTGGGGCACCGTGCGCGAAGACTACTCGCCCGACGGTTCGTCCTGGCAGTACCTGCCCCACGACCACGCTCGCAGCCGGGCTTACCGCTGGGGAGAGGACGGCCTCCTCGGCATCACCGACCGGGAGTGTCGGGTCTGCTTCGCCCTCGCCCTCTGGAACGGCCGGGACCCCATCCTGAAGGAGAGGCTCTTCGGCCTCTCGGGAGACGAGGGCAACCACGGCGAGGACGTAAAGGAGCTCTACTACTACCTGGACGCCACCCCGACCTCGTCCTACCTGAAGGCGCTCTACAAGTACCCCCAGGAGGAGTTCCCCTACGCGAGGCTCCTCGAGGAGAACCGCCGGCGGGGTCGCAACGAGCTGGAGTTCGAACTCGAGGACACCGGCGTCTTCGACGCGCGCCGCTACCATGACGTCCTCGTCGAGTATGCCAAGGCGAGCCCCGACGACATCCTCATCCGGATCACCTCTGCGAACCGGGGCGGGGAGCCGGCCACGCTCCACCTCCTCCCCACCCTGTGGCTGCGCAACACCTGGGCCTGGGGACGCGAGGGCGAGGGGTACTGGCCGAAGGGCCAGATCACCGCCACCGCCGCAGGGCTCCTCGCCGATCACCCGTCCCTGGGCCGCCAGCGGCTCGAGTGCCAGCCTCTCGAGGGGACCCTTCCCCGGCTCATCTTCACCGACAACGAGACCAACTCCGAGCGCCTCTTCGGATCGAGGAACGTCGGCCCGTATGTGAAGGACGCCTTTCACCGGCTGGTCGTCCAGGGCGAGCTCTCTGCGGTGAACCCGGGGCGCACCGGGACCAAGGCGGCGGCCTGGTACACGCTCTCCATCCCGAGCGGCGGGGAGGTGTCGGTTCGGCTGAGGCTAAGGCCCGAGACCTCCGCCGCCGAGGACGCCTTCGGGCCGGAGTTCGATCGGGTCCTGAGCCGGCGGATCGAGGAGGCGGACGCCTACTTCGCGCACCGCCGCGACTCTCCCCTCTCCCCCGAGGAGCGCCTCGTCGTGCGCCAGGCCGACGCCGGGCTCCTCTGGTCGCGGCAGTACTACGGCTACGTCGTGGAGCACTGGCTGGACGGGGACCCCGGACAGCCGCCCCCACCCAGGGAACGCCGCAACGGGCGGAACCGCGGCTTCTCGAACCTGTACGCGCGAGACGTCCTCTGGGTGCCCGACGCCTGGGAGTACCCCTGGTTCGCGGCCTGGGACCTCGCCTTCCAGTGCGTGGCGGCGGCGCGGATCGACCCCTCCTTCGCGAAGCGCCAGCTCGTCCTGCTCTGCCGCGAATGGTACATGCACCCGAACGGTCAGCTCCCCGCCTACGAGTTCGCCTTCGGGGACGTGAACCCGCCGGTGCATGCCTGGGCCGCCTGGCGGGTGTACCAGCTCGCCCAGCGGCCGGGCGAGGAGAAGGACCGGCTGTTTCTGGAGAGCGTGTTCCAGAAGTGCATGCTGAACTTCACCTGGTGGGTGAACCGCGAGGACCTGGAGGGGAACAACCTGTTCGCGGGCGGTTTCCTCGGCCTCGACAACATCGGATTCTTCGACCGTTCCAGGCCGCTCTACGGGGTGGACTCGATGCAGCAGGCGGACGCCACCGCCTGGATGGCGTTCTACTCCTCCACCATGCTCGCCATCGCCCTCGAGCTGGCGCGCGAGGACCCGGCCTACGCCGACATCGCCTCGAAGTTCTTCGAGCACTTCGTGGGGATCGCCCGGGCCATGAACGAGCTCGGCGGGACCGGCCTGTGGGACGAGGAGGACGGTTTCTACTACGACCAGGCGCTCTTCAACGGAACGGTCACCCCGTTGCGCGTTCGTTCCATGGTCGGGGTCATCCCCCTCTTCGCGGTCGAGACGCTCGAGGCCCGGCAGCTCTCCTCCCTGCCCCTCTTCCGCTCCCGCCTGCAATGGTTCCTCGAGAATCGGCCCGAGCTCGCCCACAACATCGCCTACATGCACCCGGACGCGAGACACGAGCACCGGCTGCTCGCCGTCCCCACCCGGGAGCGGCTATTGCGCGTGCTCCGGTACGTGCTCGACGAGAGCGAGTTCCTCTCCCCGTACGGTCTGCGCTCCCTCTCTCGCCACCACCTCGAGCACCCGGCGCGCCTGCGCGTGCCGCACGACGAGCTCCTCGTAAGCTACGTGCCGGGCGAGTCCGATTCGAGCCTCTTCGGAGGGAACTCGAACTGGCGCGGACCGATCTGGTTCCCGCTGAACTACCTCCTCATCGAGGGGTTGAAGCGCTTCCACCACTTCTACCGCGACACCCTGCAGGTGGAGCTTCCCACCGGCTCCGGGAGAATGGCCACGCTCCTCGAGGTGGCGGAGGAGCTGGAGCGGCGGCTGGCGAGGCTCTTCGTGGAGGACGCCACCGGCCGCCGGCCTTGCCACGGGGACCGTGCGCTCTACACCAAGGACCCACACTTCCGGGATCTTGTCCTGTTCCACGAGTACTTCCACGGCGACGACGGTCGAGGGCTCGGCGCGAGCCACCAGACCGGCTGGACTGCGCTTGCCGCCAACGTCCTCGAGCGGGTGGCCGCGGCGCGCGCCGCGCGGGGGCAGCGGCCGGGCGCCCCCCGCTGAGCGATGCCCGGGCAGGAGGAGGCGACCCCTCGGCGGTCCAGAGCTCGAAGGACTCCCCCTTCCACTAGGAGAGCGTCCGGGCCGGCTCGACGCGGGCCGCCGCGGCGGCCGGGGCCAAGGCTCCGGCGAGCGCCGCGAGGACCGGCACCGCGGCGCCCAGGAAGGGAAGCCACGGCGGGAAGGCGAAGAACGTCTCGGGCCGGAACGGGAAATCGGGGAGAAGCGAGAGCGCCACGGCGTCGACGGCCAGCGAGACCAAAGCCGCGAGGAAGGTCCCGGCCACCCCGCCCGAAAGGCCGATCATCCCTCCCTCGAGCAGAACCACCCAGCGCACGTCGGAGGGAGTGGCCCCGAGCGCTTGGAGGACGGCGATCTCCCGGACGCGCCCCGCCACGCTCGCCGAAAGCGAGCGCGCGATGGCCAGGGCGGCGAGCACGCACATCACCACCGAGAGGAGGACGAGCGCGCCGGCGGTGACCCCCACCACCGCGCCCACACGCTCCGCCGCCGCCTGGTCGCCCTCGTCCACGTCGAACCCCATGCGGTGGACGGTGGCGGCCACGGCCGGCACGTCGTCGGGCCGGCTCGCGAGGAGGGTGACCTGGGTGTAGATACCCTCCTTGCCGTACTCCGCGTGGAGTCTTCTGGCCGTACCGAGGGGGACGGCCATGACGTACATGGGCACGCGGTCGGAGAGGCCGATGAGCCTCACCCGGGCCGGGGTGACCTTCGGCTCTCCCTTCCCAGGCACGATCGAGAGGCCGATCCGAACGGGCATCTCCAGGCCGACGAGCGAGACGCCGGGCGGGATCCGGGGCAGGTTCCAGGCCGGCGCGATGGTCTTCTCGTAAACCTCGAGGAGCCGGCGCGAGAGCACGACCGGGATGGTGCCACCCGGCCCAGGGTCCTCGAACCGCTCTCCGCCCACGTCGTCCGCCACCATCGCTGGCGGAACCCCCAGGACCGGAATCTGCAGGGTCATTCCGGGCGGCCAGCTTTGGGCGAGGCCGGGCGGCGCCTGCGGTGCGGCAACCGGCACCTTGAGCATGAGCTTCGGCCAAGCGGCGGACACCCCCGGGATCCTTGCGAGCCGGCCCACGGCCAGATCGTCGAGCTTCTCGCCTCCCAGGACCCCTCGCAGCGAGACCACGGGCGGGATTACCTCCACGAGCCGGGCGTCGGCGGGGAACATGCGCCGCGCCGCGGCCGAGACGCCCAGGCCGAGCGCGAGGAAGAAGACCAAGGCCGCGCCCCCCACGCATGCCGCGGCGGCGTCGAGGAGCACCCCGCGCCGGTCGGCGCGCAGGCGAGCTCTCGCGATCCAGAAGAGCCCGCGGGCACTCAAGACAGCCTCCCTTCCCTGAGGTGCAGGACGCGACCGGCCGCGCGCGAAATCCGCTCCTCGTGCGTCACCACGAGCACCGCCATGCCGCCCCGGGCCATCTCCGCGAAGAGACGGGTGATCTCATCGCCGGTGAACGCATCGAGGTTGCCGGTGGGCTCGTCGGCGAGGAGCACTCGCGGGCGCGCGAACAGGGCCCGCGCGATGGCGACTCGCTGACGCTCTCCCCCGGAGAGCCGCGCCGGGGGCGCCAGGGCCTTGGACAGGAGCCCGACCCGCTCGAGCACCTCCATCGCCCGGACGCGGATCGCACCCGGAGGTTCCCCGTCCGGGGTGCGGAGCATGCCCGGGAGCATCACGTTCTCGAGCGCGGAGAGGCCGGGCAAGAGGTTGAACGACTGGAACACGAAGCCGATCGTCTCGTTTCGAAGCCGAGCCAGCTCCCGTACCCCGAGCCGGTCGAGCGGTTTCCCGGCCACGGACACTTCTCCGCGGTAGTCCCGGTCGAGGCCCCCGGCCACGTGGAGGAGGGTGGATTTCCCGGAGCCCGACGGGCCCAGGATCGCGGCCATCTCCCCTTCCTCCACGCGGAGGTCGACGCCCCGGAGCACCTGGATCTCTCTCGCCCCGTCCTTGAAGCTCTTCTCGACGCCGGACAGCGAGATCACCGGGCCTCTCCCTGGACGGACGCTTTGGGGGTCTCGATCCGGGCTTCCAAGAGGAGGGCCTTCTCGCCGAGGTCGGCCTTGATGGAAATCGCCGCCACCCGCTCCGCCGGCTCGAGGAAGCGCAGGACGAAGGAACGCGCCAGAAACCCGGCCGGCCCCGTGCCGAATGACTCCTCCGGCAGCGCCCGGAAGGAGGCAGCGAGGCGACGAGGGGAGAGGACCGCGCCCCCGAGGCCGCCCTCGAGAGCGACCGCCGCTGCGGCCGTGGGCGCCGAGTAGCCCAAAGCGCCATGCTCGCGCGCGAGGAGGGCGGCGAGAGAGCCCGGCGGACCCCCGGCCAGAGAGAGCCGCCGGCCGTCGAGCTGCCAGGAGATCTCGCCCGAAGGAGTGGCGAACCGGCCGGATCCGGGAGGGGCCGCAGACGGTCTCGGGCTCGCTCCACTCACCGGGCGAGCCAGCGCCGCGAGCAGGACAGGCAACCGGGCGAGAGCGTCCTGGGCCGAGGAGGGGTCCTTCACCTCCCCCGTGAGCTCGAACCGGACGAGCCGCAGCGGGTCCGCCCGGAGAACGACGTCGGAGAGGTCGGAGAGGTCGAGCCGCGGCGAGACCGAGAACGCGGCCGCCGCGCCCGGCACAAGCTGGTCGAAAAGATCTCGCTGGAGATCGAACCCGTGGGCCTCGAGCCAGGCGCGGTCCTGCGCGGGCACGCGGGAGAGGAGGTGCTTGCCAAGCTCGGCGGGGTCTCCGTCCCAGCGGAGCACCAGGGCGGCGTCGGAGGCGAGCGAACGCAAAGCCGGGCGCGAGTCGCCGTCGGCGCGCAGCGCGCGGAGCGAGGATGCCCGTGCGCCCAGACGTGCGGCGAGGACCAACCGGACCTCCCCAGGAGCCACCGAGCCGCCCAGGGCGAGCCCCTCCGGCGCGAAGGTCGGAAGCCCGCGGAAGGGAGGGACCGCACCCGCGAGGAACGTGGAGCGGTCCCCCACCGCCTCCCGCAGCTCCCGCCATGCGGGGACCTCCGCAAGGCTCTCCGCAAGGGGACGCGAGAGGGCAGCCACGACCACATCCGGCCCCGCCGGGCCGGAGGCGAGGGCCGCCACGCGCTCGCCCGAGGCGAGGGCCACGGAGAGGGCCGCGGCCTGTGCCGCCTCGCTGCGGAAGATGACGAGACGGATCGCGCCTCGAACCGATTCGGAGCGCTCCGGCGCACCGAGCCTCTCGCGCGCGATTCTCGCGACGACCCGGAGGAATGAGCTCGAGTCCCGCAAGGGAAGGATCACGACCGGGGTCGCGGGCGCTCCCTCCTCGGCTGGGGGCTCCGCCCCAAGGGCGATGCCGCCCGAAGGCTCGATCCCAGCCCTGGCGATGGCATCCGTGTCCAAGGGGTCGAACCCGAGCTGGGAAATGAGTGCGCCGCGCAGCCCGGCGAGCTGCCGGGCGACCCCGGGGAAGCCCGACAGGGTCCCCTCAAGCACGGTGAGCTCCCGAGCGGCGCGCCCCACGCCCGGAACCACAAAGGCGGCCGGGGACCGGGCAGAGAGCCAGCGCTCGGCGGGTGGCGCTGCCCCGGTCCCACGGCAGGCGATCGAAGGAAGCGCGGCGAGGAGCGTCGCAGGGACGAGCCACGGTCGCGGGAAGAGGCGAAGCACGGGCCGAACTCTTACCACGAGCCGGTGGAGTGCACCCTCAGCGGCGAGCGGCCGTGGTACACGCTCGCTCGCTCCCCATGATCTCCTCCGCCGACGACATCGCCCCCATCGCCCTCGATGAGCTCCCCGACTGGCGGGCGCGGTTCGGGCCGGCCGCGGGGCGGCTCGAGCTGGAGATCGGTTCCGGTCACGGCGGCTTCGCCCTCGCGTTCGCGCGAGCTCACGCCGACCGGGCGCTCATCGCGATCGAGCAACGCCGAGCGTTCGCCGAGACCCTTGCCGACAGGGCCGACCGGCGCGGTCTCACGAACCTCCTCGTCCTCCACGGCGATGCGCGCCTCCTCGCCCCGCGCCTCTTCGCCCCAAGATCCCTGGCCGCCGTCCACGTCCACTTCCCCGACCCCTGGTGGAAGCGACGCCACGAGGCGCGCCGGCTCCTGGACGAACGGATGTGCCAGTTGCTCCGAGGGTTGCTCTCGCAGGGTGGGCTCCTCGATCTCAGGACCGACGTCGAGGAGTACGCGCTCGGCGCTGTAGAGCGGCTCGAGGCCGCCGGGTTCGAGAACGAGGCCGGCCCGGGTCGGTTCGCCGAGCCAGGACCGGACGAGATCCCCTCGAGCCGGGAGAAGCGCTACCTCGTCACCGGAGAGCGCGTATGGCGGATTCGGTTACGGCGCTAGGGGGCGGCCCGGGCAGGCGGAGGAGGGCGAAGGGCCTGTTTGAGCGAAGGCCATGCCCTCGCTCCGGGGCGCAAGGCCTCGAAGGCCGCCGATGCGCCGATCGAGAGAGAGCAAGCACACCATCGCCCCAGGAAGGAGCTCGAGTCCGCCGCGCCAGCGTCCCCGGCGGGCTGGATCGCCAGGGCGCGCGCTCGGGGCTACACTCGCCCTCCATGGCACGCGCCGGCGCCCTCCTCGTCCCGCTCCTTCTCCTCGCCTCCTGCAACCCTCCGGAAAATCCCGCCGAGAGGTACCTCCGGTTCGCGGAGGCCGCCCGCACCGGGCGGTCCGGGCAGGTGTGGGCGATGCTCTCGGCTCGGTCGCGCCAGGGGCTCAAGGAGCGGGCACGGGCGCTCGCCGGGGAGAAATCCCCCCCGGGCGTGGAGATCGAGGGGTCAGACCTCGTCCTGGGTGGGCTCGCCCCCACCGCACCCAGGGTGAAATCAGTGACCGTTCTGCGCGAGTCGAGCGACGCCGTGGTGCTGTCGGTCGAGGAGGTGGGCGGCCTCAGGGGAGAGGTCTCCATGGTGCGCGAGGGCGGGGACTGGCGTGTGGAGCTGCCGGGGGGATAGCGGGGTCGCCTTTGACCCCCGCGCTCCCTGTGGATCCCCGCCTAAACGTCTGTTATTCAATGCGGTCCGCGCATGAAAACAAAGACCGCTGCCCAAATCCGCGAGCTCTTCCTCCACTTCTTCGAGGAGCGAGGCCACCGGCGCGTGGCGAGCTCCTCGCTCGTGCCCCAGAATGACCCGACCCTGCTCTTCACCAACGCCGGGATGGTCCAGTTCAAGGACGTCTTCACCGGTCGGGAGAAGCGCGACTACCTGCGCGCCACCACCTCGCAGAAGTGCGTGCGCGCCGGGGGCAAGCACAACGACCTCGAGAACGTGGGGTTCACGGCGAGACACCACACCTTCTTCGAGATGCTGGGGAACTTCTCCTTCGGCGACTATTTCAAGAAGGACGCCATCCGCTTCGCCTGGGAGTGGGTGACGAGCGAGAGGTGGCTCGGCATCCAGAGCGACCGGCTAGCGGCCACCGTGTTCGCGGGCGAGGGCTCCCTGCCCTGGGACGAGGAGGCGTACGAGCTCTGGAGGGCACAAGGCCTCCCGCCCGAGCGAGTCCACAA
>Ga0335071_10002718_pt1 | contig 18795 bp, 19 predicted proteins | sample Lox_Sample_15_FD_206724 | JGI IMG/M metagenome (GOLD analysis project Ga0335071, IMG submission 206724) | Soil microbial communities from Loxahatchee National Wildlife Refuge, Florida, United States - Lox_Sample_1.5 | ecosystem: Environmental > Terrestrial > Soil > Wetlands | place: USA...
CCACATGACCGACGTGAAGCGCCTGCGCATGCTGTTCGCCTTCTTCATCGCCGTGACCGCGGCGCGGATGCTGTACGACGCGCTGACCTAGATCTTCTGATCGTATTCGCCGACTTCCGGATGCTTTTTCAGCCGAGCGTCGATATCGTGGAACATTGCACGCATATTGGCCTCTGAAACCGGACTCTCGACGACGACCACGAGCGAAGGTTTGTTCGACGAGGCGCGCACCAGACCCCAGGTGCCGTCCTCCAGCGTCACGCGGACGCCGTTCACCGTGACGAGTCTCGCGATCGACTGGCCGAGAACCTTTCCGCCGCCGGCCTTGAGGATTTCGAACTCCTTCGTGATCGCCTCGACGATGCCGTACTTCTTGTCGTCCGGCGCGAACGGCGCCATCGTCGGCGAGCCCCAGGTTTTCGGCAGAGCTTCGACCAGCTTCGACATTTTCGTCCCGCCGGCGCGATCCAGCATCTCCAGGATGGCGATGGCGGAGACGATGCCATCGTCATAGCCGTGCCCGGCGGGCGGGTTGAAGAAGTAATGCCCGCTCTTCTCGAATCCGGCGAGCGCACCGAGCTCGTGCGTGCGGCGCTTCATGTAGGAATGACCCGTCTTCCAGTAATCGACCTTCACGCCGTTCTTCTTCAGGACGGGATCGATTTCGTAGATGCCGGTCGATTTCACGTCGACGACGAACGTGGCGCCGGGCTTGAGCGTGGACATGTCGCGCGCCAGAAGGACGCCGATCTTGTCGGCGAAGATCTCGCCCCCCTCGTCGTCGACGACGCCGCAGCGATCGCCGTCGCCGTCGAAGCCGAGGCAGATCTCCGCCTTGTGGGCTTTCACCGCGTCGGCCATGGCATGCAGCATGTGCATGTCCTCGGGGTTCGGATTGTATTTCGGGAACGTGAAGTCGAGCTCTGCGTCCATCGCGACGACGTCGGCCCCGATCCGGCGCAGCGCTTCGGGTGCGAACGCCCCGGCGGTGCCGTTTCCGCAGGCTGCGACCACGCGGATCGGCCGCGACAATCTGTGGCCGCGGGTGACCGCGTCGAGATAGACCTCGCGGAAATCCGGAACCGGCACGTAGGAGCCGCCGCCGCGCGTCTTGCCCGCGCCGCCGAGGACGATTTCCTTCAGGCGCGTCATCTCGTCGGGACCGAAGGTCAGCGGGCGCTGGGCGCCCATCTTCACGCCCGTCCAGCCGTTTTCGTTATGGCTCGCGGTCACCATCGCGACCGCCGGGCAGTCGAGCGCGAACTGCGCGAAATAGGCGACCGGGGTCAGCGCCAGGCCGATGTCGTGCACTTCGCAACCGGCGTTCATCAACCCGATGGTCAGCGCCTGTTTGATCGACAGCGAATAGGAGCGGAAGTCGTGGCCGACGGCGACGCTCGGCTTCACGCCTGCTTCGTGCAGGAACGTGCCCAGCCCCAGGCCGAGCGCCTGCACGCCGAGGAGATTGAGTTCCGTGCCGAACATCCAGCGCGCGTCGTACTCGCGAAATCCGTTCGCGGTGACGAGCGGATGATTTTCGTATTCGAACGTGTTGGGCTTGAGGTCGGAGCGCGGTTTTTCGGACATGGATGCTCGCTGTTCTGTGCCGGCGCGTGTTTGGCCGGTCCGCCGCCAGTGTGCAAGTTTCCACCTTCGTTCCAGTGAGCGCCCGGTTTGGGCGGGATGGTTTTCCAGCGTCGCTCTGTGGTATACTTATAATAACGTCGGAGTTTGTGTATTTTGCCGAATAGGCCCCTGAACCTTCCCCGCCGCGTCCAGCTGGCCGACGCGCTGAACCTGCCGGTCTTCGAGAAGGGCTGGGTGTGGCTCACCGGTGCGGGGCCCGGCGATCCGGGGCTCATCACGGCGCTCGGCATCCACGCGATCCAGAACGCGGACGTCATCCTCTATGACGCGCTGATCAACGAGACGCTTCTGACGCTGGCGCGGCCCGGCGCCGAGCTGGTGTTCGCCGGCAAACGCGCGGGCGTGAAATCCTGCAAACAGTCCGACATTTCGCGCACGCTGGTATCGCTCGCGAAGAAGGGCAAGCGCGTGCTGCGGCTCAAGGGCGGCGATCCGTTCGTCTTCGGGCGCGGCGGCGAAGAGGCGCTGGCGCTCACCCGCGGCGGGGTGCCGTTCCGCGTGGTGCCCGGCGTCACCTCAGGCATCGGCGGGCTCGCCTATGCCGGCATTCCGGTCACGCATCGCGACACCAACCATGCCGTGACGTTCGTCACGGGGCACGGCGCCGACGGCAAGCTGCCGAAGCTGGACTGGACCGCGCTCGGCAAATCATCGCCCACCATCGTTCTGTTCATGGCCCGCAAACACGCCGGCGAAATCGCGGCGAAGCTCATCGCCGCCGGCCGCCGCGCACAAGAGCCGGCCGCGATCGTCAGCGACGCGACGACCGGACGCCAGAACGTCGTCGTCACCACGCTCGCCAGGCTCGGTGAGGCCGCGGCCGCCAGCAGCGCGCCCGCGATCATCGTCATCGGCGAGAATGTGAAGCTGCGCGAAGGTCTCGACTGGATCGGCGCGATGGCCGGTCGCGTCCTCGAGCCGCATCCGCTCGGTCGGGACGATCTCAGCGACGCGATCTGAACGGCAGGGCCTCGCGAAAACTCAGCCCGGCGCGCGCGGCGGCTCGATGCCGTTGTCGCGCAGGCGCTGCGCCAGCGTCGCCATGATCGCGAGTCGCTCCGCCTCGCCGAGGCTCCCCCATTGCGCGATCTCGGGCAGCGTGCGGCCGCAACCGAAACAGAGTCCGGTCCGGCCGTCCACGACGCACACCTTGATGCAGGGCGATGAGATCATCCGCGCGCCGCCGCCGGTCCGCGCGGCAGCGCCGGCACGCCGTCAGCCCGACTTGAAGACGCAGATCTTGTTACCATCGAGATCGCGGAAATAGGCGCCGTAGAACGTGTCGCCGCGAAGTCCCGGCGCGCCTTCATCCGTCGCGCCGTTGGCGAGCGCGTCGGCATAGGTCTTGTCGACGACCTCGCGCGACGGCGCGGCGAGCGCCAGCATGTTGCCGTTGCCGGGCGCGGCCTTGCCGCCGTCATAGGGCTTGCACACGGCGAGCATCGCGCCGCCCTTGCCGCTGAAACCCTGCATGCGGTCGCTGGCGAAGCTGCGCTTGCCGCCGAGAGCGGTCAGCACCTTGTCGTAGAACGCCCTCGACTTCTCGAAGTCGTTGGTTCCGATTGTCGCATATCCGATCATGTTCAGCGCCCCGTCGGGATCTTGTTGAAGGGAACGTCCTTGTCGACGCGGACGTCCTGCGGCAGGCCGAGCACGCGCTCGGCGATGATGTTGCGCAGGATTTCGTCCGTGCCGCCGGCGATGCGCAGGCCCGGCGACGACAGCCAGCCGCCCTGGAACATGCCGCTCATCGGCGCGGCATCGCCCTGCAGGATTCCGGCCTCGCCTTCCAGTTCCATCGCGAAGGCGGACAGGTCCTGCAGCTTGGACGCCACCACGATCTTGGCGATCGAGGCCTCCGGTCCCGGCTGCTTGCCCTGCGACAACGCGGTCATCGTGCGGAAGGTGGTGTATTTGAGGCCCGCGGAACGCACGTACCAGTCCGCGATCTTCTCGCGCACGGCGGCGTTCTTGATCGCCGGTCCGTCCTCGAGCTCGAGCTCGCGCGCCAGCTGCATGAGCTGCGGCACGTCGAGGCCGCCGCCCTGTCCGCCGCCGACCGCCAGACGCTCATGCATGAGCGTGGTGAGCGCGACGGTCCAGCCCTGGCCGACTTCGCCGAGGCGCTGGCTGTCGGAAACCTTCACGTCGGTGAAGAAGATTTCGTTGAAGCCCGAACCGCCTGACGCCTGCTTGATCGGGCGGATGTCGACCGCCGGCTGCTTCATGTTGATGTAGAACATGGTCAGACCCTTGTGCTTGGGCACGTTGGGGTCCGTCCGCGTCAGGATGATGCCGTAGTCCGAGAACTGGGCGCCGGTCGTCCAGATCTTGGAACCGTTGATGGTCCAGGTGTCGCCGTTCTTTTCCGCGCGCGTGCGCAGGTTGGCGACGTCGGATCCGCCCGCCGGTTCCGAAAAGAGCTGGCACCAGATCTCGTCGCCCTGCACCGCCGGCCAGACATAGCGCTTCTTCGCCTCTTCCGAGCCGTAGGTCATCAGCGTCGGGATGCACATGCCGAGGCCGATGGCGAACGGGCCGCCATTGGCGACGTCGTACTTCGCCTCTTCCTGGCCGAAGATGATGCTCTGCATGGGCGTGCCGCCGATGCCGCCCATGCCCTTGGGCCAGGTGATGCGGGCGTAACCGGCCTTGGCCTTGGTCTTCTGCCAGGCCTTGGACGCCGCCATCTGGTTGGCGGCACCGTTCTCCATGTCCTCGGCGCTCACATCGCGCTTGCCGCTGCGCTTCTTCGCATTGGCGTCGAGCCAGGCGCGCACTTCTTTGCGGAATGCCGCTTCTTCCGGGCTGTCTTCAAAATCCATCGTTCTTCTCCGTTGTTCGGTTCGCGCGCCTTAGGCCGCGTTGGTGACTTCGAGTTCGTTGACGAGCTTGTCTTTCCAGGCGCGCTGCGGCCCGAGCGCGAGGCCCAGTTCCTTGGAGCGCTTGTAGTAGAAGTGACAATCCATCTGCCAGGTGAAGCCGATGCCACCATGCGTCTGGATGTTTTCCTTGGACGCATAGTCGAACGCCTGCGTCGCCGAGACGCGCGCCGAAGCGGCCGCCAGCGGCAGCTCGCGCGCGCCGGTGTGCAGCGCCCAGGCGCCGTAATAGGCGTTCGAACGCGCCAGCTCGTTGAACACGTACATGTCCGCGAGCTTGTGCTTGATCGCCTGGAACGATGCGATCGGGCGGCCGAAGGCGTAACGGTTGAGCGCGTAGTCCTTGGCCATGGCAAGGCACACATCCGATCCGCCCACCTGCTCGAACGCCATCAGGATGGCGGCACGGTCGAGGACGCGGTTCTGGTTGGCCCAGCCTTCGCCCACGGCGCCGAGCGGTTCGGCGGCGGCATTCTCGAAGCTGATGTCGGAATGGCCGCGCGAGGCGTCGAGCGTTTCGCAGGCCGTGCGTTTGACGCCAGCCGACTTGAGATCGACCAGCGCGAGCTGCAGTCCGCGCTCGCCCGCTTCGTCGGAGGCGCGCGCCAGCACGATGCAGTAATCCGCGATCGGTCCGTCGACGACGGCGATCTTCTTGCCATTGAGCTTGCCGCCCTTGAGCGTGGTGCGGATGTTCTTGGGCAGGACGGCGCCAGGCGCTTCGGCGCGCGCAAACGTCCCGATCAGTTCGCCGGACGCGACTTTGGGCAGCAGGCGCTTCTTCTGGTCCTCGCTGCCGGCGATGAGGAGCGCTTCCGCGAACAGATAGACCGTCGAGGAGAACGGCACCGGCGCGAGCGCGCGTCCCATTTCTTCGGCGATGACGCAGAGTTCGAGATAGCCGAGGCCAAGCCCGCCGTAGCTTTCGGGAATCGCGGTTCCCGTCCAACCCATTTCGCCGACCTGCTTCCACAGGGCGGCGTCGTAATGTTCCTTGCCCTCGAAGACCTTGCGCACGATTTTCGTCGTGCTCTTTTCGGACAGGAATTTGTGCGCCTGGTCCTTGAGCATCTTCTGGTCGTCTGAAAAGTCGAAATTCATCGGCTCCCTGCCTCGATTAGTTTTGCTTAACCGGACGATAGAACACGCAAATGGTTCAAAGCGAGTCCGTCGTCTTAACGCCGACTTAATGCGGCTTTGATAGCCTTACCCTGGGTAAGGGCAGGTTCGAACCATGGCCAAAGCAACATTTCACAAAAGCCAACGCGTCTACGTGAAGCCGGTCGGCACCTGGGCGCTGATCGAGAGAGTCGTACCGCACTGGGCGAAAGGACTCGAGGAACCGATCCGCGTTCACTACGACGTCGGTCTCGGTCGCGAATTCACGGCCGACGAGTTGCAAGCGGAAGAGCCGCTGCCCGAGGGCAACAAGCATGACGGCGAACATTGGCGGGTCATCCGTCAGCGCAACAAGTGGCAGCCGGCGGAAGATTGTGCGCGGCATCCCGTGCCCGGAAGTTATCCCGTCGTCGTGACCGGCCCCGCCGAGTGGGGCGGCTGGCGCGTGCCGGGTGCGGAATACGATCTCGATCCGGTGAAGATCGAACGACAGGCCCGCATGATCGCCAACGCGCCCAAGCTCGTGCAGTTCGCCAACGGTCTCATCGATTGGGCGCGCAAGTCCGGCGAGGACATGCCGAACGCGCTCGTCGAACTGGCGCATGAAGCGCAGGACGTGCTCACCGCGATCAACGGCGATACCTAATCGGGCGTCTGGAAAACTTTGTTGCGGCGTTCGATCTCAATACGCAGCAAAGCGCGCGAAGAATTACGGCCGAAAAAACCAGCCCGCTCTTGAACCGAGTCGGTCAAATCGCCATTTGCGTTAAATCCCCACAGGTGCGTTCGACACGGTCCTGAATGCCGCGACCGCCGTCCTGCGCGGCCGCTGTGCGGCGTTGCCGGTTTGTCGGCCGGCGGACATTTTCGAAAAGTACCGTCGCGATCCGCACGGAGAATCTGTCCGCGCATGGCCCCTATTTTTCAGGTCGCGATGACTTTCGACAGGCCGGAGCCTATACAAGCGCTCCGCTCGCAGACGCCATAACAAGGAAGCCGCCATGCGTACCGAAGAGCCACAGGCCATCGCCCTGAAGGACTATCGCGCGCCGGACTATCGCATCGAAACCGTCAGTCTCGACTTCGCGCTCGAGCCGCTGGCGACGCGCGTGAGGGCGACGTCGAAGGTAACGCGCACCGGCGCGGCCGCGCCGCTCGTACTCGACGGCGAGCAGATGAAGCTGGTTTCCGTCGCCATCGACGGTCGCGCGCTCGACGACAGCGCGTTCAGCGTCGGTCCGGAGCGGCTGACGATCCACGCGCCGCCCGCGAACTTCGCGCTCGAGATCGTGACCGAAATCGTGCCCGAGAAGAACACGACTCTCTCCGGGCTTTACACATCGAACGGCATGTTCTGCACGCAATGCGAAGCCGAAGGTTTTCGCCGCATCACCTATTTCCTCGACCGTCCCGACAATCTCGCCGTCTACACGACGCGGATCGAGGCTGCTAAGAGCGCCTATCCGGTTCTGCTCTCGAATGGCAATCCGATCGCGCGCGGCGACCTGGGCAGCGGCAGGCATTACGTCACCTGGAGCGATCCGTTCCCCAAACCGAGTTACCTTTTCGCGCTCGTCGCGGGCGACCTCGGCGTCCTGCGCGACACCTTCACGACTATGTCGGGGCGCAAAGTCGCGCTCGCCATCTATGTCGAACACGGCAACGAACAGAAGGTCACCTATGCCATGGACTCGCTGAAGCGGGCCATGCGCTGGGACGAGGAAAAGTACGGCTGCGAGTACGATCTCGACATCTTCATGATCGTTGCGGTCAGCGCGTTCAATTTCGGCGCCATGGAGAACAAGGGTCTCAACATCTTCAACGACAAGCTGCTGCTTGCCTCACCGGAGACCGCGACGGACGACGACTATGCGCGCATCGAAAGCGTCGTGGCGCACGAGTACTTTCACAACTGGACGGGCGATCGCATCACCTGCCGCGACTGGTTCCAGCTCTCGCTCAAGGAAGGCCTCACCGTCTTCCGCGACCAGAGTTTCTCCGGCGACATGCGCAGTCACGCCGTTTGCCGCATCAACGACGTGAAAGCGCTGCGCATGCGCCAGTTCGTCGAGGATGCGGGCCCGCTCGCCCACCCGGTGCAACCGGAGAGCTACATCACGATCGACAATTTCTACACGGCGACGATCTACGAGAAGGGTTCCGAGGTCATACGCATGCTGCAGACCCTTGTCGGGCCGGAGGGTTATCGCAAGGCGACCGATCTCTACTTCAAGCGCCATGACGGCCAGGCTGCGACGGTCGAGGATTGGGTCAAGTGCTTCGAAGACGCCTGCGGACGCGATCTCAAACAGTTCCGACTCTGGTATCGCCAGTCGGGGACGCCGACGCTCGAAGCGAACGGGACCTACGATGCCGCCCGGAAGACCTACGCGTTGACGCTCAAACAGAGCCTCGGCCCGACGCCCGGACAGCCGACGAAGCAGCCGATGGTCATTCCCGTGCGGCTCGGTCTCTTGGGCAGCAGAGGGCCGCAGGCGCTCACGCTGGAGGGCGAGAATGCCACCGGTCCCGACGAGCGGGTGCTGGAGCTCGACAGCGCCGAGAAGACCTTCACCTTCGTGGGCGTGGAGGAGCCGCCGCTTCTTTCGCTCGGCCGCCACTTCTCCGCTCCGGTGCATTTCAAGGTTCCGGTCGATCGCGGATCGCTTGCCGCGCTGATGGCCCGCGACACGGATTCCTTCAACCGCTGGGAAGCGGGGCAGACGCTGGCGACGGACGTGCTGAAGGAGATGACGAAGGCTGCGATGTCGGGCACCGCGCCCCGAACGGACGCTACCTATGTCGAGGCCGTCGGACAGGCGCTCGCCCGGGCCGACGAAGACCACGCCTTTGCCGCTCAGATGCTGGTCCCGCCGCTCGAGAACGAGTTGGCGCTGGCGATCACGCCGCCCGACCCGGACGCCATCCACGCCGCCCGTTGCGGCCTGATCCGCGCGGTGGCCAGTGCCCACATGGACCGCTTCGCGGCGGTGTACCGCAAGCTCGGGGGCGAGCGCGCCTTCGGGCTCGACGCCAAGTCGGCCGGCCGTCGCGCCTTGCGCAATGCGTGCCTTCGCTACCTTACGGCATCCGATGACGAGAAGGCCGCGGAGCTCGCGGACGCGCACTACCGCACCGCCACCAACATGACCGACATGATCGCCGGTCTGGCGGCGTTGACCCGCATGGAGTCTTCGCGCCGCGCGGCTGCGTTCGACGACTTCCACGCCCGCTTCAGGAACGATCCGCTCGTGCTCGACAAGTGGCTGAGCCTGCAGGCCGGCTCGAGCCGGGCGGACACGGTAGAGGCGGTACGCGGCCTCATGCGGCATCCTGCGTTCGACATCCGAAATCCGAACCGCGTCCGCTCGCTCGTCGGTGCATTCTCCGGCAATCACCTGCGTTTCCATGGACCGGACGGCGCGGGCTACAGACTCGTCGGCGAGGTGATTGCGCAGCTCGACAAGATCAACCCGCAGGTTGCGGCCCGCATGGCCGGCGCCTTCGAAGCGTGGCGGCGATACGATCCTTCCCGCCAGGCGCTGATGCGCGCCGAACTCGAGACGCTCGCGAGGATCGACGGACTCTCCTCGAACCTGTTCGAAGTCGTCACGAAGATGCTTGAGTAAGATTTCATTAACTTTCGTGACACGGACTCGGCGATTCGCATAATCGCATAGGGCGAATCACTCGCCTTGGGGAATGCGATGGCGCACAGCCACGCCGCGGTGAACGTCACAATGGCCTTGGGCAGGGCCAAGGCGCGCAACATCCGCGTGACCGTTCTCGTCAGCGTCGTGCTGATTTGCGGCAGCTTTGCCGCCGCCGCGGCCCTGCAGATGCGCAACGACCGGACGCACGCGCTTGCGCAGGCGGAGTATTTCGAGGCGCGCCGCTCCGGCGACGTCGCCGTTGCAGCCGGGACCAGTCTCGACCGGATCGAAGGGCTCGGCCGTGCGCTCGTCGACGGCCAGGAGGTTGCGGAGGTCGCCGCGGCCGGCGGCATCCGGAACATGACCGTGTTCGATCGCTCGGGTCAGGCGCGCGCCACGCTCGGCAATCTTCCGGCACTGGCGCTTCCGTTCGGCGCCCTCGACACGCGGACGCGCGAGATTCACGCGCCGGCGACGATGACATTCCCGTACCGGGGCAAGATCGTCGTCATCGCATTCGATCCGCACGTCCTCGTTCCGACCCGCATGCTCGAACGCGTGGCGCTGACGACCGACGGCGGCAGCGTGCTGATCCAGGACTCGGCCTGGTCCGGCAGCGGTCAGGCGATCCGCGTGCCCGGCTGGCCGCTTTCTGTCCGGACGTCCGTCGACGAGGACGCTGCGCTCGCCGCCTGGACCGGATCGCTGCCGCTCTACCTGCTGCTGATCATGGGGCCGGCGCTGGTTGGCGCGGGCCTCGCCTCGATCTTCGTTCGCGAGTTCGAGCGCCGCGCACGCGCCAGCGACGCGATCCGCGCGCTGAAGATGACGCGGCCGGTCGAAGCCAAGCTGCTCGTCCGGCTTGCCGCGGCCGAGCGCCGGTCGGCCGAGGATGCGCGCGCCAAGTCGGAATTCATCGCGCATATGAGCCACGAGCTGCGGACGCCGCTCAATGCGATCATCGGCTTTTCGGAAGTGATCGAGCGCGGCTTCTACGGCGCCGTCGGTCACGCGAAATATGTCGAATACGCCCACGACATCAACGAAGCCGGCCGCAGCCTGCACAACAAGATCGGCGACATACTCGAATTCGCGAACATCGAGGCAGGCCGGTATCCGGTGCGACCCGAGGTCGTCGATGTTGCTCTGATCGCGGCGGAATGCGCCAGCGAGGGCGTCGGCCGTGCCTTTTCGCGCCGGATCACCTTGCATGTCGGGTTCGCCGCGGCGGTGGAGGCGCTGGCGGATCCGCGCGCAGTCAAGCGCATCATCACCAACCTGCTCTCGAACGCCCTGCTCTACACGCAGGAAGGCGGGCACGTGCGCATCGAAGTCCGTGAAGAGGAAGGCGCGGTCGTCGTATCCGTCACCGACAACGGGCTAGGCTTCACCAAAGCCGAAGCGGCCGCACTCGGCATACCGTTCCGCCGCTATGACCGGCCGGGAACGATGACGGGGGTCGGGATGGGCCTCACCATCGCCATGGCGCTGGCGCGGCGCATGGGCGGAGTCGTGCGCATCGGTAGCGTTGCCGGCGAGGGTACCGTTGCCGAACTTCGGCTGCCGAAGATCTAGACGACCAGCTGCGTTTCTAGAGATACCAGTCGTACTCGGCGGGCGAGACGATCTTGCGAAATCGCGCGGCCTCGAGCCGTTTGGTTTCACTGTACAGCGCGACGGTCTCCTGGCCGAGATAGTCGCCCAGTAGCTGCGAGTTCGCGAGCCTCATAAGCGCTTCGTCCAGCGTGAACGGCAAAGCGAAATCCGGCTCTCGCGAAACATTGTCCGTCGCGGCCGGACCCGGATCCAGCTTGTTGACGAGCCCATGGTGAAGTCCGGCGAGGACGGCGGCCATCACGAAATACGGATTGGCGTCGGCGCCACTGGCGCGATGCTCGACCCGGCGCGCACTGCCGGGGCTGATGGGAATGCGCAGTCCGGCGGAGCGGTTGTTCAGTCCCCATCGGCGGTTCACGGGCGCAAACATGTCGGGCTGGAAACGCCGATAAGAGTTGATCGAGGGGGCGAAGAGCGCCATGGAGTCCGGCATCAATGACTGCAAGCCGCCGATGGCGTGGCGCAGGAGATTCGACCCCTCGGCCGAACCGTCGTCGAAGATGTTGTTTCCGCCTTCGTCCAGAATGCTGGCGTGGACGTGCATTCCGCTGCCGATGCGTTCGGGGTAGGGCTTGGCCATGAACGTCGCGTCATAGCCCGCGGCGCGGGCGGCCGCGCGTACGATCTGCTTGAGGAGAATTGCATGGTCGGCGGCCATGAGCGCATCGCTTTGATGATGCAGGTTGATCTCGAACTGCCCCGGCGCATATTCCGAACTCGCGGCGCTGACGGGCACGCCCTGCACATCTGCCGCCTCGTTCAGCGCCGCCAGGAAGCCACGATAACGATTGAGGTCGTCGATGCTGTAGACGGCGTTGTCGTGATCTCGCGTGCCGGTGCGGGGATCGAGAGGCGGCTGCGGCGCTCCGCCGGCGCCGCGTATCGGGTCGATCAGGTAGAATTCGAGCTCGAGCGCCACGACGGGCGTCAATCTGAGTTCGGCGAAGCGATTCAGTGTCTGTTCGAGTGCGCCGCGTGGTTCGCCGGCCGTCGGCGTCCCATCCTCGTTGCGCATGGTCGTGAACATCTGGAGGCGGCGAGGACCCTCGCCCCAGACGCGGGCCAACGAGCCTGGAACGGGCCAGGCGGTTCCATCCGGATCGCCGTCGCCGAAACCGCGTCCGAACGGGTTCACCATCTCGCCCTTGGCGTCCATGAGATAAACGGATTTCGGCAACTGCATGCCGGTCTCGAACAGGCGGTGCGCGTCGGAAATGGGCAGCCGCTTGCCGCGAAGCGTGCCGCAGATGTCGACGAGGATCGCATCGGCGAATTCGAGATCGGGAAAGCGCTGTACCAGCGACTCGAATTCCGCCCGCGCGCGTTCGACGAAGGCGGGCCGGGCAAAACTCGGAATGGACGCGGCCTTGTTCATCGCGGAAGTATACGCCGCCCCGTGCTTGCCAGAAAGCTAACGGCCTCGCAGCCGTGCAGATTGCGTCTCGCGCGCGCGGCGCCTATTTTTGCGTGAATTGTCGCAGAGCACACTATGAAATTGTCGTACCGGCTAGCCATGTCCGTATCGGCTGCCTTGTTCGCGGCCTCTTGCGGCCAGAATTCCGACAAGTCGCACGGCGGAGACAGGCCGGTCGCGCTGTTCCAGTGGGAGGATTACATGAATCCTCCCTTCTTCGCCGACTACGAAAAGAAGTTCGGCGAGAAACCCGACGTCGTGATGTTCGCGGATGAGGACGAGGCCTTCGCCAAGATGCGCGCGGGCTACAAACCCGACGTGATGGGACCCTGCTATTACGAGTTCCCCCGCTGGAAGCAGGCCGGCCTGCTCGCGCCCATCGACACGACGAAGCTGAAGAACTGGAACAAGATCTCGCCGACGCTGCGCAACCTGCCCGGCATCGGCGCAGGACCGAACAAGGTCTGGTTCGTGCCGCACTATTGGGGAAACACCTCGATCACCTTCCGCACGGACCTGGCGCCGGAATACGTCAGGTCGCAGAGCTGGAACATTCTCTTCGACCCGAAATACAAGGGCCGCGTGTCCGTACTCGACGGTGTCGACGATACGGTGCCTTTCATCGCGCACATGATCGGAGTCGACGCGTACAACATGACGCCCGAACAATATGAGCGGTTAAAGGCAAAGCTGAGGGAAGTCGTGAAGCAGTCGCGCCTCATCTCCAGCGAAGATACCGCGCTGACGCAAGGACTCGCGTCCGGCGAAATCGTCGCGGCGATGTCCTGGCGCATCGTCTACTCGACGCTGCACAGGGAAGGAAAGCCGGTCGCCTACATGAACCCGCCCGGCGGCATGTTCACTTACGTTTGCGGCCTTGTGATGCACAAGGATCCGTCCGATGAAGCAAAAGCGCTCGCGCTCATCGACTCGTCGATTTCCGACGGCGCGGCAAGCTACACCATCGAGCATATCGGGGACGAACCGGCCAACGAGAACGGCTTGAAGGACGTCCCCGATACTACGTTCGCGAATCTCGGCCTGAACCGCGATGTCGAGACTTTTCTCAAGCGCGGCATTTTTCAGCGGCGCTTGAAGGACAAGGACAAGATCGTCAACGACTGGACGGAAATCCGCTCGGGGCTCTAGCCGCGCCGAGCGCGCGGACCGAAAAGTCTCCAGAACCAGGACCGGGCGCGGGCGCGCGCCAGTTCGGTCATCTTCTGGCGCTCATCCGGCGTGAGCGTGGCGAGACTTTCCGACATCATCTGGATGTTTTCGCGTTCGAGCGCGGCATCGGCGGCCGTGACGGCGTCCAGAGCCCTGGCGAATTTCTCCGCAGTGTAGTCCGAACTGCCGAGAACCTGGAATGCGTTCCGGCGCGCCAGTACCGCCGCCGCGCGCAGGTCGCGAATCTTCGGCGTGTAAATGTCGAGGACGTGCTGAATCCGCTCGCGTTCGGCCGGAACGGCCGCCATGACGGAGCGTGGAGCCAGGACGCCGCCCGATCCGATCTCGGCGACAAGGTACGCGGCGCGGTAGATGATCACGGCGACGAGCGGTACCAGCACGACGTTGAGGCACAGGGATATGATGAGCAGGGCGCTGCGGCGGCGCGGCGCGGGTGCTTCGCTCATTTCAGATGCCCTGTCCGGAATCGAGGTCGGGCGAACCGTCCAGCGCGAACATGTTGTTGCCTGTCCCTTCGCCGAGGTGTCCGTCCAGGGGCGTCAGGACCGCGATGCCGATGCCGATCGCGAGCGCCATGCCGAGCGCAAATGCCGGCTGCCAGGCAGGAGCGCCCGGCCAGACGAATTCCGCGGCTGCCCGAAGAATGCGCCGCGCGCTTGGACGCCGGGCGACGCGATCGAAGTCGGCGAGCATTCGCGCCTGAAGCGCCGTCGGGATCGGCGTCGCGGCGGCCATCGCCAGCACGTGATCGACGCCGGCGGCGGCGGCGACCAGCTGCCGGGCGGTTGCGCTCGAGGCGAGATAGCCCTGGGCAGCGGCACGCTCCGAACCGGGCCACCGGTCCGGGTTAGCGCCGTAAGCGCCGACCAGCTCGGCAAACCTGCCTTCATCCATCTCCGAAGCGTTAACCACCGAATTGCCCCACGAATTCCTATTCATCTTTCAGGTGAACCAATTTCGCCCGGAGCGTGCGGCGGCCGCGCGCCAGCAACGACTCCAATGCTTCAACGCTGATCCCCAGGATCTCCGCCGCTTCAATATTGCCGCACTCCTGGTAATGGCAAAGCTGAATTGCAGCTCGCTGACGCTCCGGAAGGGACTGAAGAGCTGCCTCGATCTGCTGGGAAAGCGTCGCGGATTCGAGACTTAGCGCCGGACCGGGCGCCGGATCGGCGACATCGAGTGCCTCGTCGAGGTTTGCCGTCGGGCGCTTCCGCAGGCGGTCGTAGCACTTGTTCAACGTGACCCGATAAAGCCAGGTCTCGAATTTCGCCCGGCCCGGCTGCCATCGCGCGGCGTGGGTCCAAAGACGCATGAAGGCGTCCTGAACCGCGTCCTCCGCTTCGACCGGATCCGAGAGCATGCGGCGGGCGAGCGCGAGCATCTTCGGCAAGTGGCGGGCCATGAGCTGCTGCGCGGCGGCGCGGTCGCCGTTGCCGACACGTGCCACCAGTTCGGCGTCCGGATCAATCATCATTCCGGACCAAACATTCCCGCCACGTGCGCCCGGTTCAACGCCGCGCCTTCTTATTTCCGTCGGCGAGCGATTTGTCGATCAGACCGAGCAGGATTTCACGCTGCGCCTTCGACGAGGCGGGCATGCGATCGAACGCGTCGCCCTTCAGGCGCACGTCCGCGACGAATCCGCCTTCGTGCTCGTGAAAATGCAGGAACGCCCGGCTGCCGCGATAGAACGTACCGGGCGACTTTTCCTTCAGTCCGTCCCGCTTGCGGAGTTCGGCGAGAAACGGCCCGAGCCGCTTCAGCGCCTCGGCGCCAGCATGCTTCATGGCCAAATTGGAACGGGAATCGTCCTCAAGGGCAAGTGCTGAAAACGCCAGGGGCGGAAGCGGCGTCGGCCGCTTCCGCCCCTGTCCAATTCACGCCTTGAGGCTGATTACAGCACGCCGCGCTTATGCTCGCCGATGACGATACGGCCCGGATTGAAGGCCGTCTTGAACACGCCGAGCGCCTTGCGGGGCTCCGCGTCGCCGCACATGAACACATCGAACGCCGCATAGCCCTTTTCCGGCCAGGTGTGGACGCTGATGTGGCTCTCGGCGAGAACGGCGACACCGGAGATGCCGCCACCTTCCGAGAACGTGTGCAGGTGAATGTGCAGGAGCGTCGCTCCCGCTGCCTTCACCGCGTCGATCAATGCCGTTTCGATACGGTCGCGGTCATTCAGACCTTCCGCTTCCCACAGGTCGATGATCAGGTGACTGCCCGCGTAGGTCAGACCATTGCGGGTGATGAAGTGGTCTTTTTGATCGTCGTTGACCGGAGGGGCAACGACTTCACGAACGGTCTTCGCCGAAGTCCGGACGCGAGGCGCCCTTGCTTCTTTGGTCGCCGCAACAAGTTCGAGTCTAGCCATTTCGGGCACCTACCCTGTTAGAGTTGACACCTGCGCCTTGGCCTTACGGACTTCCGGACGCGTCTCAAGAAGAAAGCGGCGGACGGAAGGCCGCCGCGCCGCTTTGTTCCCTCGCGGGAACGGGGGAAATATATGCACGTGGCCCCTTCATGCAAGAAATTTTGTCACCCAATCGTCAATTTTTTCTTCACGCGGGTCCCCGGGACACACTCTCGACTCCTCTCGGAGCGCGCCGTAGAAGGCGCTCGCCGAACATTTCGCGCCAGCCGGCGCTGTCACAATTCTCCGGAGCCAAGCGATGCCGAACACCTTCAAGGAGCGTCTCCACAAGGGCTACGCCCAGTCGATGGAAATCTCCGGCAAGCCGATCGTCGAGGAAAAAAGCCGGTTTCAGCGCATCAAGATCTTCGACACCGTCGCCAACGGCCGCGTCATGGTGCTCGACGACATCGTCCAGATCACCACGCGCGACGAGAGCGCCTACGCCGAAATGCTGACGCATTTACCTCTTCTTGAGCATGGCAAGGCGAGCCGGGTCATGATCGTCGGCGGCGGCGATCTTTCCATCGCCGACGAGGCGCTCAAGCACCGAGGCGTCAAAGAGGTCGTTCTGGTCGACATTGACGGCCGCGTCGTGGAGCTCTGCCGCCAGCATTTCGGCGAAATCAACGCCAGGGCGTTCAAGGACAAGCGGCTTAAAATCGAGATCGCGGACGCCTTCGAATATCTCGGAAGGCCCGCCAGCAAAGGACGATTTGACCTTATCGTCGCCGACCGCCCCGATCCGGTCGGCCCGGGCAAGGCGCTCTTCGGCGACACCTTTTACGACCGTGTGAAGGCCGCGTTGAAGCCGGGCGGGTTCGCGACGTTCCAGACCGGCGTGCCTTTTTATCAGCCCTGGGAGATCACCGAGGCGCTCAAGGAGCTTCGCGCGTTCTTCCCTCGATCCGGTCTCTATCTGACCGTGGTGCCGAGCTATATCGGCGGCTTCATGGCGCTCTCCTGGGCAGGCAAGGGCCGAAAGCTCGGCACGCCGGCGGGGATTCGGAAGGCCACGAACGCCTTCCGGAAGTCACGGATCAAGACGGACTATTACAACGCCGGAATCCATGCCGCCGCCTTTGCGCTGCCCGAATGGATCAAGCGCCTGGTGTCCTGATCTTGGCCACGCCGGACGCGCGCGAGGCGGCGCTCTACACGCGCCTCACCGAACTCGGTATCACCTGGACGACCCATACACACGCGCCGGTATTCACCGTCGAAGAGGCCGCGGCGCTCTACACGAGCCAGCCGGGCGGGCACACCAAAAATCTCTTTCTCAAGGACAAGAAGGACGGGCTTTGGCTGGTGGTGGCTCGCGACGAGCTGAAGATCGACCTCAACCTCCTTGCCCGGGAACTGGCGGCTCCGCGTTTCTCGTTCGGCTCGGCTGAGCTTTTGATCGAGGTACTCGGCGTCGAACCCGGCTCGGTCACGCCGTTCGCCGTCATGAACGACAGGTCGCGGAAAGTCCGCCTGGTCCTGGACGAGGGGATGCTGGCGCTCTCCCCGCTGAACTTTCACCCGCTGCGCAACGACCGCACGACAGCCATTACCCCCGCCGACCTACTCAAGTTCGTCCGCGCCTGCGAGCATGAGCCCGTCATCGCGAAACTGCCGGAACGGACATGAAACAAGTCGAGCCGCTTGGGGGCCGCGCGCTGAAGGGCCGATTCGTCGTGCTCGAGCCGCTCGAGCGGCGTCATCTGCCGGAGCTCGTCGAAGCCGGCCGCGATCCATCGATCTGGACGTACATGCCGTACGACACGTCGGCGGGCATCGGAGCGATGCTGGACTGGCACCTGAACGAGAACGTCGAGGGCCGGATGATCACGTTCGCCGTGCGCCGCCTGGCGGACGACGCGCTGGTCGGTTCGACTTCGTTCCTGAACATCGTCCCGGAACATGCACGGGTCGAAATCGGATCGACTTGGTACGCACCGGAGGCGCAGGCTACGGCGGTCAATCCCGAGGCCAAGTATCTCCTGTTTGGGCATGCCTTTGGGGCGCACTACAACCGCGTCGAGCTCAAGACCGATTCGAAAAACGCCAGATCGCGCGCCGCCATGACCAAGATGGGCGCCACGGAGGAAGGCACGCTGCGCGGCCATATGTGGACGCCACAGGGATATTTTCGCGACACCGTCTATTTTTCCGTCGTCGCGCGCGAATGGCCGGCCGTCAAAGCACGATTCGAAGCGCGTCTCGCAGCCTTCGCGTAAGTCAGGCCCTCAGCCAGGCGGGTGGCTTCAGTCCGAAGTGGCGTTGCAGCACCGCTTCCGCGCGCTCAAGGGCGCCTTCAACCCACCCCTGGGCAAAGGAATAGGCTTCGCCGCACACGAACAGATTCCGGCCGGCGAGCGGCTTCACGATCGCTTCCCCGTCCACCAGCCCATCGTGACTAAGCGCGTAATAATGCCAGCCTCCCCCGTAGGGATCGACCGACCAGTTCTGAAAACGGGCGGCGATCGGCTTGATCGCGGTCCTGCCGATGACGAGTTGCGCTTCGCGATGCACTTCCCTGGCCAGCGGCGAGTCGCCCGCAAGGGCGGCGCGGCCCAAGCCGTCGGACGAGGCCGCCAGAGTGTTCCAGGTTGCGACGGACGTTTCGTCGCAATACGCCATCAGCACTCCATAGCCATTTGTCGGCTCGCTCGCCGGTCTCGAAGTCTCCGACCCCAGGCAATAGAATTGGCGGGCCGGCAGGTCGGTGATCGAGCGTCCCTCGAAGATCCCGTAATCGCGCCACCACGGGCGCTCGTACAACAGCAGGCTCTTGCAGGCCGGGATGGGTGTCACCGAGGCGATAAGGTTAGCAAAGTGCGGCCTTCGAGCGTCCGGAAAATCCCCGATCGC
>Ga0335071_10002719_pt1 | contig 18787 bp, 17 predicted proteins | sample Lox_Sample_15_FD_206724 | JGI IMG/M metagenome (GOLD analysis project Ga0335071, IMG submission 206724) | Soil microbial communities from Loxahatchee National Wildlife Refuge, Florida, United States - Lox_Sample_1.5 | ecosystem: Environmental > Terrestrial > Soil > Wetlands | place: USA...
TGTACCTGGAGTTCGAAGACTGGTTCGTCGTGATCGGATTAGCAGCTCTCACCAATGTCTTCGGCCGGTGGGTCGATCGTCAGGTGTTCGGGATACCAATGAACGTGTTTTTGCAATATATCGTTCCGGTGCTGAGCATTCCGTTTCTGATGCTGTTCAAGTACGGAAAGCCGGGCGGCTACCTAAAGGATTTTCTTGCCTGGCACACCAAGCCTCGGATCTACTGCGGCCTTGAGCCGGATTCGGGAATGAAGCTCGACTACATCAAGGAGGAGGAGATCGATGCCAATGACCATCGAACAGCATAGGGCGTCTCTACACCAGCCCGCATTCTCCGAGTTGCTGCCTGTGCGGGACATCTTGAACGACGTGATCATCCGGACCACGGGCGCTTTGGTGGCGGGTTACGAGCTCAGCGGCATCAACTCGTACTATCACAACGAAGATGGCCGGAACCGGACGAAACTCGCACTCGAGGCGCTGATCCGTTCGCTGCCCGAGCGGTCTATGCGAATGCAAGTGCGGTTCGAGATCGCTGAAGGGCTCGGCGATCTGCGAGAGCGGTACCAGCAACAACTCCGGAACCAGAATCCTACGCTCTTGGCCCTTGATCGGATGAGAATTGACGCCTGGAGGAAGAGGGAGCACGAAGGCTACTATCTACGGCCGCTTCTACATGCCTACTTCCACTGGAATCCCACAGTTCATCACGAGCTTCCCGGCACCACCTTCGGCAAGGCGGTAACGAAGCGGTTCAACCTCGATACCCTGAGTCTGTCGGCGAATAGATGTATCCAACGAACAGCGCGGGAGCACGATGATGTTCTGTCTGAGTTTGGGTCCATCCTATCTGGCGTCGAGCAGACGCTGAGAGCGACAGGAATGGGTGTCCGGCGCCTGACAGACGCGGAGATCTTCCTCGAGGTGAAGCGTTCCCTGAATCCGTTGATGTTGGACCGAATCCCTCTTCGCCGCCCGGAGTCCTCGCTCCAGCATCGCAGCACACGGGAGCAGATCGTCAATACGAATATCGAACACGAAGAAGAGACGTACATCCGCGTCGGCGGCCTGTTGTACTCGTTCATTACCTTAAAGGATCTTCCGGATGCAACCTTTCCGGGGATCCTTCGTGATCTTGTGGGTCTCGACTTTCCGATCACGGTCAACACCGACGTCATGATTCCGGACCAGGCGGCGATGATCAAGCATTATAAAGGACGCCTAAAGAAGATGCAGGCCGCACAACGGGACTCGCATGGCGGATACCGCATCGACATCGACGCTCAGGTGGCTCAGCGCCAGTTGATCGAGACACTCGAGAATCTGATCTCAAGTTCGCTCAAAACGTGTCGCACGAGTATTGTGATCGGTGTCCGGACCTCGCAACCCGTGCAGAGCCACCGTGACCTTGCCGAACAGGAGCGGGTGCTCTCAGATCGGCGCCAGAAGGTTCTCTACACGGTGATGCAAATGAACGGAAGCAGAGGACTGCCCGAGGATCTAGCCAAGCGGCGGCTGTTCATCGGGAGCCTTCCAGGGATGACCGAAGAGAATCAGAGAGAGAACGATTGCCTGACGGTCCACGCGGCCGACCTCCTGCCAATGGAAACTTCCTGGCGGGGCACACCGCAGTTGCCGTTAATCCTGCTCGACACACCTCGACGTCAGCTTGTGCCCTTCTCTCCATGGGACTCCTCGCTTGCCGACGCCAACATGCTGATCATGGCGGCTTCGGGCGGCGGTAAAACCTTCATGGCGATGTTGTTCTTGCTGATGATGGCACGACTGAAGCCGCTGATCTCGATTCTGGAGCGCGGTGATTCGTACCGTCCGCTGGTGGAATTGATGGGCGGGCGGTGCATCGATGTGGATCTCGAAGGAAGCATAACCCTCAATCCGTGGGACCTGGCTCCAGGGACGACGACGCCAGGTAAGGACAAAATCGCTTTTCTCAAGAACCTCACGCGCCACATGATCGGGGACAGCCCGAATACTGACACGGCCCTGCTCGACAATCTGCTCAGTGAGGCGATCAGCCGCACCTACAAGCGTTGCGCGATCCGGCACAGCAACCCGACACCGACATTCAACGACCTGCGAGAGGAGCTCCAACAATGGCGCGACGAAGAGCGGATCGAGCGGACCGTGGAAGAAGCAAAGTTGGCAGCTCTCAAACTCCGCGAATGGACTGGAGAAAAAGGGGTCTACTCGAAATTGTTCGACCAGCACACCACGTTGAGGACGGACGCCGACTGGCTATTCTTCAACGTGGAAAGGCTGAGCGACGATCCGAAGCTCGAAATCGCGATGAGCATGATGATTGCCCATGCGATGCAGGAGCGGGCCTCCGGTAGAACTGGCCAGCACAGCATCACGGTTCTCGACGAGTGCTGGTCATTGCTGGACTCCAACGTCCTGGCGCCGGAAGTAGTGCAGCTATTCCGGACGGCGCGAAAACGCGGGGGGAGCGTGTGGGGCATTTCGCAAACGCTGGAGGACTTCGTCGGAACGGACACGCAGCCGCGCATCCACGGACCCGGCATTGTGCGCAACGTCTCCACGAAGATCATCGGCCGGCAGCCGGGAGACGTGAGCCCTCTAGCGACCCATCTGGCGCTCAATCAAGTGGCTCTGGACGAGATCAGGCACTTCGGAGCGCCGCGGAAGGGGCGAAGCGCAGAGGTGCTGCTGGTCATTGGTGAGAAGGCTGAGACGACACAGACGATTCGTCTCGTTCCGACGCCAGTCGAGTACTGGGTGTGTACGACCTTCCCACGAGAACGCATCTATAGAGCCTATTGCTTCACCAGGAGTCCTAACAAGCCTCCGCTGGAGGTGTATGAGGAACTGGCTCAGAAATTCCCGCACGGACTCGCGGACGTGCCGCCACTGCCTGAAGAGCTGTCAGGTGCGGTAGCTGGCGCGGCCGTGTGTGGGTAAGGAGAACGGCTTATGAAGCTCCTATCGCTATTGTTTACAAACCTGCTTGCCTTCTTCGTGCTGACCCGCGTACGGCGCGTAGTAGCTCTGACCTTGGCCGGAGTGGTTGGCTTTACCGCCGTGGCTCCGCCGGCAAAGGCTCAACTCGGCATCCCGGCCATCATTGCAGCCGCAGCGCAGGTGGTGGCGACGATCACCAAGGTTATCGGGCCTCTGCTGACCGCCATTCAGGGCACGGTCGGCGCGATCAATAGCGTGCTCGGTCAGTTTCGCAATCTCTGGGAGCAGGTAGTGTACCCACTTCAGTTGATCAATCGTGCGCGAGCACTGGTCAGTTCAATGATCGCGCAGTTCCGCGGTCTGCTCACCGATCTGATGCGGGCGAATGTTTTGAGCGCCCAACTGCCGAATCCCGTGCTGCTCGAAAATAGCATTCGCAACCGAAGCACGGGGGACTTCGCCCAATTGACGAACGCATTCGGCCAAACCTACCGCGCAATTCCCCAACCGACGGACGCTCACCCGATTGAGCGAGACCTCGCGGACATCGACGATGCGATGGCCCTCGCCAATCTCAAGACCCTCAAGGCATCGGACGCGACGGTGGACCAGATGATGGCGGCTGCAAATGCGATTGAAGACGAGGGCGTAAACATGGCTCCTGGCGAGGCGTCGTTCCTGGCGGCATCAGGTATGACGGCCTCCGTAAAGAGCCAAGCCATGATGCAGAGGATGATCGCGGCGGCCATCCGGCAGGAGGCGGCTCGCGTGGCTCACGACAACACGATACGGAAGCGGAACGCGATGTTTGGCGCACAATTCCGGAATGACATGCAGACGATCTTCAAGAGGTAAGGGAGGGGGAAAACGCCATGCCAGAGATTCTTCGGTTTCTGAAATGCCTGACGAACCGGGTCTGGACGCAGCGCTGCAAGATTCTGGTGCTGATTCTGGTGATGACCATGGTCGTGCCGCAGCCTGCAAGAGGTCAATTCATCGACGTGGGTGCAATCGTGGCGGCAATCGGGGCGATCAATACCGCGATCACGAACGTCATCGGCGCCGGACTGCGAGACATCAGTGGCGCTTTGGGTGCGGTCAACGGGGTCTTGAACGCCATTCAGAACTTCTTCCAGAACACCATCTACCCGCCGGACGCGATCAACCGCGCACGCGGTGTGGTAGGTGCGGTGCAGGGGTTTTACAACGTCATTAGGGGTTTGGTGAATCTCAATGTTGCTAGCGCAACACTCGCTAATCCCCGTCAGCTCGAAGCGGTTCTCCTGTCCCGAAATGCGGGAAACATCGGCCAGGTGCCCAACCGGTACACCACCGTTTATCAGCCTATACCGCCGGCGACTGATGCTCCGGCGCCGATGCGGGACCTAATCGACATGACCGACGCTACCGCACAGGCAGCACTGAAGAAGGCGATCGCCATCGACGCCGCTGCCGACCAGTTGATGGATGCGTCCGACCAACTGACGGCTGAACTCGCGGTGGCGGCGCCAGGAACCGCTCCGATGATTGAGGCGCAATCCGCCGCCATGTTGGTGAAGGCCCACGCGCTGACCCAAGCTGCGACGGCGGAATTGTTTCGCATCAGAGCTATCGACATGGCGAACACCGGAGCCGCCTTGAAATTCAACGCGAGTCACGCAAGTGATACTCGGCGCGACCTCACGAACATGTTCGTGAAGTGAAAAGAGGGAGGAAGATGTTCTTCTTCGAGCAGACATTCCAGACTGTGCTGAACGGCATTGACGCCGCCGGAGGCCCAATGGGAGCAATCACCAACATTGCGAACGCGATCTTGCTGCTCTGTGCACTCTTTGCCGTATACGAGGCATACGCCCGGGGAGGAGACGCACGCATGATCGGGATCGCCGCGGCCAAATTCCTGATTTTAGGGTTGGTCGTCTCCAACTACAGCACGATCTTTCGCAACGTCAACGGAGCATTCAATCAGGTGGCGGCGACGATCTCCCCCAACGATTGGGCGAACAACTGGATGCTGCAGGTCAATCAGTATTTCAACGGGCTCGGAAATACGAATTGGTTCAACCTGGTTGTCAGCAGTATTGTGGCGCTGGTCAGCGTGCTCGTGCAGTTGGTCGCAGCGGTAGTCTTCCCGATTGCGCTGCTGATCTTCACAATTCTGTACTGCTTGTACGGGGCCGTATTGTACACAGTCGGGCCGATGGTGCTCGCACTCTACCCGGCATTTGGTGTCGGACAATTGGCACGGAGCTACCTGGTGAACGTATTCGTGTTCCACGCCTGGGGCATCGTATACGCCTTGTTCAGCGTGCTTCTGACGGCGATCAATGCTCAGAGCCTGAGCGCCATGCTGGCCGCAAACAGTTTGGGGGGATGGTTCCAAGGCGCGACCGGAGCCCTATTAATGTCGCTGGCGAGTATTCTGTTCGCCGTAATGGTGGCACTGATCCCTTTTCTTGCGCGGCGGATTGTGACTGGCGAAATCGGCAGCTCGATGATGACGGTGGTTCATACAGTTAGCACGGCCCTTGGCGCGGTCAAGGGCATCCCCATCGCCAAGAAGTGACCACGGCGGGCGAGGAAAAGCGCAGAGGAGAACGGAGATGTTCAGACTAAAGGACAAACACATCGACGACCCGGCTGTGCCGGAAAAGGTGCGCTATACGAAGTACTACGAGCACGACGGCCAACTCAGAGCATATGCCAATCGATCGATGTTGATGGCTGGACTCTTCGGGGTAATCGCCTTGGTCTCGCTCAGTTTTGCGATCTATGTCAGGTTGCAGCCGCCGACCGTCATTCGCGTGTCCGCAGACGGTGAAGCAACGGTGGTCGGTGGAAGGCCCGCGGGTGCCACCTCCGCACTGACGAGAGCTGGCCTACGAAGCTTTCTGGCAGCACCGACCGGCGAAGCGGCGCCAACGGACATTGAGGGCCGCTCAGTCGTCCGGAGATTCCTCGAAAGTTACCTGCGGTACACGCCCACATCGGTCGACAAGAATCTGGCCGACGCTCTCAACATGATGACCGCAAATCTGCGCACGTATAGTCTCAACTTGCTCCGCGACCAGGATTTGATTGGCAAGATCAACGAGGAGCAAATCACCTCGTCGTTCAAGATCCGGTCGATCGACCCACTTCCGGGTCAGCCATGGACCTATCAGGTGTTTGGCGTGAAGGAAGTCCACCGGGTTCGCAACAAGAGCGAGTCGACGGACAGGATTGTCGCCAAATACCAAGTGCGGCTGATTCAGGACCGGCGAACGGAGCACGTGCCGAGTGGCCTGCTAGTCGCCGAATACAGAGAAGAGCAGATGGTGGGCGAAAAAGATATCGGTCTCTTGCAGGAGTCAACCCTGCTAGGGAACCGGTGATGGGTTCCGCCAGCGCCGTTTTTCTGAGAATGGCCTTCTCCGGAACTGCGCTGATGGAACCCTGCCAGGTTTGACCTGGCAATCCTGTGTCTGAAAGATGACGCGACGCGGCCTGCAACCTGTTCGGGGAGCGCAGGCCGCGAGTTTTGGCCAAGGAGCAATGGTGATGGCAACAGTCACGACAGAAGCGGCGAGCGGCAGAGTCGCTGAGCCGAAAACTACATCAGGAAAAACCGGAACCGTTCCGCGGCGCGGCCGCGGCCGGAGAGCAGCCGAGCTGTCCACCGCTCGATTCTTTCTGATCAAAACGTCGGGTAACGGAACTGTGGAGCTTGGCCAGGAAGTCGCTTCAGAAAACGAGGCGATGGTTGAGTCTTTTCGCGTCGGCGGCAGCTTCGCAGTGGTTACGGAATGGAAGGCCCAGGTCGATCTCGCAACAGGTGTACCCGTCATCAAAAAGGAGGCGGTCAAATCCGAGAAGAAAGCAGCGCATTCATAACCGGCACGGCTTTATGCACGTAAGTGTTGAAGCGACCTGTAGCTCTGATACAGGAAAGTGCTGGTCGGGTTTCCCACGCGAATCCTGGCCAGAGTTCCTCACAACCCTGGCCACGGATGGCAAATGAGACCCGTTCCAGCGGTCCCCTTGCTGTTCTGGCAAACCAGACGGATAAGGAGAGTATCCATGTTGAGAAGCAAGATGGCAACACTGCTCACAATCGTTTCCGCAATGCTCATCAGCGCCGGCATGACCTGGCAACAGCGTCTGCTGTTCATTGGCGGCATTGCGTTCGGTGTAGTGGTGGAAGCGCTCCCGAGTCTTGTCGATGAACTTAAGGAACGCGTCGCGGAATGGCGGCGTTTCCGGCAGTTCAGCGTGAAGGCCAAGGCGGCGTAACAGGTACAACAACCCGGTGACGGCTCTCCGAGCCTGGCACCGAGAACTTGATTCAAGTTCACGGCAGCAGGCAGAGAGATGGCACCGGAGACGGCGCTTCTGTCTGTTTGTTGCCCATTCAACACAAACAGATAAGGAGAAGGCCAATGAAAACGATAGTTAGGTCCCAATTGCCAGTGCTGGCGTTGGAAATCGATGAGGAAGGAACGGTAGCTCAGAAGTCGATGCAGATGACCCGGCAAGGACAGCTCGAAAACACGCTCCTGGACGCGCTGTATCCAGGGATCCGTGTGGCCACTGTCGCAATCCCGGGCACAGAACTCGACGAGTACGGGCGTGCCAAGGTGGAACAGGCTCTCGCGACGTTTCGTGTTGGTGGGGTGGAGTATCGCCTCATCGGCGCCTCGGGCTCGGCGAAGAACGGCAAGTACTACGCCGTCAACAAGGAGTTCGAGAAGCCGATCGCTGACCGTTTCCAGCAATGGCCCGAAGCTGCGATCACCTACTTCGGCATCTTGATCTCACCCTGCAAGGTGCGGATCGAGGAGTCGGACGTTCGAGTGCTCGTAGTGGAGGACCACACTCTCGGCACCAATGACTGCCGCGGTTGGATTCGGCGTTCGATGTTCGAAAAGCTGGATCTGCCCGCACGTCACTTCTACCAGTTCCGCCTCGCATTCAACCGGACTCAGGCCAAGGGCAGCTTCAAGGTGATGGAGAATGACGTCGCTGAAGCACTCGGCGCCGACATCATCCTGCCCAAAACTTCCATGAAGCCTGCGTTACCGGAAAAATCAGCTCTAGTGAGGCTTTGTTTCGGCGACGCGCAGTTGTTCCGCGGCCCAGTGGTGTTGGGAATCCGGGAGATCTCGCGGCAACTGGAATACGAGTCGAGCTATACGCTGCTGACTCACGCTCCCGAAGACTCGATTGACCTAGAGGTCTTGCCGCATGCGCTCGCTCAAGTGCGGAAGCTGAAGACCACCGTCGAAGAGAACAACTTCGAAGAGCTATTCCGGCTCTTGGGCACCTCGAATTCGTCACGCCCAGCACAAGCAGACGGGGATGCCATGGAAGACGGAGAGTACACGTCCGCGGAGCGAACCGTGGTGGAGGCGGCGCTGAAGGCTGATGGCAGTGGACAGCTCGTGAAGTTCCCCTTCATCAACAACCAACTGCAGCGGATCTTATGCCGGTGGGCGTACAAGCTGTGCACCGCAGGCGGCTTCCGGTTGCCTGCCTTCGCATTGGCGGATGACGGCTATCTGGTAGCTCACAACGGAAGGGTCTACAGCGGTTCGGACTGGATGCCTGAGGATCACGCCATCACGAGTCTCGGTTCCCGGCGCCTCCTCGAAGTTCGGTATCCGATTCGGGCCAAGGACGACCTGCTCCCGCTCAAGAACCTCGCTGCTCCAGATACGGTGGCGTGCTTGATGAGCGATCTGAGGCGGCAAGGAAGCTCCATGTCTGAGGCAGAGGCCGTTCAGGAGATCGTGACCGGGCAGCTTCGTCTGGAGCATACCATCACCCTGCACTCGAAAACGGCGGCGAAAAACGGAGGCGACTACGACTTCGACGTTGTTTGCGTGGTGGAGGAGCAACGCTTTCCACGGTGGGTCGAGGACCGTTTCAGGCACCGCGAAACCTTCTCAAACGAGAAGGACAAACGGAAGAAGAGGCGCTCGGCCTGGTGGAACCTGCCCCAGGTTGCGGTTTCGGCGAAAGGCAACGGGATTGGGGTCATCACCGACCTGATGACGTCTTGCCTGGCTGCCGGGCGCTCTGACCTTGCGGAACTGCTGGCGAAAGAACTCCAGGCGGCACTCGATGCTCTGAAACACGGCACGATACCGAACCAGGACGTGATCATCAATGTCCGCAAACAGGTCCTCACCGCTCCATGGTTGCGGTTTAAAGACGAGAAGCGCGCCGGCGACTTGCCGCTGCACTTGACCGTGAGCCCCACGGACAAGATCGGCAGGTTGTACAACGTACTTCGGAAAGAACTGGACGACTTCTTCAGCGACGTCCGGCCTCTGGCGGACTTTCGCGGTCTGATTGTCAACGGACGATTCGATCGTGAGATGTACAAGGAGGCAGGGCAGATCGCCACGGTCTACGGAGTCAACATTTCGCTGATCTTGAAGAAGCGCGACAAGTACCAGCAAGAAGTGACCGATGCCCAAGCGGAGCTCAACGCGTGCGACATGAACGACGCGGTGGCGAGGCGGAAGGCATTCAAGCGTCGCAATACGGCCAAGGCAGCGCTGCATTGGTATGAGGAACGCTCCCGCCAGGAGATGCGCAACATGATCCATCTGGTGCGGAAGTGGGCCGAACGGAAGTCGAAGAACGCCTACGACTGGTTGGCAGCTCTCTACGCGATCACGTGCAAGGGGAGCAAGAGTACCGGGAGCATCGTGTTCTACGCCTTTCCGCAAGAACTCGTCAATATGATCGCGGAGCGCACTGGAGGCCGTCCGGTCACCGTTGCAATTCCTGATCTGGTTGACGGTGACGTACACATCGACGAAGACGGCAACGTTTACCTCGTCGATCAGGTCGGTGACGGCCAGGGACGGATCATCGAGAGGGAAACCTTCCTCATGCAGGTAACGAGGACCGGTGAACTGATCTATGATCACGGCCGAACTCAGCGGATTCATCCCGTGGAGTTCGAATCCGGGCGGGCGGAAGTGAGGGACGGGAAGCTCGAACTTCTTGGTTCCAGGCAGAAGCCCAAGGTTCCGAAGCCGAGGTTGGACGAGTAGTGTGGCTGTCGGGGAGGTCTGGGAAACCGCGGCCTCCCTGTAGGCTTCTCTGAGAAGTAAGGCATTGACTGAAGGAGTAAAGCCCATGAAACGCACTCTGATGCTTATCGCAATCGCGACACTTACCGTATTCGGCCAGAAGATCGAGACACAGTCGCCGGACCGGAGTAGAGTTACGCGCCTGGGTACGACGCAAGACCATCTCAGCGTGATTGAACTTGGTGAACCCGTCACGCAGGTCGCCGCCGGCAGTTCGTCGTTCAAAATCGAATGGCGCGAAAACAAGGTTTTCATCCAGCCCCTGGAGCCTGGCGCAACCACCAACCTGTTCATTTGGACCGCATCTGGCCGTCTCAGTTACGAGCTGGTGCCCGCGGCCTCCGTTGAACAGATGCACTTCGCGATCGACCAGGCCCCATCCACCGTTCAGGCTAAACGGCCGGAACCCGTCGAACAACCGCCGGTCGTCGTCGAACAACCCCAGATCCCTCCGGCCATGCTGATGGAGAGTTCGCCGGTCAAGGTGGTCGGATCTTCGAGAAACCACGAGAAGGTGGAGATCGTGATGCAGGACGTTTACCAAAAGGACGGCCGAGTCTACCTTCGATATGCCATCGTTAATGGAGGCCGGACGGTCTACTTTCCAGCGGCACCGGACGTATTCACTCTGAACTCGCCGCGCGCGCCGCAGTCGCTAATTCCGCTAGCAAATAGCCAGCTTGCCGGCGACTACCAGCTCAAGTGGAAAGGCGAGGCACGGGTCCCCGTTGTCCACACCGAGTTGCAGGCGCCAGTTGTTCGGCCAGGACAAACAGGCCACGGCGTGACCACGTTCGACCTGCCGACCGCCGCCGAGCCGGGAGTTCGAGTGGTTGTCAAGCTAAGGTTCCCGGCGGACGCAGCCGGAAATGTAAGCGCGATCCTGGTGCTGTAGCGATGGCACATGACAGGCAAGTCACGACCGAGGACGTGCTGGAAGCGGTCCGAAGACGGCGACCGCTCTGTGATGAGGTGGAGGTGGATGTTCCGGTCACCGCCGACAAGGTGCTCGCTGCGTTCGAAGACAGAATGGAACAACGGCAGGACCTTGGAGTACTGAACCGCGCGCTGAATACCTTCCTCGAACCTCGAAATCCTTTCGAGCCTGAGAGAACGCGCAAGCCGAAGCGGGAGGCCGTAATATTCGGAATGTTCTTTGCCGTTATCGCGGCGGCGTTCCTATTCTTCAATCTCGCCGCACCGCGGCTGCAGGTGTACCCATGAGCAATACCTGGAAAGCTCGCCTTATTGGAGCACTGCGCCAAGGGGAGGTTGCTGGACTGTACTTCACCACCGCGCTGCTCGTCGTCGTCGAGTTCTGTTTTGTTTGCTGGCTGAATCGAATCCCGATTACGGACGTGCCGACCGTGGGATCCGGGTTCATTGTTCTGCCGCCGTGGTACCGGAAGCCGCGCTTCGAAGTGACGCTTCTCCTTACGACCCTGACGGGCCTGTTGTTTTCGATTTGCTGGGGACTCTGGGAGCTGTGGCAGAAGAGAAATGACACGGAATCGAAGGAGAAGTCGATTCAGTCGATCAAACAACGCGTCAGGACGGCAACATCTGTCGCCGCGCTATCAGGCCTCGAGCTGGCACTGGTCACCTACCTCCGTTACTGAATCGCGCCACAGTGATCCCACGAGTTCCTCAAAGTCCCCCTGGAGGTGAAAACTCATGATTCGAGATTCTTATTCGGATACTTCCCGCGATCGGCCATCGCTTTCGGCGTCTCCGATCTTTGTGTGCACTGCACTCGCGGGACTGATTCTGTTCGCGCTCTGGTTCCTCGGCACCAAAGCCTACCATTTCACCGATCTGCAGATGGCTGAAGTCTTCGTTTACTTCCTCCTTGGAATCGGCGTGCCCGGCATTACGATCTGGGTCTTCGTCAAGCGCCGAGAGTGGAAGGAAAACCAGCGACGGTATCCACCCTTGGTGATGAGCCCGGCCGCGGACGCTAAGCATGTCGAGAAGGCCTGGAAGCAAAACGCCGTGGTGCTCGGTTACGACGTGCATGGGGCGCCATGGTTGTGGCCGGACAAGGTGCGGGTCATGCAAGGAATCGTCGTGGGTATGACGGGCAGCGGCAAGACCACGCTTCTGAAAAACATCATCACCCAGGACCTGAGTCGGAGAGTCGGGCCTGCCCAAGACCGGCATAGGGTCCCAATGGTCATCTTCGACGGAAAGGGCGACCTCGACTTCTTTTACGAGCTGCTGCCGCACATCAACCGGGCCGGGCGACTCGGGGATCTTCGCCTGATCAATCCCGCGCGACCGGAGCTCTCGTGCCTGTACAACCCTTTCCACACGACCGACGAGAACTATATGGCGCAGGTGAACATGGTCTTCGGATCATTCAATCTGCACGATGAGTTCTTCGCCAAGCACCAACTGAATTACCTCGCGGACATCGTCCGCATCCTTCACTACACCGGAGTCGCCTTCAATTTCTATGACGTCATCGTTATGGCACTAGATGAAGAGGTCCTCCGCGAACAGATCGAGAAAGCCCGCAGGCACATCCAAGCCGACCGAGACGTGTCAATGCAGCGCGGGCTGAACTTCGAGATGTCCGTGCGGAATCTGATCGAATCATTCCATGACCGGGAACGCGTGCCGAAGATCCAGGGTCTGCTCAACGAGTGCATGACTTTTCTGGACGACGAATTGTCCGTCATCACCGGCCCCTACGAGGACCTGTTGTCGATCGACGACGTGATTGACCAGGAGCTGATCCTGTTCGTGACCCTGAACATCAACAAGAATACCGAACCGGTTCGAGCACTCGGAAAGATGCTGCTGCAGAATTTGCAGCTTGTCGTCGGCAAACGGTACGAAAGCGAAGAGGAGCGGAGACGGATGAACCGCCCCATCCTGAGTGTCGTTCTCGATGAGTTCGCACCGTTCGGGTACCGAAATTTCGCCCAGATTTTGCAGACGGCTCGGGGCACCAACACCGCGTTCCTTTTCTCAATGCAAAGCCTGCCGCAGCTTCTTCAGGTTGGCAAGGGGTTCAAGGACGACGTCACCAGCGCGCCAAACACGAAGATCGCAATGCGCACGCAGGACGAAGAGACATCCAAGTTCTTCATCCGAGCGTCGGCCGAGCACACCATAACCAAGCGAACTGTATCGCTGGTGAGGGAACAGGTGTTCGGTTGGGAGCGATTTGAGAGAGGCACAAGTGGTTCGGAACGGGAAGAGCGGGAATACCGCGCGGAGGACGAGAGGATCAAGAACCTGCCAAAAGGCCAGATGCAGATCCTTATGACGGACGACACGGAAGGGACGCTGCACCGGCACTTGCACGTACGCACGCCTCCAGACATGCAAATGCGTGGCTTTGAAATGGAATTGGCGCCGCGTCTGCGCCAGTCGAGACTGGACGTCCAGGGAGCGAACCTCCGCTTCAAAGACCCGGGATTGGCGGCTTCGTTTGGCAGGCGAATGCAAGGGAGGAGGTAGCCAAATGTTAGGAAGAGTCAGATGCACCCTTTTTATCGGCGTCGTGACCGGCTGGATCGTGCTGACGCCGGCCCAATGTCAGCAGCCGACGGGATCGAAGGTAGCCATTCCGCAGCAGCTAGGAGCCGGACAGAGGAACGCAGCGCAGCAGCCCGAACCCAGTATGTATCCATCCCGGTCCGCACAGCCTGTGCCGGCTGCACCGTATTCGCCGCTGGCCGCCCAGGGCGGTTACCGGGGCCAGAAACTGACATGGTACGAGGCGCTGTTCCGCTCGTTGAATCCGAAGAACGTCGACTGGGGTATGAGTTGGGAGCAGCGCCGCAGCATTTTCCTGGAGAACTCGATCGGCAACAAGTACTTCATGTACACAGCGGCGCTTTCACTACTGCTGGTCTATTCCTTCGTGGTCATCGTCTGGCAACGGTGGAACCATTCGGAGAGGCTCAAGCAGTTGGCACAGGCAGCAGCCGACGCTATGAACTACGCGCAGTACTGGAAGGCCAGCGCCGAACAGGCCACACGAAAGTACAACACTCACATCGAGAAATGCAATCGTATGATCGAGGCCGGCGAGAGCGGACTCCCCACCGCTGACATGGTCGAAGCTGACGCACTCCGACACCAAGTCGAGTCAATGAGAATCGAGGTGCTCAACCTGACCTCGGAGAACAAACGGTTACGCCACGATTTAGAGCAAAAGTCCGCGGTCGTGGCGGACCTATCGGCTCGCGTTGATGACGCCACGAAAAGGATCGGCAGCGGCAACGGAGCCGGGAATGGCGCCAAGGGAGGCGAAAACTCGCATCAGGTCGCCAGCCTCGTGGACAGAATCAACCGTTTGGAGGAGACGCTGCGGACTGTTCGGCTGGAAAACGAGCGCCTCAAGGGCGCGTAGGCCACGATCATGCTGATCTCGATATTGAGCTTTGGGAGCATTTGGACGCTGCGATCCAGCGCAGTGGTGCGGGTCCAGCAACGGTTTGACGCCAGGGAGCTTGCCTACTACAACACAACCGGAGTTGAAGTCGGCGGCAAACTCCGTAATCGGCCGTGCGTGTATGGCGTGTCCCGATTCAACGGAAATAGCGGTTTCCGTCCCGAATGTTGGCACCGCATGCTCTACAGGGTGTTCGACTGTGAGCCACCGTGCATATGGAATGGTCACCAGAAGGTCTTGTTCAAAAGGTTACTTCGAAAACCAGAGACACCGGACGCGTATCTTGTGGTGGTGAAATCGGAGCAGACTGGCGGTGTCATCAAGGGCGGAGATTGGCTGAATCGTGAAACGACCCTGATATCGTTCAGCGAATGTGGCGCTGACCAGGAAGTCATGGTAGTCATGCCGGCCTATGGCTGGGTGCGTGGCGTGCTCGGAACGTTCTTTCTGGAGCCGCTCGCAGCCAGGCCTTGGGAAGCGCGACTCGTGCTATCGGCAACTCACTGAGACGACGATGGGATACGTGAAAGGGTCGATCGACCTCAGCTCGACGCAGGATGGCCTACTCCTCGAGCAGGTGCTGCGGTCGCGTCACGCCACACACGACCAGCTCTGGCAGTTCTTTCAACTGAAAGCAAGAGAGAATCGGCGGCGCATCTTCAACTGGCGGATGCTTCGGCTGGTCCAGCACGGACTGATTACGCGATTAAAGGTGAAATACTCGAAGCCAGGATGGGTCTACGCCATCAGCGAATCGGGCGCAGACTATTTGGCCGGCAATGGAGAAGGCGCCGCCTTGGTTGCGTCAAGGGCGTTCAAACAACTGAACGATCCCGTCGTGCTGCATTCGTTGGACCTCAATGATGTTCACCTGACGCTGATTCGGTGCGGCGAATTGGTTCGATGGAAGTCCGAGCTGGAAATCTTGTGCCTCAATGAACTGACGGGCTTTGGCTACGCCAAGGACTACGATGCGGTGATCACGATCCATTCGGATGGGGAAGATGCCACGTTCGCTCTCGAGTACGAACGACAGCCGAAGGCGGCCAATCGATATTGGCAGGTGCGGCAGGCAATCGAAAAGGAGCGTCAAGTCAGATGCTTTCTTTACTTGACACCGTCATATGAGCTGCTGAGTTACGTGGCCGGATTCTTTGACCGGTGCGCGAAGTCCGTGTATTTCGGCGTGCTGGAAGACTTTCGGCAGCACGGACTCGACGCGCAAGTGCTGGACAGCCGCCGCACACTTTCGTGCCCGTTGCGCGCCGTATTAAATGGGGACGGCTCCCAAATGCGCGGGAAGACTTCCTGACGGCTTCCCCGCGACTTCCTCACGCCTTCCTCTCCGACCCTTGAACTCGCTGTGATGATTGGCTTTATTAATTGACTACCTGCTGGTGAGCGGTGCGCCTGAGGCCAGGTGGAATTGGCAGCTTGGTTGCCGGGGCAGAAGATGGGTAGTCGGTCGGGGAGGTGGACGGCTGAGGCGAGTTGGTGGGATGGCGTGGGCAGGGTGGGGTTAGACAGTGGGAGAGGAAGTGGAATTGTCCACTGAAACGCGGCACAGGCGAGGAGGGTCGCGGCTATCATCCTGTGTAGCAGCTAGCTCCGCGTCGGAAGAGTTCGACAGAATCTAGCTGGAGAACTTCTGTAGAATCCGGTCATTACCGAATTCCGCGACGTGTTGCACGCCGATGCTCATCATGTAGGCACCGATGGACTCGCGTTCATGGCTCGTCGTTATGATGATCTGGCAATTCTTCTCTGCCAAGGCGTGGCGCAGCATCTCCCGGAAGGCATTCTCTTCCACCGATTGCTGCTGCGGCTCGTCGAATATGAGCAGTCCGGGGTGATTGCCGGTCGCTTGTGTGCCCACTTCTAAAAGCCCGAGAAGATACGCCCAATGTAGTCGGATGAGATCACTTGCCGAAACATCGGCTTTCAGATTGATCTTCTCCGCTTCCGGCTCGTAGGTGTCGAGCGACAATCTGACATCGGTGACGTCAAGGCTGCCCATCTTGTATTGGGTGAGCTGCTGTTGAAAGGATGTCTGCCAGTTCGAAATCTTCGTAATGTCGCGCTCCGACAAAACACCTTTGGGCAGCTTCTTGAGCCGTTCCTGCACGCCCAGCCACTCACTTGCCAGTTCCGCAAGCTCGGCCATATATTCATCGAAGACCTGCTGCTCGCTTTCCACGCGCGAGATTCTATCCTGCAGTCGGATGCGCTCTGATATGGCCTCGATGGAGGGAGAACTGGAGGCCGATACCAGCGTCTCCCGAATATCGCGGATGCGTTCACGCAGCCTCATCACCTCGGCGCGTTGGGCGCGGAGATCCCTTTCGGCAATTCCTATCGAGTGGACGGCGTTATTATGGACCGCAGTGAAGAGCTTGATCTGCTCCTCGTAGAAGCTCACGTTCTGATCCACGGTCATAGGGGTGGCTTTATTCGCAGTATCAAGCAGCGAATCGGCGAGTTCTTGATGGCAGGTGGGACAGTGTCCTGTGACGACCTCGGGCTGATCGCTCGATCCGAGGTTCCGGACCTTTCGCAGGTCTTTGTACTTCCTCAAATCGTCGTTGATGCTGTCGATCCGCTGTTGCAGCGATTCCGCTTCCGCCGTTTCGGTTTCAAATTTGTCGTAGAGCGCCGCGACGGAGCGCTCCTGTCCGGCGAGTTGATCCTCCACTTGGGCGAGTTCTCCCCGGATTTTAGGCTCCGCTGTAACGGTCGAAGGAACCTCGACGCTTTGCAGTTCGGTTAGACGTCCCCGTAAGCTATTAAGGTGATCCGCGATGGTCAGCCATTTTGAGGATTGCATCACCGAAAGGGTGGGCAATACTTCCGGAGGCCAGGACGCAACCGGCTCTACGGGAATTCCTCGAACGCTTCCCACAACCGCAGCCGCAGACTTCTCCGCTTGAGACCGCGTTGCCGACCATTCCCGTCTCAGCCGTTTGATTTCTTCCTGCACGGCGACGCGCTCCAGCGCATTGGCGTAGGCGTCGAGCCCGAGGAGGAATTCAACCGTCCTGCGTCCCACATCGCGAATCCCCAGCCATGTGGGGTACCGGGCAGGAAGCCGGCCCCAGCCCAGCTTTTGTTCCACATAGAGGAGTGGGAAAATCGTCTCGAGATAGAGCAGAGTGTCAACGTCATTGAACCTCGGCGCCATTGGCAGTTCCCAGCCAACGAATTCCTTGAGCTTCCGGTGAAATCCGAGTTCGTTGATGGCCGCGCCACCCTCGCGGACGTAATAATCCCGTGCCGTGCTTAGGCCTTCCTTCTTGGTGATCGCCCGGCCCTCATAAACCGTCATCAGATGCCTATGCCGCTCCCCGGCGATGGCCCTTTGCACCGTTAGGAACTCATGCTTTGCGTTCTCGATCTCAATAGAAACCGTTGAGTCAATTACTGTCGCCCTCGCGTCCTTACCGTCCACCTTATAGTCCAGGTAATCCGTCATGGCATGCGCCAAAGGCACGGCATGAGAGGGACCCTGCATGCCTTCCATGCCGAGGGCATACATGATCGACTGGACGACCTGGGACTTGCCGGCCCAGTTCTCCGCCCGAATGATGTTCAGGCCATCGGCAAAGTTCTGCCTTGTTCCAAACACACCCTTGTCGGTATTGATGTTGATGAATAAGTGCCTTATGCGCAGCATCAGATGGCCTTGACCGTGATCATCTCGGTCGCGATTGTTTCGGTGATGTCTTTGCCGATGCGCGTCAGGAAATCACGCTCCTCCTGCATCACGGTTTCATCCTTCAGTATTTCCGCCATCCACCGCTTGCCTTTGGCGGTTATCTGGAGCCGATCGCCACCTACCCAATCAACATATTGTTCGCCCACAGCCAGATTGATAGCCCGTCCCAGTGCAGGCTCAAACCGGAACTGAAAGCTGAAGAGCGGTTGCTGGTGATCGCGAACCTGCTCGAATTCGGCCCGGTTCTTGGCCGAGCGCAACGCCCAGTTCAGGATATGCAATCGCCTGAGGGAGCTCTTACCTGCACGGGAACTGAGATGAAGGATGAGCAGCATCGCTCCCATTTTCCAGTCCGGACGAAGCTCCGCCGCGATAGCCATCGGTCTGCGGGTGAACCGAAAGGCCGATCCTCCGCAATAGTGAGACTCTTCTCTTCGTGCATCACTCAAACTCCAGCGGACAGCGCAAGAGCCAATCCGATACGGCCTCGCGGGCCAATACATCGGCTGCCTGAATGTAACGCGTCACGATCTTTCCCCCCGACGCTCTCACGGTCTTTTCCGGCGGGTTTCTCAGAATCACAGGCTGCGAGTTGCGCTCTTCGTAAGGAACGCCTGCCAAAGCGGGATAGGATACTCGCGG
>Ga0335071_10002722_pt1 | contig 18783 bp, 18 predicted proteins | sample Lox_Sample_15_FD_206724 | JGI IMG/M metagenome (GOLD analysis project Ga0335071, IMG submission 206724) | Soil microbial communities from Loxahatchee National Wildlife Refuge, Florida, United States - Lox_Sample_1.5 | ecosystem: Environmental > Terrestrial > Soil > Wetlands | place: USA...
GCGCCGCGCCGCCCGTGGGCTCGGCCCAGCCGACGGAGACCTCGACGGTGCCCCCCGACTCGCCCACCGCGTGCACCGCGTTGGTGCCCAGGTTCAGGACCACCTGGTGGATCTCCGAGGGATCGCCGAGCACCAGGACCGGCGAGGAGAGGGCCGAGAAGTGCACCCGCACGCCCGCCGGGCAGGAGACGCGCAGCAGCTTCGAGACCTCCTCGGCCACCGTCCGCAGGTCGAGTGTCTCGCGCACGGGGGCGGTGCGCCGGCTGAAGGCGAGGATCTTCGCCACCAGGTCGCGGGCACGGGAGACCGACTGCAGCAGCTGGTCGAGGTGGGCCACCACCGGGGGGCGGTCGGCCACCGTGCGGCGCGCCAGCTCGGTCACGGCGCTCATGGCGAAGAGGATGTTGTTGAAGTCGTGGGCGATACCCCCGGCCAGCGACCCGATCGCCTCCATCTTCTGCGCGCGGTAGAGCTGCTCCTGCAGCCGCCTGCGCTCGCTGATGTCGAGCGCCGTCCCCAGCAGCAACGTGCGCCCCTCCAGCTCGACTCGGGTGCCCGTGACGAAGTACGGCACCGCCCGCCCGTCCCGGGAGACCGCCTGCAGCTCCATCGCCGCGCTGCCGCCCTCCCGGAGGAGCGCCGCCATCCGCTCCGCCAGCCGCTGGCGGTCATGCGGCGCCACCACGTCGAGCGCGGGCATCCCCTGGATCTCCTCGTCGGTGTACCCGAGCTCGCGCGCGAAGCTGCGGTTCCAGCGCAGGAATCGGCCGCCCGTGTCGAGCAGGAAGAAGGCGCCGGGCAGGCTGTCGATGAGCGCCTCCGCGATCGTCCGCTCGCGCACCGCCGCCAGCTCGCTCACGCGGCTGGTCTCGAAGAGAGCACGGTATCGGGCCTCGCTCTCGCTCAGCTCGCCTGCCCGCCGCACCGCCTGGGCCAGGCTCCGCCGCAGGCTGTCGACCATCAGCATCACCAGCGTCGCCGTGAAGCCCAGCAGGAGCGCGGCGATCAGCACGTCGCCGGGGATCCACGAGCGGTGTTCGGGGTCGGCGAGGTAGACCAGGCCGTGCGCCTGCCCCCAGCCAATGGCCGCGATCGAGGCCATCGCCAGAACCACGATCAGCACGAACCATCGCTTCTGCAGCAGCAGCCCCGCGGCCGCCAGCACGCCGGGGTAGACGAGGATGGCGATGTCCTGCAGGCCGTCACTCGAGTAGAGCAGGAGCGTGGCCAGGGCCAGGTTGTCGAGCAGGACCAGCACGGCCGCGGCCCGCAGCCAGCCCCGCCGGACCAGCCAGAAGGCGGAGAAGAGCGGCACTGTGGCGGCGAACAGGGAGGGCAGCACGAGGCTGCCCCGCCGCTGCATCAGCAGGGCGTAGATGGCGGCTCCGGCCAGGGTCCCCAGCAGCGAGATCCACAGCACCGTGTGCAGGCTGCGGACGAAGAGGGCGCGCTCCTCCTCCGTCACGGGGAAGCGGTCGGCTCGGGTCGACGGCCCCGTGTCCATGGAGCGCCTCCTCTCGCCGCCCCCTGCACGGACGTCGGCCGAGAGTATAGACGGGCGCTGTCCCCCGGGGCCAACGCGGAAGCTCCTTGACCACCGCGGCGCCGACACTATACTGCGCCGCGGCAGACACGCGCCGATGAAGACGCTCACGCTCCTCGCCACCACCCTCGCCCTGCTGCTGCTGCCGACCCGGCTTCCCCGCTGGCTGGACTCGGTGCCGCCGCTCGCCCGCGAGCCGCTGCGACGGCTGTCCGGCACCGTCGTCCGCGGCACCGTCGTCCGCAACGACACGATCGCCGCCCTGCTGTCGGGGACCGTGCAGCCTTCGCTGGTGGCGCAGATGGTGAGCGCGTCCCGGCCGGTGTACGACCTGGCCCGCATCGCCGCCGGCCGGCCGTTCGAGGTCTCCCTGGGACCGGACGGGCTGTTCCGCGCCTTCAGCTACGGCATCGACGAGCTGCGGACGCTGCGCGTGGCGAGGACCGAGGGGCGGCTGGTGGCGGAGGTGCTCGCCCGCGAGTACGAGACCAGGACCCGCGTCGTCTCGGGCACGGTCGAGTCCAGCCTGTTCGGCGCGGTGGAGGACGCCGGCGAGGGCGACCAGCTCGCGCTCGACATCGCCGACATCTTCGCCTGGGACGTCGACTTCCACACCGAGCTGCAGCGCGGCGACGGCTTCCGGGTGGTCGTGGAGAAGCAGTACCTCGACGGCACCATGGCCCGCTACGGCCACGTGCTGGCCGCGGAGTTCGTGCGCGGGGAGCGGGTGCTGCGGGCAGTGCGGTTCGCCAGCGGAGGTGCGGCCGGCTACTACGACCCGTCGGGCCGGCCGCTGCGCAAGGCCTTCCTGCGCTCGCCCCTGCGCTTCACCCGCATCTCCTCGCGCTTCTCGCACGCCCGTCTGCACCCGATCCTGGGCGTCTACCGACCCCACCTCGGGGTCGACTACGCCGCGCCGGCGGGCACGCCTGTGCAGGCGGCGGGCGACGGCGTCGTGGTCGCCGCCGGCTGGCTGGGGGGCTACGGCAGGACCGTCCGCTTGCGGCACCCGAACGGTTACGAGACCCTCTACGGCCACCTCTCGCAGATCAGCGTGCGCGCGGGCCAGCGGGTGGCCCAGGGGCAGCGCATCGGCGCCGTGGGCGCGACCGGTCTCGCCACCGGACCCCACCTCGACTACCGGATGGCGCTCAACGGTCGCTTCGTGGACCCGCTGCGGCTGAAGTCGCCCCAGGCGGAGCCGATCGCCCAGTCTCAGCGAAAGGCCTTCGCGGCCGAGTGCACGGGGCTGCTCGCGAAGCTGGCCGGGGACGCCCCGGCCAGCGCCGCCGCGGCCGGCGCGCGAGCTTCGACCCGACGGCCTTGACCCGCCGGCCAGCGGCAGGCGTAGACTGCCGCCATGGTGCGCGGGCTGGCCGTCCTGGTGGCGCTCTGGCTGGCGGCGGCCGGGGCGTCGGCGGAGGTGGCGGTGCAGCAGCGCGGCAGCAGGGTGGACCTCGTCGCCGCCCGGGTGCCGGCCTCGGAGGTCCTCGACCGCCTGGCGCGGCAGACCGGGATGAAGGTCGTCTACGAGGGCGCTCCGCCGCGGCAGCCCGTCACCGTCGACATCCGGGACCGCACGCTGGCCGACGCCGTGGCCGAGGTGCTGGAGGGGCTCGGCGTCAACTACGCGCTGATCACCGATTCCAGCGGGGAGCACGTGCAGACGCTGATGCTCACCGCCCGTGCAGCGACGGGCGCGGCGGCGGCGGGCGGACCCACGCCGTCACGGGGGCGCCCGGAGCCCAACCTGCGCCGGCCCTACGTGCCGCCGGAAGGACCCGCCGACCAGCCCGCCGACGAGGGGTTCGACGACGAGAGCCAGAACGCCGCGCCGCCGGAGCTGAACAGCCCGCCGCAGCCGGCGGGCGGCCCGCCCCCGCTCGTCACCCCGCCGCAGGGTGCGATGCCGCAGCAGCAGAACCCGGCAACGACCGTGTCGCCGACGCCTCCGCCCTGGATCGTGTCGCCCCAGCAGTTCGGCGCGTCGCCGTTCACTCCGCAACCGACGGCGCCCACGCCGACGGCGCCGGGGGCGAACCAGCCGCAACCGCAGCCCTAGCGGCAGGGCGGTCCCGTTCCTTGTTGAGACTCGATCTCAACAAGACCACGAGAAGCAGGGCGGGCGCCCCTCGACCCCTCACTCGGCCGGCGGGGGCGGAGGGGCTAGGTTCGGCGGGATGCCCACTCCCCCGCCCGACGGCACCCCGCCCGGCGCCGGCACGCCGGCGGGGAGGCCGGCGCGCGCGGGCCCGAGCGGGGAGCCGGGCTGCAGGCCGCCGCCGGCCGGGCGCCCGATCACCCGCTGCTGTCCCGGCAGGAACACCCACTCGCTGTACTTCTGGCGCCCGTTGAAGATGCGCAGGCTCTTCTCGGTGCTGGTGCTGGCGACACCCTGGAAGGGACCGAGGGCGTTGCTCGAGGAGGACGAGCCGAAGGCGGAGGGGCGGGTGGTGGTCGTGGTCGTGGTGGTGGTCGTCGCACCCCGGCCGCCCGTCGGATCGAGCGGGTTCGCGCCGAGGGCGCCGATCGCCTCGCCCGGCCGGACCAGCCGCCACTTGCCGTCCTTCGTCATGGGATCCTTGTAAGCGTGGCGCAGGAACCTGCCCTTCACCAGCACGTCGATCGAGGGCGGCAGCGCGTTGCCGTTCTTGCGCTGATAGCGGGCGACCGCGTCCGCGATCTCACCGCCGCGGAACAGCAGCTCCTCCTCCTTGTCGTTCCTGGAAAGGTAGCGCCAGTACGGGCCCGCCGCCGACATCAGGATCAGCATCAAGGCCACGGTGAGCATCAGCGCCACCAGCGCGTAGCCCCCCTGGCGGGACCACGACGCCGCCGGCCGCGTCACTTTTCCTTCCCGGTCTTGCCGGCGGCCCCGGCCCCGTCCGGGCCCTGCGGGCGGTAGCGCGCGAGGACGCTGCGCACGTAGCCTTTGGTCTCGGCGTAGGGCGGAACCCCCTTGTACCGGGCGACGGCGGCCTGCCCGGCGTTGTAGGCGGCGAGGGCCCGCGTGAGGTCCCCTCCGTACAGCGAGAGCAGGGCGCCGAGGTGGCGGGCGCCGCCGTCCAGGTTCTGCTCGGCGTCGAGCGCGTCGGCGACGCCGAGCGAGCTGGCCGTCCCCGGCATCAGCTGCATCAGCCCCTGCGCGCCCTTGCGTGAGACCGCCTTCGGCTGGAAGGCCGACTCCACCGAGACCACGGCCAGCACCAGCGCCGGGTCGAGCCCGTGCCGCCTGGCGACGGCGGTGGCGAGCGCGCGCAGGTCGTGGCTGGAACCCGCCGCCAACTCGTCCAGCACCTCGTCCGGGACGAAGCCGGTGACCGCGGAGGACGGCACGCCCATCTCGCCTCCACCGCGCAGCACCAGCACCACCTCGGCCCCCTCGGCCCGGTGCGAGGCCAGCTTCAGCACCTGCCCGTTGGCGAGCAGGGCGATCTCCGCCCGCGCCGTGCCGGCGAGGCCCGGGACGAGGACCAGCGCGAGGAGCAGTCGGCGCACCCGCCTACCTTTCCGCCATCGCCGAAGCCGGAGTGTAGTCGATGTAGACGTCCACGGTGTTCCCGGTGGTCACGCTGCCCGTCGGCAACGAAGCCGTGACCGTGACCGCCTTCTGGCTGGTGCCGTTGAGGGCGCGGGTGTTCAGCTGGTCGAAGGCCTGGCCGTTCGAGTCCGTGTACTGCGGGATGCCGCCGCTCGCCAGCGTCTCCTCGAGCGCCGCGCCGCTCCCGCTCGCCGGCGCCACCGAGAAGATCACGGGGACGTTCTGGACCGGGTTGCCGGAGGCGTCGAACACGTTGGCCACGATGGTCGCGTGCCGCGGCGTGGTGATGCGGTCCGGGTTGGCGGTCACCACGACGCGCGCGGCCAGAGCGCTGCCGACCGCGATCGAGACGGTCGCGCTGCCTGTACCGGAGGCGGTGGAGACGATGGTCGTCTCGGTGGTCGAGCCCGGCGTGGTGGTCGTGGTGGTGGAGTTGTTGTTGGCCGGCGCCGCGCCGCCCGACCAGATGGTGATGTGGGCCGTGCCGGAACGAGAGTCGGACACGAAGTTCGCGCGCGCCATCCCGTCACGCGTCTGCACCGAGTCGTCGACCCGGCCGATGTCGGTGAAGAAGTAGACGTTCGTGCCGTCGTGGACCAGGTTCCCGTTGGGCATGGTGATGAGCGCCGTCACCACGGCCGTCCCTCCGTTCGCGATGACGAACGGCGGGTTCGCCTGGGCCCAGATGTTGGACCCGCCCGGCGCCGTCAGCGGCACGCTGCTGCAGCGGACGAGCGCCCCGATGGCAATCACGCCGGCGACGAGCCACACCGCCCGCCTTGTCCGCATCGCCGTCCTCCGCGCCGGGCCCGTCACGGTGTCACCACCGCCCGTGCGGGCGCCGGCAGCGCGGGCTGTTCGGTCGCTCCTCCCGCGCGGCCCACGGTCAACGACTCCACGCTCAGCACCGCCGAGCCGGGCTTGAGCCCGCGCACGCTCAGCGCCGCCACCGCACCCGACCCGGAGGCACCGGCCGCGCGGGTCAGGCGCACCCGCAGCGTGCCGGCCTCCAGCGCCTGCTGCTTGCCCACGGGGCTCCCGTCCAGGGTCAGCAGGGACCCCGCCGAGACGTCGGTCACCTGGAGCACGGACGGATCGTACGACACTGTCATGTCGATCGACTGTACGTCCCGGGCCCCGACCAGGACAACCGCCACGCCCCCGCTCTGGCCCGCCCGCAGCGAGATCTCCGTCGGGCTGAACAGGGCGGCCGGCGGACGGTTGTCGGTGCCGGGAGCCGTGGCCGAGACCGTGGGCAACGGGCCCGCCGTCGTCGTGGCCGGGGGGGTCGTGGCCGCGGCCGCTTCCGGCAACGCCGTAGCGGGCAGCGCGCCGCTGCTCGTCGGCGGGGTCGTGGCGCCGGGCGCGGCCCCCGAGGTGCCGGGCGCACCGGTCCCGGCGGCTGGCGCCTCGGGCGCGAACAGTGGCGGTCGTGCGCCTTCGACGTGCGGCACCTCCTGGGTGCCGACCCGCATGGGAGCCAGGTCCTCCTCCGTGATCCGCGGCCCCCGCACGATCCGTGGAGTGATCGACATCAGGACCTCCATCTCGTCGCGCTTCTTGGAGCGGTTGCCGAACAGCTTGCCGATCACGGGCACGCTGTCGATCCCGAGAGCGCCGGCGAACGAGGTCACCTCGTTGCTCTGCAGCATGCCGCCGATCAGCCCGGTCTCGCCGTCGCGCAGCCGCAGCAGGCCCTTCACGTTGCGGGTGTTGAAGGTCGGCACCAGGATCGGGTTGGACTCGCTGCCCACGTTCTGGTTGGTGCCGAGAGAGCTGAACTCGGCCACCATCTCCAGCTGGATGTCGCCGTTCGCGGACACGCGCGGTGTCAGCGTGAGGTTCACGCCCACGTTGCGGTAGTTGAAGCTGGTCGCCGGCAGGTAGCCGCCGGTGGCGCCGCCGTTCAGGCCGACCGTGTAGCTGGTCACCGGGATCGGCACCTCGGTGCCGATCCGCAGCTCGGTGGGCTTGCCCTCGGCGGCGCGCAGGCGCGGGGCGGCGAGGATGCGGGAGGTCGAGTCGTTCTGCAGAAAGCGGACGAAGATCGTCGAGGGCAGGCTCAGCACCCAGTCCGCCTGGTTCAGCGAGGAGAGGAACTGCGGCCGGATGTTGAGCACGTTGCCGGCGCTGCCGGGGGCGCCGCTCAGCTCGCCGGCGGCGCCGGTCGGCGACAGGGTGGCCGCCACCTGGTAGTTCGAGAGGTCGATGCCCCACTGCTTCAGGCGGTTGCGGTCCACCTCCAGGATCTGCACCTCCACCATCACCTCGCCGCGGGGCTTGTCGTTGAGGTCGATGATGCGCTCGGCCATCGCCACCTGCTCGACGGTGCCCACCACGGTGATGGCGCCCAGGCCCACGTTGCCGACGACGCCGGTGGGTTTGGCCAGCGACTTCACCAGGTTGACGGTGTCGTTGACCTCGGCGTTCTGCAGGTAGAACGTGCGCAGCAGCAGCTCGTCGTAGGCGAGGCGCTTCTGGCGGTTCTCGGGGACGATGATGATGGTGTTCGGGTCCACCACCTTGTAGAAGAGCCGGTTGGCGAAGGTGAGCTGGTCGAGGGCCTCCTGGAAGGTCACTCCGGTGAGGTTCACGTCCACCGACTTGTTGGCCGGGAACGTCTCGTCGAAGAGGACGTTCACGTTCGCCAGCTTGCCCAGCGTCTCGAACACCGTGCGCGGGTTGGTGGCCTTGAACTGCAGGCGGATCTTGTCCTGTGCCCGGGGCGAGAGCACGGGGACGGGGAGGCGGGCCGCCGCCTGCGCGCGGGCGCGCCGCGCCTCGAACTCCTCCCGGTCGCGCTGCTCCGCCTCCTGCCGCAGCATCCGCCGCCGCACGTTGGCGAGGTCGTCCACGGCCGCGCGGTTCTGCGGGTCGTATTTCGAGGCGATCTCCAGCTCCTCCGCCGCCTTCGGCCAGTCGTTGGCGGCGATCGCCCGCCGCGCGAGGTCGTAGTGGACGCGGCTCGCCTGCACCTTGGCGGTCTCCAGCGCGATCTTGTAGGCGATGTTGTTCGGGTCCTTGTCCGCCGCCTTGGTGTAGCGGGCGACGGCGAGGTCCCATTCGCCCCGGTCGCGGGCCTCCTGGCCCTGGCGGTAGGCCCAGCGCGCGGCACAGCCGGATCCCAGCAGGAGGGCCACCAGCGCCGCCCCCAGCCGGATCGCGCGAAGTCGTCCCATGGCGCCCCCTGGCTGCGTCACCACTCGTTGTACGGCGTCCCCGCCAGCGACTGCTCTTCCGACGCGCTCTTGACGTCGTAGACGCCCGGCTGCTCGTTGGGGCGGTCCGGATCGGGCTCCGCGAACACCGGCACCCAGTCCGCCGCCTGGGTGAAGGGATCGACCGGAAGCTTGCGCACGTAGCCGTCCTGGACCAGTGCGTCGAGCGCGGCCGGGTACTGCCCCTTGTCCACGTAATACTGGTCGATGAGGTCGCGCAGGCGGAAGAGGTTCTCCGCCAGCACCGCCTCCTTCGCCTTGATGGTCGCCACCTTGTAGTTGGGCAGCGCGATCGCGGCCAGGATGCCGATGATCGACACCACCACGATCAGCTCGATCAGGGTGAAGCCGCGCCCACGGCGGCCCGGGTCACCAGGTGTTGTAGGTCGTCCCATCCAGCGCCTTCGCCGTGCTCTTCGAATACACGTCCCAGACGTTCTCGCCGCACCAGCTGCTGCTCTCCGGCTCGTCCTGGTAGCAGCGCAGGCCCCACTCCTTGGTACCGGTCATGGGGTCCACCGGGATGCGCCTCAGGAACTTCAGCTTGCGATCGGCGGTGGCGCCGACCCGGTTGACCCCCTTCACGAGAATCTCCAGATCCGGCGGGTAGCCCTCGCTTCCGACCTTGACGTCCGTGCCCCCGATCTGCCCCTGGTCGACCGCGTTCTTGTAGCGGTTGATGGCCTCGCGCAGGTTGCGCAAGTCCCGCCGCAGCTCCAGCTCCCGGGTCCGCTGGATCGCCACCCGCCCCAGCGGGAGTATCGCCGAAGCCAGGATCACCAGGATAGCGGCGGTCGCCACCAGCTCCAGGTAGGTGACGCCGCGCTGCCCAGGCCTACCGCGCACGGCCGCTCCTGGTCCGCACGCCCTCATCGAGCTTCAGGTAGGTGCTGAGCTCGACCCGCAGCTGGGCGTTGCCGCCGCCGACCCTGCCGCCCTGCATAGAGACGCCGTCGACGGTCAGGAACCGCGGCGAGCGCTCCACCTCGCCCAGGAACGACACCAGCTGCTCGTAGCTGCCCTCGAGCGGCAGGGTGATGGCCAGGCGCTCGAGGGGGGTTCCCGCCACCGGCTGGCGGCTGTACCCGCGCGGGCCCGGCCGCAGGCCCGGCAGCCGCGCGAGGTCCTCGACCGTCTCCAGGGTCGGGACGAGGTCGGCCTTCTCCGTGCCCGCGTACCGCGTGTAGAAGCGCTCCAGGTCGCCCGCGTTCGCGCTGATCGCGGCGGCGCGCTCGCGCAGCGCGGCCGCCTCGGAACGCTGACGCCGCACAGCCGCCCGCAAACCCTCCGCGCGCACGGCGGCATGGCGCTGGCTGTGCTCGCGGGGCAGCGTCCAGGCGGCGAACTCGACCAGGTTCAGGGCCGCCAGCGCGGCCGCTGCGGGCACCAGCCAGCGCTGCCACAGCGGCCGCACGACGCTCATCGCCGCCCTCCGCCGGCCGGCGGACCGCCGACGTAGCGGACGCTGCAGCTGATGGCCACTCCGTCGGGGCCGGGGCTGGTGCTGTCCAGGAAGGGTCCCTCGAACTGCGGGCTCGCCGACAGCGACTTCACGAGGGCGATGGGATCGGCCGCCGTCTGGCCGACGGCGCTGAGCCTGAGGAAGGTCGGACCCTCGTCGCTGGTGGGCGCCACCGACACCAGGCGCACGCCGGCAGGCAGGGCGGCCTCCAGGGCGGCGAACAGGCCGGTCCAGGAGAACCTCCGCCGGTCGACCAGCGCCTTCACCGTCAGCCATTCCTTGAGCTTGTCGTCCGGCAGCGCGGCCCCGCGCAGCGTCGCCGTCTCCGTCCGCAGCCGGACGAGCTCCCGCTCCAGGCTTTCCGCCTCGCGCTGGAAGTCGCGGGCGCCGCCCGGCCGCAGGTCGAAGGCAACCAGCGCGTGGCGGACGGTCAGCGCGCCGAGCAGGACGCAGGCGAGCGCCAGGAGCGCCGTGGGCAGGCGGTCGTTGCGGAGGGGGTGGCGGGCGAGGTTCAGCGGGACGCTCACGCCGCCCTCCGCAGCGCCGAGGCGGCGGCGCCGGCCACGGCCTGTGCCGCCTCACCCCGCTCCCCGATGCCGAGCGCCGCCCAGGGCTCGAGCAGCCGGGGCGCGGTGCCGAGCGCACGGCCCAGCACCGCCACCGCTTCCTCGCCCGGCCACGCCGCCGAGCGCACCACCACCTCCTCGAGAGCGGTGCCCCCCAGCCTCTCGCGGTGGAAGCGCAGGGTCCCGGCGGCCTGCCGGGCCACCGCTTCGGGGCTCGCTTCTCCGGGCAGCGTCCGCACCAGCAGCGGCATCTCGCGCCGGAGGAGCACGAAGGAGACGTAGCTGGTGTCCCAGTTCACCAGCAGACGGTCCCCCTGCGCGGGCGAGGAGGCCAACGCGTCCGCCAGCGCCAGGCCCGCCGCTTCCACCAGCCCCGGCCGGTAGCCGAGGGCCTCGACCGCGGCCTCGTAGCCCGCCACCACCTCCTCCGGAGCGACGGCCACCAGCACCTGGTCGCCCGCAGTCCTCCAGCTCAGGCGCGCGGACCGCACGTCGAACGGCAGCGCCTTGTGCAGCCGGAAGCGGACCGTCTCCTCGGCCTCGCGACGGCGGCCGCGCAGCCCCTCGCCGGCTACCAGCACCAACCGCACCGCGGGATCGGGCAGCACCAGCGAGACCACGCCTGTGGAGAGGGCGCCCACGCGCTCGAGCGTCGCCCGCAGCGCGGCCTGCAGCGAGGCGGGCTCCAGCACGTTCGGCCTGGTCAGCGAGACCTCGAGCACGCCCGGGGGCAGCTCGGTGCAGGCCGCCGCCGCCAGCGACAGCCGGCCGCGCCCTTCCACCAGGCGCACCGCCGCCACCGCCCGGGGCCGCACCTCGACCGCCAGCAGCGGCAGCGGCGGCCGCGTGAACACCCGGCCCAGCCAGGCTCCGCCGCGGCGCAGCCCACGGGCGAGGGCGCCGCTCACACCACCTCCACGAAGGTGACCTTGTTGATCTCCTGCAGCGTCGTCCTGCCGGCGAGCGCCTTGTTCACCGCCGACTCCCGCAGGAAGGTCATCCCCTCCTCGCGGGCGGCGCGCTTGATGTCGGCGCTCGAGCGCCGCGCCAGGATGAGCTCGCGGATGGTGTCGGTGACGTCGAGCAGCTCGCAGATGGCGGTGCGCCCTTTGTACCCGGTCCCGCCGCACTCGATGCAGCCCGCCCCCTCGTAGAACGGCACCTCGGCGTACACCTTGGGGTCGAGGCCCGACTCCACCAGCAGCTCGCGCGCCGCGCGCACCTCGCGCTGGCAGTGGCTGCAGATGGTGCGCACCAGCCGCTGCGCCTGCACGCAGTTGAGGGCGGAGACGAAGTTGTACGGCTCGATCTTCATGTTGAGGAACCGGCCCAGCACGTCGATCACGTTGTTGGCGTGCACGGTGGTGAAGACCAGGTGGCCGGTGAGGGCCGACTGGATGGCGATGTCGGCCGTCTCCGGGTCGCGGATCTCGCCCACCATCACCTTGTCGGGGTCGTGGCGCAGGATGGAGCGCAGCCCGCGGGCGAAGGTGAGCCCCTTCTTCTCGTTGACCGGGATCTGGGTGACGCCCCGCAGCTGGTACTCGACCGGGTCCTCGATGGTGATGATCTTGTCTTCCTCGGTCTTGATCTCGGAGAGGGCGGCGTAGAGGGTGGTGGTCTTGCCCGACCCGGTGGGGCCGGTCACCAGCACCATCCCGTACGGCTCGCGGATGAAGCGCCGGAAGCGCGACAGCTCCTTGTCGTCGAAGCCCAGCACGTCCAGGCGCAGCGAGGCGAACTGCTTGGAGAGGCTCTCCTTGTCCAGGATGCGGATGACCGCGTCCTCGCCGTGCACCGAGGGCATGATGGAGACGCGGAAGTCGATGGGCCGGCCGCCGAGCTTGACCCGGAAGCGGCCGTCCTGGGGCACCCGCTTCTCGGCGATGTCCAGCTCCGACATGACCTTGATGCGGCTGATGATGGTCGAGTGGTGCTCCTTGGCGATCGGCTTCATGGCCGGCTGCAGCACGCCGTCGATGCGGTACTTGATCACCACCTCGGTGTCGCGGGTCTCGATGTGGATGTCGGAGGCCCGGCGGTTGAGGGCGTCGAACACCGTCGAGTCGACCAGCTTGATGATCGGCGACTGGTCCGCCTGGATCTTGTCGATGGACAGGACCTCGTCGCCGTTCTCGTCGTCGCGCAGGATCTGGATCTTGAACGACTCCGAGGCCTGCTCCAGCACCCGCTGCGTGCCCTGGCCGCGCTTGAGCGCCTCCTGGATGGCGGAGGGCGTGCCCACCGCCGGCTGGATGGGCATCTGCAGGATCAGGCTCAGCTCGTCCACCACCCGGATGTCGCTGGGGTCGGCCATCACCAGGACCAGCCGGCACCCGTCGCGACGGTAGGGCAGGAAGGTGTAGCGGAACATCAGCTCCACCGGCACCGACTTCAGGATCTCGGGGTCGGGCGCGAAGGAGGCGACGTCCACGAACTCCAGGCCGGAGGCGGCGGCCAGCGCGCGGGCTTTGTCCTCCTCCGAGCTGGAGGCGAGGGCCCGCGAGGCCTCGTCGGCGGGTGCGGGCAGGCTGGGCTGCTGGGCCAACGAGCTCACCTCGTCTGGATGGCCGAGATGGCCTGGAACATCGGCAGGTAGAAGGCGAGCAGCATCCCCGCCACGATCACCGCCATCACCACCAGCAGCACCGGCTCCACCAGCGACAGCGCCGTGGCGATGCTGGTGTCCAGCTCCTCGTCGTAGAACTCGGCGACCGCGTTCAGCATCTCTCCCAGCGCCCCCGTCTGCTCCCCCACCTTCACCATCTCCAGAGGCAGCGCCTCCAGCATGCGCGTCGCCTCCAGGGCGCTGGTGAGGCTCGCCCCCTCGCGGATGCGCCCGGTGGCTCCACCGACGGCCAGCGCCATGGCCCGGTTCCCGATCGACTGCGCCGCCACCTCCAGCGCGTTCAGCAGCGGCAGGCCGCCGGCCAGCAGCGTCGCCAGCGTGCGCGTGAGCTGGCTGGTGGCGTACATCCGCATCAGCCTGCCGAAGTACGGCAGCCGCAGCAGCAGCCGGTCGATCGCCACGCCCGAGCGCTCGCGCCGCGCCCGGTAGACGACGGCCGCGGTGAGCACCAGCAGGCCCAGCACGATCCAGATCAGGTCCCGCTGGATGGCATCGGCGAGCGCCATCAGCATCCGCGTCGGCAGCGGCAGGCTGACGTTCAGGCCCTCGTAGAAGCCCTGGAACTTGGGGATGACCACCACCAGCAGGATCACCACCAGTGCCGTCATCACCGTCAGCAGCACGATCGGGTACACCGAGGCGGAAACGGCCTTCTTGCGCAGGGCGCGGTTGAGCCGCAGGTGCGAGGCGAAGCGGCGCAGCACCACGTCGAGGTTGCCGGCCCGCTCGCCGGCCACCAGGCTGGCGGCGAGCATCGGCGGGTAGAGGTCGCCCTCCTGCCGGAACGCGTCGGAGAGCGCCACCCCGGACTTCACCTTCCCGCGCACGGAGGCGAGCGACTGCCGGAACAGCGGGTCGCGCTGCCGCTCGAGCATGATGTCGAGCGACTGGAACAGCGGCAGCCCGGCCTTGAGCAGGGCGGCCAGCTCCTGCGCGAACATCAGCAGCAGCGAGGGGTTGACCCGGCGTCGGCGGAAGCGCAGCTGCCCCAGCCCCAGGCTCCGCCGGATCGAGAGCAGGTAGAGGCCCTGCTGGTCCAGCTCGGCCCGGAGCGCGCGCTCGTCGGGGGCACGGAAGCTCCGCTCGACGACCTCCCCGGTGGGCGTTCCGACACGACAGACGTATTCCATCGCGACCCAGCGCAACGACTGTATCAGGCGGACGCCTACTCCACAACCATCAACGACTTACGCCTGGGCACACCGTGTGCGGCGTCACGTCGGGTCGATGAACTTGTACCCCATCCCGTGGATGGTGAGGATCCAGCGGGGCTCGCTGCCGCTGTCGCCGATCTTGGCCCGCAGCTTGGCGATGTGCGTGTCCACGGTCCGCGTCGACGGGTAGCTCTCGTAGCCCCAGACGTCCTCGAGCAGCTGGTCGCGGGTGACGGTGTCGCCCTTGCGCTCGATCAGGTACCGCAGCAGCTCGAACTCGCGCGGGCTGAGGTCGAGCGGCTGGCCTGCCTTCGTGGCCTTGTAGGCCTCAAAGTCGAGGTCGACGTCCGCGAAGTGGTACTTGGGCAGGCGCTTGCTCCGGCTCTCGGTGCGGCGCAGGATGGCCCGCACCCGCGCCAGCAGCTCGCGGATGGAGAACGGCTTGGTGACGTAGTCGTCGGCCCCCAGCTCCAGGCCCACCACCTTGTCGATCTCCTGGCCGCGCGCCGTCAGCATCAGGATGGGGCCTTCCCAGCCCTCGCCGCGCAGCGTCTTGCAGACCTCCAGCCCGGACATCTTCGGCAGCATCACGTCGAGAACGATCAAGTCGGGCTTCAGGGCGCGCGCGCGTTCGAGGCCCTGCTGGCCGTCGGTCGCCGTCGTCACCTCGTAGCCCTCGAACTCGAAGTTGTCCTTCAGGCCGAGGACCATGTCCGGCTCGTCTTCGACAATGAGGATCTTGCTCATGACCGTTCCCGTTCGACCCTTCCCCGTGAGGACGTCGTGATTCGCTGTTTCAGGCAGGTGGCACCGCCTTCGTCATCGTACCCCGCGGCACGCCGGCGACCTGCGCCTGCGGCGCCGGCAGGACCGGCAGCACCAGGGTGAAGGTGCTCCCCTCCCCGGGAGTGCTCTCCACCTCGATGCCGCCGCCATGCGCCTCCATGATATGGCGCACCAGGGCCAGGCCCAGGCCGCTGCCCTTCGTGGTGTGGACCAGGCTGCTCTCCGCCCGGTAGAACTTCTCGAAGATCTTCTTCTGCTCGGACTTCGGGATCCCGATCCCCCGGTCCGAGACGGAGACCCGCAGGCTGGCCCCCTTCCGGCACGCCGAGACCCGGATCCGCCGCTCCTCCGGGCTGTACTTGATGGCGTTGTTGATGAGGTTCAGCACCGCCTGGGACAGCGCCTCTGCGTCGATCTCCAGCTCCGGCAGGTCGTCCGCGATCTCCAGCTCCAGGGTGAAGCCCTGCTGCTCGATCTGGAAGCGGTAGGCCTCCACCACCTCGCGCACCACCGCGCCCACGTCGCCCGGGGAGAGACGGTACTCCTTGCGGCCCGCCTCGATGCGGGAGAAGTCGAGGATGTTGTTGATGAGCTGCGTCAGCCGGCGGCTCTCCTTGTTGATGATGCCGTGGTACTGGCGCGCCTTGTCGGTGTTCGGCACCCGCCCCAGCTCCAGCGTCTCCGCGAACAGCCGGATGAGCGCCAGCGGCGTCTTCAGCTCGTGGCTGACGTTCGCCACGAAATCGCTCTTGAGCCGCGACAGGCGCAGCTCGCGCCGGACGTTGGCGAACACCAGCCCCAGCCCGGCCAGCAGCATCAGGTCGATGAAGCCGATCAGCACCGTCTTGGCCAGCGCCAGGCGGCGCACCTCCTGCTCGATCGAGCGGTCACGGTTGCGCAGCTCCAGGCGGACCCCCTCGAAGGAGGGCGCGCTCATCACCCGCTTCACCTCGAAGTTCTCGTTGCTCTTGGTGGGCGCGTTCTCGTAGAGGACCGCGCCGTCGGTGTCCGTCACCCGGATCACCCAGGTGTGCTGCGGGTTCCTGAACTCGTGCTCGAAGAACTCGCGCACCAGCTCGCGGTGGGCGTAGGGGCAGGAGAAGCGGAAGCGGACGACGCCCAGCTCGTCCCCCCCCGGGGTGGTGAGCGGCACCGCGTCGTCCTCCTCGCGCAGCACGGTGGGGGCGATGCCGCCCAGGGCGTCGCTGAGCGCGCGCATCTCCGGGTGGCTGCGGGGCGCGGCGCCGTCCAGGCGCGACGAGGACCAGGCCTCCAGGCGGAAGGTGTCGAACTGCACGTCGCCCATCCCCGACGCGCGGAGCGCGCGACGGATCTCGGCCGGGCGTCCCTCCAGCAGCCGCTCGGGGCCGACCGCGCGCGCCGCCTGCAGGGCCTTCTTGCGGGTCAGCGCCTCCAGGCTGTCCTCCACGTACCCCAGCAGCTGGTCGGCCTGCTGCAGCAGGCTCATCTTCAGGTACTCGCGGTGCTTCGGCACCGCGTTGAAGGACATCACCGAGAGGGCGACCGACGGCAGCAGGACCGCGCCCACGAATATCGCGACGATCCGGCCCCGGGAGTTGGAGACCCCCGCCACGCGGTTCTGCAGGCCCGTCATGTCCCGAAGAACTCTAGCACCGGGCGGGCGCCCGCCTCAGGGCCGCCGCCGGTTAAACGATGTTGACGGGCGGGCGCAGGCAGGCGGCGCCCATCGGCTAACATGGTCCTCGCGATGGCGAGGAGCGAGGCGAGCGGGAAGGTGCTGGCGACCAACCGCAAGGCGTTCTTCCGCTACGAGGTGCTGGAGCGGGCGGAGGCGGGCCTCGCCCTCGCCGGGACGGAGGTGAAGTCGATCCGCGACGGCGGGCTGAGCTTCGCCGACTCCTGGGTGGAGTTCCGGGGCGGCGAGATGTTCCTGATCGGCTGCCGCATCGCGCCCTACAGCCACGGCAACCTGATGAACCACCTCCCCGAGCGCGACCGCAAGCTGCTGCTCCACAAGCGTGAGATCCAGAGGCTGGGCGGCCGTGCCAGCGAGCGCGGGCTGACGCTGGTCCCCCTGCGCGTCTACCTCAAGGACGGCCGGGTGAAGATGGAGATTGGCCTCGGCCGCGGCAAGCAGATGCACGACAAGCGCGAGGCGATCCGCCGAAGGGACGAGGAGCGCGACGCCCGTCGGGCAATCCGCGGGCGCAGGGACTAGCTCAGGGGTTGACGATCGAGTCCCACACCCGCACGCGACGGCTGCTGTCGATCGCGGCCAGCGAGGCGGACAGCGCCTCGAACGCGGTCAGGTGGGAGGCGTCGAGGGTCTCGAAGTCGCTGAGACCGTCCTCGAACTGACGCCAAGGGCGTCGGGCCCGCGGTGCCTGGGCCGCGGCGGCGGTCGAGTTGCGCGCCCCGTGGAGGACGATCTTCACGCCGAAGCCCAGCATGGTCAACCAGAGCCGGAAGCGCTCGGCGCCCCCGACCAGCAGGCGGTAGCCGAAGCCGGTGACCGAGCCCAGGACCCGGAGCCTGCGCAGCCGGTAGACGGCGCCGGTCGGCGGAGGCAGCGGCTGGATCGCACGGACCATCCGCGAGTAGACCCGCATGCCGCGCAGGCGAGTCAGCCGGTCGGCGCTGGCATCCTCGAGCACTCCGAGCGCCGCCCGCAGCACGTCGATCGCCTCCTTGGTGCGTCCGGTCTGCAGCGCGCGGTCGGCCGCGTCCAGCGCCTGCCGGGCGAGGGCGGCGTCGAGCTCCATCTGGCTGCGCAGCGCGGCGAGCGCCCGCCGTGCCGGCAGGTTCAGGATGAAGTGCCAGCGGGCGATGGTGGCGGCGCGGTTGTAGCGGCCGAGCGTGTAGCACAGCGCGGCACAGCCGACGGTGCAGAGCGTCAGCTCAAGCATGGGCATCGACGGCCTCCTTCATGGGCTGCGCGCGCGGTCCTGCCGAGGCCCCGCCCCCCACGGCCGGAGGCAGCGCGACGCTCGGCTCGGGGCGCCAGACGGCGTAGTTCCAGAAGAGCAGCAGCACGCCGTACCCGAGGGCGTCGAGCGTCCCGAACTGGGAGACGAAGCCCCAGCCATGCCGCTTCAGCAGCCCCATCAGGGTCACGTAGAAGAGCAGGTAGGGAGCGAAGCCCAGCATGATGGCCCGCTGCCAGTCGCGGATCGGGATCTCGTAGTGGACGACGACGAGCGCCGTCGCGGTCAGCAGCCAGACGGCGCCCGTGGTGATCTTCGGCTGCCAGTCGAAGACGTTGCTGTACGACGCCGTCCGCAGAGCCGCGATGATGACGACCGTGCTCAGGCCGAGAACGGTCGCCAGCACCGCCCGGGCCCTCTGCCAGGCTCCCGGGAAGGCAGCGAACACGCGCCAGGCCAGCTCGAGTGCGATCGCCATCTTCAAGACGTCGTACGTCCGCTGCTTGACGAGCCAGAAGGAGGGAGTCAGGAACTGTGCCGGCCACACCGATTGCAGCACGTTGCTGACCAGGATCGCCACGACGTACACGACAAAGCTCCAGCACTGGCCCAGCTTCCCGCGCAACACCACGCCGGCGAGAAGCGCCAGCAGCGCGACTTTCGTCGCGTGCCCGAGGGCCAGTGCGAGGCTCATGCCTCGGTCGGCAGCTTCTTGTAGAGCTTGGGGACGTGCTTGCGCTCGATCCCGAAGCTGCGCAGGCGGAGGTAGACGGTCCGTCGGGTCACGCCCATCAGCCGGGCCACCTTGGCCAGGTTCCACTCGTTGCGCTCGAGCAGCCCGAGGAGCTGCAGCTTCGCCTCTTCCGCGGGGCTCGTCTCGGGGATGCGCACGGGGCCCGTGACCTCGTCCGCGGCCCGCAGGGCCTGGGCGATCGCCGTGCCGAACACACGGGCGTCGGTGACGGTCTGGCCCTCGGG
>Ga0335071_10002723_pt1 | contig 18783 bp, 19 predicted proteins | sample Lox_Sample_15_FD_206724 | JGI IMG/M metagenome (GOLD analysis project Ga0335071, IMG submission 206724) | Soil microbial communities from Loxahatchee National Wildlife Refuge, Florida, United States - Lox_Sample_1.5 | ecosystem: Environmental > Terrestrial > Soil > Wetlands | place: USA...
CGACCACCTGGCCCTCGATGCCGCCCGGCGCGGTGCCGCGGTAGGTGAAGGCATCCTGGGCATACGCCATTCCGCGTATGCGGGCATCGCCCGAGACCTCGATCGATCCGGCGACCACCAGCCATCCCTGAAAGGAGCCGCCCCGCATCTCGACCCGGCCGGCCTCGTCGGGCGGGGTCGCCGCGCCGAGGTCGATCCCGCCGGCGGTGTCGACGAACACGAGACCCCTCGGCGCCGGGCGCGAGGCGTCGAAGACGACGGTGCCCTGGTAGTAGGTGCCCTGGGCGCGGGCGATGCGCTTGAGCGCGGCGAGATCGGCGGCGTCGAATCGCCAGGCGGCCGCGGCGTCGGCAGGCTGGGCCTGCCGGTAGTCCGCGTCGGCACCCGCGACCCTCGCCGAGGCCGCCACGCTGACGGCGCCGCTCGACCACGCGGCGGTCTTGGCGCCGCAGCGGAGGTCAGTTCGGGCGTCCACGGCCGCGCCGTCGTCGAGGGTGATGTCGTTGAGAGCGCACAACGCGCAGGGCGCGGTCTCCGCCGGCACGCGCACCCGCCACAGCGTGGCGGCGATGCTTCGCTGGGCCTTCGGGCGCGCGTCCGCCGCATCGTCAGTGGGCACCCAGCCGACGGAGAGGATCTGACGCTCGTGCGGCCGGGCGCCGGGGAGCATGGTGAGACGAAATCCCCCCAGCCCAGCGACGTCGCTCGTCAGGGTCAGGAGACGGCTGCCGTCGTAGGGCGGCGGCACGGGCGTCGGAAGAGGCGATGGAACGCCGGCGGCCGCCTCCGGATGCTGGACCGCCCAGAGGGCGCGCTCGAGGCCCGACTCGGCCAGGGCCTGAGCGCGGGCGCCGTCGACCTGGTTGCCGGCGATCACGGGCTCCGTCGCGGACAACGTGGAGAGACCAATGAGCACGGCACCGAGGAGCGCCAGGGTGATCGTGGCCAGCGGCAGCGCCGCACCCCGCTCGTCTGTTGGACTCTTCACGCGGGCATTACCGCCGAGCGACGAGCGCGGTGATCGAGATGCGCTTCGCCTCGGCGGACAGCCCTGTGACCGTGAGAGGACGGTAGGCGACGGTCACCGTGACCTCGCGGAGGCCTGGTGCCATGACGTCGCAGCCCGTCGCCGCGCCGCAGTCGGCGGTGCGAACTTGCCGCGCATAGCCCGCATACGGGGCCGGCAGCGAGGGCTCGTCAGGGAATGCTGAGCCGGGCCGCTCGAGCACGGATCCGTCGCGCCACCCCGCGGCGCGAACCTCATCCAGCCGCGCGGCCGCGAGGAAGGTCGCGGTGGAGCGCTGGGCCCCGTCGCTCACCGAGATCGCCGCCACCGGAAGCCCCGAGACGAACGCCGTGAGCCCGAGAGCCACGACGGCGACGGCGGCGATGACCTCGAGGAGCATCGAGCCTCAGGGACCGAGCGAGACCCGGCCGGACGAGGCGACGACGACGCTCAGCGTGCGGGTGCCCTGGCTCACGGTGATCGTGGCCGCCGGCGTGGCCGCACCCAGGTTGCTGAAGACGGGATTGGCGGTTGTGGCGAGCGTGATCCCAGCCGGTGTGTTCACGTTGCCGGCCGACGTAGTGATGGCTCCGGTCCAGACCGTGCCTCCACAGCTGCCCAGCCGGTACTGCACTGCCGTCGATCCGATGCTGACGCAGACGCTCTGATTGCGCTGGATGGCGAGCTGCCGGCCCTGGTTCACGAAGCCGGCGACGTCCGAGGCCGCCGAGCGCACCTGCGCGGACTGGTAGTAGCTGAGGAAAATGGGCAGCGAGAGCACACAGAGACTTCCGATGACAGCCAGGAGGACGGTCATTTCAGCGAGGCTGAATCCCCCCTGGGCCGGTTTCTGTTCGCGAGCCAGGTGTATGGTCTTCATACCCTTGTTCAGTAGCAAGAAGGGGGCCAGCCGCGATCTCCGACGAGACCCCGATCTACTCGAAGAACCGGCCGAGGTACCAGCCCAGGAGGCCGTTGCCCCAGAGCAGGCTCAGGACCGCGCCCAGGGCCAGGAAGGGCCCGAAGGGGACGGGATCCTTGCGTCCCTTGCTCCCGGTCATGAGAAGCGTGATGGCGACCGCGCCGCCGGCGAAGACGCCCAGGAGGATGGCGAGCAGGACGAGCTTCCAGCCGAGGAAGGCCCCCATCATCGCGCCGAGCTTCATGTCGCCTCCGCCCATGCCGCCACCGCTCGCCACGATGATCAGCAGGAAGAGGCCCCCGCCGATGGCGATGCCGAGCGCGGTGTCGAGCCAGCTGCTCGGGTGAATGGCGATGGTGAGTGCCGCGCCAGCCGCCACCCCGGGCAGCGTGATGGCGTCCGGGATGATCTGGTGATCCAGGTCGATGCACGTGATGGCCACGAGGGCCGCCAGCAGGACGATCGCCGGGACCAGATCGAGGGTGGGCCCGAAGCGATAGGCGGCCACCGTGAACAGCAGAGCGGTGGACAGCTCGACCGCCGGATACCGCCACGAGATCGCCGCACCGCAGCTGCGGCAGCGTGCTCTCAGGCTGAGCCAGGAGAGCACGGGCACGTTGTCGAACCAGCGGATGTGGGCGCCGCAGGCGTCACAGGTCGAGCCCGGATGCCAGAGGCTCTTCCCCTCGGGGAGCCGGCCGATCACGACGTTGAGGAAGCTGCCGATGGCGAGGCCGAACAGGAAGCACGCTCCCTCGAGGAACAAGGGCGGCAACACGCGGTAATTGTACAGGAGTGCTATCCGGGAGCCCGAGAGTTGCGGAACGCCGACGGAGTGACGAGGGAGGAGGCCCTGCCTCCTCCCTCGTCCCTGCTGGTGATGGTTGAGGGAGCCTACGGCACGGTGACGGTCGTGCCGTCGCCGGTCGCGGTGATGGAGAACGTCCCGGCGCTGCTGGACGTGTACGTGTAGTTGCCCCACGCCGGCGAGCCACCCGGAGGCGGCGTCGGGACGGTGGCCATGAACGGCCCGGCGGTCTGGTTGAGACCATTGGTCTGGGCCGAGGTCAGATCGGTGAGTGCTGCGGGCAGCGTGCCCATGTGCGCGTTGTACAGGCTGACCGCGGAGGCCAGCGTCCTCGAGTCGGCCTGCGCCTTGGCAATGCGGGCGCGGGTCTGGACGTTGGCGTAGAGCGGGATGGCGATGGCGGCCAGGATACCGATGATGGCGACAACGATCATCAACTCGATGAGCGTGAAGCCGCGCTGATTGCTGAGGGCCTTTCGCTCCTTGTGCCAGAAGCTGGTCATCGTTGAGTTCCTCCGATGTGTTGGGCCACTTGAGGGCCTATTGAAGAGTTCGGATGCATCGAGAGTTGTAGAAGCATCCTTGGTGCCAATTGATCTTCAGGGTGGCCGGGACACGATTTCAACTATTTGGGCGTCAGGGCCCGCTCATCGGGCTTCGCAATTTGTAGCTGCAGGGGCTCCTAGTGACAACTTCCGCGAGTGACACTGTCATGCCTCGACGGTTGCGGACGAAGGGCGGCAGAAAAACGGATCGGGGGGAGGCCGGTGGGCCTCCCCCCGAGGCTGGTGCTAGGTGGCTGGTCGCGCTTCCTACGGCACCGTGACGGTCGTGCCGTCACCGGTCGCGGTGATGGAGAACGTTCCGGCGCTGCTGGACGTGTACGTGTAGTTGCCCCAGGCCGGCGAGCCACCAGGAGGCGGCGTGGGCACGGAGGCCATGAAGGGACCGGCGCTCTGGTTGAGGCCGTTGACAGCGGCAGCGGTCAGCGCAGTCAGAGCCGCCGGAAGCTGACCCATGTGAGCCGTGTACATGCTGACGGCCGAAGCCAGGGTCCGCGAATCGGCCTGCGCCTTGGCGATGCGGGCGCGGGTCTGGACGTTGGCGTAGAGCGGGATGGCAATGGCGGCCAGGATGCCGATGATGGCCACCACGATCATGAGCTCGATGAGGGTGAAGCCGCGCTGGTTGCCCAGCACCGTCCGCTTCTTGTGCCACAGGCTGATCATTTTTCTCGTTCTCCCTTGTCGGTATGGGCCGTATCCGGCCACGGTATGGAAGCTTGCCTTCTTGCCAAGTAGGAGAAGCACGTTGGATGCCACGCTGCTCGCACCGATTTGACACATGTCATAGTTCGGACACGGGCCACGCACTCGCGTGCGCGTCCGGTCAAATCGTTGAAATAGAAGACGTGGAGCGGATCGGACGTCGTGCGGATCGAGGAAGCGGTGGACCGGGTGCGCTGGCGGGCTGACAGTGAGTGGTAGACGGGGCACCGAAAAATGTCAGGCGTCGGCCCCCGCAGTCTTGCGCATCATCTGGTGCTTCTGCAGCTTGTAGCGGAACTGGCGGAAGGTCATCTTCAGGAGCTCCGCCGCCTTCGTCTGGACGCCGCCCGTCCGATCGAGCGCACGCTGCAGGTAGCGGCCCTCGATCGAGTCCAGCGTCGCCTCGAGGTCGAGACCCTCCTCCGGAATGTCGACGCTCTCGAGCCCCTTCACGGGCCGCTCGCGGCGCACGGACTCCGGGAGCGCGTCGACGGCCAGCATGTCGCCTGCCCCGAGCACGATGGCGCGCTCGAGCACGTTTTCGAGCTCCCGGATATTGCCCGGCCAATGGTGCCGTTCGAGCACCGCCATCGCCTCCGGCGTCACCCCCCGGACGTCCTTGCCGAGCTCCTTCGCGAACTTCTGCAGGAAGTGCGCGACCAGCAGCGGGATGTCCTCGCGGCGGTCGCGCAGCGGCGGAAGCTGGATGGGAATGACGTTCAGCCGATAGAAGAGGTCCTCGCGCAGGATGCCCTCCTGCACGGCGCCCTCGAGATCGCGGTTGGAGGCGGCGATGAGTCGCACGTCGGTCTTGAGATCCTTGGTGTCGCCGACGCGGCGGATCTCGCGCGTCTGGATGGCCCGGAGGAGCTTCACCTGGAGGAGCGGAGGAATCTCGGTGATCTCGTCGAGGAACAGGGTGCCGCTCTCGGCCGCCGTGAAGAGGCCGACCTTGTTGGACACCGCGCCGGTGAACGAGCCGCGCAGGTGGCCGAAGAGCTCGGACTCCATGAGCCCCTCGGGGATGGCGCCGCAGTTGACGGACACGAAGGGCTTGTCCCGGCGGAGGCTGTTGAAGTGGATGGCCCGGGCCACGAGCTCCTTGCCCGTGCCGCTCTCCCCCGTGATCATTGCGGTGGACGGGCTGTCCGCGATCTTGCGGATCGTGTCGAACACCTCCGTGATCCGGCCGCTCTTCCCGATGATGTTCTCGAAGCGGTGCTGGGTCGCGAGCTGGCGCCGCAGGTAGAGGTTCTCGTCCTTGAGGCGCTTCCGCTCGAGCGCGTTGCGGACGATGAGGTTGGCTTCGTCCAGCTTGAACGGCTTGGTGATGTAGTCGTAGGCGCCGAGCTTCATCGCCTCGACCGCCGTCTCCGTCGACGCCACGGCCGTGATGACGATCACCGCCGTGTCGGGCGAGATCTCCTTGGCGGCGCGGAGCACCTGCAACCCGTCCACCTTCGGCATGCGCAGATCCGTGATGACGGCGTCCACGGGATCGCGGTGGAGCATCTCGATGGCCGGCTCGCCGCCCGCCGCCGTCAGGACGTCGTAGCCTTCCTTCTCCAGCGTGATCGAGAGAAGGTCCCGCATGCTCTTCTCGTCGTCGACCACGAGGACGCGAGCTTTGAGGGCCACAGTTCGATGCTACACGAGGCCGTCGGAGGACGGAAGAGTTAGGAGGAAGGTCGTCCCGGCGCCCGGCTGGCTGCGGACCTCGATCTGGCCGCCGTGGTCCTGCACGACGCGATAGACGAGGGCGAGCCCGATGCCGCTTCCCTCGGCCTTCGTCGAGAAGAAGGGCTCGAAGATGTGGGGCAGGTCGCTCTCGGCGATGCCGTGGCCCGTGTCGGTGACCCAGAGCTGCAGCGGGGCCGGCCCGCCGCTCGCGGCAGGGCGACCCCCCAGGCGCAGGTCGCCGCCTTCCGGCATGGCCTGCACGGCGTTGAGGCAGAGGTTCCACACGGCCTGGCGCATCTGCTGGGGATCGACGCGGGCCGGCAGGGCGTCACCGAACTCCCGAACCACCTTGAGATCGGGCGGGAGCGAGCGGTGCTCGAGGAGGACCACGACCTCCTCCAGCAGGTCCGCGAGGTTCACCTGATGGGCGCTCATGGGGGCGGGCCGCGCGTACTCGAGGAAATCCCGGATGATGCGGTTGAGCCGGTCGGATTCCCGCAGGACGATCTCGACGAGCCGGTCGCGGGCGGGCTCCGCGGGCAGCTCGCGCACGAGCGCCTCGATGGCGCCGGAGATCGACGCCAGGGGGTTGCGAATCTCGTGGGCGATGTTGGCGGAGAGCCGCCCGATCGTGGCGAGCCGGTCGGCCTGGCGCACGCGCGCCTCCATGCGCTTGATGGAGGAGAGATCCTGGCAGACGCCGATGAGCCCGACGGCTTCCCCCTCGCCGGAGCGGAGGGACCAGAAGGACACGCCGACCGGAACCTCCACGCCGTCCCGCCGCTTGAGGCGGATCTCGTAACGCTGCGAGCGGGCGCCCGGCGTGACCACGGCGCGACGGACCTCCTCGAGGTCGACGTCGTTTCCGAACAGCGCGCTCCAGGGCTGCCCCAGGGCCTCCCGCTCCGTGACGCCCGTGATGGATTCCGCCGCGCGATTGAAGGCCGTGACGCGCCACTGCGGATTGACCGCGATGAGCCCCGAGCCCACGGACTGGAAGATGAGATCGCGGAACGCCTGCAGGTCGGAGAAGTCCTTGCTTTGGCTCTCGAGGCGCCGCTGGGCGAGGTAGTAGCGCTCGGCCAGCGAGCCGGCGAGCAGCGCGATGGTGAAGAGGACGGCGGCGTTGAGCAGCACGGCCAGCGCGTCGAGGGCCGTACCCTCGAAGGGCTCCGCCATGCCCAGCGTCGCCGGCAGATGCGGGCCGAGGACCACGACGAGATACAGGAGGCTCGCCAGGGTTGCGGCGACCAGGCCGCCCCGACGCGAGAGGAGGAAGCTTCCCTCCAGCACGGTCAGGACGTACAGGAATGTGAACACGGAGCGCGAGCCGCCGCTGGTGGCGATGATGCCCGTCACGAGGGCGACGTCGAGGCACACCTGCATCCACGCGAAGCCGCTGAGATCGGCGCCGCGCACGCTCCGGATCAGGAGCAGGCACGAGAAGAGCCCGGCGGCCGCCACCGCGCCGGCGAACGGGAGGAACGCGAACGGGAAGGCGTCCGCAAGGCGCAGGATCCCGCCGGCCGCCAGCACCAGCGCGGCCGTCACGAGCCGCGCCCAGCTGAGCCCGCGCAGGGTCGTCCGCAGCGGCTGCGGCTCGTCCACTGTCGCCGTTACTTAACCAGGGTCACGAGCTTGAAGATCGGCAGGTACATGGCCACCACCAGGCCACCGATGATCACGCCGAGCACCACGATCATGATCGGCTCGAGCAGCGCGGTGAGCGCGCCGACCGCCGTGTCCACCTCGTCGTCGTAGAAGTCGGCGATCTTGGACAGCATGGCGTCAAGGGCGCCCGTCTGCTCGCCCACGGAGATCATCTGAATGACCATGGGCGGGAAGACCCCGGAGGCCTTGAGGGGTTCGGCGAGGGTCTTGCCCGCGGTGACCGCGGCGCGGCACTGCAGGACGGCCTTCTCCACGACGCGATTGCCCGCCGTGCGCGCGGTGATGCGGAGCCCCTCGAGGATGGGCACGCCGGAGGACACGAGGGTGCCGAGCGTGCGCGTGAACCGCGCCACCGCGACCTTGCGGATGAGCGTCCCGATGACGGGCAGCTTGAGCATGAGCGCATCGATGGTGGAGCGCCCCTTCTCCGTCCGGTAGTAGGCGCGGAAGGCAAAGACGCAGCCGATGACCGCCGCGACGATGAGCAGGATGTAGGTCCGCACGAACTCGGAGAGCCAGACCACGATCTGGGTGGGCAGGGGGAGGTCCGCGCCCAGGTCCTTGAACATCTTGGTGAAGGTCGGGATCACGAACGTCAGCATGAAGATGACCACGAGGAAGGCCACGCCGATGATGCTGGCGGGATAGATCATGGCCGACTTGACCTTGCGCTTGAGGGCGGCCGCCTTCTCGATGTAAGCGGCCAGACGCTGGAAGACGGTGTCGAGGATACCGCCCGTCTCGCCCACCTCGACGAGGTTGGTGAAGAGATCGTCGAAGGTGCGCGGGTTGCGGCGGAGCGCGTCGGCCAGGGTCGAGCCCTGCTCCACCGCGCGCGCCACCCGGCCCGTGACTTCCCGCAGATTCTTGGACTCGCTCTGCTCGGCGAGGATGGTCAGGCACTGCACCAGCGGCAGGCCGGCGTCGATCATGGTGGAGAACTGGCGGGTGAAGATCGCCATCTCCTTGTCCTTGACCTTGCCGCCGGCCTTGGCGGGCGACTTGCCCCCGGCCTTCTCGTTGATCTTCGTGACGAGGATGGCCCGCCGTCTGAGCTCGCCGACGGCCGACGTGCGGTCGGCCGCCTCGATCTCGCCGTTCAGGACTCCTGCGGCGCCGCGTCCCTGGTACGTGAAGACCGCCATAGCGCTGTCTCCTGTCTCGAGTCGGTTCTCGCCTCGACCGGGCCGGGCCTAGTGGCGCCCGAATGGGGAGCCGCTGCTGCCGGGGGTGCTGGCCACCGGATGACCGCCGCCGTTCACGGCGCCGGTGAGCTGGGCCAGCTCCTCCGGCAGCGTGCTGCGATTGAGCGCCTCCTCGCGGCTGATCTTGCGCTTCTGGACCAGCTCGAGGAGGGACTGGTTCATGGTCTGCATCCCGAACTTCTGGCCCGCCTGCATCGCGGAGTAGATCTGGTGGATCTTCTCCTCCCGGATGAGGTTCCGGATGGCCGGCGTGGTCACCATGATCTCGAGCGACATGACGCGGCCGCGGCCGTCGGGAGTCGGGATGAGCTGCTGGGACAGCACGCCCTCGAGCACGAGCGAGAGCTGGGCCCGCACCTGCGACTGCTGGCTGGTGGGGAACACGTCGATGATGCGGTTGATGGTCTGCGCGCAGGAGTTCGTGTGCAAGGTGCCGAGCGTGAGGTGACCCGTCTCCGCGATCGTCAGCGCGGCGGAGATCGTCTCGAGGTCGCGCATCTCGCCGACAAGCACGACGTCCGGGTCCTGGCGAAGGATGTACTTGAGCGCGTTCTTGAAGGACTGGGTATCGGAGAAGACCTCGCGCTGGTTGACCAGGCACTTCTTGTGATGGTGGACGAACTCGATGGGATCCTCGATGGTCATGATGTGCTCGGTCCGCTCGTTGTTGATCTTGTCCACCATGGCGGCGAGCGTCGTGGACTTGCCCGAGCCCGTGGGCCCCGTGACCAGGATGAGGCCCTTGGGGCGATCGGCCAGCTGCTCCACGATCGGCGGCAGCCCCAGCTCGTCGAACGAGCGGATCTTGATCGGGATGACGCGGATGGCGGCGGCCACCGCGCCCCGCTGCCGGTAGACGTTGCAGCGGAAGCGGGCCAGGCCCTGGATGCCGAAGGACAGGTCGAGCTCGTTGTCCTCCTCGTACTTCTGCTTCTGCCCTTCGTTGAGCACGCTGTAGGCCAGCCGCTGCGTGTCCTGGGGCGTCAGCCGCTCGAACTGCGTGAGCGGCGTCAGCTTGCCGTGCAGCCGGATCTGGGGCGGCGTCCCCGTCGTGATGTGCAGGTCGGACGCGCCGCGCTCGATCATGATGGTCAGGAGGTCGTGCATCGTGGCAGCCATGGGAGGGCGTTCTCCTCTCTTGATCCTGTGCTAGCCCAGCGTCACCCGTAACACTTCTTCCACGGTCATCATCCCGTCGAGCACCTTCTGCAGCGCGTTCTGCCGGAGGGTCTTCATGCCCTGCGCCTGCGCCATGTCGCGGATCTCCGCCGTCGGCGCGTTGCGAATCACGAGGTCCCTGAGCTCCTGGGTGACCGGCATGACCTCGTAGATGGCCACGCGCCCCTTCATGCCCGTGAAGCTGCAGGTGGCGCATCCTTTGCCCTTGAAGAAGTTCACCTTGCCCAGCCCCTGGGGGGTGTGCCCGTAGGGCACCAGCGTCTCCTCGTCGGCCTCGTACGGCTCCTTGCAGTCCTTGCACACGCGGCGACCGAGCCGCTGCGCGAGGATCAGCATCAGCGAGGAGGAGACGAGGAACGGCGGGATGCCCATGTCGAGGAGCCGGGCCACGGTGGACGGGCAGTCGTTGGTATGGAGGGTAGTGAGCACGAGGTGGCCCGTGAGGGCGGCCCGAATGCCGATCTGCGCCGTCTCGAGGTCGCGCGTCTCGCCGACCAGGATGACGTCGGGGTCCTGGCGGAGGAAGGCGCGCAGGGCGCCCGCGAACGTGCGCCCGATCTCGTCGTTGACCTGGACCTGGTTGACGCCCTTCAGGTTGTACTCGACCGGGTCCTCCGCCGTCATGATGTTGATGTCGGGCGAGTTGATCGTGTGAATGGCCGAGTAGAGCGTGGTGGTCTTGCCCGAGCCCGTGGGCCCGGTGATGAGGATCATGCCGTAGGGGCTGTGGATGGCCTTGGTGAACTGCTCGAGGCTCCACGAGTCGAAGCCCAGCATGGTCAGGTCGAGCTGGAGGGAGTCCTTGTCGAGGATGCGCATGACGGTCTTCTCGCCGAAGATCGTCGGCAGCGTCGACACGCGGAAGTCGATCTCGCGCTGGTTGAAGCGCAGCTTGATGCGCCCGTCCTGGGGCAGGCGCCGCTCGGCGATGTCGAGGCTCGCCATGATCTTGACGCGCGAGGTCAGCGCAGCCTCCAGGCGCTTGGGCGGCGTCATGATCTCGTGCAGCACGCCGTCGACGCGGAAACGGACGCGGAACACCTTCTCGTAGGGCTCGAGATGGATGTCGGAGGCGCCGCGCCGGATGGCGTCCACGAGGATCATGTTGATGAGGCGCACCACGGGGGCTTCATCCGCGGATTCCTTCAGCTCGAAGACGTCGACCTTGGCGGCGCTTTCCTCGTCGCCCTCCACCAGCTCGACGTCGGCGGCGGCCCCCTCCATCTCCGACACGATGTCGGCAATGCCGCCCTTGCTGTCGTAGGAGCGATCGATGGCGGCGCGGAGGGCGGCCTGGGAGGCCACCACCGGCACGACCTGGAGGTTCGTCATGAACCCGACGTCGTCGAGGGCGAAGACGTTGGTCGGGTCGGCCATGGCGAGCGTGAGCTGATTGCCCGTGCGCTTGATCGGCAGCACCTCGTACTTCCGGGCGATCTGCTCCGGGACGAGCTTGAGGACCTCGGGATCCACGTCGAGCTGGGAGAGCGTGATCGACTGGATCCCGTACTGCCGCGAGAGGAAGGCGATCAGCTTCTCTTCGGTGACGAAGTTGAGCTTGACGAGGATGCCGCCGAGCTTGTCGTTGGAGCCCTTCTGCTCCTGGAGCGCGCGGGCGAGCTGCTCGTTGTCGATCAGCCCCTCGCGCACGAGGAGATCGCCGAGGCGCCGGCTCACGGGTTGCCCGACCTTGGGTTGTTCAGTCATGTGTGGTTCGGTGCCGACGTTCCTTAGGCCGCTCCGGCGACCCGCCGGAGGGCGTCCGAAAAGGCCTTGAAGGCTTCGTCCTGGTACAGCACGAAGACGACCTTCTGGAGGCTCGTGTTGCCCTTGCGCACGTGCTCGACGACCGTGGACACCATGGCGTCCGCGGATTGCTCCGGCGGCACGCCGCCCACGCCGGAGCCCAGAGCAGGAAAGGCGATCGAGGAGATCTTGTGGCGCTCGGCCAGGACGAGCGACGAGAGCGTCGCGGCCTTGACCCGTTCCGGACTGGCCTTGAGGTCCTGCCCGAGCGCGGCCGCGTGAATGACATGGGTCGCCGGGAGATTGCCCGCCACCGTGAGCACAGCCTCGCCCGGCTCGATCGGCCCCTGTCGCACGGCCTCCTCCTCGATGACGGTTCCCCCTTTTCGCTTCATCGCGCCCGCTACCCCCGTCCCCATGAGGAGGCCGGAGTTGGCCGCGTTGACGATGGCATCCACCTCGGCTTCCGTTATGTCGCCCCGGACGATCGAGAACGTCGTGCTGCCCACCTTGACCTTCATGACCCGTCTCCGCTCCGCTTCAGCCCTTCTCGGGATTTCACCGCCAGCCACTGCCGATCGAGCTCCTCCGGGGACGCTTCGTCGACCTGCCGGCCCTCGGCCCTCATGGTGGCCTCCACCTCCCTGAATCGTCTGGTGAACGTCTCTGATGCCTGCCGAAGGGCGCCTTCGGCATCAATTTCCAGCAGCCGGGCTACGTTAACGAGAGAGAAGAGGAGGTCGCCAAGCTCGGCAGCCACGCGCTCGGCGTCGCCCGCCTGTATGGCCTCATCGGTCTCCCCGATCTCCTCGCGTACCTTGCTCCAGGCCTCCTGCCACGTCGGCCAGTCGAACCCCACGCGCCCTGCTTTCGCCTGCAGCCGTTGAGCGCGCAGGAGCGAGGGCAAGCTCTTCGGCACGCCATCGAGCGCCGACCGCGCTTCCCCACTGCCGGCTGCTTCCGCTCTCTTGATCTGTTCCCACTGTCTCAGGGCTTGCCCCGAGTCCGCTACTTCTGCGTTCCCGAACACATGGGGATGCCGCCGGGTCATCTTCAGCAGGATGGCTTGCAAGACATCTGCCATTGTGAATTCGCCCTGTTCCTGGGCAATCTGGCAATGGAAGACCACCTGGAAGAGGACGTCGCCCAACTCCTCGACGATATGCCCTGTTTCCCCGGCATCGAGAGCTTCGAGCGCTTCGTAGGTCTCTTCGATCAGATAGGGCTTGAGGGAGGTCCGGGTCTGCTCGCGGTCCCAGGGGCAGCCCCCCTCGCCCCGCAGACGAGCCATGAGAGAGAGGAGCGCTTCCAAGAGAGGGCCGGTGGAGTCAGCCATGAGGGGTCCCGGAACCGCCCCAACATTATACATAAGGGGTTCGCGCTCCTTGAAGGCGTTCGGGGCGCATGCTAGGCTCGGGCCCGCCCCGGTGACGACATCTCATGGCTGAAGAGGAAACCTTCAAGGTTCGGGACCGACGCCGTCGCGATGACGACGATGCGCCCGCGAGCCCACCGCCCCAGGAGGCCGTTCGACCGCCGGAGCCGGTTGCGTCGGCTCCGCGCCGCGAGCCCGAGGGCTCGCGAATCGTCGGCGGGCCGGCGGCGGCGCAGGAGGGGCCGGATCTTCGAGGCCTCTTCATCATGCTCGCGAGTTCCGCGCTCGTGCATCTCGGAGAGGCCGCCGACCCCGCGACCGGTGAACGCGTGTTCGATCTCGAGCAGGCCAAGGAAGCCATCGATCTCCTGGGTCTGCTCCGGATCAAGACGGAAGGGAATCGGACAGACCTGGAATCGCATCTGCTCGAAGAGATGCTCTACGACCTGCAGATGCGCTTCGTCAATGCGGCAAGGAGCGCAACAGGGCGCTAGCGCGTCCTCAGGATGAGACGCCGATCGTCGATCTCGACGTCCCGGAGAGTTCCCGGCACCGGCCACTTCAGCACCCGGGATCCGGCAGGGCCCATCACGATCGAAAAAGGCCATGTGCCGACCGGCTGCTTCCCGAGCGTCAACTCCGTCAAGTCTACCCGCGCTCGTCCCGGGCGCCCGCCCGGTTCTCCCGGCTCCACCGAGACGAAGCCTCGCGCCGTGATCCAGATCGGCCGGCTCAGCTGCGCCGCAGGAAGCTGGGGAGCGAGCTGGGCGAAGGGGGGGCCCTGGAGGAGATCTCCGATCACCGTGCGGCCCTGCAGGATGAACTGACCCCGGCTCAGCCTGATTGCGAACGGGTCGAAGCGAAGGCCCGCCGTCTCGGCCAGATGCCGGGCCACCAGGGCGTTGACCTCGCGCTCGCTCAGGAGAATGGGGTCCTGCCGGCCGGAGTGGCCGAGGTCTCGCTGGGCCAACTCGGCGAGCTTGGACCGGGCCGAGAACGCATCCGCGCGAAGCCATTCGACCGCGTCGAATCTCGGCTCCTCGAAGATGTTGCCCGAGAGAAAGATGAAGCCCCCGGCGACCACGGCCAGGAAGAGAAGGCCGATGGACAGGATCAGGCAGCCGGCGCAGCCGAGCTTCATCCTATTAGAACGATAGCACCAGCCAGATATTTCAAGCCTTTAGAAAAAAAGACCGCATATAGCTTGACAGTATTGGTATCAGCATATATAAGTTTCTCAGACTCAGATTCCAGGGCACCCATGAGGGGCCCGATCAACTCAAGGAGGGCTTGACCATGGCGGTCGTACGGTGGCGCCCGGTAGGGCAGGGGTTGGAGCCGTGGGTCGGGGCAAGGGAGCTCGGTGATATCCAGTCGGAGGTCAATCGTCTCTTCGATTCTTTCTTCGGTCGTCCCGTTCAGGGTCCGTCTCTCGAGCGCTCGTGGGCGCCGACGGCGGACATGTACGAGACCAAGGACGAGCTGGTGATCAAGGTGGATCTGCCCGGCATGAGCGAGAAGGACGTGCAGGTGTCCATCACTGGCGACCTGCTGAGCCTGAAGGGCCAGCGTAGCGAGGCCGAGGGCGTGAAGCCCGAGCAGTACTTCCGAGCGGAGCGGTGGACGGGCCGCGTCGAGCGTGTGTTCCAGCTCCCCATTCCCGTCCAGACAGACCGCGTCCACGCGAGCTATCGCGAGGGTGTCCTCACGGTGACCCTCCCGAAGGTCGAGGCAGTAAAGCCGAAGGAGATCAAGATCGACGTGCAGTAGCTGAGCCGGCCGGCGGCGGGGCTTAGCGCCCCGCCGCCGTGGCTGTTGACGTGAGACTTCCCTACAGGAGATTGACGACATGGCGAAGGTGATTGGCATCGACCTCGGAACGACGAACTCGGTGGTGGCGGTAGTGGAGGGCGGTGACCCGACCGTCATCGCCAATCAGGAAGGCAGTCGCTTGACGCCCTCGGTGGTCGCCTTCACCAAGGAAGGCGAGACCTTGGTGGGGCAGGTGGCGAAGCGTCAGGCCATCACGAACCCGGAGAACACGATCTTCTCCATCAAGCGCTTCATGGGCCGGCGCCACGACGAGGTCCTGCAGGAGACGAAGCTGGTCCCCTACAAGGTCGTCAAGACCCAGAGCGGAGCGGCTTCGATCGAGGTGCGGGGCAAGCAGTACGCGCCCCCGGAGATCTCCGCGCTTGTTCTTCGCAAGCTGAAGGAGGCTGCGGAGGCGTACCTGGGCGAGAAGGTGACCCAGGCCGTCATCACCGTCCCTGCCTACTTCAACGACAGCCAGCGCCAGGCGACCAAGGACGCGGGCGCCATCGCCGGTCTCGAGGTCCTGCGCATCGTCAACGAGCCCACGGCGGCCGCGCTCGCCTACGGCCTCGACAAGAAGAAGGACGAGACCGTGGCCGTCTACGACCTGGGCGGCGGCACCTTCGATATCTCGATCCTGGAAATCGGCGAGGGGGTGGTCGAGGTGAAGGCCACCAACGGCGACACGCATCTCGGCGGCGACGACTTCGACCAGAAGGTGATGGACTGGATCGCCGACGAGTTCAAGAAGGAGCAGGGCATCGACCTCCGCAAGGACCGGATGGCCCTCCAGCGCCTCAAGGAGGCGGCGGAGAAGGCCAAGTGCGAGCTGTCGACGGTGGTCCAGACGGAGATCAACCTGCCGTTCATCACCGCGGATGCGAGCGGTCCCAAGCATCTGGTGCTCACCCTGACGCGGGCCAAGCTCGAGTCGCTCGTGGCCGATCTGATCGAGCGGAGCCTTGGTCCGTGCCGCGAGGCCATGCGGCAGGCTGGCGTATCGGCAGGGGACCTCGACGAGGTCATCCTGGTCGGCGGCCAGACCCGCATGCCGAAGGTGCAGGAGGAGGTCAAGAAGCTCTTCGGCAAGGACCCCAACAAGACCGTGAACCCTGATGAAGTGGTGGCGGTGGGCGCCGCGGTGCAGGCGGCCGTCCTCACGGGCGAGGTCAAGGATCTGCTCCTCCTCGACGTGACGCCGCTCTCCCTGGGCATCGAGACCCTGGGCGGGGTGATGACGCGGCTCATCGAGGCCAACACCACGATCCCGACGAAGAAGACCGAGACGTTCACCACGGCGTCGGACAGCCAGCCGTCCGTGGAGGTGCACGTGCTCCAGGGCGAGCGGCCCATGGCGCGCGACAACCGCACCCTGGGCAGATTCCATCTCGACGGCATTCCGCCCGCGCCGCGCGGCGTGCCGCAGGTCGAGGTCACCTTCGACATCGACGCCAACGGCATCCTGAACGTGTCGGCGAAGGACAAGGCGACGAGCAAGCAGCAGAACATCACGATCACCGCCTCGTCGGGCCTCACCAAGGACGAGATCGAGCGGATGAAGAAGGAAGCGGAGGCGCACGCGGCCGAGGACGCCAGGAACCGCGAGGCCATCGAGGCCAAGAACCAGTGCGACTCGCTCGTCTACTCGACCGAGCGGACGCTCCGGGAGCACGGGGAGAAGATCTCGGCCGAGGACAAGCAGTCCATCGAGGCCGCCATGACCGAGGCGCGCGAAGCCCTCAAGGGTGACGACCTCGACCGGATCAAGCGGGCGCAGGAGGAGCTGACCAAGGCCTCGCACAAGCTTGCCGAGGTCATGTACCGCGAAGCCCAGGCGCAAGGACAGCCCGGCAGCGGGCCGGCCGGAGCCGAGGGTGGAGCGGGCGGTGAGCAGCCGAAGGGCGATGTGATCGACGCCGAGTTCAAGGATCTCGGCGAGAAGAAATAGAGGGAAAGCGCGTGAGGGGCGGCGCCCGTCGGCGCCGCCCCGCGCGAGGCCATCATGGCGCGCGACTACTACGCAGTGCTCGAAATCGGCGTCAGCGCAACCGCCACGCAGATCCGGCGGGCGTATCAGCGCCTGGCGCGCCAATACTCGCCCGACGTAAATCTCTGGGAGCGCGACACCCAGGCGATCTTCCAGGAGATCGTCGAAGCCTACCGGGTCCTGAGCGATCCGACCGCGCGGTCCGTGTACGACCGGCAGGGCAGGGGCATGGGGCAGCCGGCGTCCCGCCGCGCCGAGGCGGGACGCCGGGGCGACGATGCCACGGCCGCCGTGGAGCTGTCCTTTATCCAGGCGGCCACCGGCTTCGAGACGACGGTGGCCGTGGAGCGGCTTGCTCCGTGTGGGTCCTGCGCGGCGTCGGGTGGGCGCGCCGGCGCGCTCCCCACCGTATGCGATCACTGTGGCGGTACCGGCTCGGTCTGGCGCGACACCGGCACGATCGTGGCCGAGCCCTGTCCGGCTTGCCGGGGCGCGGGACGACGGGTGAGCGAGCCTTGCCCCGATTGCCGGGGTCGCGGCATCCGTGCCGAGCGGGCCAGCGTGCCCGTGATGATTCCGGCCGGCGTGGACACCGGCGCCCAGATCCGCGTGGCCGGCGAAGGCCATTCGGGCCCGTTCGGCGGACCCCGGGGCGATCTGGTCTTGATCATGCGCGTGCACGAGGACCCGAGCTTTGCGCGCAAGGGAGACAACCTCTACACGGAGGCCGTGGTGACCATCGCCGAGGCCGTGCTGGGCGCGCGCGTGCCCCTGCGCACGCTGGAAGGGGTGGGCGAGCTCCTCGTGCCCCCGGGGACCCAGAGCGGGCAGGTGCTCCGCATGCGCGGCCGCGGCCTCCCTCGCCTGGCGGGCGAAGGGCGGGGCGATCTCTACGTCACCGTGCGGGTCGAGATCCCCCGCGGCATCGATCAGCGCACCCAGGAGATCTTCCGCGAGCTGGGCCGGCTCCTGCCGCGCCAGGAGGTCCGTCCGTGACCGACAAGGGCAAGCCGCTCTACATGATCGGCGTCGTCGCCGACATGCTGAAGCTCCATCCCCAGACCCTGCGCATGTACGAGAAGAAGGGGTTGATCCGGCCGTCGCGTACCGAAGGCCAGACGCGCAGGTACTCCGCGGAGGACGTGGAGGAGATCGCGCGCGTCACCCGGCTCGCCCGCGATCTCGGCGTGAATCTCGCAGGCATCGAGATCATCCTAAAGATGAGGCGCCGGATGCTCGACATGCAGGCCCAGATCGAAGATCTCACGAGCCACGTGCGGACGGAGATGGGCCAGTCGGCGGATCCGGCCAGCCGCGGCAAGAGTGAAGCGCTCGTGCGGGCGGCCTCGAGCCACCTGAAGCCCGTGGACGTGTTTTGAGCGGGCCGGAAAGGACAGGATCCATGATCGACGAGATGAAGGCGGATGCGGGGCAGGGAAGCGTGACCGTGAGCGTGCCCGAGGTCGTCTCGGTGCTGCCGCTCCGGGACGCCGTGCTGTTCCCTCACGCCGTGATGCCGCTGGGAGCGGGGCGCGAGTCCTCGGTGCGCTTGATCGAGGAGGCCATGAGCGGGAGCCGGACCCTCGGGACTTTCGGGCAGCTGGTGGCGTCCGTGGACGCGCCGCTCGAGAGCGATCTGCACCGGATCGGCACCTACACCAGCATTCACAAGGTCTTCAAGCAGCCGGACGGGTCCGTGCGCCTGGTCGTCCAGGGCGTGGCGCGCATCCGGCTCCTCGAGATCGTCCAGACCCGGCCGTTCCTCCGCGCGCGCGTCGAGGAGGTGCCGGACATCATGCCCGCGCCGGGCGACCTCGAGGCCGAGGCGCTCACGCGCAACGCGACGACGCTCTTCCGCAAGATCGTGGAGCTCTCGCCGCTCCTGCCCGATGAGCTCGCCGAGGCGGTGGTGAACCTGACGCACCCGGGCCGTGTGGCCGACGCCATCGCGGCGTCGCTCCCGTCGCTGACGAGCCAGGCGCGGCAGGAGCTGTTGGCCACGGCCGACGTCAAGGCGCGGCTGGCGCGCCTGGTGGCCACGCTCACGAAGGAAGTCGAGGTGCTGGAGCTCGGCTCGAAGATCCAGTCGCAGGTCGAGTCCGAGGTGGGCAAGGGCCAGCG
>Ga0335071_10002724_pt1 | contig 18780 bp, 6 predicted proteins | sample Lox_Sample_15_FD_206724 | JGI IMG/M metagenome (GOLD analysis project Ga0335071, IMG submission 206724) | Soil microbial communities from Loxahatchee National Wildlife Refuge, Florida, United States - Lox_Sample_1.5 | ecosystem: Environmental > Terrestrial > Soil > Wetlands | place: USA: Florida...
ATTCTCGAAGATTGCGTTGGCGCGTATTACTCGCATCCATGGTCGTGGGATGAGATCGGATACGGCGGCCCTGCTTATCCGCGCGGATATATGCGTCTCGAGAACGGCCAGCCGGAGCCGTGGGAGAAAGACGAACTCCGGTACGTTTGGAGCGCCCCGTCGGAATCGCTGTCCGATCTTGATCTGGCCGAGCAGACCCGGGCGAGCGAGAGTTCGCTGCTCGAGGGAACGCGCTGAGATGCCGCTCTTCGGCAAATTCGAAACTCCGCCCAACGGAAATCATCGCCTTGGGCCCATGCAGCGCATCGAAGCGCCAATGCGCAAATTTCCAGCCGCCGAAGTGGTGGACTACGCGATCGTCGGCGTTGGCGCGGCAGGCGGCGTCCTTGCTCAGCGCCTGGCACGCGCGGGGTTCAAGGTGCTCGGCATCGAAGCAGGTCCCTTCTGGGACACCGAACGCGACTGGGTCAGCGATGAAAGAGGCGCGCACGAACTTTACTGGAACGACCTGCGCATCATCGGCGGCGCCGATCCGCTGGCCCTCGGCGCCAACAACAGCGGAAAGGGAGTCGGAGGCGGTACGGTCCACTGGGCGGCATTTACGCCTCGCTTTCATCCTTCCGATTTTCGCGTTTATACGGAAGACGGAGTCGGCGCGGACTGGCCGATCTCGTACTGGGATCTGAAGCCCTACTACGAGCTAATGGAGCGCGAAATGCCGGTGGCGGGCCCAGCCTACTTTCCCTGGGGCGATCCGCACGGCTACACTTACGGTCCGCATCCCCTGGGAGGCATCGGCGACGTTCTCGTGCGCGGATGCTCAAAGCTCGGCATCCGCACGGTCGCGGGCGGGCCGGTCGCCATTCTCTCCGCGTCGCACGGCGACCGCCCGCATTGCATCTACCGCGGTTTCTGTCTTCAGGGATGCAAAGTGGGCGCAAAGGCCAGCACGCTGATCACGCACGTGCCCGACGCCATTGCGCACGGCGCCGAAATTCGCGTGCATTCCATGGTTTCGCGAATTGTGCTTCGCTCAGATGGGCGGGTCGATGGCGTTCTCTATCTGGATCGCGAGGGTAAGGAGTGCTTCCAGCGCGCGCGCGCGGTTATCGTGGCAGGATACTCGATCGAGACTCCCCGCCTCCTGCTCAACTCCGCCTGCCCGGGCCACGCGCACGGTCTTGCGAACTCCAGTGGAATTTTAGGCCGCTTCCTCATGGCGCAGGCCGGCAACATTGTAGCTGGCAGATTTTCCGATTTGATTCGCATGTACAAAGCTCCGCCCGCGCACGCGTTGAGCGAAGATTTTTACGAAACCGACCCAAGCCGCGGATTTGCTCGCGGATTCGCCATTCAGACTGTGGCGCCGCTCCCCATCTCATTCGCCAAGCACATGATGGTGGCCGCCAAAGCCTGGGGATGGGGACTCCGCCGCATCATGATGGATTACAACCACTGGGCCACCCTCGGCCTGCTCGGAGAGATTCTGCCCTGGGAAGATAACCGTGTCGAACTGGCGGAGGAGAAAGATCAGTACGGCATTCGGGTCGCCAGGGTAACCTTCAACCTGCACGACAACGACAGAAAAATGATCGATTTTGCGAAACAGAAAGTCGAAGAGGTACTGTGGGCCGCCGGCGCTGAGACCGTGATCCAGGAGCCGCGTTACGCGCACCTGGTCGGGGCCGCGCGCATGGGCAATTCGCCCGAGTCATCGGTTGTGGACAAGTTCGGCCGCACGCACGACGTCGCCAATCTCTTCATCTGCGACGGCAGCATCCTCCCGACGCAGGGCTCTGCGAATCCGGGGCTCACAATTCAAGCCCTGGCTGCGCGCACAGCCGACTATCTGATCGACCAGGGAGATGCGATCTTCAACTCAAGCCGCCGCGATATGACAGAGCCGGGGATTCGATACAACTTGTCGCCGCCATTCACGTTTTTCAAGGGGAATCCGCGCTTCGCTTAGCGCCCGAACGTCACTTGCTTCACTCGCGTTCCCTCTCCCCGGTCCCCGGTGGCGCGACAACACGATCGCTTTCAAACGATTCTCGGCGGTGCGAGCGGGGGCTCGCAGTTCAGCTCCGGGTGACCTGTGAAATGCTCTCAAACAAACCGGGTTGGACTTCCGACGGGATCGCTCCGAAAGCGCGGTCTTTGCCTGCGTTTTTTGCTTTTCGGAGCGCCTGATCGGCGAGGTTGATGACCTGGTTATAGCCAATGGTCTCGGGGTCGTTTTCAAACCATGGAAATGCCGCCCAACCTACGGAACAGGTCAGCGGGATCAGGCGAGATTGGTCGATTCGGAATGGCGTCCCCCTTACGACTTGAAGCACGCGCTCAGCGAGTTTGGAACCGTTTTTGCGATCGGCGGCTCGTGAAACAATCAGAAACTCTTCGCCCCCCCAACGTACCAGAACATCCGAATTGCGAATGGTTGAGCCGATGCGGCGCGTCAACTGAATCAGCGCTCGGTCTCCCGCATCGTGGCCATACAGGTCGTTCACTGCCTTGAAGTTGTCCATGTCAACCATGTAAAAGATGAGGTCGTGAGGGCATGTATCGCGCCGGGCGGAGTATTCCCGGAGGGTTTGCGCTACATCGCGCTCCACCATCGCCTGGAAGTAACGCCGATTGCGGATTCCCGTGAGCGGGTCGTTCAGTGCGGCATCTTCAAGGAATTCATTGGTGCTCCGCAGATCCTGGCGTAGCCGATGCTGCTTGAGCAGAATCAAAGCCGTCATCATGAGCGTGGCCACGGATGTAACGATCGCGCGGAATCGGAAGATGACCGGAACCGCCGGGCGGTCAAGAGCAGTGATGATGAGAATAACCGGCAAGGAAAGAACAGCGATGGCGGCCAGACATGAAGTCCAGACGCCAAATCGGCTCTCTCGCGACGGTTCGGACGCGGCGCTCAGATCGCCCCCAATTACAGTCACAACCGTGAAAAACGCAAATGAGGCTGAAGCTATGATGTCGAACCAACTCCCGTCGTAATAGGTTCCGACTTCGATGGCATGGTTTGTAGCCACAGAACTGAGGCTGTGGAAGATGAAACATCCCAGGAAAGCGGCATAGAAAAGGCGCCATTTCCCCGCACTTTGGAAGACCAGCAACACCAGCACGACGATGGTGGCGACGGTGCCGGCGATATTGAGCCGGTCGTAGTTGGCGTTATAGGCCGTCAGGTTGACCGATACATATTGCCAGCAGATCACCGCATAAACGTAGACGAAGATCCACCACAGCATCAGCTGAAAGAAATCGATGATTCCAAAGCGGACGCTGAATTCCGATGGCTCCAGATGCGGGCGCAGCAGGAATCCTGCCAGAATCGGCACCGCGCTCATGAAGACGACAAGATCGCCGAGAAAGAATGCTGGGACTGAGCTTCGAAAAACAATGCCATACACTACCCAAAAGCTTTGATCGACGAAACCCAGGAACCAGCTGAGGGCCAGAAGGACCCAGAACGATCTGAGGCGGCTGCGGGTTGCGAGTGCGTTCAGAATCGAAGCGCCAAGGAGGCCGATCAGTTGGAACTCGAGGACAATCTGGCTAATCGCCGTGAGCGCGAAGCCTTGCGGCAACACGCAGGAAGCGGCGATCTGGACCAGAACGAGGCCGGCCGAGGCAACAATCCAGAGTCGTGAACGTGTACTCAAAAGAAAGCCCTTAGCGCGATTCTACTTCAAGAATAGCTTTGAATTGCTCAATTTTTGCCCCGGAGTCTGCGACTTTGGTAGTGCTAAGAGCCGGCATCGGAGCTTTGGTCTGGAACTGGTCTATAGGGTCTTTCCAAAAGGGCACGGCTTCACCGGCTGCTGAAAGACTCAATTGAGGCAGGCCTTGCAACAAGGGCACGGGTTCATCCGGGCCGTAAGGGGCAGAAGTTCCTCATCTCCGGCGCCCCCATCCACACTGCGCAGGTGAGTAGGGCCCTCCCTCGATTACAATCCTGTCGTGACCCAATCATTTGAGATCGGTCCCGTTCAGGCAGGCGCGGGAAGCCTATTCCTGATCGCGGGCCCGTGCGTCATTGAAAGTGAGGCCCACGCGCGCTTTCTGGCCGACTCGATCCAGCGCGTTGCTGCCGATCTTGCGATCCCGTTCATCTTCAAGGCGAGTTACGACAAGGCCAACCGCACCAGTGTCCGCAGTTTTCGCGGCCCCGGACTGAAGGAGGGCGTGCGCATCCTCGGCCACATCGCCAGTGAAACCGGCCTGCCCGTGCTTACCGATGTGCACGAACCCGCGCACTGCGAGACAGTTGCCCAGGCCGTCGACGTGCTGCAGATTCCCGCTTTCCTCTGCCGCCAGACCGACCTTCTGGTCGCCGCCGGAAAGACCGGCCGCGCCGTCAACATCAAGAAAGGCCAGTTCGTCGCTCCCTGGGACATGACCTACCCGGTCGAAAAGGTCCATTCCACCGGTAACGAACGCGTCTTTCTCACCGAGCGCGGTTCCAGCTTTGGCTACAACAACCTTATCGTCGACTTCCGCTCGCTGGGGATTATGCGCAAGCTTGCGCCGGTAGTTTTCGACGGCACCCACTCGGTTCAGCAACCTTCGGCCTCCTCGGGCGTTAGCGGAGGCCAGCCCGAGTTCATTCCGCTTCTAACGCGGGCCGCCGTGGCCGCCGGCATCGATGGGCTTTTTCTCGAAGTCCATGACGACCCGGCGAATGCCAAATCCGACGGGGCCAACGCGCTCGACCTCAAGCTGCTCAAGCCGCTGCTTGAGAACCTGCTGGCGATTCACGCCGCTGCCAAGGGAGCGGAAGCCGGCGCGTTCCTCTAAGCTCTATGGAAAAGGGTCAACTCAGCGAGAGAGCCGCTCCGGCCAGCCTGGGAAATCGACGGCACATGCCCGTCCTCTCCAGCCCGGTCTGCCGCTGGTTACTTATCGCTTTTTGGATCGCCGTCCTCGCCCTCGCCTCTCTCCGCTACGTTCACCTTTCGGCCGACTTTCCCAACAACACGCCGTGGATGTACGATCAGGCGAAATTCACCGACGAGGGCTGGTATGCGAGTGGTGCCGTCCTCCAGCAGATCACCGGGCACTGGTATGCGGCAGGGGATTTCAACCCTGCCGTCGCTCTGCCCGTCTGGTCGTTGCTCGTTGGCCTCGTCTTCCGTTTTACGGGAGTCAGCTTCGTCGCCGCCCGCGCCCTGAATGTCTCTATCTCCATCGCGTCGCTTGCGGCCGTCTATCTGCTGGTGCGCCGCTTTGCGCGAGCGCCCGCGGCCTGCGCGGCTGTACTGCTGATGGTGCTCAGCCCTTTTGCTTTCGCTTTCTGCCGGCTGGCAATTCTTGACACGCTGGTGGCTTTTGAATTCTGCCTGCTGCTGCTGGCCGCCTCTTATGCCGCTCCGCGCCGCCTTTGGCCGCTTGCCGTTCTCGCCCTTCTCACGCCCGTCATGCTCCTCACCAAGACAACCTCAGCCGTCCTCATTCCCGCGGTCTGCTGGGTTGCATGGTCGGCTCAGGGCCGCTCCCGCGCCGGCTTTCTCCGCGTGGCTGTGGCTGCACTCGCTGTCCCACTTGCATTGGCCAAAACATATTCCCTGATTGTCTCCGCTCTCGGTTACGGCGCCGATTATCGGCATTTCTTCGAGGCCAACGCCATGCCCGACATCGCTTGGGGTCAGAGCCTCTCTCAGATTCACGATGTCTTGCTCAATTGCCCCTGGATCGACCGCCTGCTTGCCCCCGCGGTTCTTCTCGTTCTGGTCCTTTCTCTGGCCTGGAAGCGAAGACTTTGGGCGAACCCGCTCTTTACCGCATCATGCCTCGCGATCGCGGGCAATCTCGTCTTCATCTTCTGCCGTCAGGACGATTACGCTCCACGCTATTTCCTCATCATGCTGGCGCCGGTGGTCTGGATCGCAGTTCTGGCACTCGATGAATTTCTGACGACCGCACGCTGGGTGGCAGCCCTGCTCGCGGCCGTGCTTGCATTGGCAGCCGCAATCAACGGAGCCACCATCGCCCGTTACCTGCTTCATCCCCAGTACCGGTTCGCTCAGGCTGCTCAGTCCATCGCCCGGATCATCCGCGCCGACAAAAGCCGGAACCCGCTGCTGCTCGGCACGAGCGCGCCGCAGATCTCTCTGATGACAGGGATTCCATCAATCAACGAAGCGTTCGGAATGGAAGACCGGGCGACATTCGTCGCACGCTCCCGGCCAGGATGGTACCTGATCTGGAACCAGATCGATCCACCTTTCCAGCCGGTGCTCGCCTCCTACCAGATCGAAGAAGCGGCGCGATTCCCGGCCTTCGACAACGACGACCGCAATCTTCTGATCCTCTACCGGATGGATCCCCGCCCGCGAAGTCCCACTCCCTCGCAATAACCATGAAGTGTCCGCTGCATACTCCGTCTTCGCCGACGATTCCTCCACTTGAACCCCGCCGCTTCATCGAAGCGGCGGTACGTTCTTGGCCGTTCAAAATCATAGGATTCGCTCTCCGCCATTCCCGGATCGAAGCCCCGAAATGACTTTAAGCCATTTAGACTCAGAGACGATCGTTTCGCTCTGCAGGACTCAATTGCACGAAGTGAAGGGTGGCAAGACTGGCAGCGAATCTCGAAATTCACGGTAGTCCATTTCCGCTTCAAGAATTTTTTGCCAGTTGAGCGCTCGAAATTGCTACTGTGAAAACAATGAACGAGCCACTCGCGATCATAGGCATAAGCTGCCGCTTGCCGGGCGGGGCCAATTCGCCTGATGCCTATTGGACAATGATGTGCGCGGGAACTGACGCAATCAGCGAGATCCGCGCCGACCGCTGGAACATTGCCGCCCATTACGATGCGTCGGCGGGCGGGGCAGGGAAATCGACTTCCAAATGGGGCGGTTTCATCGACAACATCAACCGCTTTGATTCCTCATTCTTTGGGATTTCGGCGCAGGAAGCCGATGCGATGGACCCGCAGCAGCGGCTGCTGCTGGAGACAACATGGGAAGCTTTTGAGGACGCCGGAGAGAAATGGGAAGAATTGCGGGGATCGCCGACCGGGGTCTTCGTCGGCATCTCGACTTCCGATTACGCCAGCATGCAGTACGACAGCGGCGGGAGCAGCGTTTCGGATATCTATTCGGCCCCTGGGTGCGCTTTCAGTATCGCCGCCAACCGCATCTCTTACTGCCTCGATCTGCGGGGACCGAGCGTGGCGATGGACACAGCTTGTTCGTCTGCTTTGACGGCCTGCCATGTGGCCTGCCAGAGCCTGTGGCGCGGCGATTGCCAGATGGCCGTGGTGGCAGGAGTCAACGCACTGCTCAACCAGAACAGCTTTGTGGCCTTCAGCCGCATGTCGATGCTCTCGCCCGACGGACGATGCAAGGCCTTCGACGCCAGGGCCAACGGATTTGTGCGCTCCGAGGGCGTTGGCGCGGTCATCCTAAAGCCTCTCAGTTCAGCGCTTCAGGCCAATGACCGCATCTACGCCATGATCCGTGCTACGGCAGCCAACCAGGACGGGCGTACCAACGGCATCACCGTTCCCAGCCGACATGCGCAGGAGGCGCTAATCCGCAAGGCATGCGAGGCTGCCGGGATTTCTCCTGGCGCCGTCGGTTACATAGAGGCCCACGGCACGGGAACCGCGGTTGGCGATCCGATCGAGGCGGCGGCGTTGGGCGCGGCGCTGCGGCAGGGAAGAAAATCGCCTTGCCTGATTGGTTCAGTCAAGACCAACATCGGCCATCTGGAAGCGGCCTCGGGCATCGCCAGCCTGATCAAGGTGGCCCTGATTCTGAAGCACAAGCAGATTCCACCGAACTTGCATTTCCAAACGCCCAACCCGCATATTGATTTCGACGGGCTCAATCTTCGCGTTGTCGATCGGCTGCAGGCGTTTCCCGATCACGCCGGCGCACTGCTGGCCGGGGTCAACTCCTTTGGTTTCGGGGGAGCCAACGCGCACGTGATTCTGGAGTCGGCTCCTGCTCGCAATGGCCATCCAGAGATGAATTCGGCGCTGGGCCGGCTGTTGCTGCCGCTGGCAGCGCACTCTCAAGCAGCTCTGCGTGAAGCGGCGGGGAACTATGCCGCCCAGCTTTTGCAGGAAGATTGCGATGCGCGCACGACGTGTGGCGCGGCGGCCACACGCCGCTCCGGTTTCGCGCACAGACTTTGCGCACAGGCTGATTCGCGCCAGGAACTGGCGGCAAGCCTTCAGCAATTTGCAGCAGGCGAAAACATTCCATCGATTGTGGCCGGTGAAGCGCTGGACAGATCCGGGCCGGTCTTCGTCTTTTCCGGTCAAGGCACGCAGTGGTGGGGAATGGGCCGCGAACTGATCCGGTCGCAGCCTCTCTTTCGCAGCAAGATCGAGGAGTGCGACGCAATTTTTCGTTCGCTTGGCCCGTGGTCGCTCATCGAAGAATTGTCGCGCGGCGAAGAAGAGTCGCGACTGCACCAGACTGCCCTCGCGCAGCCGGCGATTTTTGCCATTCAGGTTGCGCTCGCCAATTTATGGATTTCCTGGGGAATCAGCCCTTCGGCTGTGGTCGGACACAGTGTTGGCGAAGCGGCAGCAGCCCACGTAGCCGGCGTGTTGTCGCTCGATGAAGCCGCGCGTGTGATCTTTCATCGCGGGCGCACCATGGATGCGGCCTCAAACCGCGGGCGCATGCTGGCCGCGGCTTTGAGCGCAGTGCAGGCCGAAGAGATGGTCTCCGGCTATTCCGGCCAGGTGGGGATCGGCGCCTACAATGGTCCCACGTCGGTAACCTTGTCGGGTGAGCCGGGGCCGCTGGATCGGATTGCCCGGAGACTCGACGAACTCGGCATTTTCCATCGCTTTCTCAAGGTCAATTACGCCTTCCATAGTCATCAGATGGATGCGGTCAAGGGCGACCTTCTGGAGTCGCTGGGAGAAGTGAAAGTTTCGCCGCCGCACACGCCTCTTTACTCGACCGTCAGCGGCAGGCCTTTCGCCGATGGCGACTTCAGCGCCGACTACTGGTGGCGCAACGTGCGCTGTCCTGTGCGCTTCTCCGAGGCCATCACCGGCCTTAGCTCGCAGGGGCACAGATTGTTCCTGGAATTGAGCGCACATCCCGCGCTGACCGGTTCCATCGCGGAAACGTTGTCCGCGCATTCGGCCCCGGGCAAGAGCTTTTGCTCGCTGCGGCGAATGGAACCCGAGATGGAAACGATGCTGCACACTCTTGGTTCCCTGCATGTGGCGGGAGCAGCTATCGATTGGGCGAAGCTCTATCCCGGAGATTACGCCGAGGCGGCCTTGCCGTCCTATCCGTGGCAGCACGAGGAGCACTGGCGCGAAACCAGGGCAGCCCGTTCCGCCCGGTTGGACTCGAGCCCGCATTTCTTCTTGAACCGCAGAATAGACTCCGCAGAACCGGCGTGGTACGGGTCGCTGGATATGGGCGCGAATCGCTGGCTCAAAGACCATCGCGTACTGGACCACATTCTCTTTCCTGGCTCGGCGATGATTGAAGCCGCGCTGGAGGCGGGGACAGAGATCTTTGGCGCCGTGCCTGTGGCAGCCGAGGATATCGAGTTCAAGGAGGCGTTGGCGTTTCCTGAGGGCAAAGAGACAATTGAATTGCAAACAGCCTACTCACCGGCGGATTCCTCACTGCGCTTTTCCAGCCGCCGGCAGAGCGACGGCGAGTGGACTCTGCGCGCCGCGGCCAAGGTGCGCGCACACAGCGGAGTACCTGCAAGAGCCTTGCATATTGAGCGATTGAAGAAGACTCTCGCAGTCAGACTCGATCACGAACAAATCTATGCGCACTGCAGGCAGCAGGGCCTGGATTATGGACCCGCATTCCAGGGGCTTGAGCGCGTCTGGAGAAGCGGGAGCCAGGCGCTGGGCAAGATCGAATTGCCCGATCAACTGATCACCGAAAAGATGCAGTTCCATCCGGCGATGTTGGACGCTTGCTTTCAGACTATGGTTTTTGCTTGTCCCGAGTCTCAAGGGCAGCAAACCTATCTGCCCGTCGGAGTCGACCGGTTTGTGCTTCTCGCGCGGCCGGGAGAAGCGTCTTATTGCCACGCCAGGTTGACGCAGCAAAGCCAGCGCTCGGCCACCTGGGATCTTCAAATTTGCGGCGAAGATGGCCGCGTCATTGCTTACGCGGAGGGGCTTCGCACTCAGGCGGTTCGCGGATCTGGCCGGGCGCGGGCAAGCGCCCCGGCAGAGTGGCTTTACGAGACTAAATGGATCGAAAAACCTTTGCTCGGCAGCAAAGAAAGGCAGAAGGTCGAGGGCAAGTGGCTCATCCTGGCCGATCGTTTGGGAGCCGCCAAAGAACTGGCCGCCCTTTTGCGTGAGCGCGGAGCCATGCCGCTGTTGCTGGCCGCGGAGAATTATCTCGACCGCTCCGGAAATGGCCACGCTATCCTCAGCGATCGGCTGGCAGCCGATCTTAAGGCGATTCTTGCAGCCCATGATGGAACTGGAGGGGCGGCGCTGGCCGGCGTTGTGCATTTATGGAGTCTGGATGCTGCCGACCGGGAACTCGACGCAAGCTCTTTCGCGCGGGCTGAAGCCCTCACGTGTCATGCTCTGCTGCGCACGATGCAGGCGCTGGGGGAGGCGCATTGCGCGGCCCCCGTTTGGATCGTGACGCGCGGCGCGCAGTGTGTATCCGCTGAAGATTTGGCTTCGGTCGCCCAATCGTTAGCCATCGGCATGGGCAGGACGATGATGGCTGAGTTTCCGCGCGTTCGATTTGAGCTGATCGATGTTGACGCCGGAACCAGCCGAGAGTTGGCGCAAAGCCTTTGGCGGGAGATTGCCTCTGGCGACGATGAGACAGAGGTGGCCTGGCGGGGCGAAAAGCGGTACGCAAGCCGTATCGCGCATCGTTCACTTTACTCGCTCACTGGACGCCCGCGGCCCGGGGGCAGCAAGGGCTACTCGCTTCAGATTCCGGCTTCGGGAGTGATGGACGAACTCGCCTGGTGCGAACAGCCTCCCCGCCGGCCAGCGGCAGACGAGATCGAAATCGAAGTGCATGCCGCGGCGATGAACTTCCGCGACGTCTTGAAGTCTCTCGGTCTTTACCCGATTGAATGCGACCGTGACCTGCTGCTGGGCGACGAGTGTTCCGGCCGCGTGATCTCGGTCGGCAAAGCAGTTACGGCATTCAAGCCGGGCGATGAGGTGATTGCCAGCGGCGCCGGCTGCTTCCGGTCTCACCTCACAATCCCCGACGCCTGCGCCATTCGCAAGCCCGCGCGGCTTTCCTTCGAAGAGGCAGCCACAATTCCGGTTGCCTTCATGACCGCCTGGCATGCGCTGCACAATCTGGGGCGCATCCGTCGCGGCGAGAGCATTCTCATCCATTCGGCGGCCGGCGGCGTAGGGCTGGCAGCCATGCAGATTGCGAAGCTGGCTGGCGCTGAAATTTATGCGACCGCCGGCAATAAAGAAAAGAGGAAGTATCTGCGCCGGCTCGGCGCGCGCCAGGTCTTCGATTCGCGCACCACGGCTTTCGCCGCCCAGGTTCGCAGCGCCACCAAGGGCCGAGGAGTCGATCTGGTGCTGAATTCGTTGGCCGGCGACGCGATCGCCAAAGGACTCTCGGCGCTGGCTCCGGGCGGCAGATTTCTTGAGATCGGCAAGCGCGACATCTATGCCAACACAGCCATCGGGCTGCGGCCTCTGCGCAACAACGTCTCCATGCACGTCATCGATATGGGGCAGATTCTGAGTGGTTCGCGCAGCGAAGTGCAGAACCTGCTGCAAAGTGTAATGAAGCTCTTTCGCAGCGGAGCTTTGCTGCCGCTGCCTTACAGCCTGCTTCCTTTCTCGCGGGCCGCGGAAGCCTTTCGCCAGATGGCGCAGGCGAAACACATCGGCAAAATCGTCCTCAGCGCGAAGAACGACCGCATCGAGCCGATTCGCAAGCTGCCGCTGGAGCGTATTGAGTTTTCCCGCAAAGGCTCTTATCTGATTACCGGCGGACTGGGCGGCTTTGGTCTGGAAGTCGCTCGCTGGCTGGTCTCGCGCGGAGCCAGGAATCTTGTGCTCGCCGGCCGCAGCGGAGCTTCTACGCCGGAAGCCAGGCGCGCCGTGGCCGCACTGCGCCGCAAGGGTGTAAAGGTGACGGTCGCTAAAGCCGATATCTCTGACGCGAGCCAGGTGGAGCGGCTGATGCGCGCAATCGCTTCCGGCGAAACTCCTCTGCGCGGAATTTTCCACGCGGCCATGGTGATCGACGACGGCATACTGACACAGTTGACGCCTGCACGATTCACGCGCGTTCTGGCGCCCAAAGCCGCCGGAGCGTGGAACCTGCACCAGGCGTCTCTCAAATTGCCGCTCGATTACTTTGTCCTTTTTTCTTCCGTGTCTTCGTTGCTGGGTACACCGGGGCAGGCCAACTACGTCGCGGCCAACTGCTTCCTGGATGCGCTGGCTCATCATCGCCGCGCGCTGAGCCTGCCCGCACTGGCGATCAACTGGGGAGCGATCAAAGAAGTTGGCTTTTTGGCCCGCAATCAGGCTGTGGCCGGTCATCTGGCCTCCCACGGCGTTGAAGGTATTGCGCCGGCTCAAGCAACCGAGATGCTTGGACGGCTGCTCCAAAGCGACTCCACGCAAATCGGCTTTGCGCAAATCGACTGGCAGAAGTTTGTCAGCCCTGCCCCGGGCTCTTCACCGGCTCCCCGCTTTTCCGAGGTGGTTGCTGCTGCAAGCCCGGCTGAAGCGGGAGACAGCAGAAATTTCCGTGCTGTGATTCAATCTGCTCCGCCTGCCCGGCAGCTTGAAATCGCCGCATCGCTGATCTCGGAAACCGTTGCGGAGATCATGCGAATCGATGCCGCAAAGCTCGATGCCGGCCGGCCGCTGAACGAGATGGGGCTGGATTCACTCATGGCCTTCGAAATGATCAACCGCCTGGAAGACCGATTCGGAGTGTCCCTGCCTACACGCGCCATCTCGTCCAGTTCGACGATCAACAACCTGGCGGCGATTGTTTTGGAAGGCTGCGGGATAAAGGGCTCGCCGACCGCGCCCCTCGGGGCGGAGATCGGGAAAACTGTTGTGCCGGCCGGCGCAAGCCAAACCATTGTGCTGCGCGCTGGAGAGGATGGCACTCCGCTTTTCTTCATCCATCCTGTGGGTGGCGGAACCGAAATTTACGCCGAACTCGCGGCGCTTGTGCCTCCGGGATTCAAGGTTTACGGCATTTCGTCGCGGATGATGGCTGGGCTCCAGGACGAGTGGGAGACGCTTGAGGATCTGGCCCGTAGCTATGCCGAGATTCTTGCCGGCTTTCAACGGGAAGGGCCGATGCGCATCGCCGGCTTCTCCGCGGGAAGCATCTTCGCGCTGGCCACGGCCCGGGAACTGGAACGGCGCGGGCGAACCGTCTCCTTTGTCGGTGCAATTGAAGCGCCTTTTGCTGCGCTCGATCCGAATTGCCCGCGGGAAACGATTCTGAAGAGCATGATCCTGGAAATCTTCGACTGGCTGGCCGGAGAGCACGTCGGCGAACAGTCGGGCCCTGCGGATCGCCTTGACGAATCGACCCTCGGCCTGGCCAGGAGTCTTCTGGATGCCTCTGGCGAGGAAGAACAGCTGCGCATGATTCCTGATTGGTTCGCCGCCCACGGAGTTCATTTGGGAGAGGGCAAGCTGGGCGCGTCCGCACTCCGTGAGGTCTTCCGCCGCGTGATCCGCCACACCATGCTGATCAATCAGTCGAAGATAGAGCCTGTGAATGCGCCGGTCTGGTCGTGGCAGGCGGATCGGTCGGAGATCACACACGAAGGCAGTTCTCTCGACGTCCGCCAAAACATCACCAGCGGTTCGTTTACGCACGCGGTTGTCAGCGGCCGTCATTTCGATGTGATGACCCAACCGTTTGTCGGCGCCCTAGCGAGTCAATTCAGCGCTGCTTTGGCGAACTCCGAAAACGATGGCGCAGAGGAACCCGCTGCCACCGTTGCGCGGCGGACAGAGGCTAAGTTGTTTGAGCTGACAAACTCATGAAGCCGCTCCACCTTGGCCCCCTCAACCCAGTTTGGGTTCAGTAGTCCGTCCCGGGAATGTAATTGGGCGTGTTCACGTACGAGTACTTGTTCGGATTGGATGCCACCAGACCGTCGGCGACCGAATTCCATTGCGTCGCGTGCGCGCCCGTGTAGTTGTTTTGCACGACTGTCTGATCGAGCAAATAGTTGCTGAACCCTTGTGCGTTCCGGTCCTCGGCGTTCTCGCCGGCTTCCCAATTGGACTGTTCGGCGGCGTTGCTGGCCTGCGCCGCATTGTATCTGGCGGTGGCGTTGGCGCCGATCTGGTGGATGTTGGCGATCTGTTGCTGCGTAAACGACTCGAGCGCCTGCGTATGGGCCTGGTAGGTCTGTTGCATCTGGGCGATGATCGGCGCCGACTGGGCGTTAGCGATAGCCTGCGCGCGCTGCATATCGGGTTTAAAACTGCCCATGATCGCATTAGCTGTGGTGCGTTGCTGGTCGGTCGCCCCCAAGGGGAGCAGGCACTTGGTAAGGATGAACTGGTACAAACCACTTTGATTTGGCGTCGACTTGCACAGCAGCATCTCCATCTGCTTCATACCGGAGCCGTCGGGATTGAGCTGACCGGTAGCGGTAACGCACTGTCCTTGTGAGCCGGACGCTGCCTGCACGCTGTCAACCGTCAGCGGGGCCTGGCCCTGGCCGGCCGCGGCGCGTATCGCCTGAAAGATTTGGGCAAAGGACTTCGTCATGTCCGCGTTGCTCGGGTAGTAGACCACGTGCTGGAACTTAACTCCCATGCGCAGTGCGTTCTGGACGCTGGCGTTGTTTGTGTCCCAGGCGTTGAAGTAATAATTGAGCCCCAATATCTCGCCTTGTGGGCCGTTCACCGTCGCTATACCCATGCCGCTCTGGCTGGGCACAAGATTCCATCCTGTAGGCAGACTGAGGGTTCCGGTGCCATCGGACAGGCTTACCTGGCGCATTGCGGGAACAGCGGCTCCGCCACCCGCAGACGCGGTAGCGGTTGCCATCCCCATACCCGATGCAGCGCTTTTGGCTGCCGCCGTTCCGCTGGGATTCCAGGCAGTGAAGAGCTGTTGCAGCATCGGATTCACCGTCTGCCCGAAGCGCGAAGCAAGGTCATAGACCATTGCCGCCTGTATATTGTTGGATCCGGCCGCGCTGGCAATTACCAGCCCTCCGAGAGGCAGGTTGCCGTCTGGGTGGTCCGTCACCGAGAAGAAAACCCCCACGGAATTGGTCCCGGTGAACTGGAAGACCTTCCCGATCTGCGGCTTTTCTCCGCAGTTGTTATGCACCATTTTCAGCATGCTGGTCATGGCTGCCCCCTGGGTGGCGGCTCCACTCACAGCGCCGTAAACGATCTTGCCCCCCTGGGTCGCATTGACGGTTGTAAGTTGGGTTTGTGCTTGCGTTCCCGCCTTGCACGCGCAGAAGCAAATGATGGAGATCGTGAGAAGTGTGAAATAGCGACCCAAACCGTGCATAAGTACGCCGCCCTTTCCTGAATCAGTACGGCATCTACCTGGGAAAGTGGAACGAGAGAGGAAGTTAGAGTTTGACTTTTCCGCGCTGATCCGGATGAATTGTACCACTCCCCTGAAACTGCAGGGCCAAAACCTCAATCGCGCGCTAAAGCGTAGCCAGAGTTGCTCGAAGGTTTGTTTCCGCGGCAAGGTAACAGCTCGCATGTTACTTCCGGTTCATAACCTACATGGGCTTCAAGGCAGTGGGAGAGCAATGATGCAAGAGAGTTCGGCGCGGTTTGCGCCGAGATTCTGCGGTAAGCTATTTCCATCTGCACCGAGGCGAACAGTGCGCAACAAGAACAGATTCGTTGCGGTGATCGCGGCCGGCGCCTGCCTGCTCGCCGTTGCCGGCGCCCAACCCTCAAGCCTGAAGGACTCCATCGCGCAATACGAACGGGAGGTTGCAAATGCCCGGGCTGAACATAAAACGCGTGAGCTGATCCTATATCTGAATCTTCTCGCCTCCTTTTACCGGCAATCGGGCCAATTGCAAAAAGCACTCGCCTGCCTCAACGAGGCGCTTCCCATTGAACAACAGTTGAACAGCGCGCTGGGCCAGGCCACCACCTATAACACCATGGGCAGGGTCTACACAGATCTGGGGCAGGAAGAGAAAGCCCTGTCCTATCTCAACCAGGCCATCCCCTTGTGGCAGACGCTCGGCCAGCGCACCGGGGAAGCCGATGCGCTCACTTACATCGGGAGGGTCTACAACAACCTTGGCCAGCGCGATGAAGCACTCAAAAATCTGAACGACGCAATGGATATCTGGCACGACATCGACCAACTCGGCGCGCAATCGCAATCGGCCCCGCAGAGCCAGCCTACTGGACGGATGGGACGCAGAATTGAAAGCAGAGTTGAGGCCGCGCGAGAGAAGTTCGCGTCAGCAGCCCAGATTTCCAATGCCAGCCAGGTTGGCGAGGCGGGAACGCTCGACGCTCTGGGCAGAACCTATTCCGACGCAGGCCAGGGCTTCGAGGCGCTCAAGTACTTCGACCAGTCATTACCTCTCTACCGCACAGGCGGCGAGCGCGCCGGCGAGGCACTCGTTCTGAACGATATGGGCCCGGCCTACGCTGAGGTTGGCCAAAAGCAGAAGGCCCTCGAGTCCATGAACCAGGCGCTGGCCATCTGGCGCGAACTCGATAGCCGCCAGGGCGAAGCGCTCACGCTCAACTACATCGGCCGCCTCTACCGCGATCTCGGCCAGCAGCAAAGCGCAATGGACTATTACAACCAGGCGCTGCCCATCTGGCGCGAGGTGGGCAACCGTAATGGCGAGGGACTGGCCCTAAGCGACATCGGGAGGGCCTACGCCGACCTGGGACAGCCGCGCAAGGCACTCGAGTACGCGGATCAGGCTTTACCCATTTTTCGAGAGACCGGCAGCCGCCGCGGCGAGGCCATGACCCTTAACCTCATGGGCAAGGACCATTTCGACCTGGGAGAAAACGATGAGGCCATGAGTCTGGAACTGCAGGCACTGGATATCTGGCGTGAGGCGAAGGATCAACGCAACGAAGCCCAGGACCTGATGACCATTGCCTGGTCGTACTCGGCGCTCCAGCAGCCCGAAAGCTCGCTGGCTAGTGCGCTGGCCGCGTTAGATCTGGCCAAGGCCGTGAGCGATCCCGAGGTCGAAGGCGCCATCGAGACCTCAATGATGAATGGCTTCCGCAAACAGCATCGCGCTGAAGAGGCCATCTTTTTCGGCTACGAAGCAGTCGATTCTTACCAGCGGATTCGAAAAAATATCACCGGGCTGGACAAGAATCTCCAGGCCGGATTTGCGCAGTCCAAATCCGGCGCCTATCGCACGCTGGCAGAACTGCTGGTTGAAGCCGGCCGCCTGGGCGAAGCGGAACAGATTCTCGACCTCCTGAAAGAGCAGGAGTTGAAAGACCTCGTCCCCGGCTCCGATCCGGGCGCCGCAGCCATTGTGCCGATTAAGCCTTCGCCGGTTCAGCAGAAGATCGAGACCATGCTGCCCGGCCTGGAGAAGAACGCGCGAGAAATCGAGGAGTGGAATCTGCAATCGGCCCAGCTGAAGTTGAAACCCCAGCGCACGGCCGACGACGATCAACAATTGAAATCTCTGGACGCGAAGCTGCAGCAGGCGACATCGGTCCTTCGCGATAGCCTCAATAGTACGATCTTTCTGGAACTCGACAGGCAGTCCGGTGCCGGCCAGGCCACAAATGATTCAACGCAGAGTTATCTGCAGAGTTCGCTCTCCCGGCTAGGGAAGAACGTGATGGGCATCCGCGTGTTGCTGGGCGAAGATCACGCCTACGCAATCGCCGTCACAGCCAGTTCGCGTCGAAAGTTTCAACTTCCCATTTCGCCAGCCGATCTCCGCAGCAAGGCCTTCGAGGCGCTCAAGGCGATGGGTTCGCCTTCCACCGATCCCCGCCCGCAGCTGAACCAGCTTTACGCCGCCGTCGTGGCGCCATTGGAAGGCGAGCTGAAGACTCTGGAGGCGGGAAATGGAGCGCAAGACAGCGTGCCCACGCTATTGTGGTCGCTCGACGGCGCACTGCGCTACGTGCCCATGGATGCGCTCTACGATGGCGCCCACTACATGGTTGAACGCTTCCACAACGTCCTTTTCACTCCCGAAAGCTACGGCCACATCACGGATGCGCCCATCCGGAGCGGCGACGAGCCCAAGGCGCTGGCCATGGGCCTGTCGAAAAGCTACGACGGGATGCCCGCGCTGCCCGGAGTCATTCCCGAGCTCAACTCCGTCGCGCGCGATCCTTCCATCGCCGGCTCGCACGGCCCCATGCAGGGCAAGATCCTGCCCGATGAGCAATTCACACTGGCTGCATTGAAGACCGAACTCGGCTCGGGCAGCGGATTCCCCGTCATTCACATCGCCAGCCATTTCGTGCTCGTTGCCGGCACGGGCGACGAGCCCTTCCTGCTGATGGGCGGCGACAACGCCGGCGATGCGAAGGGCTTCGAGTGGAACCTTGCGGAGATGGAGAACTCGACCATCGCCTTCCACGGAACGCGGTTGCTGACGCTGTCTGCGTGCAGCACAGCCAAGGACTACAAATCCCGGAACGGCTTCGAGATGGACAGCCTGGGCATGGTTGCCCAGCAAAAGGACGCCGGAGCCGTGCTGGCCACTCTTTGGGATGTGAACGACCTCTCCACCAGCCGCATCATGAGCGACTTCTACGATCGATGGGTCAGGAATCCCACCAAAGGTAAGGCTGAAGCGCTGCGCCAGGCTCAGCTC
>Ga0335071_10002725_pt1 | contig 18776 bp, 16 predicted proteins | sample Lox_Sample_15_FD_206724 | JGI IMG/M metagenome (GOLD analysis project Ga0335071, IMG submission 206724) | Soil microbial communities from Loxahatchee National Wildlife Refuge, Florida, United States - Lox_Sample_1.5 | ecosystem: Environmental > Terrestrial > Soil > Wetlands | place: USA...
AACAGATCGAAGAGGCGCGGGTCGTAGTGGTGGATGTCGCCGGTACGATGGTCGCGCAGAAAGTAATCCAGCCGGTCCAAGGCCTCCGGGATGTACTGGCTGCCTCGGCGGTACACGATGTCCAGCCTTTCGCCGGTGTGCGTGTGAAAGAAGCGCAGGCGATGTTCGTCAGTTGGCTGCGGTTGCGCGGGTGGAACTGGGGGTAATGAAGCTGCCGCAATCAGCAGAACGGGGAGGGACAACAGAGAAAGCACCTAAACATCATAGCGCAGTAATTGTTTTATCCATAGACTCAACCACTTACAGGGATATGATGACGGAGATCCGCGGAACGGCGGCGGTGGCACGCCGCTTGCGGAAATTTACGGTTTGGAGGGCGCCATGCGAGTACTTCTGGCCACCGATGGATCGAAAGAAGCGACGAGTGCCCTACGCGCTGCCAGTCGCCTGCTGAGCCGGACGAATGTGGAGGCTCATGCGCTGTATGTTTCGCCTCGGCCGTGGGCGCTTAAATCAGGCCACATCACCAGGCACGACTACCAGCGCCGGCTCGCGGCGGAGACGAAGCGAGTCCTGGAGGATGCCAAGCATGTGCTCACCGAGGAAGGCATCGATGCGCTGACATTGTGCGAGTCCGGCTCGCCGGCGAAGATCATCATGGAGGAGGCCGTGGATTACGATCTCACGGTGCTCGGGGCGAAAGGCAGCGCCGTGCGCTCCGACGTGGGCCTGGGGCCGGTGGCCAGCCGCCTGGTGGAACATGCCACTGGCTGCGTGCTGATCGGGCGGGAGCCTCCCGGAGACCGGCAGGCACGCATTCTGGTGCCCTTGGACGGATCGGACGGGTCGATGAAAGCGCTGGACGCACTGGGGTCCTATTTCGACCTGGAATCGGCGGAAATCACGCTCCTGCACGTTATGGAGACGCTGTGGCTTCCTCAGGATGACGATGACGAATCGAAGGTCGAGGAGGAAGAGAACGATCAGGTAAAGATCGAGTTGCGGCGTGAAGCCGAACAATTGCTGACGCGGGCGCAGGTTCGCATCCTGGCCCAGCATCCCGGCGTCACTAAGCTGACTCGCGAGGGCGTCCCGGCCAATGAGATCCTCGCCGAGGCGGACCAGGGCGAGTACGACCTGGTGGTGGTGGGCGCCACCGGTGCGACCGACATGAAGCACAGTGTCCTCGGCAGCGTATCCAGCAAAGTGGCCTGGAACGCGCCCTGTTCGGTTCTGGTGGTGCGGATTCCGGAGTAGGTGTTTTATGAGCAAGATACGCGAGTGGGTTGCTCCCGGTGTAGGGGCGCTGATGGTCTTGGCAGCTTGCGAGATGATGCGATTCCCAACGCAACTGCAAGTGCCGCCTGCGCCGGTGCCCGAGTCGACCGACGCGCCGATCCGAGTGGCCCGGTTGAGCTATCTGGCGGGCGCTGTTTCCTTCCGCGCCGCCGGAACCAGCCAATGGGCTCCCGCGCTGTTGAATCGTCCGGTCAGCGACGGCGACGAGCTATGGACGCCGGGCTCCTCTCGCGCCGAGCTGGAGCTCGGAACGGCGGCGGTACGCCTGAATGGACAAGCCAGCCTGAACGTCCTGGATCTGGATGATCACAGCGTGCAGTTCAAGCTGACTCAAGGGACGCTTGGCGTGCGGCTGCAGCGCCTGGAAGCCGGCGATACTTTCGAGATCGACACGCCCAACGCTGCGGTGGCGCTGTTGCGGGCAGGCGATTACCGCGTGGACGTGAACGCCGTAGAAGACTCGACAAGCATCACGGTGCGTGCAGGCGCGGCCTATGCCGCAGGCCTGAAGCAGACAGTCAACGTCTATCCGCTGCAGCAGGAGCGCATCGCCGGCGTCGACACGGCGACCTACAGGCTTGCTCCCGCGCCGGAGCCCGATGTCTTCGACGAGTTTTCCCGCACGCGCGACCGATGCGTGGATGCGCCGCACTCGGAACGATACGTTTCGCCGGATGCTTTAGGGCGGTACGAACTGGACGAAGCGGGTGATTGGCGGCTGGATCCGGTCTGGGGGCCGGTCTGGACGCCGCGAGTGGCGGCGGACTGGGCGCCCTACCGCTTTGGCCGCTGGCTATGGATAGAGCCATGGGGCTGGAACTGGATGGATGATGCACAGTGGGGCTTCGCACCGTTTCACTACGGCCGCTGGGCCTTCTTGGACGACCATTGGTCCTGGCTCCCCGGACCGAGGCATGTAGCGCCGGTATACACACCCGCCGCGGTCGTGTTCGTGGCGGGCGGCGATCATAACCGCGGCTTCCTGTGGATGGGCCGGCGGCCGGAGGTGGCATGGTTTCCCTTGGGCCCGAGAGAGGGCTACGTTCCGCCGTACCGATGCACGCAGGGATATCTCACGGATATCAACATTACCAACACCACCATTCTGGACCCGCTCGGATTGGTGTCGATTGATGTGACACGCCAGAAATACGTGAATAAGACCGTCCCGAACGCAATTACGGCGGTCCCCCGCGAGACGTTCGTGGGCGGTGGGCCGGTCGGAAATGCCGCGATGCCGGCGCCTCCGGGTACTGTAGCCGTGGCCAAAGTCACCGGTACCACGCCACCGGTGGGGCCAGTCCCGTTCAGCTTGTCGCCGGGCATGGGGAGCACCACGCCGCAGCCGCCCGCAGTGACCGTGAACCGGCAAGTGCTGGTTTGGCGCATCCCGGTACCCGCCCCGCCGGACTTCGTCCGGGTGGAGAAGCTGCGGAAGGGCGCGCCCGGACAGCCCTTGGATCGCACAGCGTGGGATGAAATGCGTCGAGCCGAGACTAATCCGAGACCGGACGTCCGGCCGGTTCAGGACAGGACGCCTGGTACCACATCTGACCGGTAGCCAGTTACAACTTCATCGATTCGAGTAGTAACATCATCTAAATGGGGCAGGGTGTTTTGTCCCGGAATGCCTGACCGGAGGACCAGGTTATGCCAATCATCCCTCGCTGGGCGGATCACTGGCTGCTCTCGCAGCTTCACAAGGGAATCGGTACGGCCCCGATTCGATTGGCCATCCAAGGCGGTGCGAGCGTCTCGCCGCCGGGCGTGGCTCCCGTCGCGACCGTGCTCATCAAGGACCGGGGAGTGCTCGCGGGTTTGCTGCGGGACCCGGAGATGGGCTTCGGCGATGCCTACATGGACGGGCGCATTGACGTGGAAGGCGACATCGTCGAGTTTCTGGAAGCGGTTTACATGGCGACGGAAAATGTCGCGACGGCCGGCCGCTGGTTTTCCGGGCTGTCGTCAAAGTGGCTCGACCTGCTCCAAAACAACACGCGCAGCGGTTCGCGCAGCAACATCAACAAGCATTACGATCTGGGCAACGATTTCTACAAAATGTGGTTGGACGATCGCATGCTTTATACCTGCGCGTATTTCCCGACGCCGTCTTCGAGCCTGGAAGAAGCGCAGATCGCGAAGATGGATCACGTCTGCCGCAAGTTGAGCCTGCAGCCGGGCGATACAGTGGTGGAAGCGGGCTGCGGCTGGGGAGCCTTAGCGCTGCATATGGCGCGCGAGTATGGCGTGAATGTGAAGGCGTTCAATGTTTCGCGCGAGCAGATCGCGTATGCGCGTGAGCGCGCCCGCGCCGAGGGCTTGAGCCAGCGCGTGGAGTTCGTCGAAGACGACTATCGAAACATTTCCGGAAAGTTCGACGTGTTTGTTTCGGTGGGTATGCTGGAGCACGTAGGCGTGAGCCACTACCGGGAGCTGTCGCGAGTGATCCAGCGCGCGATTGGCGACTCGGGGCGCGGCCTTCTGCATTTTATCGGCCGGAACTATCCGGCGATCTTCAGCCGCTGGATCCGGAAGCAGATTTTCCCAGGCGCCTATGCGCCTTCGCTGCGAGAGTCGCTCGAGATTCTGGAAGTTGCCGATTATTCGGTGAACGACGTTGAGAACCTGCGCATGCACTACGCCAAGACACTGGAGCATTGGCTGGAGCGGTTTGAGCGGTCTCGGCAGCAGATCGCGGCGATGTACGATTCGCCGTTCGTACGAGCATGGCGCTTGTACCTGGCCGGCTCGCTGGCGGCTTTCCGCTGCGGCCACCTGCAACTGTTTCAAATTCTGTTCAACGGCGCACAGTGCGACCCAATCTTCTGGACGCGCGATCCGCTATACGCCGGCGCGAAGCCCGCGCCCGGGAAGGCGAAATGGATGCATGCGGTGTCCTGATCGTCGGCGGCGGCCCGGCGGGTTCCTCCTGCGCATGGGCGCTGCGGCATTCGGGGCTGGACGTCGCCATTCTCGACAAGCAGACTTTCCCGCGCGATAAAGTCTGCGGCGGATGGATCACACCCGCGGTTCTCACGGAGTTGGAAATCGATCCGGCGGAGTACGCGCGCGGCCGCGTGATGCAGCCGATCACAGCATTTCGCACTGGTGTCATTGGCGGGGATGCGCTGGAGACCGATTACGGTGCGCCCGCGAGCTACGGGATCCGGCGGCGTGAGTTTGACGAGTATCTGCTCAGGCGCTCCGGGGCGCGGCTGCTGCCGAGCGCCAAGCTGGCGACTCTGGAGCGCGCGGGCGACGGCTGGATCGTAAACGGGAACGTGCGGGCGAAGTTGGTGGTTGGCGCGGGCGGACATTTTTGTCCGGTGGCGAAGCTGACCGGCGCGAAGCCGGGGCGCGAGGACGCCGTGGTCGCGCAGGAAGCCGAGTTCGAGATGGACGCCGCGCAGCAGGCGGGTTGCAAGGTTCGCGGAGACATGCCTGAGCTTTACTTCTGCCGCGACCTGAAGGGCTACGGGTGGTGCTTCCGCAAAGGCAACTTTCTGAATGTCGGCCTGGGGCGGATGGACCAACACCGACTGTCCGAGCACGTTGCCGGGTTCGTGCGGTTTCTGAAGGAGAGCGGACGGGTTACCTTCGACGTTCCCGCGCCTCTCGGCCACGCGTATTTGTTGTACGGGGTCTCGGAGCGTAACGTGTGCGCCGATGGCGTTCTGCTGATCGGCGATTCGGCGGGTCTGGCGTACAAACAGAGCGGCGAGGGCATTCGGCCGGCGATTGAGTCGGGACTGCTGGCGGCGCGGGCGATCCTGGCGGCGCACGGAGATTACTCGGAGCAGGCGCTGCGGCCCTATCGCGCGATGCTGGGTGCGCGGCTTGGAAGTTCCGGCAGCGATTTGGCCTCGCGGGTGGGTCAGCGGCTTCCCTCGTCCTGGACCGGGGCATTCGGCCGACTGCTGCTGGGTAGACAGTGGTTTGTGCGTAACTTCGTGATTGAGCGCTGGTTTCTGCATAGCGGCGATCTGCCGCTCGACGCCGCCGCGGCAGGCTTGGCACCTGAAGTGCAGCGTTTATCGGCGTGACAAGCCGTGTGTCTTTACCCGGCCTGGATGCCGGAAAAATTGAGTCCTACCTGAAGTCTGTATTCGGGCCCGGAGTTACACTCCTCGAACTGGCGCCATTGGACGCCGCCAAGGACGTCAAAGGCTTCGGTTACGGCACTCCGGTGCGGGTGGACTATCGGACCGCGAGCGGAGAAAGCCGCTGCGCCGTGCTGCACACCATGAGTCCTGGGCCGTTCGGACATGAGCACATGTCGGACCGGGCGCAGATCCTACTCTGGTCGCATGAGGCGTTCAACCGGTTGCCGAGGCACGTCCGTTCGTTAGACGTGGCGGCGTTTGAGCCGGGTGGCGGCTTGATTTCGCTTGGGCAAGCGGAGGAATTGTGCCTGCTCACGGAATACGCCGAAGGCCGCGTTTATGCGCAGGACCTGGAGCGCCTGCGCAGCTCGGGAGCCGGGACAGAGCTGGATTTCGCGCGCGCCGATGCGCTATGCGATTATCTTGCGGAGATCCACTCCGTGCGCGGGGGCGATGCGGGCCTCTATGTGCGCCGCAATCGCGAACTAGTTGGCGACGGCGAATGCATCATGGGACTGGCGGATTCCTACCCCCCGCATCCAATGTTCACGCCCCAGGTGTTGGAGGAGATCGAGCACCGCGCCGTGCGCTGGCGCTGGCGTTTGAAGGATCGTACGCACCGGCTGCGTCAGGTGCACGGCGACTTTCATCCCTGGAACATTCTGTTTGGAAGCGGCGACGATTTTCGCCTGCTGGACCGGTCGCGGGGCGAGTTCGGCGATCCGGCCGACGATGTGACGTGCCTCACCTTGAACTATGTTTTCTTCTCGCTACAGCGCAGCCAGCGGCTGGAGGGTGTTTTTCGCAAGCTGTTCGAGCGGTTCTGGCAGAGGTATCTCGACAAGAGCGGCGACCGGGAAATTCTGGAAGTGGCCGCGCCGTTCTTCGCGTTCCGGGGACTGGTGATGGCGAGTCCGGTGTGGTATCCGGCGCTCGCGGACGCGGTGCGGGGGAAGCTCCTGTCGTTCATTCTGGCGATGCTGGACCAGAAGACGTTCGATCCGTCGCAGGTGAACGCGTACTGTGGCGAGTAAAGCAGAAGCCTTTGCGGTTTGGATCACGGGGCTGCCGGCTTCGGGCAAATCGACCATCACCGGCGCGTTGAATGCGCGGCTGGCGGCGTGCGGCGTTGATGCGGCGGTGCTGGAATCCGACGAGCTGCGGAAGATTCTCACCGCGCATCCCCGGTACGACGAAGAAGAGCGGGACGCGTTCTATGCCCAAATGGCGTGGATCGGAAAGCTGCTGGTGCGGCATGGCGTGCCGGTGATCTTCGATGCGACGGGAAACCGGCGTATTTATCGCGATCGCGTGCGGCGGGAGATTCCGCGATTCATTGAAGTGTTCGTCGATGTTCCGCTCGAGATTTGCATGGCGCGGGATCCGAAAGGCATCTATCGTTCGGCGCGCGAAGGCGGATCGGCTACGGTGCCGGGTCTGCAGGCGGCGTATGAACCGCCTGAAACGCCGGAAGTAGTGGTGCACGGCGAATCGGCCGAAGCAGCGGCAGAGCGGATCATCGCGAAACTCGCCGAGAAGGGATACCTTTAAGGTTCGCGATCAGGCACCAGTTCCAGCGCATCCAGCCACGCTTTCGCTTCGCTGTCGCTGGGAGCGCGATAATCTCCGCGCGGCGAAAGCGATCCGCCCGATCCAACCTTGGGGCCATTGGGAATCGCGCTGCGTTTGAACTGGCTGAATCCGAAGAAGCGTTTGAGGAACGTGCCGAGGTGTTTCCTGATCGCGCCGATGTCGTACTGGCGGCGCTGTTCGAAGGGGATCTCGGGCCAAGCGCCGGAAGCGGCGTCGCGCCAGGCGCAGTAGGCCAGAAATGCGACCTTAGGCGGCGCGAAGCCGAAGCGCAGCGTGTAGTAGAGATGGAAATCCTGCAGTTCGTACGGGCCGATGACGTCCTCGGTGCGCTGCGACGGCTCGGCGTCTTCAGTCACCCCCGGCACCAGTTCAGGGCTGAACTCGGTGGCCAGAATCGCAAGCAGCGTGTCGCGCGTCTCGGTTTCGAGCGGCTCGGCTTCCGCCACCCAGCGGACAACGTGCGCGATCAGCGTCTTGGGAACGCTGACATTCACCGCGTAGTGCGACATGTGGTCGCCGACGCCGTAGGTACACCAGCCGAGCGCGAGTTCACTCAAATCACTGGTCCCGACGACGAGCGCGTTGTGCAGATTCGCGAGGCGGAACAGATGGCTGGTGCGGTCGCCGGCCTGGACGTTTTCAAACGTAACATCGTACGTTTTGGCGCCGCTGGCATAAGGGTGGCCGATGTCGGTGAGCATCTGCGTGCTGGTGGGGCGTATGTCGATCTCCGCGGCCTGGCATCCGATGGCGCGCATGAGGCGGTGCGCCTGCTCCAGCGTGCGCGCGCTGGTGGCGAAACCGGGCATGGTGTAGCCGAGGATGTTCGTGCGCGGAAGGTCGAGCACATCCATTGCCTGGGCGCACACCAGCAGGCCTTGGGTTGAATCCAACCCGCCCGACACGCCGATGACAACGCGTTGGATGCCGGTGGATTGCAGGCGCTTCACCAGCCCCTGCACCTGGATCTCGTAGACTTCGCGGCAGCGTTCCTGGCGGCGCTCGGGCTCGGACGGCACGTAGGGGAAGCGCTCATAGTGGCGATTCAGAAGCAGGGGCTTCGAGCGCGCGAGGCGCACCGGGCACGGGATGACCCGGAAGCCCTGGAGCTCGGTACGCTCCCGGATGACGGCCTGCCCGAAGCTGTTCTGGCGCATTCGCTCTTCGGAGAGGCGATCGAGGTCGACTTCCGAGACGATCAACTGCGGCTCATAGCGGAAGCGGGCGGACTCGGCCAGCAGGTTGCCGTTCTCAGCGATCATCGCGTGGCCGTCCCAAGCGAGATCGGTGGTCGACTCGCCTGGACCCGCGGCGGCGAACAGATAGGCGGCCAGGCAGCGCGCGGATTGCCCGGTGACCAACTCGCGCCTATAGTCCGCTTTGCCGATGGTGATGTTGGACGCCGAGAGGTTCACCAGAACGCTGGCGCCCGCGAGCGCGGCGTGCGAGGAGGGCGGGATGGGCACCCAAAGGTCCTCGCAGATTTCGACGTGAAACGTGAACAGCGGCTGCTCGGGTAGCTGGAACAGAAGGCGATTGCCGAACGGTACGGCGGTCTGGCCGAGCAGGTCGATCTGGCTGCGGACGGAAGCATCGGCGGGAGCGAAGTAGCGCTGTTCGTAGAACTCGCGATAGTTCGGCAGGTAGGTTTTGGGGATGACGCCCAGGATGCGCCCACCCTGGATCACGACAGCGCAGTTGAACAACAGATGATCCACCTGCAGCGGCGCGCCCACGATGCAGGCCGTTTGGTATCCCGCCGAAACATCGACGACTTTGCGCAGCCCATCCAGGCAGGCGTCCAGCAGAGCTTTTTGGTGAAACAGATCGTCGCAGGAATACGCGGACAGGCCCAGCTCAGGAAATACCGTTAAGACCGCATCGGCCTGCGCGGCGTCCGCGATCAGTTCGATGGTTTGGGCGGCGTTGTATTCGGGATCCGCGACGCGCACGCGCGGCACGGCCACGGCCACGCGAGCAAAGTTGTGGTTATACAGATTGAAGAACTCTTCGCCGGGCCGCACTAGGCAGGCACCGCCGCCGTCGACGGGCGCAGAGTGAACTTCTTATCGAGCGTGTTCAACTTCTCCATTATGCCGGTATATTCCAGTTCATTCATCGGCAGCATGGCCGCTCCGAAGAAGCCCTGGCGGCGCATCTCGATGGCCTTACGCGACACCTGGGAGCGCACTTCGTTCCAGAAAGCTTGCGCGAAGTTGTCCACGCGCTCGGTCAGCAGCCCCGCGTGCATGCAGAATCCGGCGCAGCTCACAATGGGCGGCCCGTCGAAATAGCTGATCCCCGTGTTCACCTGAACCGGCATGAGCGGCATTTGGTGCGAGCCGCGCATGCATCCGGCGACGAAGTGGCCCATGGCAAACGGCGCCAGGATCTCGCCGGTGGCCGGGAAGTTCATCTGCACGCGCACCAGCATCACGGGGTCGTCTTTGCCGGTGTATTTGCCCGCGATGTTGTGCAGGCGGCTGGTGGCAACGGCAACGGCTTGGTCGCCGGTGGCGCGCGACCAGATAGACTCCACGACGTAGCGCTCGGGATCGCGCAGCAGCGCGGCGATATCGTACAGCTCTTCGGGAGCGTTCAGCTCGATGACGCGGTCTCCTTCGGTGTTGTTCACGTCCATGATGACGAAGCGGAAGCCTTTGGACATGTGCGGGGAAAGCAACAGGCCGGGCGTGTTCATGGGGTCGGCGAAGGCCAGGTACAGCGGCAGATTGTAGGCGCCGGGGTCCGTTTTGTCGGCGGCGAAGAAAAGGAACGGCTCATTGGGCCGCTCTTCAAACTCCATCTCGGCGACCGCCGGACCCATGCCCTTCACGTTGCCGGAAAATGCGTCTTTCAGGAGATCCTGGCCGGCGCCGTAAAGCCCCTGTTCCTTGGCGACAGCGGTCCCGGCGACGAAAGCGTCCCAGGCGAGCTTGTGAATCACTTCGTTGGCTTCCCCGCGCGTATGGCTCATCAGGATGGCGATGTCGTCGCCGGTGTGGCTGATGTTGTAGTCGGTCAGCAGGTCGTGGCCGTTTTTGTGGATGAAGGCTTCCATGGCGTCCAGGAGGCGGCGGGACGGGGCTACATGGCCTCCGATCGACCCGATGTCGGCCTTGATCACACTAAGAGTGCGTTTCATTTCCTACCTCCACGCATAAACATGTTGCACGGCGAAGACCACTGGGGAGGCTTCCCCGGAGCCAGAGGAACTAGCGAATCACTTCGACTGAACAGGGGGCGTGCAGCGCTACCGCCTCCGATACGCTGCCCAGCAGGAAGCGGCTGACGCCGCGCCGCCCATGGGAGCCGAGCACGATCAGGTCCGCGCCCCAGTCGTCGGCTTCCTTGAGGATCAGCTCTTTCGGCGTGGCGGTAGGGATGGCGATATTGGTGGAAACCTCCAGGCCGGCGTCGCCGATCACCTGCTCGGCGAACGCAACGGCTTCCTGGGCGTGCCGCATCGCGTCGCCGCGGGCTTCTTCCATAGCGCTTGCGTCGAAGTAATCGGGCGTATGCATCATCGGGATATGCAGCTCAACGACGGTCAGGACGCGGACCACGCTCCCAGCGGGCCAGGGACGCGAGGCGATCGATTGCGCGGCGGATTGCGAGAAGGAGGACCCGTCGGTAGCCAGCAGGATTCTCCGGACTCCCGGGCCGCGGTCGCCGCGCACGATCTCCACCGGGCAGGGCGCGAATCGGAGCACGGCCTGGGCCACGCTACCCAGGAGGAACCGGGTGAGATCGGAGGCATCGTGTGAGCCGACGATGGCCAGGTCCGCGCCGATTTCGGCGGCGTGATCGATGATGGCAGCCTTCGGATTGCCATACAGGATGGCTTTCGTGGCGGCCAGGCCCGTCTTCTCGACGATCGCGGCAGCGCTGGTCACGGCCTCATCAGCCGACTTGGCGAGGCTTTCCTCCAATCCAGGGACGCTCCAGCCGTAAGCAGGCTCAACAACGCTCACAACTTGAACGGTGGACCCGGGCGGCCAGGGCCGCGCGGCCACTTCCTTGGCGGCGAGGTCGCTCGCGGCCGACGGTTCGACAGCGAGAAGCAGCTTCATAGTTTGCTCCCCTCCGTCGCTTCCGCAGCAATCAGAGATCCATTAGGCGCGTCGCCGTGACGGAAAGGCAACCACAGCAGGCAAAAGGCGAAAAGAGCGATGGCTTCGCCGCCGATGATGTACAGTGGCCAGGGCCCCAGGTAGTCCAGCAGCGACCCGTTGCCTGGTTTCTGGCGCAAGTAGAAGTAGTTAGTCTTGAAGATGGCGTCGAAGGTGCCGATGCTCGCTGCATAAATGTTCAGCACGATGAATGCGGTCCAGACGCTGGTGCGGCGCGGGCGCAAAAAACGGCCCCAGGTCAGAGTCAGCACGGCGACGATCAGTCCGGCATGCGCCAAGAAGAAGTAGACGGTGGGATAGGAAGGAAACGGCGCCCAGAGATCCGGTGTCAGGACCGCCATTCCGCTGCCGGCGATGCCGGCATAGTAGGCGAATTCGTAGCACCAGGAAATCAACGTGAGGCTGGCGATAATGGTGAGCCAGAGAGAGAGGTCGCAGAGCTGAAACGGCAGGCCCTCGGGGAATCGCAAGCCTTCGTGCCGCAGCTTAAACGCGTACCAGATCAGCTCGTTCACCAGGAGGAACAGGCCGAGGCTGAGCCTTATAACGGTAGCCATGCGTTCGCTCCTGCGGCACAGGATCGCCAAAACCGCCGCGGCAGCGGGAACGAATGCAATGATCGCCAGGTGCGCTGGACCGAAGAGGCGGAAGCCGGTAGCCAAACGAGTCCAGTTTACCCGACAGATTAGCGCTTGTCCCAGCTCAACTGCTGCGCATCCGTTCCAGCAACCGAATACAAGGCGCCGGGAGCGTTGCGGGTTTTCTGGAACTCCTCCAGTGTCTGGCCGCGCATGGCGGCGTAAATGTGCATGTTGGAGACGCCCACGACGGCGCCGAACTTCTCCAACATGAAGAAGATGACGCCGTAATGGATCAGCCCGCGCCAATCGCGGCGGCGCACCAGGTCCCGCTCTTGCGCAGTGAGCCCCTGCTCTTCGAACAGGGTTTCCTGTTCTTCCAGAAACCTGCGGCGGAAGGCGGGATCGACCAGGCTGTGCAGGAATTTGTTCAGCCGGTAGGCCCTCACGCTGGTCTGCACGGTGAACGGGTAGGTGCCTTCCAGCTTCTCGATGCCGGCCAGGTCGTGGCTGATGTGCTCGCGGTAGCTGGCGTTCGTTTCCGCCATCGGCTCCCCGGCTTCGTTTTCATAAATCGCCGTGGCGAGCGCGGTCATCGTCGGCAAGTAATAGGTTTGATGGATCTTCCGCACGTTGGCCGACAGCGCGCCCCGTGCGATCAACCACATGATCACCTCAGCTCCCTCGACACCGCCCAGCCGCGCGTAGTCGGCGATGGTCAGCTCGGCCAGCTTCTCCGGGTCCTTCTCGAACAGCTCCAGGAACTGCATGTCCCAGGGCGTGTTATTGAATCCGGCCCGCTCGCCGTGGACCTGGTGCGAAAGGCCGCCGGTGGCCACCAGCACCACCTTCAGGTCCTCGGGATAGCTTTCGATGGCCCGGCGCAGCGATTGGCCCAGCTTAAAACAGCGCCGCGCCGAGGGAATCGGGAACTGCAGTACGCCGATCTGCATGGGAATCACTTTGGCGGCCCACTCCCCATCCTGCGGCAGAAGCATGGATAAGGGCGAAAAGCAGCCGTGATCCAGCCCCTTGTCCTGGAAGAAGGAGAGGTCGAATTCGTCCGCCACCAGGGCTTGGGCGACGTGGTGGGCGAGTCCTAGGTGGTTGCGGATGGGCGGAAGCGCGCGCGGCCCTCCGCCCTCGTCAGCCACCGGATACGATTCGCCGATGCCCAGCGCGAAATGCGAATAGTGATCGAAGAAGAACGAAGTGACGTGGTCGTTAAAGGTGAGAAAAAGCACGTCCGGCCTCTTCTCCGCCAGCCATTTCCGAACCGGCTCATAGGCTTCGAAAATGGGCGCCCAAACGGGGTCGTTCTGCTTCTGGCGATCGAGTGCAAAGCCGATCGTGGGCGAGTGGGAGGTGGCGACAGCGCCGAGGATTCTGGCCATAATGCCTGGTTGTTTCCGGTCCTGGTTAGTAGCGAAGAACCGCCGCCGCGATGGAACGGTCCGGCATATCGGCCGGCGGCAGCGAGTAGACGAGCCCGCGCTGCAGGATGGTCTCGACGGCGGCGAGGTTCATGAGATCTTCTTCGCCCCAATTCGATCGCCCTCCGCGCTTCAATTCCGGCCACGCACCGGAGCGCCTGGCGACCTCGTCCAGATAGAGCCGGTGCACACGCCCTGCGATGGCGGCATTCACAATCTTGTCGATGTTGGTCAGAAACCGGGCGGGCGACACGCGCTCTCTGGCTTCCTTCAATTCGGCAGCGGCGCGGTTCACGCCGTCGGTGCGGACGATTTCGTAGGCACGGTTGACCAGTTCTTCCTCGAAGATTGCCCCGCCGGGACTGCCCTGTATGCCTTCCTCCAACAGATACGGATACGCGCTGACATTCCGGTAGAAGGAGATGTCTTCCACCACTCCGGCCAGAACGAGAGGTGCACGATTGAAGTGCAGGAAGTCGGTCAGGCCGCGGTCCACGGCTTTGTAGAAATCGGCGAGATAGGCATGCTGCCGTTCGCGCTCAGAGCCGGTTCCGAAGCTCACTCCGCCCATGTCTCCGACCGATGAATGGACGACGGAGCGGTTCTTGAGGTCGTGATCCGGCTGGTCAAAGGCCAGAACCTGATCGGCGGTGGCGGGTATCGATTTGGGCAGGATCATCTCCGTCGCCCGCAAATGCGCACAGCGTAACAGAGAAATTCGCTTCTTGGTGAGTCTGAGGATGTAGAACTCCGGCGGAAAGTGCGCCTCATTCAAGATCGGGCGGACCCAGAAGCTCCCGCCGACGCTAAGGGCCGGGTTGATTGGGCCCATCAGCTCGAACTTCCGAAAAACGGCCGGCGAGCGAAAGATGGCACAGCCGCAATGCGCTCCGGCCAGGAATTCTTCCTCTTCCGTGAGGTGTTCCAGGGGCGCGAGCAGTTCGGCGATGGTGGACTCGGGAATGTTCCGGGCACGGAGCTGCCGGTCCGCTTCCTGCAGGTTGGTCCTGAGAATGGCGGCCATGGACTTGGCTTGCTCGCCAGGCCTGTAGGCGGGCAAGAACAGGGTAATACATGGACCTTCTGACTTTAGGACTTCATGAATGCTGTCGAGCCGAAGGGGCGTCAGTTCTATCGTTTTGATTTCGGTCATGGATTTTTCCCCCTGCATTTCTCAGGCACGCTTCCGGCCATTCTTCGCGGCCGGAGTTGGCAGGCTATTTGCACCCTTCTTGGGGGGAGGCAGAGGAGCGCCACTATGCCATCCAAACAGTTCCAGTTCCATGCCGAGGCCCGCCAGAGTATCCTGCACGGCGCCGGCGTGCTTGCGGATGCGGTTCGGGTAACCCTGGGGCCCAAATCGAAGTGTGTATTAATCGAGAAACGCTTCGGACGCCCCATCGTTTGTGACGATGGGGTTACGATCGCCAAAGAGATCGAACTGAAGAACCCGGAGGAGAATCTGGGGGCGCAGATGGTCCGGGAAGCTGCGGAGCGTACAGGTGAGGCAGTGGGGGATGGCACCACCACATCCACGCTTTTGGCGCATGCCATCCTGGCCGAAGGGGTGAGAAACGTCGCCGCCGGAGCCAGCGGGATCGATTTGAAGCGCGGCTTGTCACGCGGGCTGCATGTGGCTGTGGACACCATCCGCGGGTTGTCCCGGCCGCTGGCCAGTAAGAGGGAAAAGGCCCAGGTGGCCACTATTTCCGCCCACAATAACCCTGTCATCGGAGACTTAGTAGCGGACGCGGTCGAAAAGGTCGGCGCCGATGGCGTGATTACGGTGGAAGAGGCCAAGACTACCGAGACGGTGCTGGAAATCGTGGAGGGCCTGCAGTTTGACCGGGGATTCCTGTCGCCCTACTTCATAACCGATCCGGAGAGCATGGAGGCGGCGCTGGAGGAGCCACTTATTCTGATCCACGAGAAAAAAATCACCAGCATCAAGGACCTGCTGCCGCTGCTCGAGCAAGTGGCCCGGGCCGGTAAACCCTTATTAATCATCGCTGAAGACGTAGAAGCGGAGGCGCTGGCCACGCTGGTGGTCAACCGCATCCGCGGCACGCTCGCCTGCGCAGCCGTGAAGGCGCCGGGTTTCGGCGACCGGCGCAAAGAGATGCTCCGGGACATCGCCATCCTGACCGGCGGGCAGGCGATCGCCGAGGAATTGGGCATCAAACTGGAGAACGTGACGCTGGAGCAGATGGGGCAGGCCAAGCGCGTTGTGATCGATAAAGATACGACCACGATCGTGGGCGGGGCAGGTGCAAAAACAGCCATCGATGGGCGCTGCCGGGAGATCCGGAAGCAGATCGAAGAGACGACGTCGGATTACGACCGCGAGAAGCTGCAGGACCGGCTGGCGAAGCTGACTGGCGGCGTGGCGGTGATCCGCGTGGGCGCACCGTCAGAAGCCGAAATGAAGAAGTTAAAGGAAGCTTTTGAGGACGCTATCAGCGCCACCAAGGCCGCGGTGGCTGAGGGCATCTTGCCGGGAGCCGGACTGGCACTGTTGCGCGCCATCGAGGCTCTGGAGGCCGAAGAAGGCAAGTGTGAAGGGGATGAACGGACGGGACTGGGGATCCTGAAGCGCGCGCTCGAGGCTCCCACGCGGCAAATCGCCGAAAACTCGGCCCTGGACGGTGGCGTGGTGGTGGACCGGATGCGCTCTTCAAAGGGCAACTGCGGGCTGGATGCATCCACCGGCAAATATGTCGACCTCATGGAGGCGGGCATCATTGACGCGACTAAGGTGGTGCGGGTCGCCCTGGAGAACGCGGTATCGGTGGCTAGTACTTTACTGCTCACCGAAGCGACGCTCACCGAAGAACGCGAGCCCAAACCGGCGGCTCATCCGGGTACCGACCTCGAAGCAGCCTGATGTTGCGCCTTTTAACCCACTCTTTCGGTGCGAGTTTAAGCGCGTGGGCGCAACTTTTGAAGCGGATCGCCAGTCGGGCGAACATCCCCGATTGGAATATGCTTTGCGAACACAATAGCGGGCGGAAGTGTTCCGTCTGAAAGAGGACTCATATGAACGATCGGGATTTGCGGGAAGCTGTCGAGCAGGCGCTCGACTGGGAACCGATCATCGACGCCAAAAGCATTGGAGTTTCGGTGCGCGACGGCATTGTCACGTTGACGGGGCATGTGGATAATTTTCCGGCGAAACGCGAAGCAGAAAAGGTGACGGGGCAGGTCCGCGGCGTAAAGGCTGTGGCCTGCGAACTTGAGGTGAAGCTGCAGGGCGGCAAAGAGCGGGCGGACGAGGAGATCGCGCACGCCGCCGCGAATGCGATTGCCTGGAACACACTGCTGCCGAAAGGAAGGCTCCAGGTCTGGGTGGACCAGGGCCGGGTGACGTTGGAAGGCACAGTGGACTGGCAGTATCAGCGGAAGTCGGCGGATCAGTGCGTGCGATACCTGGCCGGCGTGAAGGACGTCAACAATCACATCGTCGTGAGGCCGGCCGCCGACCGCCTGGCGGTCCGGACGCAAATTGAAGCGGCGTTGCTCCGGAACGCGCAACTAGATGCCAACAGCATTCGGGTCGACGTTCGCGGCAACCAGGTGCGGTTGACCGGCACGGTTCAATCCTGGGTGGAACGCGAAGAAGCGGAACGCGCTGCCTGGGGCGCGCCGGGCGTGTGGGACGTGGAAAACTTGCTGGTGGTCAATCCCGTAACGTCTTTGGTGGCGCACTGAAGCCGTCACCGGACAGGACTGGAGGCGCAATATGAACGCTTTCGCGCGCATTGTGTTTCCCATCGATTTCTCCGATCGGTGTGCCGCGGTGGCGCCCGCGGTAAGAGCGATGGCCAAGCGATTCGGCTCGGAAATCGTAGTGCTGCATGTGATCGATCTTCCGCCCAGTTGGTATGGAACTCCCGAGGCTGCGGCTTGGGCGACGCTGATTAATGCGGACAAGCTGCGCCTGCAGGGGCGCGTCGCGCTGGAGCGGTTTGTTGAGCGCGAGTTCGCCGGCACGCCAGTGACCTCACAAGTGGAAGAAGGCGACCCGGCGCGGCAGATTGCCGATTTCGCTGAGGAAGGCGCGCCGGCCCTCATCATGATGCCGACCAGCGGCCATGGGCCATTCCGAGCGATGCTATTGGGCTCCGTGACAGCGAAGGTGCTGCACGACACCCGCTGCCCGGTTTGGACCGGCGTTCACAGCGAGGAGATCTCGGCACATCCGGTGGAGCGCTGGAAGCGGATGCTATGCGCTCTGGAAGGAGAGCCGCGAGATCTGAATGTACTCCGTTGGGCGGCGGCGTTCGCGGCCGAACAGAAAATGGAGCTGCGTTTGGTGCATGCGGTGCGCGGCGCCACCGGCTCCATCGGGTCGGCAACCGAGCCGGGCATGTACGCCATGCTCTTCGAGATCGGTCGCGAACACATCGAAAAGCTGCAAAGAGAAGCGGGGACGGCTTTCGAGGTGTGCCTGCTGGCTGGAGACCCCGGCCGTGTGGTGCGGCAAGCAGCCACGGGCCACGAAGCCGACCTGGTGGTAATGGGGCGGGGCGTGATCCAGAAGCCTCTGGGAAGGCTGCGCAGCAGCGCCTATTCGATCATTCGCGAAGCGCCCTGCCCGGTGATTAGCGTTTAGAACCCGTGTGTGCCGACGCGAGGGCTCGCGGATGGAAATCAATGCACAGGTCGCAAGGCGCCTGGAGGAAGTGGCGCAACTGCTGGAAGAGCAGGGCTCAAATGTGTTCCGCGTGCGTGCTTACCGGCGCGGGGCCGACACGGTGCGGCGGCTGGTCCGCCCAGCAAGCGAGATCCTGGAGCAGGAAGGCATCGAGGGGCTACGGCGCCTGCCGGGCGTGGGGGATCGCTTGGCGGTCGCCATTCGCCACGTGGTCCACACGGGACGGCTGCCAATGCTGGACCGCCTCCGCGGCGAGACCGATCCCGTCGAGCTTTTGCAGACCGTGCCCGGCATTGGTCCGGTGCAGGCCGCGCGGCTGCATGAGGAGCTGGGCATCGATTCCCTGGAAGATCTGGAAGCGGCCGCGCACGACGGGCGTCTTACGGATGTGGCTGGGTTGGGCAGTAAGCGCGTGGCTGGAATCATCGATTCACTAGCAACGCGACTGGGCCGCGTCCGACCGCCTTCCCGCAACACAATGGGCGAAGCGCCCATCGAGGAACTGTTGGATGTGGATCGCGAGTACCGCGAGCGTGCCGACGCGGGTGAGCTTCACAAGATCGCACCCAAGCGGTTCAATCCGAATCGCGACGCCTGGCTTCCAATCCTGCATACGCAGCGGGGCGAACGGCATTACACGGCGCTCTATTCCAATACGGCTCACGCCCACCAGCTCGGTAAGACTCTGGACTGGGTGATCCTTTATTACGACGGGCCGTCGGGAGAGCAACAGTGCACGGTGATCACTGCCGGATTCGGACCGCTCAAAGGCCGGAGAATCGCTCGTGGGCGCGAACAGGAGTGCGCCGGATACTATGCGCTGGATCCGTCGCCGATGGCTCGGGGGGCCTGAGCTGAACACCAGGGATGATCGCGGGAGCCTTCGCTAGCGGCAGCGGTCTTTGGCTGCAACCAGCTCTTCGATATTAACTAGCTGTGTGGGATAGTGGCCCGTGTAGCAGGCGTAGCAGTATTGGCCCTTA
>Ga0335071_10002726_pt1 | contig 18773 bp, 25 predicted proteins | sample Lox_Sample_15_FD_206724 | JGI IMG/M metagenome (GOLD analysis project Ga0335071, IMG submission 206724) | Soil microbial communities from Loxahatchee National Wildlife Refuge, Florida, United States - Lox_Sample_1.5 | ecosystem: Environmental > Terrestrial > Soil > Wetlands | place: USA...
TTTTCATGGCGGTCCCTTACTCCTTCTTCGAGGTGTACTTGGCGGTTCACCCGAAGACCTACCACCCGGCAGGACTCAGGTGAGGGACCGCCACCTCAAATCCCACGAAAACCGGGACAACCTCGGTTCCAGGCTCAGCCGCGGTGTTGCCTACCAGGCGACCTACTTTAATGAGCCGCCGTCGGCCTTACACCGGGTGGGAAATGAGCGCCTATCAGACCGTCGTGGTCGGCACCGATGGCTCGGACTCGTCGCTGCTGCGTGCGGTGGACCGCAGGCGCGATCGCTACGGATCGCGGCGCGAAATTGATCGTTGCGACGGCACATCCCCCCGCCCCCGAGGAACACGGCGGCTGGAGCGTGCCGCTGGGGAGCACCCACGGCGCGGACTACCGGATGGTGGGCGACGCCCCATCTACGCGATCCTGCAGGACGCCAGGGAGCGGGCGCAAAAGCCGGGGCCAAGAACATGGAGGAGAAGCCGATCGTCGGTGCCCCCATCAACGCGCTGGTGCACCTGGCCGAGGAGTTCCATGCCGACCTGCTGGTCGTCGGCAACGTCGGACTCAGCAGCGTCGCCGGGCGGCTGCTGGGATCAGTCCCATCCGAAGTCTCCCGCAGGGCCAAGACCGACGTGCTGATCGTCCACATCACCGACTGAGGCGTCGTTAATGGCGACCACGGCATCCTCGGCTTTAGGCTTGATGCCATGATCTCCGGGCCGCCACCAAAACCGGCCTCCCAGCGGCGCCGTCACGCCGCCCCAACCCACGGTTGGCAGGAAATACCCAACACTCCGTTCGCGGGGCCCCGATGCCGAAGCGGCCGGGCGGGCCGCTGGCCCGCAGGCGTGGCCGCGAAGTGGCGGGCCTGGTCGACGATGCCGCACTGCACGCTGTGGGCCGATTCCGACTGGTCCACGCGACCGACTCTCTGGATGTGGCGGCCCGCTTTTTTGAGCACGAATCAACCGCGGCTGCGGCCGAGCTTCGTATGCGCGAAATGCAGATGGGCTGCTGCTGGTCGGGACGGCCGGGCTTGCAGTTGAGATACATTGCGCGGGTGGCGGATTCGGGTGACGAGGGGTCGTTGGCGCAGCTCGACGACTACCGAAACCTCTGAAACCTCTCCCTGGAAACCGGGAGAAGTGGGCCCGAAATTTATAGCGCGCCGGGGTGGGCTGGGCCACCATGATGGCCGCGGTGCGCGAGCATGGCGTGCGACTGCTGCAGCGCGCTCGCCGTGGTGCGTCGGCGACCGCGATCGGGGTTGATGAGACGGCGTTCACCCGCGCCGCCACCGCGATCCGCCCCACGGTGTTTGCCACCGGAATCGTCCATCTACGCCGTGGCCGGCTGATTGACCTCGTACCCGGTCGGAGCCGAAAAGCATTGGCGGACTGGCTTGCTGAGCAGCCGGCCGACTGGACTACCGCCATCGCCGTGGCGGCGTTGGATCCTTTTCGCGGCTACGGTGCGGCGCTGTCGGCGGGCTGCCTTGCGGGTGCTTGATCCATTCCATGTGGTGCGACTGGGCTTCGCCGCCGTCGATGACGTGCGTCGCCGGGTGCAACAAGAAACCTACGGGCATCGCGGCCGCCGCAGCGACCCGCTGTATGGGATTCGCCGTGTGCTGCGCCGCGGCGCCGACACCCTCAGCGAGCACGCCTGGGCGCGGCTGTTGGCCGGTATTGAAGCCGGTGATGACCGCGGCCAAGTCGCCACGGCTTGGGTCGTCGCCCAAGAGCTGCGGGCCATCTACCGCTGCCGCGACCGCTTTCAGGCCGCCATTCGCCTGTATGACTGGACCGTCATGTGCATCGACTCCGGGATAGCTGAGATCGCTCGGCTGGCGCGCACCATCACCACCTGGCGCGAGGAATTTCCTGGCCTACTTCACCGCCGGCCGCATCAGTAACGGACCCACCGAAGCGGTCAACCTGCTGATCAAGAAAATCTGCGGGTCGGCCACGGATTCCGCAGCTTCGACAATTACCGGCTCCGCCTCCTACTGCACTGCGGAATCACCTGGCACCATCAATCCCCGACACCACTACGGGGCCGCCTACCACGCTTGGCTGCGTAGAGCCCCTTTAGACTCAGAGCGAGGTCTCCCAACCGGCATAGCCGGCCGCTGCGCCATCGACATGTCCAACGCTGCGTTCAAATGAAAGCGGTTAGCGTGCAAGGCGGTTGGGCTGCTGCCGCGCCGGGCTTACCGCGCTCATATGGACGCCGAGACGCGGGTTTGGCGATGTGACTACGCTCGCAAACGCCCATGCGACGGTTCTCCGCGCATCCCCGGGCGGCGTTGCGCTACGACGGATGCCGGGTGGAAACCGAGTGAACTCGATAAAGGTGCGGATAATCGTTATCCGAGAATCGTCCGCTGTTCCGCGCGCACCCTGGAAGCCGCTAGCCTGTCGCCAATACGCGCTCCGAGCGTGTGCTTAGCGAGTTCTTCCGGCAGGGCCGCCGAGAACTTTATCCCTCGCAGCGCATTCGCATCTACGTCGGGATCTGCCCACTCTGCGGCAGCGAGGTCAGCGGAGAACTCCTGCACCGTGACGCCGGGCAGCAGGCGGACCGACTTCTCGTCAATTCGTTGCCGGGGATCAATCACCCACGGCAGCGATGCTTGCAGTGTCCGGTTCGCCGCGGTGCCGGCCCAGGTCCGCCAGCGGCCAGCGGAGTCATTCGGCATTCATACGACAAGACGGTCCGCCGCGACATTGTCCGCGTACGTCGATCGAAGGTCGCGAGAGCCTTTGTGGCGCGGGCAGTAAACGTCACACCCTCCGGCTTGAACCCGAGTAGCACGTCACGCATGCCGCGTTGATGTCGTAGGAGAGGCCACCAGCAGTCCCGGACCATTTGGCCTTTCCGCCGCCGTCAGCGACTTCGACGAAACACGGAAGACGTTCCTAAAGAACTTGCGAACGGTGTTCGCAGGAACACAAGTTCGTAACTCCTTACTTCGCAAGTACTTGCAAGCTTAGAGCGTTTGCCCTGGTTACAGGGCGACACCATCAAATCGCCCGATAAGAGATTGGGTGTGTAGGCCGGCTCCTCATTTCGCCCCAATTCGGCAATCAGGCGCCGGTCGGTGCCCGATCGGACTACGAGCTAGCGACGCCGCTCGTCACGGCCGGGGCGTTATGTCCGCTTTTCCAACTCGTCGAGAAAGACGTTCATGAACGCGGCCATGACGTACGGGTGCCGGCCCGTGACCAGATTGCCGTCAACGTGGGTGTCGACCAAGGTGTTGTGGTGCTTGTCATAGACAAGGATCCCCCCTGCGTTCCGCACGTCAAACATGCTGTTATGGCCGCAGGTGACATGGCGTCCCTTCAACAGGTCCGGCGCCGGCGTGAAGAGCCAGAGCGAGTGACAGATCGTGCCGACGATCAGGTTAGGCGTCGCCATGGCTTTCCGGAGAAACGTGGTGGCATCTGGCTCCGATTTCTCCGTGACGTGCACCTCGTACCGAAGCATGTCCATGGCATACGCGCCCACCAGGATCAGGCCGCGGTATTGTGCAAGGTCAACATCGCGGATGTCCTTGGTAACAGTGATGACCTGCAGGCCGTCGTTCCCACGGAAATCAGCGGACGGATGGCCGCGGAGGTTCGAGATGAATTCGATCTTGTAGCCGTTGTAAGGAAAGAACCCCGTGCATGCGTCCGGCTCGGTCGGATCGAAGTGGCTCTCGAGCATTAACGCGATCGTTCCCTTGAATTCCATCATCGTGTCTCCTGTAACTCGGTGATACTAGAATTCCCTGCCTGTCACGCCGCCACTACAACAGAGTAGCGGGGTCCCTCTCGGGCAGCAGTTCGGTGCCAAGGCCATCAGCTCGACCGATCCGAGGCCTTTCTGTTCAGTCGCCGCTGACCTGAGCCATACAAATCAGATACGATCGATGGGCGGACACCGAGCCAAATTTCTCTACTCGTCACGCTTTTCAGGAATGCTCGCGATAGCCGCCGAGCGACCCGAGATCAGCAAGGTCCTGTAGCCACTCGGTGATCCAGCATCCCGATGAGCCGCTCGGATGGGCTCCACAGCCCCGGGGAATCCTGGTCTGCTCCCCGATTATTGGTTTGACCAAGCTGCAGCCGCCAGTGGCGACCGGCTAGGTGCAGCCGCGATCGCCCGTGCCGCCGCGGTCGACCGCACATTCCTCTACCGGCACCCCGACGTGCTTGAGAAAATCTATGCGCTGCAGGCGGATCCAGTCGCCGACCAGCACACCGGGCCGGGGGCACCCGAGCTTCGCTGCAGGTCGACCTGCTCGCCGCCCGCCCGCCAACTCGAGCAACGGCTCCCCCGGGGGCTTGGCGAACACACCCGGCGCGAGTCTGGGCTCGGCAGCAGTCGGCTTACACACCGATGACGTTCTCGGCCAAGAGGTCCCGTGGAAAATTCGACCACCGGTGAGGTGTTTCCGTCCGGTGAACCGCTAATCACACGGGCTTTTCGCCGTCCAATCCCGGCGTTCACCGATGTCGCTGAGCGACCGGCAATCGTGATGGCGCTCAGATCCAAAACAGCAGGCCCTGGGTTTTCATCGTGGTGACCTGCAACAGCGCTGCGCCACGCTTCGGCGACGAATATCTTGGTCTGGTCCGCGACTTCGCCTACCACGCCGCGATCGCCCTGACACTGGCCACCGCACGACGGTACTCGCGGGAACGTCCGGCCAGCACTACCGCTTTGCCCCGGCCAAAGAGAGCGCGGGGGCGACGCTCAAACAGGTGCGGCAGCGTCGTCCCGAACGCGCATTCGTGATGGCCGTAGCGGCTGACCACCGGCACGGTGCCACTGTTGTGCTCAGGCAACCGGGTGATGATCCTCGCGAGCACGGCCAGCTCCGGCGGCCACCAGGTCAGCGGTCGCACGCATTGCGATCGAGCTCACGATATGCCACGACGCACCCAGCTCAGCGGCGATCGCAGAAATGGTGGTGCGGTCGATCATCAACCGCCGCAACACATACCGGGCACAACGCCGGGTCGTGGAGGAGCGTGGTGCGGCGAGCTTGCCTAAATCCTGGTTGAACACGGTGCGCCCGCACTCGGTGGTGGTGCAGCGGTATCTGGGTACAGCAACCTGCAACACCAGCGGATAGCCAGCGACCGGCAGATCAGTCAATGCGCGCATGACGGTGTCGCGGTGGCGACCGTCACGGCCCGCAGTCCGGGCACCGCGGATCCCGAGTCACCGGCATGCAGAAGATGGTCGTGGCCTTCTCGTCGACGGCGGCGTCGGTGATCGTCACGCCCAACTCGATGGTGCGCATGATCGTGTCGGCGACAATAGACGGCGAGCAGGCAGTAGCCTCGGGCAAGGGTCACCTCGGTAATGTGGTGGGCGAGTATAGGAACCCGAATCGTCACCCACCGAGGCCCCACCTCAGCTCAGCGACACGAATCTCCGCCGCGGATAACCGCAACCACACGCACCCTCATTCACGAAGAGCCGTCAAAGTCGCTTGGCTGATCTACCAGAAGATCATCGCCGCCTACGCCGACCCCAACCGCCGCCGCGGCAAGCAGGCGATGACCAGGCTTTCGAAGCTAGATTCGTCAGCGTGGGACCCTCGACGCCTCGAAGCTTTTGCGTTGATCGACTCGATACGACGCGGCGTACCTGCCGGACTAGAGGAGATCGCTCAACTCGGCCGCACCTTGTGGCGCCGACGCCACGACATCCTGGCGTTCTTCGACCACCACGCCTCCAACGGGCCTACCGAAGCGATCAACGGACGCTTAGAAGCTCTGCGCCGCAACGCCCTCGGATTCCGAAACCTTGCCCACTATCGCTCGCTCAAAGGCTGGGCTCGCAAGGACACAGCTCTGGCCGACTCGTTGATTATCGAGCAGTCGGCGGTTGACGTCACGCGTTTTGGCCTGCAGGTCATCGAGGAACCGCAGGCGTCGGTGACAGCCCAGGTCATCGGGTGAGTTGATGACGGTCTCGATGCGCAGCGCCCGCCCGTCTTTGAGGTACTGTTTGATGCGGGAATGCTTGTAGAACGCGTTGACGCTGACCTCGGTGCCGCGGGTGACGGCCTTGGTCTTGTAGACCGGCGCGATCTTCGGGGGCCGGCCGCGGCGTTCGTTGCGGCCGGTGAAGATCAGCTCAATGCTGTCGTGGCGGCCCAGGTCGAGGTTGTCGACGACTAACGCCTCGAAAAATGCCCGGGCGCGTCGGGGCGCGTCGAACACCAGGGTCCGCGACACCTCGATCTGACGCATCGATAGCTCCCACCAATAACCGGCGTCGCGGTCAGCGTCGGTGAGTGGCAGCGGCAACCTGCTCATCCACCGCTGAAAAAACACCTCGATGGCGCCGGGACCGAGCCGATCGCAGATAACTTGCAGCGCTGCGGGATCGCCGGTTGTGGCGAAGCCGTTGGATAGTTCGGTGAACTGGATACCGGCCTTGGCTGCCTGGCGTTTGGCGCATTCGTGCCCGTTGAGCCACACCTTGATCGGGTACGGAAAGTAGGTGCAGATCTTGATGAACGCCGGCCCGAAATCAACGTCCCAGACATAAAAGTAAAAACACGAGACCCGCCGATCGGCCTTGGTAAACGAAAACCACGGAACCCCGTTGTCGCCGGTGTGTTGCGCGGCAGCGAACACGTTCTGGAACTCCTGGGCGGTCCCGATCGCGGCCACGCCGGACCGGCCGGTGCTCGCCTGGGCGGCCAGATAGGGCCGCATCACGTCGATCTTGCGGTCGTCCTTGGAAAACCGCAGTAGCGGGATCGCGTTGTCGAGGGCAAAACGGTCCACCCCCCGCCGGAACGCGGTGCCGATCTTCTCCAGGATCGCCGGCGACGGGATCGGATAGCCCAGGTGTGCGGTCATAAACGACACCACCTGGCCACCCACCTGCAGATTCGGCACATAGCCGTTGAAATAGATCCGATCCAGACACTCGAGATCCAACTGCACATGCCCATCGAGCACATCGTTGACCGTTACGGTTGCAGCCATCACCCCAAGCGTGACCCCAACATGCGGACCTGACCAGCCGCTTTCAGGGCCGGCGTCGGACCGCCGGCGTAACACCCGCATCACCGCACGCGAGCCGACCAACCCAACCACCACCTCGACGGTCCGAGGCCGGCCTCATTAGATGCAGGATGTCAAAGACCCACAAACTTGCCGGGATGCGGGCCTGCAGCGTCAAGCGGGGATGAGCGACCGCAAGGCGGCGCTGCAGTAGCTCGAAGCGCGGCACGCCACTGCGGCGATCGAGGGTGACGATTTCCCCGTCAAGGATTGCTCGGTGGCCATCGAGCGCGGTGGCGAGGGCCGCCGTCACCTCCGGGAAGCGGGCAGACAGATGGTTTCCTGGGCGGGAGAACAGCTGCGCGCCTCCGCCGTACACCCGCGCGGCCGCCCGCGCGCCGTCGAGCTTGGCCTCGGCCACCCAGCCGCGAGCCTCGGTGGGCAGCTGTCCCGCGGTGGCCAGCATCGGCGCCGGCGGGAACGGCACAGCGCTCGGTGTCACCCGGCTACGCTACTGCACCGGCGATGGCATCACCTCCGCGACCATCGCCACAGGTGCGGGGTGGTACATCGGGCCGACGGTATGTCCCATCGGCCGGATGATTGGCGCGTTCGGCGCCGACGTCGACGGCATGCAACTCGGTTGTATTCGGGTCAGGCGCCGGTCGTGAGATCGGTTGTAATCACGTGCGGCTCCAGCCAGAGCTGGATCGTTACGGTGGACTGACCGTTGGCGCTACCGGCCGGCATGAGGACGACAGCGAGCCATCCTCCGTCGGAAGCGCGACGGATCCACGCCACCTGTCGTGCGCGCATTCGCGGTTCCAGCCGTAGGGCGCATGTTTTTACCCAGAGCGGCAGCTCATCTTGTCTGCGGCCGCTGCTAGCTGGGAACACTCGTGAGACGTCGACGAGGACGTCGCGATCGACGTGATATAGCGTCCGCTAGTCGGCAGAATCCCGCCACTGCGCGAACATGCGTTCGCTCATACGTTCGAGTATGGCAGCGGCTGGTCGATCGTGACAAGGATGGTTGCAGTTAGGTTGCAAGCAAACCGATCAGGCGGTGTCGTTACAGGAGTGGTTTGTACTTTTCGCCGTGATCCGTTGCGCCGATTCGGCCGGCAACGAGATTCCCCGCAGCCGTTGACCAAAGGCAGGGTCCTTGCACAACCACCACAATGCGGTGCCGGCTCCTGGCGCTGAGGACCAACCTCATGGCTGAGGGCATCCGACAACAAGGACGGTGACTGTGAACTTCAACTTGCTGCCGCTCATCGCACCAATGCGGTTTTGGGGGAACCGTAAGGCCGGGGGCAGCGTCCAATCCGGTGTGGACGATGAGGAACGTGAAGCCCTGCGGGCTGAAGGACTCGACCCCGATGATCCGGCCGTCGCCGGCGCCATAGACCGAGTGCGATGGGAACTCTCGCTTTTGTCTCCAAACCGGCACCGAAAGGGCCCAACGGGGGTAACGCTGCGTGCGGAAGACCAACCAGTGGTCGTCTCGAAGTCAAGAGCCCAGACCTCCCGAAACGGAAGCCCGAACATCAGTTCAGATCTCGCCGGCTAGTTCGCGGATCACCGGGTGATCGGCGCGGTCGATCAGCCGTTCCCGGAAAGCGATCTCGACTAGATCGCGAAACGTCTTATCCGGCCACTGCGGTTCGCCGAGATCACCTTTAGCGCGGAAGATCTCGTCACCACCGAGATCACGATTACCAAGCATCTTGACCCACAGTGTCTTAGCTTGTTCGGCGGCCAAAAGAGCGGTTTCGGCCCACCGCCGACCGGCATCATGGTCCTCACGCGGCAATTTGGCTGGCCCGAGAAACACCGTCCCGCGTTTACTGATCGCCACGAATAGCCGTACCGGACGTAGCTCATGGACGACGAGGTCCTGAATCTCACGCTGCACGAGGTATGTTTCGCGATTCATCCCATCCTCGCGCTCCAGCACCAGCGTGTCGGTCATGAATTCTGGATGGACGCGAAAGAACTCTGTCCGCCCCGGCCGCCGAACCGGGACCGCATTCAAGATCTTCTCGACATTTATGTCGGCAAGCGCGTTGACGCGCAGTGCGTCCGGGTCGAACGGGTCAATGGGGCCTTCTTCCTGCGCGCCGTAGGGTGCCGATTACAGGCCGCTGGCCCTGACCTGTCTGTGCTCGATCGTCGCCGCGCCCCGTTCGTGTTGAATTTGGCTGCCAGCCGTTGCACGTAGTGCGCCAACAGCTCGGGTCCCTCTATCCGAGCCGATCCGTTATGTGGCGTCGCGAGCTTCTGGGGGCCGTCAATCGGCTCCCTGGGGCAGGGAGGTTGGGCCGCTGGCGCGGTCTGGATCGGGGGTCCCGCAGGGCGGAACGCTCGGCGGCGCGTGCTCATCGCCGCTTCAGCTTGTTCACGTGTCGGCATCGAACCGGAACAATGGTTTCGGCCCGACGTAGTAGGTTTGACTACGCCCTTTTTAATCCAGATTTGAAGCGTGGACGTCGAAATTCACAGGCGTGCAGCGGCTTCGGCCGCTGAGATCAAATCACCTTTGAGGGGAGCGGACTTGGCGTAAGCCATCGAACGTATTCCTTGGCAACACAGGGTCAGTTACGCGATCCCGGTTGCGTTGCCAGTGCTCGCCCGCGGATCCAAGGCGGTGCGTCGGCAGTGTCTTGCGGCCAGACCGCCCGACGATTCACCTGAGGCCGGACGTGGTCTCCCGCGGCGCGTTCACGGGTGTCCCGAACGCGATGGCCGATCCGGGCCCGCCGCAGGGCGCTCTCTTCAGACTCATGGAAACCACCTGTAGCTCACGATATTTCAGGCGCGACTCGCTGGCGACGCGCGGAGGCGCCGTCGGCCGTACGGCCGCATCGGACGGTGTGGCGCCAACGCCACTGCCGGGCCAATGGAATAGCGGTTCGCTGGTGCGCGCCGCGGTCGACGATGCCGCGCTCACGCCTTCTCTGCGTCCAGGCGGATCAGGTCCGCAGCCTTTTCGGCTATCATGATGGTCGGTGCCGCAGTGTTTCCGCGAATGACCGTCGGCATGACCGATGCGTCTACAATGCGCAACCGTTCGATTCCGAGCACCTTCAGTTGCGAATCGACCACTTGACCGATCGCGCACGTGCTCGTTGGATGGTTCGTGGTCTGGGTGTGGCGCCTGATGTATTCCAGCAGGGCCTGGGTGTCTGCATGTCCGGGTACGCGGTGCGGCGCCCGGACGTGCCTTCTCAGCACCGCCTGCTCCGATAGCTCCAGTGCGAGTCGCAAGCCCGCCGCCATGGTTTGTCGGTCCTGTTCGGTGTCGTAATAGTTGTGGAAGATGCGCGGCTTGGCGCTGGCGATGGGCGCTCGCAGAACGACACGTCCACGGCTGGACGGGTACAACAGACTGACCCCGATGGAGAAGGCGTGCGCGATAGCAGCGCCGAGGCCGTCTTCGTGAATCATCGCCGGCACGGAATACAGCTGAATGTCAGGCGCGGACAGGCCGGGTCCAGTGCGCACGAAGCCACCGGCTTGGCCGACGTTGGATGTCAGCGGACCGCGGCCGTGATCGTCGAACATCGCCCGATTTCCGTCGGAAAATGCGGTCAGGAGGGACTCGGTATCGGTCAGCCAGCACGACACGACCAGGGGATGATCCTGGAGATTCTCGCCGACGGGTAGATCGACGGTCGTCCGTATGCCGAACTGGGTGAGCTGGGCTTGCGGGCCGATGCCCGACAACATCAACAGCTGCGGAGTGTTGTAGGCGCCGGCGGCGACGATGAGCTCGCTGCCGGCATGGAAATGGTGGAGTCCGTCGTGCAGATCGACCTCAACGCCGCGCACGCAGGTCCCGTCGAGCAGCACGCGGGTTGCATGGGCCCCCGTGGTGATCGTCAGGTTGGGGCGCCACGCCGCAGGGTGCAGGTAGGCGGATGCCGCGCTGCAGCGCCGGCCGTCACGTTGCATCACCTGGTAGTAGCCGACGCCGTCTTGTCGCTCGCTGTTGAAGTCATCGGTGACGGAGATCCCGAGTGCTTCGCCGGCGCCGATGAATGCGTCGTTAAGCGCGTTGGGATTTCGGCCGTCACTGACCGACAGGGGGCCGCCGGCGCCGTGGTAGTGGGATCGGCCTCGCTCGTTGTCCTCGGCTTGAAGGAAATAGGGCAGGACAGCCTGCCAGCCCCAGCCAACGGCGCCGCTGGCCTCCCATTCGTCGTAGTCGGCAGGGTTTCCGCGCGTGTAGACCATCGAGTTGGTCGACGTCGATCCGCCCAGCACCCGGCCACGCGGAAGATAGCACCGGCGGTCGTCGAGGTTCGGCTCCGGTTCGCTGTCGAAGTCCCAGTCGTACTTCGACTTGGCCAGTTGCGTCAGCCCCAGGGGTATGTGGATCTGTTCCGCGCTGTCGCGGGGTCCAGCTTCCAGCAGTAGCACCCGGGTGTCCGGATTCTCGGTCAGCCGTGCCGCGAGGACGCAGCCGGCGGCACCCGCTCCAACGATGATGTAGTCGAAGGTCTGCATGAATGTCTCGTCATCTTTCGGGGAGATGCGGCGGCTGCACGCGGCAAGGCGCGCCCGCCTAGTCTTTACCAGGCCTGACGGAAGTTGCGCATCACCCGGATGGATGGCGTCGCCGCCCCGCCTTAGGCACATCCCCGCGGTCCGGCGCGCGGAAGTAGGTTCGCGCCGAGCATGGAGTTTGGCGCGAACGCAGCGCAGACGCGCTACCCTTGGCCCATGACCATGGCTGCGCAGCGGACCAGTTTCAGGGCCTTCGAGGAGTCCACGGCGCAGGACTGGGCAATTATCGCCCCAAACGCCCACGCGCTGCAGAGTCATGTCCCCGACCACGTCATCGAGCAGTTGCGCTACCTCGAGCACGACAACAACGTCTTTCCGGTCAGCCGGTTGGAGCACTCCCTGCAGACCGCCACGCGCGCGGAGCGCGACGGCCGAGACGACGAATACGTGCTGTGCGCCCTGCTTCATGACATCGGTGACGCGCTGTCGCCGATGAACCACGGCGCGGTCGCGGCGGCGATCCTCAAACCGTTCGTGACCGATGCAAATCACTGGATGGTCGCCCACCACGAGATCTTCCAGGGTTACTACTTCTGGCATCACCTCGGCCAGGACCGCAATAGCCGTGATGCCTACCGTGATTCGCCGTTCTTCGATTACACGGCGGAGTTCTGCGCCAAATATGACCAAATCAGCTTCGACGCCGACTACCGCGCCGAGCCCCTGGAACATTTCGTGCCGCTGGTGCGCGAAAAGCTTGTGACCTCCGTTCCCGCTTGCTAGCCGACCGGCCGACCGACGCCAGGAAATACAGCGGCTGACCTGATCATGATCCGGACGCCGCTGCACCTACGGGTTCGGCAGGCGCTCGAGTGCTATAGCGACCGGACGGTTGTCGAGTCGGCAAGTGCCGGATGGAAGATGTCCGGCGACGGGCTTCTTGCCGGCGCGTCACATCTTCTTCAGGTGCTGCGCCCCCACACGGGCCGGCCAGTCGTCGCCTATATGAGCAAATCTCCCACCTTCTATGCGTTCCTTGCCTGTTCGTTCGTCAACCGTCTACGCTTCTGCCCGCTCGATACCGCCAACCCGATCGCGCGGCTCATCGACGTGACCCGCCAGCTGCCGGACCCCCTGATCCTCGTCGACAGCGACGACGTCCTCACCCGGGTCCGCGAGCACACCGATGACTGCGTCCTGGTAGCGGTCCCTTCGCAGACGGCCGGGTGGCGCTCAGCGGGGCCGATCGACGACTCCTGCCCGACGGACGCCTGCTATTACATTGCGACGTCGGGAAGCACGGGCACACCCAAGCTCGTTGAGGTGCCGCACGAGCGGACGCTGCCGTTCATCGACTGGGCCGTTGACTTCTACGGTATCGATCGGTCCACTCGCTGGGCGCAATTCTCCAGTGTCGGATTCGATCTCGCGCTGGCGGATTTCCTCAGTGTCGTATGTGGCGGCGGCATGTTGGTGAGCCTCTCCAGCCAGATGGACAGAATCCGGCCGGCCAGGACGGTGGCCCGATGTCGCATCACGCATTGGCATTCCGTGCCGTCGATGATTCCCTACTTCCTCCGGGACCCGGACCCTGCGACAGCCTCGACGTGCCGAGTGTTCTCGTTCTGTGGCGAGCCGCTGATGCGAACCGACGCCGAAAGTTTGGCGGAGCGGTATCAGCACGCGCGGATCATCAATACCTACGGGCCCACCGAAACGACGTTGTTCTGCTCGTTTTACGAGTACTCGCCCGCTGAGCCCGCCCCCGCTGAGCCCAGCCTGCCGATCGGCCAGCCGATACCCACATGGAATTTCGTCCTCGTCCCGGATGAAGGAGCCTTGCGGCTGATCATCCTGTCCGACAACGTGGCGCGGGGGTACGCGGGAGTGCGCTCGGCGCAGTTCTCGACCGTAGATCTGTTTGGCAGGCCGATGTCGGCGTTCGACACAGGCGACTATTTCCGTCGCGCGGGGCCGCACCTGTACTTCTCCCACCGCCGGGACGGGCTGGTGAAGGTGCAGGGTAACAGGGTCGACGTCGGGGAGATCGAGGCGGCGGCCAAGAGGTCGGGTCTTGTGAACCCGGTCGCGGTCGTGGTCGGGGATGCGATTGCCCTTGCCGCAGAAGGGGATCGGCAACCGGAAGGCGAGGTCATCGACGAGCTGTCGAGGTACCTTCCGCGGTGGGCGCTGCCCCGCACTGTCGTGTTCGTGCCGACACACCCGCGCACGGTCAATGGCAAGCTCGACCGTCGCGCCGTACTCGAGACGATGGAAAAACAGCGTGACCGCTGAGCCGTCGGCCATCGACGCGGCGAGAGCGATTGTGGCCAAAGCGCTTTCGGTCACTCCCGACCAGATAGCAGACGACACAAAAATGTATGACATTCCTTCGTGGGACAGCCTCGGTCAGCTCAGCGTCATCCTCTCGATCGAGGAGATACGTCGGGTGCAAATCACCGATGACACACTGTTCGAGCAATTGACCTCCGTACGCGGTATCGCCGGTTACATGTCCGCGTAGGTGTCCACCAAATACTTGGTGATCGACTCGACCAAATCGTCGCGGACGTGAACGTGATCAGCCTCATACGAATTGGCGCCGGCCGCGATCGCGATCTCGTACCCCGGAAAGTACTGAACCTCGCGGTAACAATGGCTGATGGCGTTGGAGCACGCGATGAGGACGGACTTCGAAAAGCTATTCGCGACAACGCAATCACGGCCGGAAAACGTCTGCTCCAGTGAAACGGGCGATACGCTCAGGATGATCTTGTGCACCCCCATCGCCACCAGCGTGCGCACCATCCGATCGAGCAGCGCCTGGGTCTCGTCGACGTCGAGAATCCGAAGTTCAAAGCGACCGCGGTCCGTCAGCAAGACCCCCGGAGGGGGGAGTCGGTTCAAATACAGTTCCGTCTCCCGGTCGAACCACGCCTCGACGAGGTCGAGCGTGACGATGATAGCCTCGCTAGACCTCAGCGAGCGGTAAACGTCGTCGACTTCGGCGCGCCGTTGCATGAGCCGCTGCGGCGTGCCCGGAGTCACGTACTCCGGAAGCAAGAGATCGAGAAAGCCGTCGCCCTCGGGAGCTATGCACTGGTCGCCGAACGACGCCCCACTCGCCGCATATTCGACGCGCTGGCACATCGTGCCCGGATTGTATTCGTTGAGAATGCCATTCGACCGACCCGGCCGCTCACCTGCAGGAACGGCGATGGTCTTGGTCGGCACCACGAAGCCCGCCAGATTTTCCTCGACGGTGCGGGCAAAGCACGATCCCAGAGTGAAGATCGTCGCGCCCGCCGGGAACGAGAATTGCGGAGTCATCTGCGGGAACACAAAACCATTGCGGATGCGGGGGTCCCCAGGTTGCGGGTAGCGCCTGGCGTAGCCGATAGTCCGTGCGTTTCGTACGGCATCTTCGAGTGTTATTCGCATTGTCTCCAGTCAGGTGACGGGTGCACGTGCAGCTCTGCCACAGCAGGGCGCTTCGTGATGGAGCATACTTGGTGTCCAGGCGCGCTCGACGCCGAACGGCCGTCTGACGAATACGCAAACCCCTCTGGAGATTGTGTTTCGCTGCCGCTACGGCCGGGATGGATTCTGCATGCCCGCACAGATCGTGCGTCGGCGGCGAACCATTGACTTTTCCGGGCCTGAATTCTACTCTTTGGGCAGTCGGCATGGCTGGCTCCGATTGCTTTTCTGGGCGTCGAACTAAGGGTGGGATCCATGGCTAAGCCCCCAGCAGATGAACCGCGCGAGAATGTTCCTATTTCGCCCGCAGAGGCTGAAGTGTCCGGAATTCTCGCACCCCAAGATTTGCTCGAATTCGAGTTCAGGGAAGTATTCGCGGTTCCGCGCCTGAACAGAAGTTGCCTCTCATGCTCGTAAGGCGCGGTGTTGACACTGTGATGTGGGGAATATCCGATGGCTGAGCGATTGACCGCTCGAATTCGGTCCACCTGCGTCCAATACGACTCGATGGAGCCGACGATTACATCGGGAACGGACCTGTTGGCCGACGAATTGCACTACAAGAATGAGCGGCCGAGCCGATGGCATGTGGTGGTGTTCTCACTGCCGGCCGACCTGGAGTCCCTCGGAGCCGAAGCGCCCCGCTTCATGAAGCGGGTGATCGGACTTCCCGGGGAGACGATTCAACTCACGCCCGAAGGGCCCTTCCTCAACGGGGCCAAGATGGCCGTACCGCCGAGGTTGGCTGACCGGTTCTCCTCGTTCACGCCGTTCGACGGGTATCGGTTCGGCCTGGAGCCGTACCCGATTCCCGACGACTCCGTATTTCTCGTCGGCGACAATCCGAAGATCTACGTATCGGATTCGAGGGAATTCGGCGCCATCCCCATCCGCTGCATTCACTCGCGCGTGGTGGCCACCGTGCGTGTCGACCCGGTTGTGTAGCCGACGGCCGATGTATGAGGCCGCCTGGCAACGCGCGCCCGGGCCGGCGCTGACGGCGCTGATCGAGGCCATCGACTGCGATCTGACGCTCTCAGACGCAAAGGTTCCGCACACCGTCCGTCGGCGCGTGCAGCAAGCGCTGACGTTGCCGGAGTTCTTGCTGGACTGCGCTCACCGGCTGCTGTCGCAGCTGGCTTTCGAACCCGGGACCCGCTACCTGTATCTCGATCCGCAGCAGCGTTACAACGTACAGCTGTTCTCCTGGCCGGCGGGTTTCAGTAACAAGCCTCATCTGCATACGAACTGGAATGTCTCGGCGGTGTTCGTAGGGTCGCTGGAGATTCTTCGGAGCACGCGATCAGAGGCGGACTGTGCGGCATCGGCCCCGCTGGTGGCGGCGGCTGGCGAGGCGGGTGTACTCATCCCGCCGCAGTTCCACTTCCTGCGCAACCCCACAGAGACGACCGCCCTCACCTTTCACGTGTTCAGCAATAGCTCGACGCCGGGTCAGCGACCGCATCGGGAAGGTCCTGCGGAAGCGGGTGAGTGCCGGCTGGACGATGACGGAATCCTCGCGCTGGCGAGGGCAGCCGCCGGGGTCGAAGATCCCCGTGTCACCGACATCATCCGGACCGCGTTCGCTGCCGCAGGCAACGTAACCCGACTCGAGTTGGTCAAACTGATGACGGCGATGGATCCAGCGGGCGGGATCGAGATGGGTAAGCAGTTAGCGCACCTTGTCGGGGGCAGCGACGGCAGCCGCCTGCTCGCGGTGCTGGAACAGATCGAACTCGCCGCCCCCTAGACAGACGGCGCCCACCCATATGTCGGAAGACGTTTTCCAACGCGCGCTCATCCACCTGTACTCGAACATCGACCAGTTTCCGTCGTACTCGGACGCGTTGTTCGACGACTTCGCATTGACGGATGCCGAACGGCGCGCCTTGAAGGAGCTGATATGCGGACAGCGCCAGGGTCTGCTCACCTTTAACCGGCTGCTCCACCACAAGCGGAGCCGGTCGATCTTGCAGTCGCTGCCCTACTCGTCACGGTTTGTCCCAGAAGAACTGGACGCCCTGCTGCAGGCGTTTGCCTGCCGCCCTTTTCCAGAGGGCGCAGCGGATTTCACCGCCGCGCTGCGGTCCTTCGCCGAGTATGTCGGGGCCGAGATCGCCGACCGTCGACAGCTCTCCAAAGCCGCCGAGCTGGTGTGGTTCGAAGCCATGTGCGCCAGTGCCGATTGCGCGACATTGCTACACTGCCGGTTCGATGTCCCTGCGGCGCTGCAGGATCCGTCCCTGCTCTACACTCCTGAACTTCCGCACCGCCGCTGCTGGTTCGTCGTCTTCCCCGCCGGCGGGCAGCTCAGGGTGGTAGCCGTTGGCACAGGTCTGGCGTCGGTGATCGCGAGCCTCCAGTCCGGCCGATCGGTCGCAGATGCTCTCGCGTCGTTGCCCGACGACGCGCGGCGTATCGCCGTCGAGAAGAGCCTGCAACGGCTGCTGTCGATGGATGCGGTTCGTGTCGGGCAGGACTGAGGCCCCATGACAGTCCACCGACAGGCGCGCCGTCGATGACGGACAGATTCGGGGTGCTCTACGACAGCAGCTTCGGGCGACAACTCGTCAGGGAGGACAACGGTGTGGATCTTGTCGAAGTCATCGCCGACCGCCTGATGTTCGACGACCGCTACGCGGACATGCCGGAGACCCTGGGAGGGATGGAGACCGTCTTCCATTGCCTGAACCTGTCGCTGGGCTCAGCCGAACCGCTGGACGAGACGTATGTGGGAAACCTGTCCCGGTTGGTCGCGCAGTTCCGTCCGCTGTGGGCCAGCGATCACCTGGCCTTCACCCGCGCGGGCGGAGTCGACCTGGGTCAGCTTTCACCGATCAGGTGGGATGCGGAGTCGGTCATACGGATAGCGGAAAAGGTCTCTGCGATTCAGGATGAATTGGGGATCCCCTTCCTCATCGAGAACATCGCCTATTACTTCCGGATGCCCGGCGCCGAGATGCCTGAGGGCGAGTTTTTGCACCACGTTGTCGAGAGGACGGGTTGCGGAGTGCTGCTGGATGTGAACAATGTGGCTGTCAACGCGGTCAATCATGGCCTCGACCCCGAGTCCTACATCCGGGAGTTCCCGCTAGATGCCGTGGGCGAGATACACGTCGCCGGGCATCGCCATCTCGGGCAGATGTGCATCGACAGTCACGGTGAACCGGTCGCAGACACGGTGTGGGACCTGCTGCGGGTGGTCTCGGGAAAGCTCCGGTGCGTCAACGTCATCCTGGAACGCGATCAGAACGTGCCGCCGCTGCCGCAACTCCTGCGCGAACTCGACGTCGCGCGCAAGTGTGTGAAGGAGGGCAGGTATCCCCGCGGCGACAGCGCCGAAAGCGAATCCGCGGATCCCGGCCCACACCAAACGCCGAGGGATCGTTGATGCCGGCGGGCGAGACGATCAGTTTCGCGGCGGGGAGCAACGCCGCCGCCGCGTGGCACGCATCCGAGATGCGGGCGCGCACCAGCAATGTCCTTCACCTGACACCTTCGGATCTTGAGGAGATCGACGTGGCCATGCGCCACCTGGCGCGCGCACGACTGCGGTCCGCGCAGATCGGCCGTGGCACTTTCAGGCTCGAGCACCTGGCAGAGACGCTGCGCCAGATCACGCTTGAACTTGAGTCCGGCTGCGGGTACTACCTCATCCGGGGGCTGCCGGTGGCGCGCTACAGCGTCGACGAGGTCGCAATGATGTTGTGCGGCATGGGCTCTCATCTTGGCCGTGTCATGCCACAGGACTCTGCGG
>Ga0335071_10002727_pt1 | contig 18772 bp, 11 predicted proteins | sample Lox_Sample_15_FD_206724 | JGI IMG/M metagenome (GOLD analysis project Ga0335071, IMG submission 206724) | Soil microbial communities from Loxahatchee National Wildlife Refuge, Florida, United States - Lox_Sample_1.5 | ecosystem: Environmental > Terrestrial > Soil > Wetlands | place: USA...
ACCGTGAGAAATGCGTCCACTGCGGCGCGTGCTACTGGAATTGCGCGCAGCCCATCCCGGAAAACCCGGAGCGCATGAACATCGCCTTCCGCGCCGGGACCGGCGGCTTGCATTCGGCGGAGAATTTGCGGGGGCTCGTAACGCCCTTTCCGCGGCGCCGGCGCCGCGCTACACTCGGCCGCGAACTGACAGTTTATGCCCAAAGAGACCTGGATCATCGCATGCGGGCTGACGATGGCGCTGCTGCTGGGGTTGCTTGGCTTGACTTCGTGGGAGAAGAAGCAGGAGGTGGAAAAAGTCCGGGCCGAGCTGGCGGAGGCGCAAGCGGCGGCCGCCAAGGCGGAGGCCGACGCCGCCGACCTGAAGGGTAAACTGGCCGACAGCCAGGCCCGTATCGAGGACCTCCAGAAAGAGAAGGATACCGTCATCCACACGCACCAGAGCCTCGAAGACGAAATGCGCAACGCCCTGGAGTCCAAGGACGTCACGATCTCCCAATTGCAGGGCAAGCTGACGGTCAGCATTCTGGACCGCGTCATGTTCGATTCCGGCGAAGCCGAGCTAAAGCCGGCGGGCGCGGCCGTGTTGCGCAAGGTGGCAGCGGTGCTGGCCCAACATCCCAATATCAAAGTCCACGTCATCGGCCACACCGACAATGTGCCCATCCGGGCCTCGGCGCGGAATCGCTTCCCCAGCAACTGGGAACTCTCCACCGCCCGGGCCACCGCTGCCGTCCGGTTCCTGACCGAGAATGCCGGCGTGGACCCGCGCCGGCTGGGGGCGGTGGGCTACGGCGAGTATCGGCCCGTCGCCGACAACTCCACCCCCGAGGGCCGTGCCCGCAATCGCCGGATCGCGATAACGATTCTCTCCGAGGAGATGGCCGGCGCCGACACCGCACCGGCGACCACCTCCAAGGCCCCGGCGGTGCCCGGCGCTTCGGCAACAGCCACGAACACCGCTACCGCGGCCCCTGCTCCGTCTCCGTCTGTTGAAGCCGATGCCCCGGTGGCGAGGTAAGCCCCGCGGGCCATCAGGTCCGGGCGATCCAGCCGCCCCCGAGCACGAGGTCGTCCTGGTAGAACACCGCCGCCTGGCCGGCCGTGATGGCGCGTTGCGGCGTGTGCAGCTTCACCTTGACGGCGCCGCCGGGCAGCGGCGTCACCGTCGCCGGGGTGCCCGGATGGTTGTAGCGGATTTTGACGGTGGCCTCCAAGCCCGCCGCCGGGGCGTCGAAGGCAATCCAGTTGCAGCGTTCCGCGGTGAATTCGTCCCCGGCCAGCGCCGCATCTTCCCCGACAATCACCCGATTTCGGACCGCGTCCAACTCAATGACGTAGAGCGGGTTGGGGGCGGAGACACCCAGGCCCTTGCGCTGGCCCACCGTATAGAATTCGATGCCGTCATGTTCCCCGAGCACGCGGCCCTGGCGATCCACAATCTCGCCCCGGTGCTTCTGGACCAGCTTGGCCTGCTGCAGGAACCGGCCGTAATCGTTGTCCGGCACAAAACAGATCTCCATGCTCTCTTCCTTGTCGGCCGTCTTGAGCTGGCAGTGGCGGGCGACCTCGCGCGTGTCGGCCTTGGTCTTATCCCCCAGCGGGAACATCGCGCGCGCCAGTTGGTCTTGCCGCAGCGAAAACAGGAAGTAGCTCTGGTCTTTGCGCGGGTCGCGTCCCCGCTTGAGCAGCGTGCGCGCACCGTCCGGGCTCCGTTCGACCCGCGCAAAATGGCCGGTCGCGATGTATTGCGCGCCAAGCTGGACGGCCCGCTCGATGAGCCGGCCGAACTTGAGGTTCTGGTTGCACAGCACGCACGGGTTCGGCGTGCGGCCAGCCTTGTATTCATCCGCAAAGTATTGAATCACCTTGCTCTGAAACTCCGCCGCTTCATCAATCAGATAATAGGGAATGCCCAGCTTATGGCAGACGGCGCGGGCGTCCGTTACCGCCTGCGGCCCGCAGCACTTGTCCTCCGCGCGCGACACGCAGTCCTGCGGCCATAATTTCAGCGTAATCCCTACGACGTCATAGCCCTGTTCGAGCAACAACGCCGCCGTGGCCGAGGAATCAACTCCTCCGCTCATTCCCACCACGACGCGTGTCTTCTGCTGCACTGTCACAAGCCTCGAAACATACGTGCAGACGGGAGAGCTGTAAATGGTACGGCAACAGAGCGCGGCCGCGCGGCCGATGCCATGGGGGCGGGAGGGCCAGGGCTTGCGTTACGGGCGGCTCTCGAACGAGTAGTTCCCTGACCCGAGTGAGAAGACGGCGCGGTCGGCCTCTCGCTTCACCAGCTTAACCCCTCGCGCCTGCGTTGCCGGCTTGCCTTTCTCGGTGACACGTTCAGCGCTGGTGGCGGGCACATACGCCGTGGCCGTGGTGTTGACCGGCACCGTAATATTCCAGCGAAACACGCCGTCCTGCTGCTGCCAATCGCTGGCGATCAGGCCATAGGGCGAGCGGTGCGAGGCCTTGACGAAGCGCAGGTCGCCCACGGGCTCGGGACGCATGATGATATGCTTGAAGCCGGGCTGCTCGGGGTCGGACTTAATGCCGGCAAGGCTTTCGTACAGCCAGATGCCGAGGTCGCCCACGAGCATGACATGGTTGCCGGAATTCATGGCCGGGTCGGCGGTGTCGCCGTTCCAGAGCTCCCAGATGGTCGTCGCGCCCTTCTCCACCATGTAACCCCAGCTCGGATACGTCTTTTGCGTGGCAATGGTGTACGCCAGATCGGGTCGGCCGCCGGCCGTCAGGACGCGCATGAGCCACTGGCCGCCAATCAGCCCGGTGCCGATGTGGCCCTGGCTCTCCGTCATGATTTTGCCCACCAAATGGCCGAACACCCGCTCGCGCTCGCCGTCGGGCACCAGGCCAAACGCCAGCGGCAGCACGCAGGAGGTCTGCGAGCCGTTGTCGTATTGGCCCGCCGTGGAGCGGAAGAACTTCCCGTTGAAGCCCGCCTTGAGCTTCTCCGCCAGGGCGGTGAACCGCTGCGCGTCGTCCGCCTTGCCAAGCAGGGTCGCGTAGCCGGCCATCAGGCGCGCGTCGTGGTAAAAATAGGCGGTGGCGAGCAGGGCCGGGGCGGTCTTGCGCGCCGGGTCGTTCGAGTGGATCAGCTTCGGGTCTTCCGGCGGCACGCACCAGTCCCCGTACGAGTCGCGCGCGATGATCCCGTCGGCGATGAAACCGCTCATGTAATCCATCCACCGCCTGGCACTCTCATAATGCCGCGCAATGATGGCCGTGTCGGCGAACTGCTCCCGCAGGGCTCCCGGAATAATGACCGTGCTGCTCGGCCAGGTAACGTTGTCCGAATAGAACCCCCAGAAAGCGGGGCAGACATCCGACACGCTGCCGCTCTCCTTCTGCGCGTCGGCCATGTCCTGCAGCCACTTGGCGTAAAGCGCGGCGGTGTTGAAGAGGTAGGTCTCGCCTTTGCATTCCGCGGAGCGGTCGCCCAGCCAGCCCTGGCGCTCATCGCGCTGCGGGCAATCGGTCGGGATGCTGCGGTAGTTGCCGCTCACCCCCCAAACGATGTTCTGGTAGATGCGGTTCAGCAGCGGGTTCGAGCACGTGAAGTCGCCCGCGCTCTCCAGATGATCATGCACCACTTGCCCTTCGAGCGAGGACAGGCTTGGTTTCCCGGGATAACCGGTCACCTCGACGAAGCGGAAGCCGTGGTAGGTGAAACGCGGCGCATAGACCTCCGTGCCTTTGCCCTTCAGCGTGTAGGTATCCGTGACCTTCGCCCCGCGCAGGTTGTCAAGGTAGAGCGTGCCGTCGGGCTGCAGCGTCTCGGCGTGCCGCAACCTGACTTCGGTCCCGCGCGGGCCGGAGACCTTGATCTGGCACCAGCCCACCATGTTCTGGCCCAGGTCAAAAACCCAGACCCCCGGTTTCGGCTGCGTCAGCGCAATCGGCTTGAGCGTCTGCGTGACACGAATCGGCTCGATCATCTGCGCCGCAAGCGTGCCCGCCGGGGCGGTGACCCCCTGGGCGGCCTGCCACTGCGCGTCATCAAAGCCCGGCGCGTTCCAGCCGGGCATCTCTCGCCGCGCGCCATAATCCTCGCCGTCGTATTCGTTGTTGGCGCGGATCGGCCCGTCCGTGCTCAGACGCCAGCTCCCGTCGCTGACCACTTCCGCCGCGGCACCGTTCTCATACTCGATGCGGAGTTGGAACAGCAGCTTGGGGTAGCCATAGCTCGCCGTGCCGGCCGGGACCGAGGAGCGCGGCGCGTAAAAACGGCCGTTGCCCAAGATGATGCCGGCCACGTTTGCGCCCTTATTGAGCTGCTGCGTGACGTCGTAGGTGACGTAAAGGACGCGCTTGGAATAATCCGTCAGCCCCGGCGACAAGACGTTGTCCCCAACCTTGCGGCCATTGAGGTAGAACTCCGACAAGCCGAGCCCGGACAAGTACGCCGTCGCGCGCCGCACCGTGTTGGTGACCTCGAACGGCCGGCGCAACATACGGGCCGGCAGGCGGCGGTCCTCCGGTCCGACGACGTCACCCCACGGCGCCATGCCCACGGGACCGAGCGGCTGCGCCGCCATCCAACCCGTCGCCGCAAACCCCGCCTCCATCCAGCCGGTCGCAGCGGTCCGGGCGGCGCTCCAGCCGGCATCCGTCATGACGACGAGTGGCGGGCCCTGCGCGAACTCGACGCGCAGCAACGCCACCAGGCCGGCGGGATTCGGATCCGCCCCGCCATTATTCACGGAAACCGCCAGGACGTTCGTCCCAGGCTGCAGGAGGTTCCCGACGTCCGCCTGGGTCGCCGAGTGAAAATTGCCCGCCGTGCCCGCCTTCCGGCCATTGACATAGAAGTCGCCGCTGTCGTCCGCCGTGAAAAACCAGGTCGCCCGCCGCACGGGGCGGTCCGCGGGCAAGGTGATCACTCGCCGGAACCAGCGCGTGCCCACCGGCGCTGCCTGTTCCGGCCGGCCCTCTGGAAACCAGATCCATTGCGCGTCGCCGAGAATCTTCGGCGCGCTCCGGCCCACCGCGGGCTCATCCAGGCCAATCCACTTCGCGTGCCAGTCCGATGGCTTGAGCAGCCCCATCGTCCAGCGCGCCGGCTCGCTCCACGCCGAACGCCGGCCTTGTTCATCCCACACCCGGACCTTCCAGAAGCATTCCTGCTGCGAGACCAGGGCCCTGCCCGCATAGCGCACCTGGACGGATTGATCCGAGGCCACCTGGCCGCTGTCCCACAAATCCCCGCGATCGGCGTCCAGCTCATTCCGGTTGCGCGCAACCATAATCTGGTAGGCGTTCTGCACCTGGTCGCGGGCCGTCGCTTTGTCCGGCCGCAGCATCCAGCTCAGGCGCGGCTGCGGCGCGTCAATGCCCAGCGGGTCCTTCCGATACTCACAGCGCAGTTGGCCGGCCGCAACCGCGCGGGCCGAAAGCGGCGCGGCGCCGAGAAGCACGATTAACAGCACGCCGGCGGCCAGCCCAGGCCGGGATTCCTTTGGCGGCTCAGTCGTTCGGCGGGATCGCAGCGTATTCATAGGGTCATTCGATTCGCACGGTTTAGCGCGGCCGAGGGTCACATATCGCGCTGCTCACGTCCAGTCCGGGCCGGGCGGCAGCCGGGGAGCAAGGGTGCCGGCGGAGCAAAAAATCTCGCCCGCGGCGGCGTCGGCGGCCATGCTGGAGCCATGCACCTGGCCCATTTGCGCCTTCGGGATTTCCGCAATTACGCGCGGCTGGATGCGGATTTCGCGCCCGGATTCCACCTGCTGCTGGGCGATAATGCCCAGGGCAAGACCAATATTCTCGAGGCGATTTATCTCCTGGCAACGCTGCGGTCCTTTCGCGGCGTGGGCGGCGCGCAGATGGTCCGGCACGGGCGCAAAGGATACTTCGTCGGCGGCACGGTGGTCGCGCAGGGGGACCACGACATCAAGCTCTATTGGTCCAGCCTGGAGCGGAGCCTGAGCCTGGATGCGCGGCCGGTGCGAAAGCTGACGGATTACCTGGGCGTGCTGCGCACGGTGGTCTTTTGCACCGAAGACCTGCAGTTGGTGAAAGGGGCCGCGCGCGGGCGGCGCCGCTTTCTCGATTTGCTGCTGTCCCAAACGTATCCGGCGTACCTGCCGCTGCTGCAGCGCTACGCGCTGGCGCTGCGTTCGCGCAACGCCCTGCTCAAGCAGCCGCGGCCCGACCAGGCAACGCTGGACGGCTTCTCCCGGGCCTTGGTCCAGAGCGGGGAGCAGATCATCCGGCTGCGCCGCGAGCTGGTCCCCGCCTTCTCGCCGCTGGCCCGGCAGGCCTATCACCGCATCGCGAACGAGGCCGAGGAATTGCGCCTGGAATACCAGCCGAGTGTAAAGCTGGACTTCAGCGTGGAACTGACGCAGTCACGGCAGCGCGAGAGCGTCTATCGCTCGACCCTGATCGGACCACATCGGGACGAACTGCGGCTCCTGGTGAACGATCGTTCGGCGGCGCAGTTCGGCAGCGAGGGCCAGAAGCGCACGCTCGCCATCGCCCTCAAGCTGGCCCAGGCCGAGTATCTGACCGGCCTGCACGGCTCGCCTCCGGTCCTGCTCATTGATGACATCATGGGGGAACTGGACGCGAAGCGGCGCAGCGGCTTCCTGCCGCTCTTGCAGCGCGCGCGACAGTCCCGCGGCCAGGTGTTCATGACGGCCACCGCGGAACACAGCCCGGAGGAAACTGACCCCGAGGCGCAGCGCTGGCGGGTCAAGGACGGGGCGCTGCTGAAAGCGAGCAACTGAGCTTACCGCGTCTGCGCTGCGGCCCGCGACCCTGAAACGCTGCGCGCGGTCCCGACTCCACTCATTTCAGGCGTGTCGAGTGGTCCTGCAGCCACGCCACGTCAGCATTGTTGGGGGATGATGTAAAATGGTCGAAGAGCGGATTAGACCCGGACGTCAGCGGCGGCAGGGTGCGCTCGTCGCGCCATCGCCTCAATTCCGAATGGCCGTCGGCGAACGAGAAGCCGCACGCGAAATGATGGTACATGCCGGGGTAGTCGCCATCGAAAGCATACTGGGAGGGATCGGTCGGGGCATAGCCCTCCATGCAGGTCATAAAATTGCCCCAGTTCACGCTGTCCTCGCGCATGTCCAGGAAGACGAAGATCTGGGAGGGAAGATCAATCTGGGGGAGCTTGGCATAGATGCGATAAGGATGCGCCCACGGCCAGCCCCCGTCCGTGCCGTCAAAGCCGCCCACATAGAGGTTCATAGACATGGATCGCACGCGCGGCTTTTGCTCTCCGCCTACCGTGAGGTAGGACTTGTCGGCCGGGCACTTGTAGATCGCGGCATTCTTCGACGTGTACGGCCAGAGCGGGCGGTTGACCATGTCATAGTTGATGTCCCAGTTCCCCTGGTTGTTCGGATCAAAATCCATGTGCGTCAGCGTCCAGGCGTACTGATCCAACACCTGCCAGTTGACTTGCCAATCGCCCGGATCGTCGCTGGCATAGACCAGCACATCCTGGTTGTCCTCCGCATACAGCCGCCACGCCAGAGCCAACTGCTTGTGGTTGTTCATGCACTGGATGCCCTGGGCCTTCAGTTTGGCCTGGTTGAGCGCGGGCAGCAGCAGCGCGGCCAGGATGGCGATGATGACAATGACGACCAGCAGTTCAATCAACGTAAACGCCCGCACCCTGTTCGGTGGCGCTTTAGGGCGCAGGCAGAGGTGATCGTTCGCCGGGTTCATTTTGCACCATCGCTTCGCGCATAATACCCGCCGGCGCGGGCAGGGTCAATTCCGGCGCGGTTGTCGGCCCGGCCTCAGACGTTCTCCGCCGTCACTGCTGGTGCAGGCGGAAGAGTTGGCAGTCTGCCGTGGACGGGAGGGTGACCATTAACCGGTCGCCGGCGGGCACCGGCGGGTTGGTCACGAGCAACCAAGTGTTGAGCGGGAGCAGGTCAATGGCGGTTTCCAGGACGTAGTTGGTCAACGGGGCCGGCCACGAGACGACGACGCCGTTGGCGGTCAGGCTAGCAGCCAGCAGCGCCGGAGGAGTCCCGGGCGCGGCGAAGGCCTGCAACTCGGTGGCAAAAGCCACCCACGAATTGCCGGCGCTCTCCTCCGTATGCACACAGCCAACGCAACGCACGCCCTGCACCGTCGCCACGCCGCCCGTAAAAGTGAAGCCGGCGTCGCCGGCGGCAGGAGAGTTGTAGGCGTAAGCGGGAGAAACGGTCCATTCGGCGCCGGCATCCGCCCAGACTACGCCATCCGGCGAGAACTGAAGGCTGAAGTCGGCGGCAAAGACGCCGTCGTTGTTCGCGGTGTAAGAGCCGTTGAAGTATACGACGCGGTTGATCGTCTGCGGCGCCGGCCAAACGATGCCGGCCGCTTCGTAGGCGTTGGTGATCTCCTCGCCGCCGCCTGCCAGCAACGAAACATCCGTGTTGGTATTGCCGTCATTGAGGCCGGGAGCGGCGCTCTGGGGCGAGCCGTTGGTGGACTCGGCCAGGCTGTACCAGATGTAGCCTGCGCCGGCGGGCGCGAGGTTCACGTTGGTGGTAATGGTGAGGCTGGCTGTGCCGATGTTCCCGGCGGTGCTGGCGGAGACGATAAACGGGCCGCCGAGAGTGCCGCCCGCCGTGAACAGGCCGCTCGGGCTGATGGTCCCGCCGCCGCTGACGGACCAGGCGAAGGCAGGCTGCGGATCAATGCTGTTCCCCACGGCGTCGGCGACCGTGGCAGTGAACGGCTGCGTGCCGTAAGGGACGACATTGGTGCTGATCGGGGTGACGCTAATCTGGGCCGGCGGCCCGACGACGGTGACGTAAGCCGGCGACGAGACGCCATAGGCCCCGAGCGAGTTGGTGGCAGCGGCCCAAAGCGCATACGTCCCCGGCTGTGTGGCGCTCCACGTGATGCCGTACGGCGGGATCAGAGCCTCGCCCACATTGGTTGTGCCACAGAAGAACTCGACCTGGCTGACCGTGCCGGTCGTGAGGGTAACACTGGCCGCGAGGGGAATGGACGCCGGGGCGGGGTAGCGAGTGCCGTCCGGCGGGTTGGTGAGGACAATGGAGACCGCCGGGGGCGGCACCGGCGCCGCGAAGGCCTGCAACTCGGTGGCAAAAGCGACCCAGGAGTTCGCCCCGGAGGATGACGTATGGACGCGACCGACGCAACGAACCCCCTGCACGGTGGCAACGCCCCCGGTGAAGGTGAAGCTGACATTCCCGGAGGCCGCCGAGTTATAGGTGTAGGTGGGCGCGATGGTCCACCCAGCGCCGGCGTTGGTCCAGGTCACTCCATCGGGCGAAAATTGCAGGCCGAATCCGGCGGCAAACACACCGTCGCGGCTGGAGTCGTAGGAGCCGTTGTCGTAAATCACCTGGTTGATGGTCTGCGGTGTGGACCAGATGACGCCAGCAGCTTCGTAAACGTTGGCGACCCGTTCCTCACCACCCGGGTTCAATGAGACATCCGTGCTGGTGTCTCCATCGTTGATCCCCGGGGCGGCGGCTTGCGGGGAGTTGTCGGTGGCCGCCGCCAGGCTGTACCAGGTATAGCCGACCCCGGCGGGAGCCAGGTTCAGGCTGGAGGCAACCGAGACGCTCGCCGTGCCCGTGACCCCGCCATAGCTGGCGGCCACAGTGATCGGCCCGCCGGCCGAATCGCCGGCAGTGAACAAGCCGTTGATGTCCACCGTCCCGCCCCCGCTGACCCGCCAGGCAAAGGGCGGCGGCGGGCTGATGACTGTTCCCAGCGCATCCGTGGCCACCGCGGTGAATTGCTGCGAGGCATAAGGAACCAGCGCGGCAACCGCCGGCGTGACGGCGATCCCGGCGGTCGGCCCGACGACCGTCACTCGGACCGTTGGCGATACACCATAGTAGCCTACGGAGTTAGTCGCAGCGGCCGAAAGCGCGTAGCGGCCCGGCGGCGCGTTGCTCCAGGTGATGCCATACGGGTCAGCCAGGGCCTCGCCCAGGTGGGTTGCGCCGCTGTAGAACTCGACCTGGCTGATACTGCCGGTGGTCGTGAGGGCGGCGGCCTGGAGCGGAATCGTAGCCGGAGCGGTGTACTGCGCACCATTCGGTGGGTTCGTCAGCAGGACGGTCACCGCCGTCCGCGCCGGATCAACGCCGACCAGCGTGAAGACGCAACTGCCCGGCACGGTCCCGGCAAAGCTCCCGTTCGTGACCGTCAGCGTGGTTGAGTCGCAAAGGTTGGTGGTGGCGTCGGTGTAATAGAGCTCGAGGTTGGGGATGGAAGGCAGGTTAGCCAGCGTGCCGGATAGGGTCTGCGCACTGGCGTCGGTGTTGACGCCGGTCACCGTTAGCTGGCCGCTGGCCGGATGGTAGAAGGCGAGCAGTTGGAAGGGACTGGCCGAGCCGCTCACGTCAATCTGCTGCGCCCCGGGGCGGACGTACTTGGTGATCTGGGCTAGCGTGTAGAAGATCTTGCGCGGGGTATAGGTCTTCGGCGTGGCGGTGATGTCATCCACCGCGAACAACCCCCAGTAGCTCCACTGGCCCGGAGCATAGTAGTTGTATTGGCTGTCGTAGCCCTCCCAGACCAACCCGGCCGACGCGCCGTTGGCCAACTGGCTCAGCAGGTACTGGGCTGAGCCGCTGGCGTAGGCCCATGAATTTGTACCGCCCTGGCCACTCTCGCAACTGGTGCACCACACGTTGAACTCGGTCATCCAGAACGGGAAGCCGGGATAGGGCGACGGCTGCAGGAAGTCGGCGACCCCGTCCGAACCCGCGCTCATGCCCTGGTAGCCGTGCAGACCAAAGGCGGCCAATTTGCCCATGATCACCGGATCCGCCATCATCGCCGACAACCAATCCGTGCTGGTGTTGCCCAGATCGGGGCCGACCCAGCGCACGTCGCTCAAGCCGTTGGCATCAAGCAGTTGGGCCAGCGCGTCCAGGGCCGTGACATACTGGTCCGACGTCATGCTGATCCCCTGGGGCACGACGTCCTCTTCGTTGCCCGGCCCGACCAGGTGAAACTGCAAATGCTGGATATTGCGGGCGTAAACCAGCAACGACGCCACCATCTCGGCCCATTCCGCCTCGTAGCCCGGGGTGAGCGTGCTCCCTCCCATCCAGCTCGGGCCGCCCCCCTGGAAGTTGAACATCAGCCCGTCCGTAATCCCCTTTTGATTCAGATAGGCCGAGATGCCCCAGAGCTTCTGGAATTCCGCGCTGCTGTAAACCTGGTCGTAGTAAGCCCAGTTCATCACCTCGGGATCGCTGTTGTCATTGGCGGCCTCCCAATCGGCCTTGTCGAAGATTACTCGGAATAGGGTCATGCCCGCCTGGTCGGTCAACGCATCCAGCACCGGCTGCAGCTCGTTGTTGTTCCAGCTTCGGTGATTGATGTTGGCGCCGAAGCCCGCGATGACCTGGTTGGTTAGCGAGCCGTCAATCGTGACGATGGCGGCTCCCGCCGGCAGCCCCACCAGCAAGGTTGAGACAACCAGGCCCATCCATAACAGGACTCTGCCTTGCGCGCGCATCAGACGGCGTGAACCACTTGCACCCTCGGAAGCTTACACAAGCAGGCCGGAATAGCTAGTTGTCGCTGAACCGCAATAGTACGGACTCGGAGTTGCGGTTTAGCGCAATGCGGACGCCCCTAACCCGGCGGCAGCGCGGTCAGCACCAGGCGCAGCACGGCCTCCGGCGAAATCCTGCCCATGCACGGGCTCGCACTGAGGCAATCCGAGCTCCCGATGCCGCAGCCGCAGTCTCCGCCCTGCAACGCCTGATGCGACGGGCCCAGCGGCGCCCACTTGCCGGCGGGCGAAGGACCGAACAGGCCAATCGTCGGCACCCCCAGCCCCGCGGCAAAATGCAACGGACCCGTGTCCCCGCTGATGAACAGCCGCGCCCGCTTGAGCACCGCCAGGAAGGTCGGCAAATCCGACAGCACGGGGAGCGCCGGGGCCCCCGGGAGCAGCCGCTTCAGCTCCGCCAGCAGCGCCTGCTCCCGCGGCGCAATGCCGGTCGAGAAGACCACGTCGTAGCCGGCTGCCCTGGCGCGGTTGAAGAATTCGGCCCAATGCGGGATCGGCCACTCCTTCTTTGGCTGGCTGGTGGCGAGATGGCATAGGATAGCCGGGCACGGCAGGAGTTGCGCCGCCGCGCTGTCCAGCCCCGGGTCGGCGCGAATCTCAATCGCCGGGCAGGCCGGCGGGGCGATGCCCCACGCCGATAGAAGCTGGCAATCGCGCCGCGAAACATGTTGCTGGGTTTCGAGCCGCACGGTCTCCGTGTAACAAAAGCGGCGCCCGAGAAACCCGCCCGGCCAATACGGCCCCAGCCGCTGCCGCGCGCCGCAGAGCAGGCTGACGATGGCGCTGCGGTCGTTGCCGCCGAAATCCACCGAGCGATCGAACCGTTCCCGGCGCAGGGCGCGGATGACCGGCCAGGACCGGGCCAGGCTGGCTTGGCCGCGCTTGCGGGGAAAAGCCCAGACCCGCGTCAACCAGGGCAGATGCTGCAAGAGCGGCGCGACCTCCTCGGCGACCAGCACGTGCAGCGCGCCGCCGGGGAAGTGCTCCCGGAGAGCCCGCAAGGCGGGCGTCACCAGGACGGCGTCCCCCAGGTACCGGAATTGGATGGCCAGAATCTTCACGCTGCGCTCAACAGTCCCATAGAATTCGCCTGACAAACGCCGACTCGCGCCGCAGTCTGTGGCGGCCCATGAAACAGTGGATTGCCGATTATATCAAGGCCCAGAAGGCGGCGCATGACTCCATTCCCGTCGCGGACGTGGCGCACCTGCTGGAGAAACTCCGCGCGGCGCTCCGGGAAGACCGGCAGATCTTCGTCTTCGGCAACGGCGGCAGCGGCGCCAACGCCTCCCACTTTGCCACCGACCTCGGCAAGCTCGCATCCGACAAGGTTGGCAAACGCTTTCGGGTGCTGTGCCTCAACGACAACGCGACCTGGCTGACCGCACTGGCCAATGACTACGCCTACGAAGACGTCTTCGCCGGTCAATTGCAGAACTATGGCAAGCCCGGCGACCTCGTGCTGGCCCTCAGCGTCAGCGGCGACTCCCCCAACTGCGTGAAGGGGCTCGCATGGGCGAAGGAACACGGCTTGCACACCGTCGCCTTCGTGGGCGCCCGGCGTGGTCGCATGGCCGAGCTCGCAGACCAGGTGCTCGTCATCAACGACACCCACTACGGGCGAGTCGAGGACGCGCAATTGGGCATCTGCCACCTGCTGTGTTACGCGTTCGTCGAGCACCCGGCCCTGGGCAATTAGAAGGCAGGGAGGCAGCGGCTCCCGCCGTCTGCCCGTTGCCCGCGTCTGTGCCACCCATCGGAACCCAGCCTGGCACCGCAAAGGGCCAAGTTTCTGGCCTCCGATTGCTCCAATCCAGCACCGTAGCCTCCCGCGACCCTCGCCGGACCCTCGCCGGACCCTCACCGTAGCACCTCTAACCCGGGGTTAGAGGTGCTACGGTGAGGGTCCGGCGAGGGTCCGGCGAGGCTATGGAGAGAGGAGCGGGTGGCAGGGGCTGTTGTGCCGGCGCAAACTGCCCCACAAGTGGCTCAGCTAGAGAGAGTTAAGCCGACATCATGGGAGACACACCAGTGTATCGCCAGAGTCTCGCCGGAGTATCACCGTCCAGGCACGCAGCGTGCGGGACGGGCGCTGGCGGGAGGGAAGTGCCTGGAACGCGGCAAGGGGCAGCCAGCGGCGGCCTTACAAGTGGTTCAAAACGCTATAGTTACGCGCGTGGGGCGCCAGCGAGACCCGCAGGCATCCCGCTCACTTCGGCAGTTTGAGGTCCACCATCTCGCACAGGACGTGGAAGAGCAGCTTCTGTCCTTCCTGAATGCGGGCCGTGTTGGCGCCCGGCACGATCAGGTCAATCGTCGCTACCCCCTTGGTGAAGCCGCCGTCGCGGCCTAGAAAGCAGATGCTCTTCAGCTTCTTCTTATTGGCCTCCTCCAGCGCGCGCAGCACGTTGCGCGATTTGCCACTGCTGGTGAAGGCGATGAGCACGTCGCCGCGCTCGCCCAGGCCCCAGACCTGGCGAGCGAAGATTTCGTCGGAGTGGTAATCGTTGCACACCGCGGTCATGAATTCGCCATTGGCGGTGAGCGAAAGGGCGGGGTAGGGCCGGCGGTCGTCACAGTAGCGGCAAAGGAACTCGGTGGCGAGGTGCGTGGCGTCGGAGGCGCTGCCGCCGTTGCCGCACACCAGCAGCTTGTGGCCGGAGGTGAGGCACTGGAGCACCAGCTTGACGGCGCGCTTGAGCGGCGGTTCCAGGGTGCTCAGCGCACGCGTGGCGACGACCGATTCCTCAATAGCCTGTTGTAGCAGCGTCATGGGAGGGAGGATATGCGCGAGACCGGCGGGTTGACCAGCCCCGAAACCCGAGGGCCGCAACCCGAAGGCGGCGAGTATCCCGCCTGAGCGGGCGGTTTTCGGATTTCGGGGTTTCGGCCTTCTTTCGGGTGTCGGCCTTCGGTCTTCGGCCCTGTCGCGCCTCCCGCTTGCCACCGGCAACCGGCCGCCTGTAACTTGGAGCAGGCATGTTAGCCGCCGACCATATCCGCAAGAAGCTCGGCACGCTGCCCCACAAGCCGGGCATCTACCTGATGCGCGACCGCTTCGGGACGGTGATCTACGTGGGCAAGGCGCGCGACCTCCGCAAGCGGGTCAGCCAGTATTTCCAGCCGTCGCGGCGCCTGGGCTGGGACCTGAAGTTCAAGGCGCTGATCGAGGCGATTGCCGATTTCGACTTCCACGTCGTGCGCAGCGAGCCCGAGGCGCTGCTGCTGGAAGGCAAGCTGATCAAGGAGTTCCATCCGCGCTACAATGTCAGCTTCCGCGACGACAAGCGGTTCCTGCTGCTGAAGGTGAATCTGAACGACCCGATCCCGCGGTTCACGCTGACGCGGCTCAGGCAGGACGACGGGGCGCGCTACTTCGGGCCGTTCCCGAATTCGGGCGCGCTGCGCAGCACGCTGGCGCTGGTGCGCCGCCAATACCATTTGCGCGGGTGCCGGCCGCTCACGCCGACCGAGCGGGACTACAAGCACTGCCTCTACGCCCACCTGAAATACTGCACGGCACCGTGCATCGGCAACGTGGCGCGCGAGGAATACCTGGGGCAGGTGAAGGCGGCGTGTGAGTTCCTCGCCGGCCAGTGTTCCGAGATGCAGGAGCAGCTCGCCGGGGAGATGCAGAAGGCCGCGGCGGCGCAGGACTACGAGCACGCCGCGCAGTTGCGGGACATGCTGGCCGACCTGCGGGACACCACCAAGAAGGTGAGCCGGTTCGAGCGGGTGCCCTACAGCCTGCCGCTGGCCTTAGACCCGGAGAAGGACCTGGTGGAGCTGGGCCAGGCGCTCGGGCTGGCCGCGCCGCCGCTGCGCATCGAGGGCATTGACATCTCGAACATCAGCGGGACTTTCAAGGTGGCCTCGCTGGTCAGCTTCCACCGCGGCCGGCCTGATCGGGCCAATTACCGCCGGTTCAAGATCAGAAGCGTCGAGGGGCAGGACGACTTTGCCTCAGTGGCCGAGGTGGTGCGGCGGCGCTACACGCGGCTGCTTAAAGAGTCTAAAGTCCAAAGTCTAACATCTAAAGTCCCGGAAGGTGCGGCGGGCGGGGAGGGGCAAGCGGTGGAGGGCGGTCCTGCCGGGCAGGCAGTCACGGCATCTTCTCCCCCGGCGTTCCCGGATTTGATTCTGATTGATGGCGGGAAAGGCCAGCTCGGCGCAGCCCGTGCGGAGCTGGAGAAGCTGGGGCTGGGCCGCATCCCGACGATTGGGCTGGCCAAGGAGTTCGAGGAGATTTACCGGCCGGGCGAGAAGGAGCCGCTCCGGCTGTCGCACGACAGCGGCGCCTTAAAGCTCTTGCAGCGCGTGCGCGATGAGTCCCATCGGTTCGCCAACACCTTCAACGCCCAGCTCCGGCTGCGGAAGATTTCCGAGAGCATCCTCGACGAGTTCCCCAACATCGGCGACCGGCGCAAGGCGGCGCTGCTGAAGAAGTTCGGCTCCGTCCAGCGCATGCGGCTGGCCAGCGTGGAGAAGATCGCCGAAGTGCCAGGCTTTGGCGGCAAGGCCGCGGCGGAACTGAAAGCTTTCCTTGATGCCCGAGCGGCCCCGTAGCGGTTCATAGTTACAAGGTTACATAGTTACATGGTTACAATGGCACCGAGCGCAACTGCGCGCGCGCCCATGTAACTGATGCAACCGTGTAACCATGTAACGATGTAACCCATGTAACCCCCTCAACCCCTTGCTCCTCCGCATGATGAGGGGCGGGGCCTTACCGCGGAATATCATCCAGGTAGGTGACCTTGAACTTGCTCAACTCCAGGCGGTCGTTGGTATCGCGGACCTGGAAGAGCGGCTTGTTGCCGTAGAACGAGGCCCACTGGGTAAAGCTGCTCACGGCCCCGAAGACGTAGTCGCACTTCGCCAGGGCGTACATGTCTTCCACCGGCGACCCGGGCGCGAAGCCCACGGTCAGGCCCGCAAACTCGTCCAGGCGCCGCGGTTCGTCGCTGCAAACCAGGAAGGCCACTCGCTTGCCCGGAAACTGCGCCGCCAGCTCGTGCATCCACTGCGCGTAGCGCGCGGCCTCGAAGAAGTACTTCCCGCCAAACCACGTCCGCTGGTCGGCATGGCGAATATGCACGCCGAGGACGACGTCCGCCTGCTGCCGTAACCGCTCAACGGCTTGCGTGGTGCTCCGCTCATACTCGGCGATGGGCCGAAAATACGCGCGGATCACCTCCGCGTGGTTGCGCATGGCCTCCGGGGCGCGGAAGACCCAGCCGTACACGAAGACCACTCGCGCCTCGGCGATTTGGGCGCGCACCTCCGGGCTGTCCAGCAGGATGATCATCTGCTTGGGGCGCTCCCGCAACGTGACCACCCGCTTGCCAAACAGCGGCCTCTTCTCATTCCACAGACTGAGGTAGCGGAGCGGGTGGTAGAGCAGCCGGGTCTGGCGAATGGCCTTGCCGACCGGCGGAATGGCGTCCAGCAAACTGCGCCGCCGCGCGATGGGATAGCGGCAGTAAAGATCACGGCGGGTCACTTCGAACAGGTGGGCGTAGGAATGGAAAGTGACGTTGACCAGCCGATGCCCATGTTCCGCCGCGTAGGCGATCAAGTTGGCAAACAACGCCAGGCGGTTCCCCAACCGCCCGCACCGGAGCGCGATGATGAGCAGCTTGCCGGCGTCGGCGCCATCCCGAACTTCCGGCGAAGGCGGGGCTTGCGGTTGCGGATGTTCGACTGATGGGGACATCGCCCCGGTGTAGTAAACAACCGGCACGGGGTTGTAAAGCCGTTTGGCTCGGGCCGGTGAACTGGGGCGGGGAGCGAACGGCTGATTTGCTAGACAGCCGGCGCCGCGCTGATTATGTAACAGGCCCATGAGTGCTACCAAGTACACGATTGGCCTCGACTACGGGACCAATTCCGTCCGCACCCTCATCGTCAATGTTGCCAACGGGCGCGAGGTGGCCTCGGCGGTTTGGAACTATGCGCACGGCACGCAGGGGGTGATCCTGTCGCGCGACCCGAATCTCGCCCGGCAGCATCCGGCGGACTATGTCACCGGGGCGGAGCGCACGATCAAGCAGGCGCTGGGCGCGGCGAAGCGGGCGGTGCGGGGGTTCAAGCCGGAGCAGATCATTGGCATAGGGGTGGACACGACGGGGAGCACGCCCTTGCCGGTGGATCGCCACGGCCATCCGCTCGCTTTCGACCGGCGGTTTGCCAGGCATCCCGCGGCGATGGCCTGGTTGTGGAAGGACCACACCGGGGTGGCCGAGGCGGGGGAGATTACCGCGCTGGCGCGCAAGCTGCGCCCGCACTATCTCGCCAAGTGCGGCGGCACTTATTCCAGCGAATGGTTCTTCAGCAAGATCCTGCACTGCCTGCGCACCAGCCCGGAGGTGTTCGAGGCGGCTTACCTGTGGGTGGAATGCGCCGATTGGGTGCCGGCAATGCTCACCGGCACGGAGGCGCCCGGCCAATTGACCGTCGGGGTATGCGCGGCCGGCCACAAGGCGATGTATAACGACGCGTGGGGCGGTTACCCGGACGCCGAGTTCCTCGCGCAGCTCGATCCGAGGCTCGGCGAGCTGCGGTCGCGCCTGCGGGCGAAGGCGCAGACGATTGACCGGGCGGTGGGCGGGCTGACGCTGGACTGGGCCGCGCGCACCGGGTTGCCGCAGGATCTGCCGGTGGCGGTCGGGGCGTTTGACGCGCACCTGGGCGGGGTCGGGTCCGGCATTGCGCCGGGCACGCTGGTCAAGATCATTGGCACGAGCACGTGCGATATGATGGTGGTGCCGCTGGGCGACAAGCTGGCGGACATCCCCGGCCTGTGCGGGATCGTCCCCGGCAGCATCCGGCCGGGCTATTATGGCCTGGAGGCAGGCCAGTCGGCGGTCGGGGACATCTTCAACTGGTTCGTCAATTATATCCAGCCGCTGGGCCGGAAGGCGGGTTCGCATGAGGCCCTGAGCGCGGCGGCGGCCCGGTTGGCGCCCGGGGAGTCGGGCCTGCTGGCGCTGGATTGGAACAACGGCAACCGGACAGTCCTCGTGGACCAACGCCTCACCGGCTTGCTGTTGGGGCAGACGCTCTACACCACACCGGCGGAAATCTACCGCGCGCTGATCGAGGCGACGGCGTTCGGGGCGCTGACCATCATCAGCCGGTTCGAGGAATACGGCGTGAGGGTGGAGCAGATCGTCAACTGCGGGGGCATCGCGGAGAAGAACCCGCTGGTGATGCAGAT
>Ga0335071_10002728_pt1 | contig 18769 bp, 18 predicted proteins | sample Lox_Sample_15_FD_206724 | JGI IMG/M metagenome (GOLD analysis project Ga0335071, IMG submission 206724) | Soil microbial communities from Loxahatchee National Wildlife Refuge, Florida, United States - Lox_Sample_1.5 | ecosystem: Environmental > Terrestrial > Soil > Wetlands | place: USA...
TGTAAATCTGTATTTGCGAGATAAATGGTCCAGCTATTACGAGTATCAGCATAACCGATCTTCTTGTCCGGTATTTTATGCATGATCTGCTCCATTAAACAATAACAAATTATTATGAAGACGATGTGATCAAGTTGTGAACAATTATGAATGGCCACGGCAAACTTGTCCGGAAGAATTGCATTCAAAAAAGCATGGATTTATACTATCGTTATAAAGTAGCAGGAGATTCGGAGCCATGAAAAGAATGCGCGCATCGAGAAGCTGGAGAGGGCGCTTGCGCGGATGGAAAAGCGGATGGCGGCTATTGAAAATCTTTCGGGTAATATCGCTTTAAAGTAGTGATACACCCCGAACAGGACTGAAAACAGCGCGATTTGTTATAATTTCAGCAGTCGGAGCCGATCCTGAATAATGGCTTCCGGATGCTGAATACATATTTTTGGATGGAGGTTTCAATGGCTGATGAGCATTCTTTTGATATAGCATGTGAGCTTGACATACAGGAGGTCCTGAATGCAGTTACCCAGGCTGTGAAAGAAATCGGCCAGCGCTTTGATTTCAAGGGCAGCAAGAGTAGTATCGAACTAGACAAGGGCAAGGCAGTTATAACCCTTGCATCGGATGATGAATTCAAGCTGAAGAGTGTCACAGATGTCCTCCAGTCTAAGCTTGTGAAAAGAGGTATCGCACTGAAAGCGCTGACCTACGGCAAGATCGAGCCGGCAGCAGGCAGTACGGTGAGACAGCTGATTAACCTGCAACAGGGCATCCCGCAGGAAAAGGCCAAGGAGATTGTAAAGATCATAAAAGACACCAAGATGAAGGTTAGTTCCGAAATCCAGAAAGACCAGGTCAGGGTAAGGAGCAAAAAGATCGATGACCTTCAGGCTATCATGGCCCTGATAAAAGAGAAGGACTTCGGTATACACCTGCAGTTTACAAATTATCGATAAGGGGTGATCTGATGATCAAGATGACACATGTGAGGTCTCTGTATAACAAGATGCTGGTGACCTGCTATGAATTTGAAGACAAGAAATATGTGGCCAACCAGCACGGGGATTTCGACATCTTTGAGGGCGAATATTCACTGGACAACCGTACAGGAGTGCTCAAGGCGCAGTCGCCCGAAATAAAAAACCTTATCGCTCAATACAAGAAGCAGGGGACTTAACCCAGTCTATTCATAAATGAGGAACGCTCAGTCGGAAGTATTTGCCCCGGGATTCTGTCAGGCGTTCTGCATATAAGCGGTCAGGGCTTCCTTCATATCGTCCCGCAGCCTTCGAAAGGCCTTTGTAAATCCGAGACAGAACCCTTCATACATCATGAATGACGAGAGCGGGTCTTCGAAAATCATATACTCCTTATGGTCGCAGACAGGAAGCACTGGACATATGCGGTCAACATCGGAACAGAGCACAATTGCCAGGTCGAACTCGCAGTCTCTGAATGTCGCTACATGTTTTTCTTTCCGGCCCCTTAAGTCGATGCCGTCCTCGATCATGACTTTTGTCAGGGTATCGGGTACAGGAATCGGTATTGCACCTGCCGAAAAAGCTGCCCATTTTTCACCGAAGATATGATTGACAAGGCCTTCAGCAATCTGAGAACGAATGGAATTGCCGGTCGAGACGAAAAAAACCGTCCTGAGGCCTGAACCTTTTGCGGTCCGGTACCTGTCAAGCTCGGTGTCGGATGCTGCGATCACCTTCTCTTTTTCCTTTTCAAGTACGATCATGGCACAGAACTCCCTCAGTAAACAAACTCCGGTAAATTTTTTTTAATACTCTTCATCTCCCTCTTCAGTACCGATTTGTCGGAAATAAAGTGCAGTCAGTGACGGAACGAGGAACAGGGACGCGGTTGATCCAAGCTTTCCCTGTTCCCCTCCCTTCTGCTCCGGAGCTAATACAGCCCGAGCAGATTCAGTGCAAGTATCACAAGTCCGACTACTGCAACCCTTTTTATAACGAGAGGGCTTATACGTTTTGCGATCTGAGGGGCGATGAAGCCACCCAGGATCGCAGCCGGAAACATTATCAGGAAGAAAGTGAGGTCGAAGTTCCCGAACTGGTAGTGGCGCATGCTACCCATGATGGTATTGAAAAAGATCGCCAGCAACGAACTTCCGACTACGAGATACATGGGCAGACCGAGTCCCACAGCCAGCAGAGGCGTCATGAACGGGCCGCCCCCGAAACCGAACATGGATGAAACAATGGCGATAAGGAAACCTCCTATCACCCCAACAACGATATTGATCTTAAATTCGTGTCCCCAGAATTCTACTATCATTTGTGTCCTCCCTTAATTGCCTTTAGCTTTGGCTGCTTCTGCGGCCCGTCTTTTGAATTCCTTCAGGATCGCCTGTTCCTTCTTGTTCTTCTCGATATAGCCGGGCGTTGTTTGCCACAGCATCAGACCGGCAAGAATGAGCAGGATCCAGCCAAAGACGAATTTGAACTGATCGAGGGTGATCATTTCCGTCAGCTTAGGTCCGATGAAACCGCCCACGAGCATTCCAAGGCCAATCGTAACACCGAGTTTCCAGCTGATGAATTTGATTTTTGAATAATTGTAGATTCCGCTCCCCTGCGAAAACATGATAGTCGGCATGACAGTACCCGCGACCACTGTATGAGGCAGCGGCCAGATGGACACGAGGAGAGGGTTAAGGATGAAGCCGCCGCCGGCGCCCATCAGCACTCCGAAGATTGATATAGCGAGGCACAGGATGAAGGGCCAAAAAAGATTCAGGCTCGTTCCCGCGTTGCTCATATAAAGGTTCGGGAAATGAATGTTGTTCTGAAAGGATGCGGGCTGGCTTCTGACGCCTTTATCGACTACTGCAGTGACAGTATAGTTGCCGGGTGCAAGACCTTCTCTGATCTTGATGACCGCCTTATAAGTTCCGTCAGGGTTTACTTCGACATCGGGGCTCAATACCTTGTTGACGTCACGGAAGCGGGCCTTGACCAGCTGCATCGAACGTTTTGCGTTCTCCTTTTCGTCCATAGCCGGAAGCAGGTCTCCTCTGGATCCGATGATGCTGCCCATAAGGGTTGCCTGATAGCGATCGATTTTCGCCTTGGCCGGGACCGAATATGCGATGTCCGCACCGAGGTCCTTCAGGGCCTTTGAGAAACTCCATTTCTTGCCTTCCTTCTTAATCCCGTCGAAGATATCTTTCTTTTCCTTCGGTACGAAGATCTTGAAGTAGGCAGGCATTTCGCTGGTCAAATAAAGGACGTAAGGACGTTTGCCGGTCTCCTTGTCCACATCGGCATCAAAGCGTGATGTGCGCACCTTTTCGGAGGAAGTTATCTCCAGAAAAACCGGTTTCCCGGCCGGAGCTGTGCCGGTAACTGTAATCGTGCCGCCGTTGTCAATAGATGTTTTGTCGATCTGTATTGTAGGCAATCCGTTTATTTCCGTATTACCCGTATTTACCGTAGACCGCGGATCGGGCTTTGCCCCGACCTGGGCAGGCGCCGTCTCCTGCGTTTTTTCGGCAAAGGCACCATCCTGCCACATCATGAAAGCGGTTGCAGTCAGGGCGATCGCGAGTGATACCCAAATACGCCTCATAAGTTCCTCCTTGGAATTTTGAATGAAAGCTGATTAATATGAGCAAATATCGTACCTTATATTGAGGAGTCGGCATTAACCTCAACATCAAGTAAAAACATAGGTTTGCGAGAGGTGCTTCACAGACAGCAGCGCTGCATGCTGTCCCAAACGGGCCAGCGAGGTGTTCCTGCCGCCCCAAAAGGGACAGAAGAAAACCCGGTCAGGCCGAAAGGTAGTCCGCTTTGAAATTACCCCCCGCCGACATGGGAGATCGGATTTACCCTTGGTCAGCATTGATTTTTGACAATAAACTGATATCAGCTTATAATCGCATTATTCGAGCGTCTTTTTATGTGATGCTGCGCGGGGAGGGATAAATACTATGTCGAGAATTATAATTATTCTGTTTTTATTTGTGAGTTTTTCATTGACTGTTATTGTGGACGCGGACGTCCGTGCAGCGGACGACAATGATGTCTGGACGCTGCATGATATCAACAGGTCCTGGAGTTCTGTTGCGTCCTCGTCCGACGGTGGAAAACTGGTTGGGGTGGTGCTCCGCGGACGGGTCTATACTACCGGTGATTCAATGCAGCACTGACGGGAATGGTTTTTCTATCTCGGGCTATTCTTCAGGCAAAAGCCCGTGATGCTTCATCTTGGTCCTGAGTTGTTTGCGGGATATGCCGAGCACTTCCGCCGCCTTTGTCTGGTTCCAGGAGGTCTTTTCGAGTGCGTTCATAAGGAGTCTCTTCTCGGTCTCAACGAGGTTCAGTCCGTCACTCGAAGCAGTTGCCTGAAGCTCGCGGATGGCCCTTGGCAGATATGATACTGTTATGGTGCCCGCCGGGCAGAGCACTACCGCCCTTTCGATCGTATTTTCGAGTTCCCTAACATTGCCGGGCCAGTTGTAACGCATAAAGGTCTCGATTACTTCATTATCGATGGCCGTAATTGTCTTGGAATTGGCAGTAGCATATTTTGCGAGAAAGTGGGCGGCCATGACGGGTATGTCGTCCTTTCTGTCACGAAGGGGCGGGATCGAAAACCTTACGACGTTCAGTCTGAAGAAAAGGTCTTCCCTGAAGCCTCCCCGTTTGACTTCCGCTTCGAGATCGCGATTGGTGGCCGCGATAATCCTGACATCGACACTCACCCTGCTGCTGCCGCCGACCCGCATGAACTCGCGCTCCTGGATGAAGCGGAGGAATTTTTTCTGGATCGACGGGGGCAATTCTCCGATTTCGTCGAGGAAGATCGTCCCCCCGTTGGCCGCAGCAATCTGGCCGGCTTTCCGCTCGAAGGCCCCTGTGAAGGCGCCTTTTTCATGGCCGAAGAGTTCGCTTTCAAAGAGCTGCTCAGGCATCGAGGCACAGTCTATCGGCACGAACGGCCTGTCGGAGCGCAGGGATTCGTAGTGAATGGCCTTTGCGACAAGTTCCTTGCCCGTGCCGCTTTCGCCGGTAATCAGGACGTTGGAGTTGCTCCTGGCAACCGAATCGATGAGGTTGTATATCCGCTGCATCGCATCGCTCTTCCCAATGATATTCTTGTAGTTGTAGCGCTCTTTAAGCTGGGACTTGAGTGAAACGTTTTCGACGAGCAGCCTGTACTTTGATACGGCTTCCCTTGTTACAGTCAGCAACTCGTCAGGGTTTACCGGCTTCGCGATATAATTGAAGGCGCCTTTTTTCATCGCCTCCACGGCCATCTCGATGGTCCCGTAAGCGGTCAGCATTATCACCGGAATACCGGGATTGATTTCCCTGAGCGCCGCCAGAAACTGCAGTCCGTTCATGCCCGGAAGACGAAAATCTGTGATTGCGACATCGAAAGGAGACTTTGCTGCCCTGTCGAGACCTTCTTCAGCCGACCGTGCGGTCATAACATCATAACCGCCCTTTTTAAGGATCGCCGACAACACCTTCAGGATGTTGATCTCATCATCTACGAGCAGCACATTTCCGGGTATATCCATCATGACTCCTGTTTAAAGGGCAATGAAACAATAAACCGCGTTCCTTTACCGGGCATGCTGTAAACAGAGACCTCTCCCCGGTGGTCCCTGACAATACGCTCGACGCAGGCCAGCCCGAGTCCCGAGCCACGCGTCTTGGTTGTGTAAAAAGGCTTGAAGATTTCAGGCAGGATGTCATCTCCAATGCCTTTTCCGGTGTCTTCTATAATAACATCGACGTGCCCTTCCCGTGACACTGTAGCTGTCTTAATGGTATCACCGGGCCTGGACGCATCGAGTGCATTTACCAGTATGTTCAGCAGGGCCTGCTTGATCTGCTGTAAGTCGAAACTGAAAGGCTTTATTGATTCGTCGAGGTTGGTGACCATCTCGATATTGTTTTCCGTGGCTTCCTGCCTGACAAGACTGACTATATCAGCTATTGCCTGGTTCAAATCTGCAGTCCGGAGCTTGAGGGGCGTCGGTTTTGAGAACAGCAAATATTCGGTAACAATTTCATTCAACCTTTTTGTTTCCTGTTCGATGATGGAGAGAAATTCCGTCAAGACCTCACCCTCGAAATTGTCCTTAAGGTACGATACGGCCCCCCGTATCGCATTGAGCGGGTTCTTGATCTCGTGTGCAACGGTCATCGACATCTCGCCGATTGCCGAGAGCCTTTCGAGACGCGCCTTTTCGCGGTTGCTCTTTTCGAGTTCGTCCAGACTCTCGCGCAGCCGGATGACCATGTTGTTGAACGTCTCTATCAGTTCCTCTATTTCGTCGCCGAACTTATTGTTGCGTCCGGAATCATTTGCGCCGGGCAGGACGGGTGCGATATCCAGCCCCCCGGACCTGACCGATTCCATTCTTTCTTTCAATTGTCTCATGGGGGTGGTGAGAACTCTGGCCAGCAGGACGGAGCCGCTTATTCCCAGGATCAGCAGAATTCCGGAAATGAGCACGATATAATGTTCGAGTCCGGACAGGCTTTCGTTGATAAGGACCTGCATGCTCTCTCTGGAGAACCCTGCCGTAACCGTTCCGATCTGTTCATAACCGACAGCCACGGGGACCCTGATTTCCTGTGTTGACAAGTCCTGGCTTTGCGTAACACTTTCGCGCAGGTCAGGAGTGCCCGCAGGTTTTTTATCAGCGGCAAAACGTTCGATGACCGTCCCCAGCATTTTCCGGTCGCTGTGCGCGACAACCCTGCCGGACCGGTCCGTTATCAGCGCGTAAACGCACCCAGGGGTCTGAGACACAACCTGCAGATGTTCATCGAGCTTCAGCGGATCGAGGAACATCAGGGGCTCCACGATGTCCTTTGCGAAATTTTTTATTACTATCAGGTGGCTGCTGTCCATCTCCTCCCCGATAGCATTTTTCTGGTATGTGATGATTAACGCATTTACCGCGACCATAATCACAAGGATAAGCAATGCCACCGAAAAAGTGAATTTCTGAGCGATCGGCAATATTCTGAATAATGACGAAAAGAGGGCTTTCATCTTCTTAATATTTCTTAAGCTCTTCCAGTTCCTGTTCATTTGCCGTACCGAACTTCCTGATATGGGCTGCCTTCAGAACTGAACTGTCATCCAGTCCTATAAGCAGCCGTTTAACCTTATTGGCAAGGGCTGGGTTGACCTTTTTGGTCGACGCGATGGGCCAGTTCGGCAGTGGGTTCGTAGTGGCCAATACGCGGATGTTTCTCATGTCTACCTCATCCTTCAGGACCTGAAGTGCCCCTTCACGCACAAAACCTGCATCGGCAAGTCCGTTGTAAACGCCGAGTATCACCTTTTCCTGACGCTTTGCGTCAATGATCTTCATGTCATTTTCGACCTTTATGCCGTGTCGGGCAAGAAAGATTTTTTGGGAGAGAAAGCCGCCTGCCGACTTGGGTGAGACTATCATGACACGCCGGTTTATCAGATCATTGACAGTCTTGATGGGACTGTCGGTCCGCGTGATGATAACGCCCCTGTATGCCTCTTCTCCTCCTGATTCCTCGTCCGGCTGACCCATCGTCGTAACAAGTGCCTTAATCGGATAGATGAGGTCGATCTGTGCAAAGACATATGGGTTCTGATAGGAGAAATCAACAGTGCCGCTTTTTACAACCCCGACAAATTCATCGAAATCCTTTGGTATGACGAGCTTGAACTCATACCCGGTCTTGTCGGAAAGATATTTCATCAGCGGCTCGTACCGGTGGTATATGGTAGTGGCCGGGTAAAGCGGCAGCACTGCAAACCGTATAGTGCGGGGACCATATTCTATGTAGTCCTTGCCGGTGAGGTTTTTTATCATTATCCTGACCAGATCGAAGTCCCGGTCTTCGGCAGGGACGAAACCTTCCAGCCCGCGTTCTACGGAAGCAAGGATCGACCTGTCTTTCAGGAATAAGAGGCTCTTTTCCACTGCCTTGAGATCGTCTTTCGACAGGGCTGCCGAGGCGCAGAGGAAGAGCTGCGGAACAGGGTCTGAACGTTTTATTATCCTCAGTCCGTCCGGTACATATTTCATTGCGACCGTCTCGCTGATACCGCCCACATCATGAGTGCCGATGAGCACAGACAGGGCGATCCTGTCCTCCTGCTGAAGATAATCCACTGCTGAAAAGTCCCGGGCATCAATTCCCACATCATGGAGCATGGCCAGTGGGATGAGATGGCTGAACGATGAGCGGGCGTTGCCGAGGGCGAGCCTCTTGCCTTTTACATCAACGACCCTTGCTATGCCTCGCAATTCCCTGGTGACCAACACGCTTCGGGCCGAACCCTCGCTGCCGACAGCGCGCACGAGCGGGATGATCTTGTCGCGGTATTTTGCCCTCGCCTCGCAATACGCAGCCGGGTCGAGATACGATAGGTGCACAGTGCCGTTAACGAGACCTTCGACAGCAGCATCGTAGTTCGGGGCAATCAGGATCTTTACAGGACGACCTGTTTGACGTTCAAGATAATATTTCAACGGAAGAAATCTTTCGAACATCGAGCGGGGACTCTCTACCGGCGATACTGACAGCACAATAGGGGGACCGCTCAGCGACGACTGATCAGCCTTGACGCTGTTGGCCGCAGGCCCCGCGGTCTTTTCCTGGCAGGCCGCGGAAAAAAGAACGATGGAGCAAATGAGAAACAGGATATTCTTCACTACGCTTAGTTTACATCAAAGCAGGGGGGACGAATCCACAGTGATGGGAATATTACCATTCTCAAGTCAAACCATCTTCTTCGGGTCGAGCAGACGCGCCAGCTCTTCTTCAGGAATGTTTAACTCTTCTTTTGCGATTTCCATTATCGGTTTCTTTTCTTCAAAGGCCCTTTTGACGATAAGAGCTGCCTTATCATAGCCGATCCTCGGTACCAGGGCAGTCATGAGCATCGGGTTGCGGCTAAGCAACTCAGAGATGTGATTAACGTTCACCACGAATTCCGCAATGGCTTTATCGGCAAGAATCCGCGCCGCGTTGCCGAGTATGTCGATCGACTGAAGGATGTTATAAGCTATGAGCGGCATGCCGGTATTCAACTCGAAGTTGCCGAGATTGGCGCATATTGTTATCGCCGCGTCATTGCCTATGACCTGCGCGCAGGCCATGAGTACGGATTCGCATATGACAGGGTTCACCTTTCCTGGCATGATGCTCGATCCGGGCTGAAGCGCGGGCAGGGCTATCTCGGACAATCCGGCAACGGGTCCGCTGTTCATCCAGCGCAGATCGTCCGATATCTTCGTAAGGGCAACCGCGGCCGACTTCAGGTGGCCGCTTAGTTCGACGACAGTATCCATTGAAGCCTGTGCGGCAAAATGATTTTCGGCCTCCGAGAAGGAAAGACCTGTTTTCTCGCTCAATGCTTTAATTGTCCGCATGGCAAAGTCCGGATGGGCATTCAATCCGGTGCCGACGGCTGTTCCCCCGAGGGCCAGTCTGCACAGGCGCGGAATACAGGATTCGGTCCTACCGATGCATTGGGATACCTGATATGCCCAGCCGCTTATCTCCCGGCCCAGAGGCAGGGGGACTGCATCCATCAGGTGCGTCCTTCCGGTCTTGACAATGTCCCCGCTTTCAGACGCACGCCTGTAAAGCTGTGCGTGCAGGTGGGCAAGCCCCGGCAGCAGCACATCTTTGACTCCTTTCACGGCGCAGACATGAATCGCAGCAGGGATAACGTCGTTGGATGACTGGCAGAGATTTACGTGATCGTTCGGATGGACTTTTCTGGAGCCTGTTTCAACCCCGAGAATTTGATCTGCACGATTAGCGATAACCTCGTTTGCATTCATGTTGGTCGAGGTGCCCGATCCGGTCTGGAAGACATCGACAGGGAATTGATCATCCCATTTGCCTTCTGCCACTTCGTTTGCAGATGCCACTATTGCATCGGCAATCTCTTTGTCGAGGAGCCCCAGCTCTTTATTTGCAAGCGCTGCGCAGCATTTTATCAGGGCAAGTACTTTGATGAACCCGGCGGGCATGCGCAGGCCGCTGACAGGAAAATTTTCTATCGCACGTTGCGTCTGCGCACCGTATATGGCGTCCGAGGGGATGGCGACCTTGCCTATGGAATCTTCTTCGAACCGATATCCGTCCATCTAATTCACCCTCCGAGGTTATAGAGATTCAGTTTCTTAGATTATCCGGCCATCTGTTGCCGATGTCAACGCTGCGCCAAAACAGAGGGCAATGTGTTAAATTTATTCATGGGGTCCGGTATAATTTTGGCAGGAGGGTTGGGCACCCGCATCGGGCGCGACAAGGCGCTGCTGCCGTGGGGCGAGTCGGTCATTCTCAGGGAAATTGTGTCCCGGATGAAGCAGGCCTGTGATGACATTATTGTAGTCAGGAATACTCCTTTGGATAGTGCAATTCCGGGCATCAGGGTAGTGAGCGACATATACATGCAGATGGGGCCGCTGGCCGGAATACATGCCGGGCTGACCGTTGCCCTCAATGATTATGCTTTTGTAACGGCTTGCGACATGCCGTACCTGCATCCAGCCGCCATCGAGTATTTTTTCAGTGAAGCCATAGGATGGGACATTGTGATGCCTGCAACCGGCAGTGAGTACGAACCGCTGTTTGCCTGTTACAGCAGAAATTGCCTGCCGGCAATCGAAAGCTTGTTGCTGAGAGGCGTCCGCAAAATAATTGAAATCCTGCCGCTCGTAAAGTACAAGACAATCGCGCGGGAATATTTTCTGCAGATAGATCCGAATATATTTTCAAATATCAATACGCCTGCGGAGTACAAGTCGGCTATCGAAAAGGCCAAAACAGATTAACAATCTGAGTCCAGAAGATCGTTAGCTGGCGCATATGGTTATGTTCAATAGTTGCCGGATTAGTTGAGCACCGGTTGCCGCATGATTTAAAGCTGATGCAGGGCCAGCGATTCGAGCTGAGGTAAAATTGATACAAAAGCATTCACAACAAGGGGATCAAAATATTTCCCCTTGTTCGCCAGGATATGTTCACTTGCCTGCATTGGGGACACCCCTTTGCGATAAGGACGGTCGGAAATGAGGGCATCATAAACATCTGCTAACGCGATAATCCTGGCTCCGAGAGGGATATCTTCTCCCTTCAGCTTGTGATAACCGCTCCCGTCATATTGCTCATGGTGGTAAAGGATAAAGGGCAAAATATGCGAGACCTTTCCGCCCAAAGGAGCAATCATATCAGCACCCTTACGGGCATGGCCCTTAAGATGGGACTTCTCGTCTGCGGTGAGTTCCCCTATCTTGTGCAGTATGTCATTGCTAACGCCCAGCTTTCCGAGATCATGCAACAGAGCCGCTGATTTGACGTTCTCGACTTCATCCTCAGGACATCGCAATGCACGTGCCAGCATCTCTGATATAGCAGCGACCCTGTTTGAATGGCTCTGAGTTTCCTGGTCCACCGAATCTATAATTATGGAAAGCATCTCCATGATGCCATCATATGTTTTTTTTACCTCGATGATGGCTTTTTCCTTCTTTTCATATAGATGTCCTATGCAATATCCTGTGATAAGAAGAAATCCGCCCCAAGTCCCTATATCCAGCCATCTGGAAAGGGGGTCTTTCGAAAAGGCTAGAAATCGATCCGGATAAATACATGCCACAAGCGAGATGAGGAGAACGGATAATAGGGCGGAAAGAGTCGCGTATCTTTTGCCGAAGAAAAAAGCACCGACGACTACCGGCAGATAAAAGAAATTCAGAAATGCATTCTGGTTGGGCATGAAAAAGAATATAAACCCTGTGATGGCCACAAGGAGGAATACAATGATCAACTCTTTGTCGACTTTCAGGTAAGTCGCGATATCTCTTCTGAGTTTCATAAAGTAATCGGGCTCCCGATTAGTATCAATAATAAAGATGACCGGACTGGTTTCAACTGACCTAAAATAGAATTTTCTTAACGGCTCCGAACACTATCGATTATCAGGGTTTCTACAATATAGATTTTCGGCAGCCTACTCTTCAAATTATAGCACATTGCCGAGAAAATGGCATATAATTGTCCATCAGTTTTCTCGGGACGGTTGCCAGAACAGCCATGAGAAGCATATTAAGGGATCGACAATAAATTTGACTGCTGGAAGCTTCAATAACTCAGACGAGACCCTTGAGGTATCTTTGTCTCTCTTCCGGGGAGAATTTCTCAATAGCATAGCGAAGCATGGTCCGCGGCATCGAACGGTAATGTTTTTTCAGAAACAGCTCTTCCGCTTCTCTGTCACGCTTTCCCACTTCACGGAGCATCCACCCGACCGCTTTGTGAATCAGGTCGTGTTTATGGCCCAGCAAATGCCCGGCAATCCGGAAAGTATCTTCGAACTGTCCCCTGCGTATAAAAAAGAAGGTCGATATGATTGCGACGCGTTGACTCCAAAGATGGCCTGTTTTGCAAAGAGAATAGAGGATGCTCCTGTCCCTGCTGAAGAGGTAAGCACCGAGGACCTTGTCCGCCGACAGGTCCACAAGGTCCCAGTTGTTAACATAATTAAGGTTGTGAAGGTAAAATTCGGCAATTCTTTCCTTTGCGGCCTCGTCGGAGCTGCCGAAGCGGTCCGCCAGTATCAGGAGGGCAGCCAGCCTGTGTTCGTGAATCGGCGATCTGAGTAGTTGTCTAATCTGAGTAAAGGGCAGGGCATGGTATTTCTTTGCCACTGAGCGGATTTTTGGCACGGTCACGCCGATAAAAATATCGCCTTCCGCGTACCCTCCGGGAAGGGTCTTGAAGAAACGCGGGAGAAATTCCGCCTTCTCCGGATCGCTTAACGCCTGCAGTTCCTTCATGATATTATTGACCATCGACAGTCTCCGGTTCATAATTGTGCAGCCCATAATGTACATCAGAAATATCCTGTTATCAATTATACACCAAAAGAGATGGTCCAAAATGGCGGCAGCATTTGACAGAACGTCTCGATCAACATAGACTTTGTTTATGCCGCTGGAAATCATTTTCGGCTGTGTTTTGCAGTGGTATCAAGATTAGAATCCGGGACATAAATTAGTTTCCGGACTTCACGGTGAACAAATGCAACATGATTTGTGGCTGAGCCTGTTCGGTTTCATAGTGGGATTGTTCGGGACGCTGATAGGCGCCGGCGGCGGATTCATCCTTACTCCGGTTCTGTTGCTTCTTTATCCGCATGACAGCCCGGATACCATTACGAGCATATCGCTTTCCGTCACTTTCGCCAATGCCTTTTCAGGGTCCATGGCATATGCCCGCATGGGGCGCATCGATTACAAATACGGTCTTATCTTTGCCGGTGCCGCCATCCCGGGCGCAGTACTCGGGGCCATATCGACTTACTACGTGCCGAGGAGGACCTTCGACCTTATCTTTGCGATACTGCTGGCGGCCATATCGATAATAATATTTTTCAAAACACCGTCAGGGCGAGCCAGCCACAGTGGCAACGCTATGGTTCTCTCTTTTCGGGACCTGCGCATAGGCATAACGATAAGCCTGCTGGTCGGTTTTGTCTCCAGTTTTCTGGGAATAGGCGGCGGGATAATTCATGTGCCTGCTCTTGCCGGCATCCTCGGCTTTCCTGTTCATGTCGCGACGGCGACATCGCATTTCATACTGGCGATAGTAACATTCGTCGGAGTTGCAGTGCACGTGATAACCGGCACCTTTCATCATGGTGTCACGAGGGCGATTTTCCTTGCACTGGGCGTCATTCTCGGAGCTCAGGCCGGCGCTCTCCTGTCGTCGAAAGTTGAAGGAAAAGTAATTATTCGCGCGCTGTCAGTGGCCCTCGCACTGGTTGCAATGCGCCTGCTGTTCCTGTCGCTAAAGGGATATTGACAGCTCAATTTGCTGACCTTGCATTATTTCTTAGTTGGTGTATCCTTTAAATATGCGGGTTTATGGTCTCGGATCAGTTGCTATAGGACTCCTGCTTTCGGTCCTCCTGTGCGGGGCATGCTCCATGAACCGGGCATATCTTCAAACCGAGCTTGCCGGCAGATCAGAGATCGATGGTACATATACTGTCATACTCTATGGTGCTCATTATTACAACAATATTGCGACCGTTGCGATTCTCATTCCGGAAGGAGGAAAATATACCCTCGACATATATTCGCCGGAATATAATTACCGTACGCTGAAAGGTGAATCGGCCGCCGATGCCGTCAGAACTGCCGAGAAGTTTGTAGGCTGGCATCCTGATTTTATTAAGTCACAGACCAGCAAGGTCTTGGACGGCACCGGACGGGTTGTTGCGTACGAGATAAGGCCTCTCTATAATCAAGTAACCTTCGGCATGAGCGACGTGATGGACATCGATTATTTACTCCGTGACAATAACAGGGTTGTTGTGCATATTGATCTCAGGGACCGGGCCCGGCGGATATTCATGGGCGATGATCAGGGAAAAGTGCACTGATCATTCCGACCTCGCTGTCTGCCATGGTCCCTTATGTCCCGGTTGAGCATGCTGTTCTTGGATGTTGATCCATAGACCAATATAATAATTAAAATAAAATCCTTCAAAGGGGACATTCCATGGGCGATATTTCGGAACTCGAAAAGATAGCGAGGCTCATCCGTTATTACATCCTTTTTTCGACTACGGAGGCCGGTTCAGGGCACCCGACTTCGGCCCTCTCGGCAACGGAGCTGATGACCGGCCTGCTTTTCGGAGGTGCATTCAGGTTCGATCTGGACAAGCCGAACCATCCTAATAACGACAGACTCATATTTTCAAAGGGCCACGCTACCCCGCTTTTTTACGCTTTGTGGGCAGCCGCGGGAAGGCTGAGCGAGCAGGACCTCAGGTCATACCGGAAATTCGGCAGCCCTCTTGAGGGGCATCCTACAGTAGCATTTCAGTATACCGAGGCCGCCACAGGCTCATTGGGTCAAGGTCTTTCCATCGGGTTCGGCGAAGCCTTGAACGCGAAGTACATAGATAAACTTCCTTACCGGACTTACGTTCTGCTCGGTGACAGTGAGATGGCCGAGGGTTCACAGTGGGAATCAATTGCACTTGCCGCACATTACAAGCTCGATAACCTTGTCGGAATAATGGACGTAAACCGTCTCGGCCAGAGAGGTGAGACGATGTTCGGCTGCAATCTTCAGGCATACGCAGGGATGGTTTCGGCGTTCGGCTGGGAGCCTGTTGTGATAGACGGTCACAACTTCAAGGAAGTGCTCGATGCTTTGAATCATGCCGGTCAGGTGAAAGATAAGCCCGTGATGATAATAGCCGGGACTGTCAAAGGCAAGGGTGTTTCATTCCTTGAGGACAAAAATGGCTGGCACGGCAAGGCACTTAATCGGGATGAGTTCCGGCAGGCCATCGGAGAGTTAGGAGCTGTCGATATGTCGGTGCTCGGAAATATCATGAAGCCCGATGATGTTATCCCTGTGAAGAGCGAACCGGTTACAGCCGATGCTGTTTCTTATGACCGCAGCAAGCCATTTGCGACTCGGGAGGCATATGGCCGGGCCCTGCGAAGGATATTCCCCCAGTTCCCGGACATGGTTGTTCTGGACGGAGAGGTGAGCAATTCGACCTATGCCGAAATATTCAGGGACGCCTATCCTGATCGTTTCTTCGAAATGTTCATTGCAGAGCAGAATATGGCGGGTGCTGCCATCGGGCTTGCCCGCAGGGGCAAGCTGCCATTCGTTTCGACCTTTGCAGCGTTCCTGACGCGCGCTTTTGATCAGATTAGAATGGGGCAGTATTCCCGCGCAAACATTAAGTTCTGCGGGTCTCACGCCGGTGTGTCGATAGGTGAAGACGGGCCTTCGCAGATGGGGCTTGAGGACATTGCCATGTTCAGGACCGTCAAGGACTGTGTCGTGTTCTATCCGTCCGACGCGGTTTCTACCGAAAAGCTCGTCGAGGCCGCAGCCCAGCATAAGGGGATGGTGTATATAAGGACCACGAGGATGAAGACGCCGATACTTTATGACAACGAAGAGTTGTTTACTATCGGAGGTAGCAAAATACTCAAAAGGAGTGACGCCGACAAGATTGCGATCATCGCCGCCGGAGTCACCCTGCATGAGGCATTGAAGGCATCTGAAGAGCTGATGAGAGACGACATCTTTGTCCGGGTGATTGACCTGTACGGAATCAAGCCCATTGATGTCTCCGCGCTCAGGGAGGCCGTTGCCTCAACGAGGGCAATCATTACGGTGGAAGATCACGCCCCGGAAGGCGGCATCGGGGAAGCGGTGCGAAGTGCGCTTCCGGGGTTGCCGATTCATTCTCTCGCTGTGCGCAAGATGCCTAGGAGCGGAAAGCCTGATGAGCTGTTGCTCTTCGAGGAGATATCAAAAGAGGCGATCATCAGGAAGGTAAAGGAACTGATATGAGACCGGAGCATCTTCAAACGCGGATATTTCTGGACGGGGGGGACCCGGCAGAGACCCGCGAGATGATCGGACTACTCGGCTTTCTCGACGGTCAGACTACCAACCCGACGTTGATATCAAAAAACCCGGAAGCGAGGAAGAGGCTGGACCGGGGAGAGAAATTCAGCGAGCAGGAAATCTTCGGATTCTATCGCAGCGTGGTAGCCGAAATATCGGGACTGATACCGGACGGCTCAGTATCGGTGGAGGTGTATGCCGATGTCTCGACAAAGGCCGAACAGATGCTGGCCCAGGGTGAAGAGATGTATTCTTGGATACCGAACGCCCATATCAAATTCCCCACAACAAGCGAGGGCCTGAGAGCTGCGGAGCAGGCGGTGAAGAGAGGGCTGAGGGTAAACATGACGCTCTGTTTTTCCCAGGAACAGTCTGCTGCAGTATATGCTGCTACACGCGGCGCACAGAAGGGGGATGTGTTTGTCTCACCTTTCGTCGGGCGGCTCGATGACAGGGGCGAAAACGGCATGGACCTTATCGCGAATATAATCCGGATGTACAGGGACAGTGACCATCATGTCTCTGTGCTGACCGCGAGCGTCAGAGGCCTGGAGCATCTGGTGTATTCGATAGCACTAGGCTCCGACATAGTGACGGCCCCTTACGAAATATTAAAACAATGGGCATCCGTCAATATGCAGTTGCCCGGCCCGGCTTTTGCATACAATGAAGGTAACCTCAAGCCGCTTCCGTTCAAGAACCTCGACCTCACCCTGAACTGGAATGAGTTCGATATCTCGCACGACCTGACAGTCAGGGGCATGGAGAGATTTTCGGCAGACTGGAATACGCTCATCGCGCGATGAAGATAGCAATCGGATCGGACCACGGCGGTTATTATCTTAAAGGCATAATCATCCGCTTTTTGTCCGGGGAGGGGCACGAAATAATCGACGTGGGTGCATCCGGCCTGGATCTTTTGGATGACTATCCCGATTTTGCAAGGGCGGTTGCCGTGTCAATACTCGGAGGAGTTGCAGACAGAGGCATACTCATATGTGGCAGCGGCGTCGGGGCGTCAGTGGCAGCCAATAAATTCCCAGGGATAAGGGCCGCCCTTTGCCACGATTCGTTCTCGGCCCGCCAGGGTGTCGAAGACGACAATATGAACGTGCTCTGCCTGGGCGCCAGGGTAATAGGCGAAGAACTCGCCAAGGACCTCGTTTTGTTCTTTCTGAATGCGAAATTTTCTGGCGCGGAAAGGCACACCCGGCGGATTGGAAAAATTGCGGAGATCGAAAAGGAGTTTTGAAAACGTGACCGACAAGGCACATGAAATAGTCGATAGCAGATATCTTCAGAGCTGCGACATGCCTCAGGAAAAAGCGAGGATCGGGCCGTTCACCTTTGTGATCTTTGGCGGGACCGGAGACCTCAGCAGAAAAAAGCTCATACCGACATTGTTCAGCCTTTTTCAGGGCAGAGAGCTTCCTGAACAATTCTCTATTCTCGGTTTCGGCAGGACAGAAATGACCGACGGAGAATTCCGTGCCCTGATCAGCGAAGCTGTCGCAGGCGACGCCGGTGCCCCGTTTCAGGGTCCGCAATGGGACGAGTTCGGCAGCCGGTTGTATTATGAATCGGGCCATGTCGGCGAAGACGAGACAATGAAGAGGCTCTCTTCAAGGATCGGCCAGCTTCAGCACATGACCGGAAAAGAGCGGAATATCATATATTATCTCGCTGTTCCACCTGATGCGATGCCGGCCATCATCAACCGTCTTAAAGACTTTAAGCTTTGTGAAGGCACCAGGATCATTGTTGAGAAACCGTTCGGGAGCAGCCGTTCGACGGCCCGCAGGCTGAACGGGGTGTTGAGATCAGCCTTCGCTGAAGAGCAGATTTACCGCATCGATCATTATCTCGGGAAAGAGACCGTTCAGAACATTATGTTTCTGCGCTTTGTCAATCCCATATTCGAGCGGCTCTGGAGCGAGCGCAATATTGACAATGTCCAGATTACCGTTGCCGAAGACATAGGCATAGGCATGCGGGGAGAGTTTTATGAAAGGAACGGTATCGTCAGGGACATTATCCAGAACCATGTCCTGCAATTGATCGGTATGGTTGCAATGGAGCCCCCCATAGGGTTTCAGGCGGATTATATAAGGGACGAAAAGATCAAGGTCGTCAGGTCCATCAGGCATATGGAGGGCGACTATATAGACAGGTTCATGGTGCGCGGACAATATGGAAGCGGGAAAATAAGCGATACAACCGTGGAGGGTTACAGGAATGAGCCAAGGGTCTCGCCGTCCTCGATGACTCCCACTTTCTTTGCGGGCAAATTTCATGTTGATAATCTGAGATGGGCGACGGTG